>OCTA010001008.1_pt1 | contig 26202 bp, 19 predicted proteins | sample 1538991 | NCBI WGS metagenome assembly OCTA01 (sample SAMEA3539302, study PRJEB22396) | soil metagenome | biome: tundra; feature: field; material: soil | place: USA | collected 2010-05 | depth 0.15 m | reverse complement strand
TGGCGGGAGTGGGAGACCGGTTGACTCCGGTCTGGATGTATCGCTGGCTGAAGAATCCCAACGCCCTGCTTCCTGGGACGCCGATGCCAAACTTTAGCCTTAGCGACAACGAAGCCCGAGACTTGACGGCTTTCTTGGCGACGCTGAAGGAGCATAAGAAGGGAGGCCTGAAGTGAGACGCCTCCGTGTTGCCTGCCTCACTTTCCTGCTTATTGTTCCGTCGGGCTGTACGAAGCGCAGCAACGTGAATCCCTCTCTCTCTTCTAAAGTCTACGGAGCGCAGATTGTGCTGGTGAGCGGAGATAAGCAGGCGGCTGGTGTCGGTTCGAAGTTGGCCGATCCGGTTGTGGTGCAAGTGAATGGGGCCGATGGGGGCGCACTGGCGGGCGCGTTGGTCTCATTTCACGGCGAAGGACTTGTGGCGACTCCCGCCGAGGCCCTTTCTGACGCCAGCGGACAGGTGAGCGTTTCGGTTCAACTTGGCGGCATCCCGGGAGGCTACGAACTGGTCGCCGACGCTCCCAAAGCCGGCGGAGGAAGCACGACGATTAACATGCGTGAGATTGCGCTGGGATATCAGGAGAAGGTAGGCAAGGAAGTCAGCTACAAGTACTGCACGACCTGCCATGATCCGGAGTCGACTCCCGAGCGGGTGTCGAACCTCGACAACCTTGCTCCTCCGCTCCCCCATCAGTTCACGGACGGGAACACGCTGAATAGCATGTCGGACGCTGACTTGATCAAAGTCATAGCCGACGGCGGGCCAGCGTTAGGAAAGTCCCCCCAGACCCCGGCATACCGAAATACTCTGACACAAGCACAGATCAAAGCCGTTGTGACCTATATAAGAGCTGTCGCTGACCCGCCCTATCAGCCTCCTGCCACCAAACACTGACCGCGGTGGTCCTGAATCAACACGTCTACTCCGATCGATTTAGAGTTTCGGATCGGGCGGAGTTCAAACCGCGCGATTAGATCGCTTCAGCGAAGCGCCCAATCTCTGGCTTCGTATCCGAGAGGTGCCGACTCACCATGCTTGGGTTGGATGTCGGCCAACCGAAAGTTATCCACAAACGGGCTTCGAGGAAATGGATGGTGATCTCCTCGAAGTCGACTTCTGGCCTCAAATCGTTTTCTGAGTACCGCAGTATGGACCCAACCGTAGCGCCGGTCCTATCTGACAGCTTCTCGCCCGGTCCAGCAACGAGTCCGTGAGGAACTGCAGTTCGATATGTTGAATGCTGCTGTCCGCGAGGATCTGCTTCGTATCGTTGAGGTCGTAACACTGCTGAACATTCTCATGATCAGATGCCGAATCCGAGTGAAGCCTGCGCAAGAAGCTGCTTCCACTCGCCCTTGAAATCAAAAGGACTGTAGTCCAGAGCAGATGCGGAAGTATAAAAGCGAGCAGGTCGATCGAGCTCAACCGCAAGGAAACAATCCAACCTTCGTTGGATTACGACCTAACTCCAGACTGGTAGTCTCAAGGCCGTTATGCGAGTTTTTTTCGCCAATAAACAGGCCGGTCTGGCAATTCTGCTTGGATTGCTCGCCTTCCTAAGCACGCCAGCGAGATCCTTTGCAGAGATCCGGCCTGGGCCGGTCATCATAGATGCGAGGGGCGCCCCCCCGCAACCAGCACCTCTCCCCTTCCTTGCCGGTGGCCATTCACCCGATGGCCACGTACTCTCCGCCAACCGCGACTACCTGACTCTTGATGGCACACCATGGTTTCCGGTGATGGGTGAGTTTCATTTTTCCCGCTATCCCGCCGCAGAGTGGGAGCGGGAGATTCTGAAAATGAAAGCTGGCGGCATCCAAGTCATCTCGACATACATTTTCTGGATTCATCATGAGGAAGTGGAAGGTCAATTCGATTGGACGGGACAGCGGAATGTGCGCCGTTTTGTCGAGATCTGCGCTAAGAATGGCATGTACGTTTGGATTCGCATCGGACCTTGGAACCACGGTGAGGTGCGCAACGGCGGACTGCCCGACTGGCTGCTGAAAAAGACCTCCACTCGCGAGAATAGTCTCGTCTATCTCGCGGCGGTCGCCCGCTTCTATGACGAAATCGGAAAGGAGTTGACTGGTTTGTTCTGGAAAGACGGTGGGCGCATCATCGGGGTTCAGCTTGAGAACGAGTACAGCGCACGCGGGCCCGGCAAAGGAGCGGATCACATCCTCAAGCTGCGAGATCTGGCGCGTACGGCCGGATTGGACGCTCCCTTTTACACCGTCACGGGATGGGACAATGCAGTCATCCCTTCGCGCGATGTACTGCCGGTGTTCGGCGGCTATGCCGACGGATTCTGGTGGCGCACACTAGACGATCTACCCCCCAATCCAAATTACTTCTTCACCAGAATCCGTTGCGAGGAAAACGTGGGCGATGATTTGCACTCCAGGCATCCGGAAATCGATGCCCTTGACCTTGCCTACCCGTTCCTCACCGCCGAGATGGGTGGGGGCATGGAACTCTCCTATCACCGGCGGCCCCTGCTGAGCCCGAGCGACACGGCCGCGATGGAGGTGGTGAAACTCGGATCGGGCGTGGTGCTGTATGGCTACTACATGTTTCACGGCGGAACGAATCCGGACGGCAAGCAGACTACGTTGCAGGAATCGCAGGCCACCGCCTATCCGAATGACCTGCCCGTAAAATCCTACGATTTCCAGGCGCCGATCGGCGAATTTGGACAGATGAATCCCTCTTTCTCCACGCTGAAGATCCTCAACATGTTTCTAGGCGACTTCGGCAGCAGTCTTGCGCCAATGAATTCCTACTTTCCCGAGCGAATGCCCACGAGCAAGCAGGACAACAACACACCGCGCGTTGCGGCACGGATTCGAGGCGATCATGGATTTATTTTCCTCAACAACCATGAGCGCACTTATCACCTTCCCGAACAGAAGGCGTTCCAGGTCAGGCTCGAGTTGCCCTCAGGAATGATGGACATTCCCCGCCTCCCTGTGAACGTTCCCAGTGATGCCTACACGATCTGGCCCGTGAATTTGGAGGCCGGGGGAGTGCGCCTTCGGTATGCGACCGCGCAACTTCTTTGCAAGCTCGACGATCCGAACATGCTCGTTTTTTTTGCCTGGCCAGGAATTCCGCCGGAGTTCGCCTTCGAGGAAAAAGATGGCACGTCAATCGAAAATGTGCATGGACAACTGACTCGCGAGCAAGGCATCGTGTACGTGAACCGGATTGAGCCAGGAGCACAAGTTGCGATTCGCGTCCGTCAAAGCAACGGAGCAATGGTCCGCATCATTGTCTTGTCGCAGAAACAAGCCCTGAACACGTGGAAAGCCAAGGTTGCCGGACGTGAACGCTTGATCTTGTCGCCGGCGCAGCTCTATTTCGAGAACGATCAGGTTCACCTGTCAGCCATGGAGGTGGCGCAGTTGAGAGTGGGCATCTTCCCCGCGCCCGATCGTGCCGCTTCAGGGTTTGTTCGGAATGGCCAGGGTGGCATCTTCCAAATCTACGCGGCTCGTACCAAGCCCGCCAATGCCGTGGCGCGGATCCACAAGATCCGCGGCGCCGCGGACGACCCGCCACTCAAGATGGGAAACGAAGTGGCGATAGTTCCGGATGATTCAGCGTTTGACACTGCGCCGACCTGGGCGATCAAGGTGCCCTGCGTCGAACCCAGCGCTGCTCGAGTATTTCTGCGGATCACTTACGAAGGGGATATTGCACGTCTCTATGTCGACGGAAAGTTGTTCACCGACAATTTCTACAATGGCACTCCCTGGATGCTCGCGCTGGACCGCATTCCGTGCCCACTGTGGGATCGTCTCGAACTAAAGATTCTGCCCCTCCACAACCAGGCGCCCATCTACCTTCCCGCCGGATCACGTCCCGCCCCATCCCCCAGCGGCGAGATCGCCAATGTAAGAGAAGTCCAGACCGTGCGGGAATACCAGGCCGTTTTTAGCGCAGGTCCCTAAGGATGCCTCTTGAGCGTCGTACTGTCGGATTCAGGCCTTGGAGACGCGGACGCTTACGTTTTCTCCACGCGATCCGGAGCGCGCGGCAATGTCGATGCCAGCACGAGGGCTGTTCCGGCGTAGAGCAATGTGTCAAAGACGTAATTTATCGCCTCCATGATCTCCGGCGTCGTTCCGCCGTGGGCGAGGATCCAAATAGGCAGATATAGGAACAGAGTGAGGACGGTCATTAGTGCGCCAATCGAGGTTGCAGCTACCCGAGATTTTTTGTTCAGGGCCAAGCCGATTCCAGCTGCCAGCAGGATCACTCCTGTGAAGTATCCCCATACGTTGGGAAATGGAACCCATGATGGCGTCACTTTTTCCAAAGGAAAGCCGGGCGCAAACTCCGGATGAAGAAAGAATTCCACGGCAAAAAAGATCGCAGCCATCGCAATGACGATGCGCCCAAATGAAATCATCCATTTCGATTGTTGCGGCGACGAGGCGCGACTATACAGTCCGGCGAGAGCCCATGCGCCTCCGGCGAGAGAGAGATCTCTTAGCGCGTAGGCCCACGCGAATCGATTTTTGGGATCCGCGAGCGCATTCGGTATATGCATCATGCAGACAAATAGAAAGAACATCAATCCGAGCAGGGTGGATGACAAGCGTACGAACTTCCTCAGGGTAAGACTGGTAGCTGCTGCGAACAGCGAACATCCGACAAAATACGCCCAGAAGAGGTGCGCCGGCATCCAGGACGGGACTATATCCTGGACTCTCATCGGGCCGCCGAAATGCTCGGGCGCGAATACAGCGAGTGGAACCGCGATGAAGATACAGCCTAAGGTGATGAGCTTGTCCCATCCTCGAGCCGCGCTGATCTCTTTTCGAAGTACAGACACTCCGGCGACAAGATAGATAAGCCCGGCAAAACACATCCAGAAATTGATTGATGAAAGCATCAGAATCCGTTTCGCGAAGGTGCGATGGCAGAGACATATCCCGGTCGCCGAGTGTTGCGAGAAGAGATCGGTGAGGATTTCCTATTTCCACAGGCAATGAGATACCGTGTGAGGCACTTCGGACATTCCACACAATGGCGAATGCGCGACATAAGAGACACCCCGATGGAGATTAGTGGTACACCGATCGATACCTCTAGCCTTGTTCGGGAAATGGTCGGAAGCAATACCCACTTGACCGGATTTGGACATGACCATTACGATCCGGGGAAATAAAGAGGGGGCTTCATCCTCGGCTGTGGCATGTCCGTACGTTATGGAACGTGGTCATGACCACAATTTCCGGGCTGGGGATTGCGGGCCGGCACTGGATGGCCGCCCAGTGCGTCGATACCCGGAAGCAACGCTGAATAATTCGGCGCGTTTACGTCGGTAGTCCCAGACGTGTCGGCGTTGTCAAACAGCGTCAGACCATTCCACGTGTAGATCGCATCGGGGAGATTGTCCCCATTGATAAATCCGCTGCTCAGGCTCGGTATATTTACCCCCGCGGGATTCCAGTACTCGACGCCCATTCCCAGATTGTTGGGCAAACCTTGCTGCACCCCTACCAGATCCAGCAGAAACTGATTCTGTTGTGTCACGCTCGGGGGTGAATACCAAGGATCGTTCGACTGAAAACCGTTCTCGTAGTGTTCTCCGGTTTCGATGATGAAGATCGGCTTCCCGAGATTGTTGGCGGCGGCCACCAGTACGTCTTGCTCCACAGGCTTGTTCCCAGGATTGCTGGCTGCAGCCTGAGCGTCAGTCAAAGGGCCATGGAAGACAGGATAGTAGCTTTGGCAGATTGCGTCATAGGGGATGCTGTTCTGGTTGGCAAGCGTGAAAAACTGCGTGAGATCCCAGGCCGGGGTAATGTGGATACAGGTCAGGGGCGCAGGAATGGCTGGTCCGATCGACGCATCTGCCGCAGCATCATTCACTGCCTGCATGGCTTGCGTTTGCAGGGCGGCAAAACCGCCGAAGTTTGCTCCCGTGAGGCTGCCGATCGAACCCAGGAATCCGGTATCAACTTCATTGCCGATCGAGACCATGTCAGGCAAAACTCCGGCCTGGCGGTAGGCCATGACTTCTGATTTCACATAGTTATAAACGTCCGTTTGCAGTTGACTGAGATTGTGGTTCGCCCATGCCGGCGGTACGCTCGTCGAACTCGCTCCGTCGAAGAGCAAGGTCAGTTCCACGCTCAGGCCGAGGTTCTTCGAGCGCTTGGCGAGATCAAGGTCTTGAGCATCGGTCTCAGCGTAGCAGGCGTTTCCGCTGCAACCCGCCTGTGATGGGCTCGAATACGGAGGCGCAGAACTTGGTCTTAAGCGAACTATGTTGATGCCATGCTTCTTCAGCATCGCTAGAACATCCTGCGGCTGGCCTGTATCCATCCACCACGACAATCCCAAAGAAGCGCGTGCCGCCTCTTGCTTCTCCAACAGTGCATTGTCAATACCGCGGAAGAAGCAGGGACGCAGCAGCCATTGCTGGCTCTGCGTGGGACTGCCGGAAGATGCTGTCTGGTCCAGTACCGCGCCTCCGGTAACTGACCCTTGAAATACGTCTATCAACAAGCCTGTACTGCCGTTGGAGATCGTGTAGTAACCGTTGCTAGTCGGAGTGAGCGTCCACTCCTGGCTGGTGCTGGCTGTGCATGGATTCTGCACGACCTCGACCAACCCGGAAACGGTTGCGCCGTCAAAACAAAAGCCGTTGCGGGTATTGCTGATCTGCCAGAACCCGCCAGGAAGGCTCGTGAAAGCCCATCTCTGGCTAGTGTTTGTGAAAGTTCGCGCTTGTTGCACGATGGGATCGCCGGCTGTCGTCGAATTGTTGTCGAGGTCAGCCTGCAATCCGCTCAGTTGATTCACAACGTAATATACTTCGCCGTCAATCGGACTGATGTCGGTCGGCTCGGGCGGCTGTTGACTCGGTGGCACAACAACGATCTGCGCCGACGCCGTGTGGCCGTTTCCTGCTTCGGTTGAGGTTATGACGCTCGTGGTGTTGCTCTGGGTTCCCGCGACGGTGCCCGTGACGTTCACCCCAAAGGTGCACGACGCCTCTGCGCTCAAAGCCGCGCTGGCAAGAGTAATGCTACTGGCGCCAGCGATGGCGGTGATCGTTCCGCCGCCACAAGCTCCTGTCAGGGCGTTGGGCGTCGATACCGCCAGCCCACTCGGCAGAGCGTCGGTGAACCCAATGCCGCTCAGCGCAAGATTGTTGTTGGGGTTGGCCACATTGAAGACCAAGGTCGTGCTTCCATTCATGTTCACGCTAGCGGCCCCGAAGCTCTTGGCGAAGGTCGGCGGTAATTTAGCCGGAGGCGGAGCGGTCGTGCTCGAACTGCCGCCGCCGCAACCTGCATTCAAGAGCAGGCTTACACCCATACAGAGTAGGAGCGCTGCGGCGTGTGAAGCCTCCGGCAACCCACGAGTCATCGGCACGTCCTTTTATTCTTCATGGTCTATTGATCATGGTTATCGCTCTGAGCCGGCTCCGGAACCTCACCCATCCGTGACTTCCTGTTCATCTGCCGATAGAGCTCTTCCACCTGGTCCTGCGTCTGCTTGATCTCCTGAGACAAGTGCAATTCTTTCAGCGCCATGTCGGTCATTTGAAGGCGACGATATGCCGTGCCCAACTGGTAATGGGCGGCGCGGTTGAGAGGGTCGAGGTCCACGGCCACGCGCAGATACTTGACGGCTTCTTGCGGTTTTTCCTGCATCATCAGCAGCTTCGCCAGACCCATTTGAGCCTGAACCTCGTTCGGGTTGAGTTGATAGGCTCGTTGGTAGTGCGCGAATGCCTGGTCGAGATTGGACTGCGACAATGCGATACTGCCGAATTCGCATTCTGTCTTAGCCGTGTCCCCATCAACGGCGACCGCGGTTTCGAGTTCCTTTTGCGCTTCGGCTTGAGTTCCGGAGTCGTTAGGAGCGAGTTCCAAAATGGCTTCTCCCAATTCAAAGTGCACGCCGGACAGGCGCGAATCGATCCGCAATGCTTCTCTGTAGTGGTCGATCGCGCCTTTGAGGTCTCCCTCATTCACGAGACGCTCGGCGATCACCTGTTGCATGCGTGCCGAGCCGGGAGCAAGCACAGCCAGCTTGTCCAAGGTGTCATCAGCCAACTCGGCGTAGACGCGTTGCGCCATGAAGAGAACATCCACGTTGTCGGGATCGAGATCCACGAGCGACCGCATCACCGAGGCCGTACCGCCCGGGTCTCCCAGTTGATCGTAGAGAGTTGCTAACTCAAGGCCGACCTGCAGGCGCAGCGGCTTGTCTTTCAGTTTCGCAAACGATTTTTCCAGCATCGCACGAGCGGACGGATCGCCCAATCGTTTCTCGCAAATTCCCAGGAGAGCCTGAGTCTTGGCTAAAGACGGGTCAATCTCCAGCGCTTTGCGAAACTTCTGCGATGCATTGTGATAGTCGCGCTGAAAGAATGCAATGACGCCCAGGTTTGCATAAGCCTCGGAGTTTCTTGGATCGAGAGAAAGGACGGCATCGAACTCCTTCACCGCGGAGTTTGGATCCTTCGCCTTGAGATACTCTTCCGCTTTCTGAAGGTGATCGTGAATCTCCGCAGAATGGGAAGCTCCGGTCTGAGCAGCCGTTCCTGCAAGGGCGCTCGCAAGAAGCGTGGCAACCAACAGCAGGCGCCTGCCGGACAAACACCCAGCGCGGTTCGCGACTGCGACAAAGGAGCCGAAGTGAAACACAGATTCCTGAAATTTAGTGGGTTGGCGCTGTTTCATGGAGGAACGATACCCGAAATCCGGGGCTGGAGCGAGCCGTGAGGTGCGGAAGAAGAGAATCTTCCGCACCGCGCAGGGATGATCAGGAACCTCCGTTCAGCACTCAGAATCTAAAGTGAGCGCCCAGTTCGATGATGCGCGCACCACCCGTGACATTCGTGATCGTGCCAGCGGTGCTATCGGCCAAAGCTGGCGCGCCATACCCGGCTGGGCACGCGCCCAACGGCGCGCCAACCGTCGGGAGATTTTGTGCTGAACACTGGTATCCGACGTTTGCATTCGGATTGGCCCAATTAATGTGATTGAAAATGTTGTACGCGTTGGCCCGAATTTCGAGAGCCATGGCCTCGCGAATACGAAACTCTTTTGCAATGCCGAGGTTCACGTTGGCAAACCCAGGCCCAATCAGATTGTTGCGTTGGGTGTTACCAAACGTTCCATTGGCCGGGTCAACAAATGCAGCAGGGTTGAACCAACTGCTCCTTGACGCACCAGACACTCTTGTATTGCCAACCTGCTCGGGAAACAAAGTGCCAGCGTTTAGCCCAGGATCAATTTGACCTGCCACCGAACCCTGGATCACCGGGGTGAACGGAACGCCCGAGTGCCACTGGAACAAACTGGAAAGGCGCCAACCGCCTGCGATCTGGTCCAGCACTCCGTGAAGGGCAAACTGGCGCTGGTGGCCGAATGGCAACTCGTATACGATCTGACCAACCAGGGTGTTGGTCGCGTCGAAATCAGCCAACCCGTAGTTGGCGGCAGGACTATACGAGTTTTGATAGATATCGATGCCCGATCCGTGACCGTTCCCAGTCCCGGTATCGAGTGACTTCGACCAGGCATAATTGAGCTGGAAGCTCAAGCCATACGACATCCTCTTCTGAAGGCGCAATTGCAGTGCGTTGTAGTTCGACCACCCGTCATAGATCTGAGCAGAAATATTGTTGAAGACGGGGTTGGGGTTCCCGCAGTGATAACCTGTGCACCCTAACATGCTTGCCGGAGACTGATTGATATCGGTAGCAAAGTTCAGGTTGCTCCCACGGGTGTTGACGTAGCTTGTGTCTAGCAAGAAGCCGCGTGCGAACTCGTGTTGGACACCCACCAGCAGCTGCTGCACGTATACGATCGGCATACTCCGCGGGTAATATTCGACGCCGCTGAAGTTTGAAATCTCCGACGACAGGGTTTGAAGCGTCGGGAAGACTACCGTCGTTCCTGGAGGCGGTCCCGCCGCCAGTGGAAATGCAGATTGGCCATTGATGTAGCCGTTGGGACCCACCTGGTGCGGATTCAGGCCGAGGCCGAGGGCGCCATCGGTGTAATTCTCGGCATCGCGGGGCGCGTCGAAGATGCCGTAGCTTGCCCGGAGGACCCACCTATCGCGCGGTGACCAGGCAAAGCCAACTCGCGGCGCGAATTGCCTGTAACTGCCGTTTTGGATGGTTGACAGCTTTCCTCCAAACGCTGCGTCGGTTTGCCCGCCGAAGAGAATGGCTCCTTTGTAGGCTCCGCCGTAGGCGGAGTTTGGCAGGAATGGGTCGTATACGCCAAACAGGTTGTTCTTCACGCCCCAGCCCGACTGCATCTGCCAGCGGAGGCCCAAGTTCAGGGTCAGGTGCGGTGTGACCTTGAAGTCGTCACTGCCGAACACTGCCGAACTCCACATGTGAGCGCTGGTCGGGTTGGCCTCGGAAACATACCAGCCATAGATATCGCCAGCCAGGAAGTCGGCGTAAGGGATTCCGGTCACGCCTCCGTTGAATTCGAAATGACCGGAGTCGATATCTCCCCAGCTCGTATAGTTCTGGTAGAACCTGTCGTACTCGCCGCCGAATTTAATGGTGTGCTTGCCGCGAATGAGCGTGAGGACGTCGGAGACGGTGTAGATTCCCTGTCCCAGGGTGGCATCAATGTTGCCGTTACCGCCGCCCGCGCCCAGAACCATTCCTCCCACCGTTGCTCCCGTATCAATTGAGATGTGCGGAAATACATTGGCCGGAGCATTGGTGCCGTAAGTGGGCTCAAGACCAATGGCCGTGGGAGCGTTCTTACCCAGGGAAGGTGGCTTGTACTTGTCGAGTTCGCGGCTTGCGCCCACACGAAACTCGTTCACCATTCTGGAATTTATCGTAAAGAGATGGGAGAGTTGGCCGGTTAGATTGTCGGTTTTCCCCTGCTCGAACGCCGTGGCGTCGTTCGGATATAGAGGATCCGCAGGCACATAGGACGACGTGGTTGGAAAATAGTTGAAACTAAAAGAGAGCCTCTGTTTGGACGACAGATTGTAATCGACCTTGGCCGTATACCAAGTGTTCGTGTTTGGACTGGTACCGTTGAAAATAAAATTGTTTGTGAGGAGTTGGGCGCCGGTAGCGGAGTTGATGCAGGTTTGGGGGTTGCTCGCTGATACATTCACTGGGCCCGGGCACCCCGGTGCCCATCCTCGGGCGCTGGCGGCGGGGAAATAGCCTTGCAGCTTCAATGCCACCGGATCATAAGTCCCCATCAGGTTGCCATTGGAATCAAAAGCCGGGCCCGTGGAGCCTGGGACCCCGTAGAAATCTCCCGCCGCCATGGCGGCTGTCGGATAACTATAAAGTCCAGAGGTGGGAGTCGACGAGGGGTTGCGTTGATATAAGAAAAAGAAAAACAGCTTATTCTTGATGATCGGCCCGCCCACACTGCCACCGAAGGTATTCCAGTGCTCGACGGACTTGGGCTCCGGCGCAGGATTTAAAAAACCTCGTGAGTTGAAGGCAGTGTTCTGAATGGATTCGAACAAGCTGCCGTGCCACTGGTTGGTTCCGCTCTTCGTGAGCACGTTAATGGAAGTCAGACCACTGCCGTACTCCGGGGGCGCGTTGGCGGAGTTGACACTCACCTCGCCTATGGCGTCAACCGGCATGTAGTAATTGCTGCCGTTGAAGTCTCTGGGAGCAGTGGCAGGCCCTCCGTCAGACAGAAACATCACATTGTAGGATTGCGTGCCGTTGACTCCGACAGCCTGGCCGTTGGCTTCGCCTGCTCCTCCTCCCGTATTCACTCCGGGAATCAGTTGAATCATCTCGGCCCGCCAGTCAGTGCCTACGATGGGAGCCGTGCGAATCGCCGCTGCATTCAGGTTCACGTGCTGGTCTGAGGTCTCCGATTCAACCAACGGGGTTTCTGCGGTGACTTCGATCCGCTCGGTGGCGTTGCCGACTTGCAGCGTGGCGTCTACCGCGACGGTCTGGATCTGCAGGATAACTCCCTTGCGGACGAAGTCCTTGAACCCGGCTTTGAGGAACGTGACGGTATAGGAACCGGTCGGAACTGAAGGGGCATCATAGATGCCGGCTGAGTTTGTCGTCGAGACGATGCTCACCCCCGTCTCCACGTTGGTGATCGTAACTTTGACGCCTTCGACCACGGCGCCCGAAGAGTCCTGCACGATCCCCCGAATTTCTCCGGTGTTGGCGTTCTGTCCGAAGGCAAGGCCGGTGGTCAAAATTCCGGCCATCAGCAGGCCTATGCGCCCAAAGTGGCGAATCCTCTCGAATCTCATCGCGGAGCCTCCAGAGATGACTCCCGCTCAGCCTCTCACCCTGTCTCGTCGCGGATAATAAGGCGCACGCTGACCATCGCGGGAGTTCTGAAAAACACAACTCACCTGCTACTGGTGGGGAATCCTATGTCGAAGCGGTGACAGCGCGAATCCGCCAAAAGTTGGAATGCCGGAAAAGTATTTGTCTTGACAACAGGGATGACAGCTAAGCCGTAGCTCTCACAAATGAACCAGCCCGCGCTGCAGAGCCGCCACAACGGCTTGGGTACGGTCTTCAACGTCTAATCGCATGAGGATTGTGCTGACGTGGCTTTTCACCGTGGCCTCCGTGATTCCGAGAACATTGGCAATATCCTTGTTGCTGTTCCCGCTCACGAGCAGATGGAGCACCTCGAGTTCGCGAGAGCTCAACTCCGAATGTGGAAGCCGCGCTGCCAGCGCGCGGGCCACCGGCGGCGGCAGAAAGCGCCCTCCTCCATGAACCTTTTTTAGCGCGTCCACCAACGTTTGATAGGGCATCCCCTTGATCACGTAGCCTTGCGCGCCCGCTTCCAGAGCGCGGTGAATATCCTCGTCGCCGTCGTAAGTCGTTACCACGATGAATCGCGCACGAGGAGATTTGGAGCGTATCGCAGCGATTGCTTCCACACCGCCCATGCTTCCCGGGAGCCTCAGATCCATCAGCGTGACGTCTGGTTTGTGCCTCTGGAAAAGCGTTACCGCTTCTTCTCCCGCTCCGGCCTGAGCGACCACGATCATGTCTGTGCGCGCGTTGATGATGGCCGCGATTCCCACTCTCATAAGCGGGTGATCGTCGACCACCATCACTTTGATCTTTTCAACGGGGTTCATAGTGTTATCTCGGAGACGCGTTTTGAGGAAACATCTGTGCTTCGCGGAACTTCGATGCTGAGTTCGGTGCCTGCGCCAATCTCACTGTTCAGCTTGAATTTCCCACCGATGCGTTCTACTCGTTCCCGGATGCCGATCAGGCCATAGTGATTTTCCGGAAGGCAGCCTAATGTGCCCAGGTCAAATCCGGAGCCATCGTCGCGAACTCCTATGCTGCACATGTTTTCATCGAAGCGGATATTCAGCTGTATCCTGCTGGGTCGTGCATGCCGCACCGAATTATAGAGAGCCTCGCGTACGGCCATGAGCACTTCGTGCACGGTAGACTGATCGAGCACGAACGGTTTGCCCGACGTGTAGTACTCCACGGGCACAGCGAACTCGTGACTGAACTGTTTCGTCATCTTGCTCAACAGCGAACTGAGGTCGCTGGTAGATTCCGGGTTGCTGCGTAAACCCCACACGGCCTGACGCGCCTCTTCGATCGTGGAACGCAAATGGCTCCGTGCACAATCCAACAGCTCGTCGTTGTTGTCAGATTGGCGTTCTGCAAGGCTGGAATGCGCCTCAAGCAGCGCCGACACGCTGGCGCAGCCTTGAATCAGCGTGTCGTGCATTTCCCGGGCCAAGCGATTACGCTCGTTCAATACGGCCTGAAATCGCGCGCGCAATTGGCCGAGCCGGAGCTGGTAAATACCCCACACAGACATACCCAGCACAAGTACCGCGGAGCCCAGGAACCATGACGTCCGGTAGAAATGCGGCTTCTGCACGACTTCTAGCGCTGCCGAGGCGAGCTGTTCCGGATTATTCATTTCGAAAGCCGCTACCCGGAACTGATAACTGCCCGGGGGGAGATTCGTATAGTATGCGACCCGCGCGGGAGAGGCATCGCTCCAGGTTTTGTCAAACCCGTCCAGCATGTACCGGAACCGGATACGCTCCTGAGAACGCAGGAGTACGACTCCGTAATGCATTTCCAATTTCGCATTGTCGGGCCCGAGAGAAACTCCAGATGTGACTGGAATCTGCAGCCCATCGGCCATCACCTGGTCGATGACCACCGGAGCCGGTTTCGACAACATCGGTGAATCAACCGAGACGCGGACCGGACCTTTGCTGCTGGGGAACCAGACTTCGCCTTGCGTTGTGAGAACGCCAGCGGGCTTTTCACCGCCGCACATCTGAATCGTTTCGAGCCCGTCGGATACCCCATACAATGTCACAGCAGCTGGACGCAAAGAGTGCTCCGCGACGGCGTCCAGCTCACGGCGGCTCACCGCCGAGATTCCATTCGGTCCGCTCATCCAAAGATTACCTTTGCCATCTTCGAGCAGTTCGTAAATACCATTGCTCGAGAGTCCGCGGGCGACTGTGTAGTGAGTCATGGTTCCCGAGCGCCAGCGATACAATCCCCCCGTTCGCGTTCCAAACCACAGCCCCCCTTCGGGGTCTTCGTGAATCGCCCAGACCTTCTCATTCTTCAGCGCCTCGGTTGCGCCGTCGCTTTGGAAAGAATCGTCATGCAGGCGACTCACACCTCGATCGGTACCGATCCATATATCGCCTCGGCTGTCCTCAAGAAGCGAGCGCGTGCTGAAGTACGCGAGTCCATCGTGCATCTGATAGTTCGTGATCCCCTGCGGACGCCAGCGGCTCACGCCTTCATCGGTAGCGATCCAGACACTGCCGTCTCGACCTTGTAGAAATGCGCGAATGAAGTTGTTGACCAGACCTTCTCTTGCCGAGTAGTGAATGAGCCGCTGCCCCACTAGCCGGTACGCTCCCCGCCCTTCCGTCCCAATCCAAAGCGCACCCTCTCGATCGCGGAAAACGTTCCGCACCCTTACGCCGGAGATGCCGGGAAATTGATAAGGTGCCGCTTTGCCGTCGCGCACCCGGAAAAGGTTTACGGCTGCGACCCAGAGATCACCATTCCAATCCTGGTAAACCGTCTCGGCGTCGGAGTCTGCGGCGTCGGGCAGCTTCACTGTCCTCACCGGCGTTTGGATCAACCGCAGCATGCCACCTTGTGTGCCGACCCAAATATTCTTTTCGACATCCTCGAATAGATTCAGGACGGTATTGCTCGGCAGGGGATCGGACGCAGCGAACTCGGAGATCTGATTCTTCCGACAAATGAGAAGTCCCCGCCCAATCGTTCCAATCCAAAGAGTTCCGTCCGACGTCTCCTGCAAGACCCGTACCGTTCCCTTGACCTCCGGCACCAGCTGGAATGAAGTGTCCTGCGGACCCTTCTTTTGCAGGCCAGAAACCGTTCCCACCCAGATGGTTCCGTCCTGCGTTTCCATGATCGATTTGACTCGATTCTGGCTGGCCTCACCGCCCAAGCGATATTCGAACGCCGCGCCGCTTGTGAGACGCAGGAAGCTGGACCCGCCCACCCAGAGTTGGGCGTGACGATCTTCATGGATCGCGTGAACGGCCATTGCTGGAACACCCGGCGTATTGTCCACCCGCTCCAGGCGGTCCCCGGAAAACAGAAATAATCCGCTGTCCGTACCGACAAAGATCCGGCCTTCACTGTTTTGGTAAACAACCCGCACGAATGGATTCGTCAATCCGTCATTGCTCGTATACGCACGGAACTTCCCGTCTCGGTAGCGGATCAACCCGCCGCCTTCCATTCCAATCCACAAAGTATTGTCGCGGGCCACGGTCAGACAAAAAACATTGTTGTCGGTAAAGGCCGGAGTGTTATCGCGGTTGAATGTCAGAAACCTTTCGCCATCGAAGCGGACCAAGCCTCCCGTAGTCCCGATCCATAAATATCGGTTGGCGGTTTGAGCGAACGCCTGCACCACTTGTTCGGGCAGGCCATCCTGCATTTGCCACAGGCGCTGGGTATACGAGAAAGGAAGGGGAGCATCCGCCCCCCACACAGAAATTGCCAGGAACGAATAGGAAAAAAGCAAAACGCAGGCGGCTCTGCCCAGCAACTTAGCTCGACTCGCGATCGTGCACTGATGCGACGCAGTGAACATGGAATGCAAACGACTGGGTCTGCAACTTCCGGGAACAATCATCCAACCCCGAGGATCGGAAATCTATCACAGTTTGCGCCCTATCTTCGAGTAAACCGGTCAAAGACCGTAATCACCGGCAAGGCATTGTGTTGGTCGTCGAAAAATCCACGAATTGTGAGCGGTCCGGTCACGGCGGGTTCCCACCAGAAAATACCCTTCCCCCGGCCGTTTGGAGTTTCCATCACAACCCGATTCAACTCGTCCAGAAACTCGCGCTGGCCCTCAGGTGACTCAGCGAAGGGCGCTGGTTTGTTTATGTAATTGCCAGGCCGCCAGTTGTAGGCCGTTTCGACCACGATGATGTTTTTCTGATATTCCTTCGCCATGAAGTCCAGGTTTTTGCGTAGATCGTTCAGGCTTCCATGCCACCAGGGATAATAGGACTGGCCAATAATGTCGTACGGCACGTCATAGCTGTTCAACTTGTCCAGAAATGCTTTCGTTCCTTGAAGATCGCCGCCGCGATCAATGTGAATCATGATTTTGGGGCGGGGACCGTTGCCCCGGCCTGCGTCCACGCCGTTGATACCCGCGTATACCAGTTCGGCGAAGTTGTCCCAATTCTCGGGTAGCTTCCCGTCAGGCCACATCATTCCGTGGATGATTTCATTCCCCACCTGCACCATGTCCGGCAGCACGCCGGCATCGCGAAAGGCAACAATTGTGTCCCGTGTGTACTCGAATACGGCCCTTACTAATTCGGCGTGTGATTTGCCCTGCCACGCTTTGGGCAGCGGTTGTTTTCCCGGATCTGCCCAGTCATCAGCATAGTGGTAATCCAATAGAAACTTGAACCCGAGCTTCTTCGCATTCTTGGCCAAGGCGATTGTGTACTCGAGATTGTTTGGAAGCTCGGCCGGCGTATGAAACAGCCTGAGACGCACCCAGTTATACCCGTGGGCCTTCAGGATCTCCAGACCAGCCTTACCGGTTCCCGAGTCCTTGAAGACTGTTCCCTGTTGTTCTGCCTGCCCGAGGAAAGAAACATCGGCACCCACAGCGTAGTCCTGGCTCTGAACAACCCTCGCGGAGAATGCGGCCGCCAAAAACCAGAAAATGAAGCGTCTTCTAATTGCTATCATGTGCGCAGACTCGCGGAATCTTATCTGCATTGGCACAGTCAGAAATCCTCCGAAAGTAGGACTCTTCCCGAGACGGCGGCGGCGGGCGGATCGCAAGAAAGACTCTTTATCCGAACCGTGGTCATACAAGTACCAGGCTCTTGCGTTCCCGACCTCCTTACGGTTATCTCAGGCTTTCACGGACCTGCGGGCGTGGAGTCATCCTAAGCCTCAAGCCGCCCAGCAGACCCGACGGCAGAGGCTGCAGATTCTCCATTCCTTGCGGGACGAACCGTTGCCCGTAGCGATCGGTCAGGAGTCGATAGTCCGGAAGAGAGCTTCCGGCCAGGGAATTGACGGCCGTATTACCAACGATGATGCTTAATTCGTTCGTTCCCGGCTTCAGCAATGAGCTCAACTCAAGGGTGTACGGTGGATGCCACACAACACCGGCGCGCTGCCCGTTGACATACACCTCGGCCGCTTCCCGCACCGGCCCTTCCAGAAAGGCACGCAGGTTGAACGTCGGCAAAGGATCGGGCTTCGCCACCGGTACGCCATCACCGAAATCCAGTTCCAGGGAAGTTCCGGAATTCACGTCTGGCGGCAACTCGATGACTTTCTTGTATATGACCTGTCCAGAATAGTACTTGAAGGGCTCTTCCTCGCTCCACGAATGAAGAGTTGCCATATGAACCGTCTGATTCGTTTCACTGAAAGTCAGGTCCCAGTCGGAAGAAAGATCAATCTCCCGGGCGTGAGAATCGACAGTTGAATCGAAATTCGGGACCTTTTGAGGCGACTCGATGGGAAGATTCGTCGTCAGAATCAACCGAGACTCGTAGGGCTGCAGATCGAGATCGCTCTTATCCGCGTTGGCCTGAACCGAAATCCGGCCTGAGAACGGATCCCACGATTCAGCATATTTCGACCTTTCACGGAAGCTCGCTGTCACTCGAATCGCACGATTGGTAGTGTTCGCGATCAAGTACAAATCTCCCACATCGAGCTTGCGGTGAATAAATCCGATCTCCGGAGCCTTGGGTGAGAAGACTACATCTGGCTTGAGGTAAGTAGCGATCGCACTTCCGAGTCGGCTTTCATCTTCGACAAAGTGGCCGGGCGCATCCTTTGCGTGGAACAGGCTCTGCGATATCGTCAGTATCTGCTGGCCATCTGCCTCTCCATTCAGAAATCCCGGTGCAGTAGAAGGCAAACGGCGCGTCGCAATGACAATGCCGCCATGTAATGCGTATTGTTCTATCTTTTGGTAGGCGGCCACGGGCAACCGTTCAACACCGGGCAGGATCAGGACTTGATAAGGAATGCCGATGGAATCGATGGCATCCCCATCGATGAAGTCCAGGTTAAACCCAGCGTCGAGAATCTGTGGAATCACATTGCTGCCCAGCAACTCTCCCATTGCCTCGTCAATGCTCACGTCTCTGCCGCGAGTGTTGAAACCGGCTTGTGTTGTTGCTGATGACGAAAATTGACCATTCACGGTGAAACTCGCCCAGGCATCGTCGTTGGGCAACAGCAGCGCTACATCGTTAGCTGGCTTGCCTTGTCGCAGTGCAAAACTCACTCGCTGCAGATATGCTGTCAGGTCCGGGATGACGAACCACCATGGATTATGGGAGTTAAAGGCGCCGGCTGCATACATGCGCCATCCGGGTTCACCGGCGGCCTTCGGCGAGTAAGGCCAGCCATGCCCGACTAACTGATTTATGCCTTGAAGGAAATGCAGATCGGCTTCTGCCTTCATGTCAAGGGGAGTTGCGCGAAAAGCGGGAGAGTGCAGCCAGGTCCACGTTTCTGAAGAAATGACAGGCTTGCCAAATAAATGGCCAGCAGAAGCTGCCCACCGAGTGTCCGAGAACTGCCGCCACATCAACAGTGTTGCCTTGCCTTCTCCTTCGGGAAGATCCTCATACTGATTACTCGACAATGTGACTGGGGGATATCCATATGTTTGAGAGCGCAGCAGCGTGTGGTGTTGAGTTGCCCACCCATGCAGCGGCTTGAGGTAATAATCGTTGGCCAGTTCAGTCAGCGTCTTCCCCCAATCGTGCCTGATCGCTCCCGTCTCACGACCCGCATCACCAATCAGTGCCGGTAAATGCGGAGTCAGGTCGTACCCTCGTCGCCGCTGAAATTCCTTCAATAAATCAGGAGTCCAATCGGATCCGTAGTCCTCCAGACTGTCACTGAATACCGCATTCGGGGGATCATCACTGAATGCTTCCATCAAGCGATCTCCGACTGCGTGAAGATGAGCCTCGATGGCAGTCTGATCATAGTGGTCGAGGACAAATCCTTCGGCACCGATCGCCGGACGTTTCACCGTCATTCCCGTCCGGCTGGAGATGAAGAAAACCACCATGCGAGAGGCACTCCGTTCCGGGGAGATCTGCAAACGACCGTTCTCGACCACCAGACTTTGGATCTGCCTTGCGTCGCGGAGCGCGAGAGCATCACGTGAACCAGGCGCCAGGAAAACTGCTTCAAGGTGTTCACCGGCTGTGATATTCGGCATTGCAATCGCCTTCGCGCCAGGAGGGACTTCGATGCGTTCAACACGCATGGCTCCCGCCGCTTGGGTTACCGGAATATGCGGACCGCCGAAGGGCCACCCGCTACCGAGTGTGATGTCCACGCGCAACCCAAGCTTCCTTGCCTCCTGAGCCGCGTAACGCAAGGCATCGATGTGTTCGTCTGAAAGGAACGAGATATTGTGGAAACCGGTTTGAGCGTCGTCCAGCGCAAGCGGATACAACGTGGCGATCTCAACGCCGCCGATTCCCGCTGCCTTCATCTCTTCGAGTTCCTGCTTGATTTCGGATCGAGTTACCGCTGGCCCGAACCACCACCAGCGAACCATAATCCGCGAGTCACCCGGAGGATGGGCAAAAGATTGGGTCAAACGGATCAGACTTGAGTCACTCTGTGCAACCACTTCGGGTATTTGCGGGAGAGAAAGAAACAGCAGAGCGGCAAAGACGATCCTGGTCAATCCCCCTCCTTGGCGGCACACTGCGCGATTAGCAGTCAACCATGGCCCCGTCTGCTGATTGATTGATTGCCAGTCTATCTGTCTCCGGCCGGCTCGGACAACATCTCCCTTGTGGTTGCATCCGTCCGGAGGATCGTCGGTTTCACAACCAAAGAGGCGGGTCACCGACCACCCATCTACTTGAAACGTCGTAGTAGAAACCACTTCCCAGAAGCCGACTTCTGAACGGTCCAGCGCAGCATGCGGCATGCGAAGAGCACGACCATGCTGGACCACTACGCCCAAACGGACATGGATGAACTGATCGGAGCTCAGGAGATGATACTGGACGCGATCTTCAGCCATGCCGAAGGGCCTGCGAACTAGAACGGATTGAAGAACGGATAAAACTGGGACTGAAGAGACGGGGCACCGGATCCAAACCGTTGAAAAGAAATGGTAGGCACGAGGAGACTCGAACTCCTGACCTCTACCGTGTCAAGGTCCTGTTCAACGGTAACTGATTGACATTCAACGGCACTGGCAGCCACCATTGGCGTTGTAAGGAACTCTCCGGTACGGTTATTGGACCCTGATTGGACCCAGATTCAGGCCGAGGTGATGATGTCCGCCCCCCCGGTTTTGAAGATCACTCAGTGTATTCTGACGCGTTATGAAAATTCTCTACTCTACCTGATTCTTCAACCGCTTACCAGAACTGAGTTCTGATCCTTCATGATCGACTTGGACGCATTCTGAACGTGGAACTATCACGTTTTTATCACAGCAGCCTCCGTGCATGAGTGCAGACGGACCGCTTAGAATCCCGCTGCGCCAACTCAAACTTTCCAGAAGCCTAGCCGTGAAGCTTGAGAGCCTTTTGCTGCTCGGCACGGATCTCTCGGAGTCAGACAAGAACAACGGTCGATACAAATTGATGCCGACATCATTTGATCGTTGTCACTTCCGCGACGTAGTTGATTTGACCGCGGACTCAATTCGCGCTAAGTACCCAGAGCACTTCTACAAGAATGGAAAAATCAAGAGTGGCGCTCCAAACTGCATCGCCGGCTATTGGTTTTTTCTCGATCATGCGCAAGCATTCATCGATCAAGATCCTGCGAACGCACGGAATCGCCTGCTCGCACTCACAGATGCGATATTCCAGAATTTTCATTTCATCGTCATCACCTTGTCGAAGGAAGACGACCCTCAGGTGATCTTTGCGACTCTGAACACTGGTGGGCAACCTCTCGCGGCGATGGACTTGGTCCGGAATGACGTGTTCCTCAGAGCCGCCCGAAAAGGTGAAGACGAAGAAATCCTCATGAAGGAATATTGGCACATATTTGAGGATGCATTCTGGAAGTGAGAAGCAACGCAAGGCCGGATTCGGAAGCCCGTGATGGATTTCTTTCTCGCGCATGCGTTAGCGGCTGAAAGCGGAGAGTTGATCTCACTTAGTGAACTCTACGCGGAATACAAAAAGTTCAGCAGGCGCACACAGGCCGCTAGCGTTGGTCAAGAACTCGCGGCATTGACGCGATATGCAACGATCTACCGAGAACTAATTAACCCACCTCTTGAAAGCCCGTTGCACCGGTTGGCGAAGTGCCTTTAAGAGCTTCGACATGTCAACCGCTTATCCGCTAATACTTCTGATCGCCTCTTCGCCCGCAAGCTTGGAAGTGAAAAGTAAACTTTATGAACTCATTCGGAGCTATGTAGTACGGCGGGCGCTCTGCGGGTTGACTCCAAAGAACTACAATATTGCATTTCTAGACTTCGTCTCCGCGATGCGCGAGCATGGGGTTTCTGTTGAGAGCTTCGCATCTGTCGCGGAACTCAGGAGGAACAGCGACGCTGCGAAGTTCCCTATCGACGCAGAGCTCACAGAGGCGATCGCCATTAGGAACCAGTATCCGACACTTCCGCCCCATCGTCTCGCCTACATACTGGAAGAACTCGAACGCGCCTCTCGCGACAAATTCACAGCCGCCGAGGGAATTCGTCCCGGCCTCTCGATCGAACACATAATGCCACAGCATTGGCAAGAACATTGGCGGCAATTGCCTTCTGGAAGGATGGCACCTACAGAGGGTGGGATACCAGTAGATGAGGCGATGGCAGCTGAGATTGCTGAGCGAAACCGCCTAATTCACACACTCGGAAACCTTTCGCTTCTCACACCACCTGCGAATGCCTCGGCTAGCAATTCGTGCTTCGAGGGAAGGAAACCACGATTGGTTGATGCTCTGCTTCGAATGAATCAAGACGTCGCTAAACAGACGCATTGGGGCGAGATAGAGATCAAGAACCGCGCGAAAGACCTTGCTCGGTTGGCCGTGAGAATTTGGCCGTCGCCTTCGGCGGACAGTATCTTAGCTGCCAGAGGATGATCCGGCTACCCGGAAGCGATCCAGAAACGGGCCCTCAGAACTGTCGCTGAAGTGGCCGAAGATCGGCGGATTTTGAGTTCCACAGTCGGTTCTGAACCCGTTAGGAAAATTCTCCACTCTATTATATTTCTCACCGGGTTACCAGACAGCCTGATTGCCCCGATTTGAGTAAAGATGATCCGTTCTGAACGTGGAACTACTACAGTTTTACTACAGTGTTCGAGCACCAGGAACTGATCAGCCTTTATGGGACAGGAACGGCAGTCGAGACTTCGTCGCTGGAATTGTCAACCTGAATTTGTGTTGTTGACGCGTGTCACATTGCGGCGTGATCGTAGTCACTGAACCGACTGAGCTGTGGGGTGTAACAGACTAATATCATCCAAAGGATGTGGCCAAGGTGTGTCCATGCAGGCCACGCTCTCCCACTACCGCATTCTTGAACAGATTGGCGCGGGAGGGATGGGTGTTGTCTATCGTGCGCATGACGAACGCCTCGACCGCGACGTCGCCCTAAAGGTCCTTTCTCCCGGAACGGTAGTCGAGACATCCGCCCGCAAACGCTTTCATAAAGAAGCGTTGACGCTCTCGAAAATCAACCACCCCAACATCGCCACCGTCCACGACTTTGACAGTCAGGATGGGACGGACTTCCTGGTCGAAGAATTCATCGAAGGACTGTCTCTCGATACGATGCTGGTGTCCGGGCCTCTCTCCGAGAAGGAGATCATCAAGCTCGGTTCGCAACTGGCCGACGGCTTGGCGGCGGCGCACGAGCATGGCATCATCCATCGCGATCTGAAGCCGGCCAACGTGCGCGTCACTGCCGACGCACGGCTGAAAATTCTTGATTTTGGCCTTGCCATGATCCTGCATCGCGAAGCCAATCCGACTGCGGTCACTGAGAGCCTGAGCGAAACCAAGGGCATAACCGGGACCTTGCCTTACATGGCCCCAGAGCAATTGCTTGGAAGCAAACTGGACGCGCGCACGGACATCTGGGCGAACGGTTGCGTGCTGTTCGAGATGGCGACGGGGCGGCGTCCGTTCCTGGGCGCGGGTCCGGCGTTGACCGACGCAATCCTCCACCAGTCGCCGCCGGCCATCAGCAAGCTCAACCCCAAGATCGGCGCGGCAATCGACGCGGTGATCCAAAAGTGCCTCGACAAGGACCCGGAGAAGCGCTACCAGTCTGCGCGGGAGATTGCAGTGGACCTGCAGCGCGGGGTTTCCGCGCCGATGCCGGCGGGAATGCGCCTGCAGCTGAGAGGGTGGTTCGCGGTACTGGCGGTCGCGGCTGCGTTAACCGCGGTAGTCGGTATTGGGATGCACCTGGAATCGACTCTCCGGCGGAGTTCTTCCGGCGAACATGCGGCTGGAGTCACAGCACAAGGCCAGGCAGCACCGCACGAATCGTATTTGGCAGGGCTGGGGCAGCTGGAGCGATGGGACAAACGCGGCAACCTGGAGTCGGCGATCGGGTTGTTCGAGCGAGCGGTAAAGGCGGACCCTGGCTTCGCTCTCGGGTTCAGTGCACTTGGAGAGGCTTACTGGGCGAAGTACCGGCTCGACCACGATTCCCGCTGGATCGACGAGGCGGAGAGAACGTGCAGGCGCGCCGCGGAGTTAAACAATCAGTTACCAGCGGTCTATGTGACGCTGGCGCGAGTCCACAACGGAAAAGGGCAGTACAACCTGGCACTTCAGGAGATCCAACAAGCGCTGAAGATGGAGCCGCGCGATCCGGACGCATTGCTGGGCGAAGCCGCAGTGTACGCCAGCATGGGACGGGAAGACATGGCGGAGAACACCTACAAGAAGGCGGCCGCGCTCCGCCCGCAGCATTGGGACGGCTACTACGAACTGGGAGTCTTCTATTACCAGCAGCGGCAATATACCGATGCGGCCGCAGAGTTCGAGCGCGTGCTGGAGATGACCCCCGACAACGCCATGGCTCACGCGACGCTGGGTGGCATGATGCAACTCCTGGGGAAGGATGCTGAGGCGGAGAAACACCTCAAGCAGTCAGTTGAATTGCAGCCGAGCTACGCCGCCTACACCAATTTGGGTGCTCTGTACTACAGGGAGAGGCGCTGGGCTGAGTCGGTTGTGATGACACGGAAGGCGCTGGAGATCAATTCTCACGACTGGCGTGCGTGGTCGAACCTCGGTCTCGCGTATGAGTGGCTGAACCGCAAGAGCGAGGCCGAAGAGGCATTTCGCAAGGAACGTGCGCGGCTGGAGGAGATTGCGAAGGTCAGCGCCGACGATGCTGAAGTGCAGGTGGAACTCGGGCTGATGTATTCGAAGTGGAAGTTGCGGGGGATGGCGCTCCCACGGATCGAGGCGGCGCTGGCCCTCGCTCCGGATGACCCCACGATTCTGTCCAGCGCCGGGGAGGCCTACGACAACCTCGACGACCGCGGCCGCGCGCTGGAGTTGGTGAAGAAAGCTCTGGTCCGGGGTTCGACCCTGACGGAACTGGAGAACGATCCTGGGCAACAGAAACTACTTCGCGACCCTCGCTTTCGAGAGATCGCACGACAATTCAATAACAAACCTAGCCCTGCTCAACAACAACCCTGATGGGCAGGCCGGCCCCATAAGGAGAAAAACTATGACTACCGCTGATTCAACCTCTACTTTGCCGCTCACAACCACCACCGGCAAGCCCGCCCCTAAACCCAACGGGAAGGACCTCTTAATTAAGATCGATGTTCACACGGCAACATTTCACTGCCAAGACGTGGAGCACGCGGGCCCACAGAACCCCAGACACGCAACATTCCAGCCGGACGCCCCCTGCGTGCTGCTCTTCACCAACAGTGAAGTGTTCGGAAAGGCCGAGGCGCCGCTGATCAAAGGGGACAACGAACTACCGGTTCTCAGTAAGGACGGCACCGAGACGAGCTACCGCCTCGATGGAGCGGAGACAGTGAAAAGCCCTCCCAAGATCGTGGTGCCGTAGTGCCGTGAATCTGAACCCGGCCTGTACGGCCGGGCTCTCTTACACCAGGCGGCGACGCCGTTCTTTCCCGCACTCAGGCGTTCTCTACAGCACTTCTTGAATACGTCGACCGTCATTGAGATGACAATCAAACGTCAGGAGACACGCGGTGCGGCAGCGGACAATGGCGGAAGAAGCCTCAAGACGACTGGGGCCCAGAACACGATCCATACGAAATGGGGAGGAATCATGACAAAAAGCACCTGCCTCGTCGCTGTATTTATTCTTTGCGTGGTTAGCGTACAAGCACAGTCCAATCCGGGCTTGTTTCGCTGCAAAGACCGGAAGCACACCATCGATTTATCGATCAACAACTCCGGACAAGCAGCCGAAGGTCCTGTATGCGCCCAGATCGTCGTCAATGTCGTTCGCTATGGAGCGGACTTCGGAAAGACAGTGAGCTACACCGCCGGGGCGAATCTGCCCAGCATTTTCCCATCGTCTTTCTCGACTAAAACGAATCCGCCGTCTAGAGCGGGGAGTCTTAACGGTCAATTCATGGCTGACTTCACGGCTATCCAATGACCTGCAAGACCGACTACTCTTACTTGAAGCCGACAACCGCACTATCGGTAG
>OCTA010001007.1_pt1 | contig 26212 bp, 25 predicted proteins | sample 1538991 | NCBI WGS metagenome assembly OCTA01 (sample SAMEA3539302, study PRJEB22396) | soil metagenome | biome: tundra; feature: field; material: soil | place: USA | collected 2010-05 | depth 0.15 m | reverse complement strand
CCGATTACGACAAGCTGGCCATCGAAATTTGGACGAACGGTTCGGTGACTCCGGCGGATTCGCTGGGGTTGGCCGCGAAGTTGCTGAAAGACCACATGAACATCTTCATCAACTTTGAGGAAGAACTCGAGGCGCAGGCTGCCGGCCTGGGCGACAAGCCGGAGATTCGCAACGAGAACCTCAATCGCTCGGTGGAAGAGCTTGAGCTTTCCGTGCGCAGCTATAACTGCCTGAAGAACGCCAACATTCAGACCATCGGCGAGCTGGTGCAGAAGTCCGAAGCCGAGATGCTGAAGACGAAGAATTTCGGCCGCAAGTCGCTGAATGAGATCAAAGAAATTCTGGCTTCGATGGGCCTGGGGCTGGGCATGAAGATCGACGACCAGGGAAATGCCGTTCCCGGCAATCCGTCGGGAGCGTCGCAGGGCTATTCGCTGCCGTCGTCGGGCTACGGAAGCGATCCAAATTTCTAACGCTAATCGTCAGTAAGCGGTTGCCTGTATCGTTTTCTGAGTTTGCGATTACTGGCGACTGGCTACTGGCAACTGACTACTGATTGTGAAGGATCACAGAAATGCGTCATCGTAGAGCAGGATGGAAGTTAGGACGGAATACTGAGCATCGGCGCGCGTTACTGCGCAACCTGGTGACCTCGCTAATCGTGGACGAGCGTATTGAGACCACGGTCACGAAGGCCAAGGCCATGCGTCCTCATGTGGAGAAGATGATCACGCTGGGCAAGCGCGGCGATGTGGCGGCGCGGCGGCAGGCGGCGGCGTACCTCATGACGCGAGATGCCGTGGACAAGCTGTTTAACACCATCTCGCCCCGTTACGGCGATCGCGAAGGCGGTTACCTGCGCATCATACATGGCGGTTTCCGCCAGGGAGACGGCGGCGACATAGCCTTCGTCGAGCTGCTCGGCAGCGAGAAGACTCTGGACGAGAAGCGCCAGAAGCGCGCCGAACTCCGCGCCAAGCGTGCCGAAGAAACCCGCAAGGCCATGGAATCGGCCGAGGCCGAAAACAAGCAGATGGAAGCGCAGCAAGCCGCCAACGAAGACAAGAAAGAAGAATAGAAGCAGGGCCCAGCCGGGTTGCCGGCGGGGATGAGGAATTTACAACAGCGTGCCCCGTTCTAGCGGAAGCTAGGGCGGGGCTTTTTGCGGTCGATGCAACCACCGGACCGAAAACTATTGCGTGGACGAAAGCTCGGGCTGTTCGACGCGGGCGCGACGGCGATTGAATGCTCGCAGGGATAAGAAGTAAATGATCACCTGGAGTACCGCCGCCCCGCAGGAATCGAGCACCACATCCTGCCATGCTCCGGTGCGGGAGGGGATGAAGCTTTGGTGAATCTCGTCCGCAGCAGCGGTTACGACCGTCAGCAGCATCCCGAGTAGCACCCAATCCCAGCGCCAGAAATCGCGCAGGCACGTCCCCCAAGTCCGACGCGAGAGTGACCGGAGCCGATCGCAGTTGGTGTTCTTGAGCGCCAGAAAAACCAGGCCGCTGAGGATCGCGTAACCGGCAAAATGTCCCGTCTTGCGCAGAATCTCGTCGAGCTGTGACACGAAGGACTCGTCCACGCGAGGAACCACCGCTGCAATCACCGTGTACAGCACACTCGAGGTGTTATTGGCGGAAGCGAAATCCGTGGATTCCAGCCGGATGATACCCAGCCACACCAGAACCGGCCACCAGCGGTGTGCCAGCATGTGAAATGAGGGTTTCAGCGGACGACGTTGCTCCGAAAACTGCGGGGCTGGACTCGCGGCGGTTGCCGAAATAGGTTGACGGTTACTCAACGCGGTAATTGGGGGCTTCCCGAGTGATCATGACGTCATGGACGTGGCTTTCGCGCAAGCCGGCTCCGCTGATACGTACGAAACGCGCTTTCTGCTGCAGTTCGGCGATGGAGGAACAGCCTGCATAACCCATTCCGCTTTTTACTCCGCCCACAAGCTGGTACACGATCATGCCGACCGTGCCACGATAGGGAACGCGTCCCTCGATGCCCTCAGGGACGAGCTTGGCGAGACGATTGCCATCGCTGCCGTCCTCGGACAAGACTGGAACCGAGGAATCCGCATCCATGTTCTGGAAGTAGCGTTCGCTGGAACCTTGCGCCATCGCCGCCAGCGATCCCATTCCGCGATAGGCCTTGAAGGTGCGGCCCTGGTAAAGAATGGTTTCGCCAGGACTCTCTTCGGTACCGGCGAGCAACGAGCCAATCATGACGCAGTTTGCGCCCGCCGCGATCGCCTTGGTGATGTCTCCGGAGTACTTGATACCACCGTCAGCGATGATGGGAACATCGGTGTCCCGTACGGCGCGGGCAGCCTCGGCGATGGCGGTGATCTGAGGAACGCCGGCGCCGGTCACGATACGAGTGGTGCAGATCGACCCCGGGCCAATGCCAACCTTAATGGCATCGGCTCCGGCGCGTGCCAGTTCACAGGCGCCATCGAAGGTGCCGACGTTGCCCGCAATCACATTGACGTCGGGCAGTGCCGACTTGATGGTCCGGATGGCTTCGATCACCCGGGTCGAATGTCCGTGGGCACTGTCGATGGCGAGCAGATCGACTTTGGCGCGCACCAACTCCTGGGCGCGTTCGAGGAAGTCCCCGGTGGCGCCGATGGCGGCGCCCACCCGCAGCCGACCATGATCGTCCTTGGCGGCGGTGGGATACTTCAGGCGCTTCTGAATGTCCTTGACCGTGATCAGGCCCTTGAGATTGTAATGATCGTCCACCACCAGCAGCTTCTCGATGCGATGTTCATGCAGGATCGCTTCCGCGTCGCTCAGGGTTGTGCCGACCGGAACCGTGATCAGGTTTTTCTTGGTCATCACTTCGCTGATTGGGATATCGGTCCGGGTTTCGAAGCGGAGATCGCGATTGGTGAGGATGCCGACCAGCTTCTTGTTCTTGGTTACGGGCACGCCCGAGATGCGGTAGCGGCGCATAACTTCCAGCGCATCGGAGATCTTCTCGTCGGGCGACATGGTGATGGGATCGACAATCATGCCGCTTTCCGAGCGCTTGACCTTGTCCACTTCGCTGGTTTGCTGCTCGATGCTGAGGTTGCGATGGATGATGCCCAGCCCGCCTTGCTGCGCCATGGCAATGGCCATGCGCGATTCCGTGACGGTGTCCATGGCCGCACTGATCAGGGGGATGCGGAGTTCGATGTTGCGGGTCAGGCGGGTCGTCGTCGTCGCTAAGGCCGGAACTACATCGGACTTGGCAGGCAACAGCAACACGTCATCGAAGGTAAGCGCCTCAGGCACGGGAAAATGAATCATGGCTTTGGGTCCGCGGAAGGATAATTCCTCATTGTAGAGTTGTGCTGGCGGTTAAGCAAACGCTTCTGGCACAGCGATTGCTGTCCCTGGCTGGAAGGGGGGAGCGCCATGTCCGTGGCCGCCCTAAAGTCGCTGTTTCCGCCGTGGGTGGTGGGTCAGTTTGAATCCGCAGACTGAAGGCCCATAGACGTTAACCGTGGTTCAAACGTGAAGCGACGGGCCTGGACTCTGGGATAGCTTCCTGTTTGCCCGTGATCCTCTCCGAATGGCAAATTCGCAGCAACTTTGTGACCCAAGCCATAGCGCGAGCAGGCCCAAGTCACAACTGCCGCGTTGAGTTGTTGTACCAACCTAGAACTCGGAGCGCGCGCAGTGTGTTCCAGCGGCTAGTGCCAAAACGGTGGGAACGAGAAGTGGAGCCAGCGGTTGTTGACAACCGCGAAAGCTGATGCTAAAAGTCTGGGAGTGCATCCATGCTCAACATAAACAAGGCATTCAGCAGTTTTTCGGTGAACGATATTCAGAAAGCCAAGGAATTTTATGGCAAGACGCTGGGGCTCGAACTTGCCAGCGGTCCGGAAGGCACCCTGGTTGTGCCCCTTTCAGGCGGCACCAAAGCTCTGATGTACGCTAAACCCAATCCCCAGCCTGCCACTTTCACGGTCCTGAATTTTCCCGTAGACAGTGTAGAGAAAGCGGTGGATGAACTGACCGGACGCGGCGTGCGATTTGAAGTCTATAACGAACCCAACTTGAAGACGGACGCGCGCGGGATTTCTCGCGGGAATGGGCCGACGATCGCGTGGTTCAAGGATCCAGCGGGGAATATCTTGTCCGTGCTGGAAGCGGTTTAGGGGATCGCTTGCCTTTGACTAACCGGGAAGGGCCTGACAATCGCTTCCTGCATGCTGCGTGACCAATCTATTCGGAATTCCGTCACATTTGTGATCCCGTCGTTTGATACCGGGTGCTGGGACCATCTTGTGACCAACAACTAAATCGTATCGATCATCAAACGAGCGATGAAGGAAAACGAGCAACCATGGGACAGCCGATCGTGCATTTCGAGATTAGCGGGCAAGATCCGCAGAAGCTCCGGAGCTATTACGGCGACCTGTTCGGATGGGAATTCGACACGAGCGCCCCGGTGGCGGAGACCATCTCCCAGCGGGGTAACTACGGGTTCGTGAGCCGTGACACGACTGACGACGGGATCGGGATCCCGGGCGGCGTTGGTGGAGGCACCGGCTACCACAGCCATGCGATCTTCTACGTCGGCGTCCCCAACGTCGGAATCGCGCTCCAGAAGGCCGAGCGCCTCGGCGGGACGCGCGTGATGGGCCCAGTGAAGAACCCCGGGAAAGATCTTGTGGTCGCGCACTTCACGGACCCTGAGGGCAATTTGATCGGCCTCGCCGGGCCGGCTTAGCCGTCTCGCCGGACGTGGGTGATCCATGCGCCGACATTCTCGACGCCACGATCGGAGAATTTCATCGTCAGTTCCTGTTGTGCTGCCCTCCTATCCATGCATCCGTTGAAAAGTGCGGGTCGGGAACATCCAAATCGTAAAGCACCAAGCCGCCAATGCCGAGTGCATCCTCAAGGCTTTGACGTGGCCCGACGCGGTAACCAAGGATCGAAATCGCAAACGAGAAATAGCGAGCGCGTGGCCTCCCGAATGGTCGGCAAACAGGAAGCAACAAACAGCCACGCGAAGAATAGCTCTTTGGTTCCATAATCCACGGTATCTCGACCTGTTGATTCAAACCGACCGACTAACCTCGTGGGATTCGTTGAATTTTGACGATCCCCGGCGTATAGTTAGTTGAGTACTGTTGTGTTTTGAGGGTTCTGTCACTCCCTCCCGGCGTGACGGCGAGCCCGGTGCATAATCGGCGAAGCACATCGGTGGGCGAGAGCCCACTTTTTATTTCCACCCGTAATCCGCTGGTGCACGGCGAGTCCAGGCGACAGCGATAGCCTGACGGGCGGTTTGTGCTTGTTCGCAGAGGGCCGTTTTTTGGACAGGAACAGACGATGGCAGCCGGTTTGGAAAAAGTTCGGGAGATCGCAGAGCGGGTGGCGCTATCCAGCGGCCTGGAAGTGGTCGATCTCGAACTGCTGGGCGGCGGTAAAGCGCGCATGCTTCGCATCTTCATCGACAAGCCGGACGGAGTTACGCACGAGGATTGTTCCAGCTTCAGCCGCGAAGTAGGCACCATCCTCGATGTTGAGGAGGCGGTACCGGGCGCTTCGTACCTGTTGGAAGTTTCATCGCCGGGACTTGATCGCAAGTTGTCAAAGCCGGCGGACTACCAGCGTTTTACCGGTAGCCTGGTGAAGCTGATGACGCGGGACCCGGTGAACGGAAACCGGCATTTTGAAGGGCGGCTGAAAGCGTTTCACGATGGCTGGCTCAGTTTGGAATTGACCGGCAGGAAGCAGTCGAAGAAGCACCAGGCAGTGGAGCCGGGAACGGAAGTTGAAATCGATCTGGCCAACGTTGAAAAGGCGAACCTGGTTCCCGAGTTCTGATTCGAACGCAGCAAAGACCAAATGGAAGTAAGGTGGCAAACATTTTATGGCGAGTGAACTGTACAACGTAATCGACGCTCTGAGCCGGGAGAAAGGCATCGATCCGCAGATCGTCGTGAACGCGGTGGAGGATGCCATCGTTGTGGCCACCCGAAAGTATTACAAGACCCAGGAGAACCTGCGCGCCGAACTCGACAAAGAGAGCGGCCAGATTCGTGCCTTCGCGGTGCGAACCATCGTGGATGGCTCCGAGCAGATCGAGGATCCCCTCGCGCAGATTACGCTGGAGGACGCCAAACGCATTGATCCTGCCGCCGAAGTGGGTGGCGAGTTGCGCACCTATAAGCCGACTGACGTGCTAGGTCGCATTGCGGCGCAACTAGCGAAGCAGGTCATCTTCCAGAAGGTGCGGGAGGCCGAACGGGACACGATCTACAACGAGTACATAGGCCGCGTCGGCGAAGTGATCAACGCTACCATCAAGCGCCAGGAGGGCCAGGACGTGATTGTGGACCTCGGCAAGGCCGAAGGACGCATGCCCAAGAAGGAGCAATCGCGACTGGAATCGTTCGCTCCCGGCGAGCGGGCGCGAGTGGTAATCGTCCGGGTGGAGAAAGCTTCCAAGGGGCCGCAGGTGGTGGTCTCGCGCGCCGTCCCGGAACTGGTATCGCATTTGTTCCAGACCGAAGTGCCTGAAATTTACGACAACACAGTGGTCATCCGCGCCATTGCCCGCGAAGCCGGCGAGCGCACCAAGATCGCGGTCATGTCGAAGGACAAGGATGTCGATCCGGTGGGCGCTTGTGTCGGAATGAAGGGTATGCGTGTGCAGTCCATCATCCGTGAATTGCGCGGCGAAAAGATTGACATTATCGAATACCACGAGGATCCAGTGACCTTTGCGGAAAAGGCGCTGCAGCCGGCGAAGGTCAGCCGCGTAACCGCCCTCGAAGGCCAGGAGAAGCACCTGGAGGTAATCGTCGACGATAGCCAACTGTCGCTGGCTATCGGCAAGAAGGGACAAAACGTCCGCCTGGCCGCCAAACTGCTGGGCTGGAAGATCGACATCAAGAGCGAAGAAGAGAAGCGTCAGGAAGTGGAAGATCGGATGAACGTAGTGTTGAACCAGCCGGCTACGCCGCTGGAAAGCGTTCCTGATCTGGAGCCAGGCATCATCGAGAAGCTGGTCGCAGCCGGTATAACGACTGTCGAATCCGTCGCCGACATGACTCCCGAACAACTCGAAGAGGTGCCAGGTATTGGCCCCAAGACGGTGGAAAAAATCAGTATCGCGGTCAATAATTATTTTTCCAGTTTGGACGCGGCGGCTAATGCCGGCAATGAAGAAGTTCCATTGCCCGAAGACGAGGTGTCCACCGAATCAGAAGCTGCCGCAGAAGACGCTGCGCTTGCGGGAGATGAGGCGCCTACAGAGGGTGGGGCCCCCACGGAGGACGGTGGCGAGGATAGCGCCACGGGACCTGACTCCGGCGGGCAGTCTGGCGACCTTACCGGCTTGGAGGAAGAGCCGGAAGCAAGTTCAGACAGCGTGGAGGACCTGGTCGAGACCGGCCAATACTACGAGGCCGAAGTCATCGAAGGGATCGAGGATGCGCCTCCGGCCGATGAAGCCGAAGTGACCACGCATGAGCGTCCAGCCGGAGAAAACGAAAACGTTCCTGATGAAGAAAAACCTGGCGAGCAGAGGTAAGAGCGCAGGCCTCAGTAGCTGGCTGCGGGTCGACAAAATTTCACCGTGAGGATGCTATGAAGGCTTAACCGGGCGGGACAATACGGAGGAAATAGGGCGGAATGCAGAAGATTCGAATTAACGACCTGGCGAGGGAACTCGAGGTAAAGAGCAAGATGATCCTCGATGCTCTCATCAAGGTTGGTGTAACCGAAAAGAAAACGCACTCCAGTTCCATCGAAGTGGACGAAGCGGAGCGGGTCAAGAAATACTTTGCGCAGCACCCCGAGCCCGGCACCACTCGCGCCTCGTCGCGCACATCGGCAGACGAATTCAAGCGCAAGCTGGATCTTTCGCACATCTCCAAACCGGGCGATGTGCTGAAGGCGGTCACGCAACGGGCCGCCCAGCCTTCCACGGCTGCACGTGCGGCCACGCCTTCGACCCTTGCTACACCCGCCGGGCCTCGCCAAACGGTCGCACCGCCTTCAGCCGTTCGTCCTGCGACTTCGGTTACGAAACCGGTTGCACCAGTGGCGAGCGCCACACCAGCAACCCCTGCGGAACCGTCCAAGCCAGCGCCGCGTTTCATTACGCCTCAGTCGGTCGCGCGCCCACCCGGCATCATCGTTATTCCACCGAAGCCGCCGGTAGCGGCGCCTCCGGCAACGCCGCCAGCGCATCTGTCATCCGCCTCTGGGACGGCGCAACCTTCCCAGCCAGTGGTCGAGGACCAGATAGCGGCACTCGAAGAAAGTGAAGCTGTGCCGTCTACGTCCGAAATGATCGAATCCGAGATTCCCACTGCTGCAGAGGGCGAAGTTCCGGCAGTGCTATTGGAAGCACCGCCAGCCGCAGAAAGGCGCGCAGGCGTTACTCGCCCTGCGGTTCCGGGGCAGTCCGGCCAGGGTATCGGTCGTGCCGGGCTACCGACGCGTCCTGGGCAACCGGGAATCGCCGCGCATACGCCACGCCGCTTGATCGTTCCTCAGACCGGACCGCGTCCGGTGTACCTGGCTCCGCCATCGGCCGCACCGCGTGCGGGCGCCAGCGCGCCTCCGCGAGGGGGAATGCCGGAACGTGGCAAACCCATTTTCCAGCGCCCGCGTCCGGGAGCGCCGCCGCAAGGGCAGACGCGGCCACCCGTGCGACCGGGAGAGCGCCGCGGTCCCCATCCAACCCGTTCCGGGGCACCAGGAACTCGTCCGGGGTTCGGAGCTGGCGCAGGCGTCGCTCCGTCTCCTCCTACCGGACAACGTCCCGCCGGCCGCCCGTCGCGGCCCGGACAGCGCTATGTTCCTCGAGGCGTGAAGGAAGGCCCGATGAAGGGCTTTGTTCCGCCGCCGCGGCTTTCGCTTTCCAGCGAGCCGCTGCCCATCACGCGGAGCATCACCATTCCTGAAGGCATCAGCGTGAAAGACCTGGCGGAGAAATTGGGAATTCGAGCCAAGGACCTTATCGCCCGCTTGCTGGCGCGAGGCGTTTTCGCCACGGTCAACCAGACGCTCGATTCCGATCTGGCGACCGACATGGCTCGTCACTTCGGGGCCGAGACCGCAGTTATCACCTTCGAGGAGCAGTTGGCCAAGGACACGGTTCCGGCGGAAGGTGCGGGCGAAGAAAGAACAGCTCAGGGAGTTGTACGCCCGCCGGTGGTTACCATCATGGGCCACGTGGACCACGGCAAAACCAGCTTGCTCGACGCCATCCGCTCGACCAATGTTGCTGGAGGGGAAGCGGGTGGAATTACGCAGCACATCGGTGCGTACAAGGTGGCAATCACCGATCCCAATTCCCCGGCCTTTGGCCGCGAGATTGTCTTCCTTGACACGCCTGGTCACGAGGCTTTCACCCGCATGCGTGCGCGTGGATCGAAGGTGACCGACATCGTGGTGCTGGTCGTGGCCGCCGACGACGGTGTGATGCCGCAGACTTTGGAAGCCATCGATCATGCTAAGGCGGCGAACGTCCCGATGATTGTCGCAGTGAACAAGATCGACAAACCGGAAGCTCTGCCGGACCGCGTGAAGAAGCAACTCGCCGATCGTGGTCTGATGCCGGAAGACTGGGGCGGCAGCACGGTCTTCGTGGACGTGTCGGCGAAGCAGAAGACGAATCTGAATCTGCTGATGGAAATGATCTGCCTGGTTGCCGACTTGCAGGACCTGAAGGCGGTGCCTGACCGTCTGGCGCAGGGCACGGTGCTTGAGGCCAAGCTGGACCGCGGTCGCGGTCCCGTAGCAACGGTCTTGGTGCAGAACGGTACTCTGAGGACCGGCGACAACTTCGTAGTCGGCAACGTCTTCGGAAGAGTTCGCGCTATGTTCAACGACCGGGGCGTGGCCTTGGATGCCGCTACTCCCGCAACCCCGGTGGAGATTCTCGGCCTGGAAAGTTTGCCGCAAGCCGGCGATCAACTGGTGGCCGTGGCGGACCGCGAGAAGGCGCGCGGCATCTCCGAATATCGCGAAGGGAAGGCACGCGAAGCTCAACTTGCCAAGAGTTCGCGAGTCTCGCTCGAAGGCTTGGCGGAACAACTGAAGTCCGCCGGACAGAAAGAGCTGGACATCATTCTCAAGGGCGACGTTCAGGGCTCGGTTGAGGTACTGAGCGACGTATTGACCAAACTGTCAAACGACCGGGTCAAGATCAAGATTCTGCTCAGCGGTGTGGGCGCTATTACCGAGACCGATGTGCTGCTCGCCTCGGCATCGAATGCCGTCATCATCGGCTTCAACGTGCGGCCGGAACGTAAAGCGCAGGAACTGGCCGACCAGGAGAAGGTTGACATTCGCCTTCACTCCATCATCTACGAGTTGGCGGATGAGATTAAGCGCGCCATGACGGGATTGCTCGAGCCAATTATCAAGGAAGTTTATCTTGGACGCGCCGATGTCCGCGACACCTTCCGTGTACCCAAGGTAGGTATGATTGCGGGTTGTTACGTCACCGATGGTGTCGTTAAACGCGACGCGGAAGCTCGCCTGCTGCGCGACAATGTGGTGGTGTTCAAGGGCAAGATTGGCTCCGTGCGGCGCTTTAAGGAAGATGTCAGCGAAGTCCGCCATGGCATGGAATGCGGCATCTCGATCGCCAACTATGGTGATATCAAAGTGGGGGATGTTATTGAAGTGTTCGTTACCGAGAGAGTGGCAGCCGAAGCCTTCGTGTAAGAACAGTGGTTAGTGGCTAGGGGCTGGTGGATAGGAGCAGTTGGGCCAAGCAGTACCATCAGATCAACGACGTCCCGGAACTGAATCCTCTCATGAGAGGACCCACGGTATCCGGGACGATGTGCAATAGGACGGGAAATGATTGCGTATCTCACGCTCGAGATTCGCATTGAAGGCGCGCATTCGCTCAAAGACAAGCGGCAAGTCGTGCGCAGCGTGAAGGATGGGCTGCGGGCCCACTTCAACGTCTCCGTCGCCGAGCTTGACCCGAGCGAGGCCTGGCAGCGGGCCACCTTGGGCGTGGTCGGCATTTCGCACTCGCGCGATTACCTGGAAGGCCTGATGCGCAATGTGGAACGGCATGCAGTGCGCACAGCCAACAACAGCGGCGGCGAAGTCACCGATTCGTTTCTTGATTTCTTGAGTGAAGCGGAATTTGGCGGACGTGCGACCGAGGAACCGTGATCGTTATCACTGCCGGCTTGACAGGTTAGCGTATGCTCTAACGTTCCCCTATTTTCGGATCGCAGAATAGAAGGCAATGGAGAACCGGGGACAGAAATACCACCGTGGCCGCATGGCAGAAGCTCTGCGGGAAGAAATCGTCGCCCTGGTGGAAGGGGAATTGGGCGATCCTCGCATTGGATTGGTCAGCGTCAGCGAGGTCCAACTGGGTCCCGATGGCAAGACAGCCCGCGTGTTGATTTCAGTCGCGGGAGACGAGGACGAAGTAGAGCAAAGCCTCAAAGGCTTGAACGCGGCGGGCGGCTACATTCGGCATCAGTTGGTGAGTCGTCTGGCTATCCGGCAAGCCCCGGAGTTGATCTTCGCACTCGACCACGCGGATCAATACGGGGGCAGGATCGAAGAACTGTTGCATCGCATTCAGAAAAGGAAGCGTTAGGTTCGAGACCGAGTCGATTAGGATGCTTGACGAAGTTCTGAATCAGATCGGCAGAAGGCAGAAATTCATTCTCACGTCGCACGCCCGGCCGGATGGCGATGCTGTCGGCTCGGCGCTGGCCTGCTGCCAGATCCTGCGCAGCATGGGCAAACAGGCGAATGTAGTCCTCAGCGATGGCGTGCCGGGCATCTACCGCCCGTTGCCCTTCAGCGATTCGGTGCTGCAAACTACCGAGAACGCGCCGCAACCCGAGGCGGTCATCATCCTGGAATGCGATAGCGTGCAGCGTACGCGCCTGACTGGCCTGGAGCAGCACTACCTCATCAACATCGATCATCATGCGACCGCCCGTCCTTTCGCGGACGTGAACTGGATTGACCCCAGCGCCTGCGCAACCGCGGAAATGATCTTCCGCCTGGCGCGCGAGGCTGGCGTCCAGATCTCACCCGAAGTAGCCACTTGTCTCTATACTGCGGTGCTCACCGACACAGGTTCGTTCCGCTTCAGCGGAACCAACGAGGGTACTTTCGCCCTGGCAAAGGAACTAGTGCGCTGTGGCGCTGATCCGGTCCGGATTGCCCAGAACGTATACTTCTCGACCCAGCTCTGCAAGATGCGTTTGTTGGGAGCTGCTCTAACCAGCCTGCACCGGGACGGTAGTCTGGCGTGCATGCATGTAGATCGCGCTACCGTAGAACGCTGCCAGGCCCACGAGGAAGATTGCGAAGGATTAGTCAACTACGCGCTGGCCATCGAAGGCATCGAAGTGGCATTGTTCTTCCGGGAACAGGCTGACGGCAGCTTCCGCGTGAGCCTGCGCAGCAAGGGTGCCGTCAATGTAGCTGCGGTGGCCGAGCACTTTGGCGGTGGTGGTCACGAGTGCGCCAGCGGATGCGCGATGCCGGGCCCATTGTCGGTCGCCACCGGGCGTCTGCTGGCGCAATTCCGGGTTCGCGGTTACCACACGGCGGTGCACTAGCTCTGGCCAGGCGAACGGATCAAGCTTTGAAACAGAACCCCATCCTGGAGGAACGCACTCGCCGTTCCGCCGACCTTCTGGCTCTTATCGCATTCTGCGGATTCCTGTTTTTTGCCGGCCTTCAGGTGATCGGCTTGGTGGGCGCTGACGAGCCCCGCTATGCGCAAATCGCGCGTGAAATGCTGCAACGCGGCGATTGGGTAACACCGGTTCTGAATGGTCAGCCCTGGCTCGAAAAGCCCCCGCTTTATTACTGGACCGCCATGCTGGCGTATAAGGCGACCGGAGAAGTGAGCGATTGGGCGGCGCGCCTGCCATCCGCAATCCTCTGCTCGCTGATGATCTTCTTCATCTATGTCTGGGCACGCCATTTCCGCCGGGGAATGCAGCTTGATGCTGCGTTGATTACCGCAGCCTCAGCCATCGTGATTGGGTTCGGGCGGAGCGCTTCTACCGACATGCCCCTGACGGCGATGTTCACCGCTGCAATGTTGTGCTGGTATGGTTGGTACTCCAACCAGAATCGGGGCTGGCTGCTGGCGTTCTATGCCTTTACCGGACTCGGTACCCTAGCCAAGGGTCCAGTTGCCGTTGTGCTTGCAGGGTTGATCGTCGTGGTCTTTGCTGTTCTGCGACGAGATTGGCGGTTGATTCTCCGCACTCTTTGGCCTGCCGGAATCGTGCTGTATCTCGCGGTGACCTTGCCCTGGTTTATAGCGGTGCAGCGTGCCAATCCCGAGTTCTTCCGCACCTTCTTTCTGCAGCACAACGTGGAACGCTTTAGCACCAACCTCTATCACCATGCCCAGCCCTTCTGGTTTTATCTGCCGGTGGCATTGCTCGCGCTGCTGCCTTGGACTGTCTTTGTCATCGTCGCGCTTGTAGATGCCATTCGCGACTGGCGCTTCTCAGCACAGCAGCCACCCGGAGTGGAAGATTTGCGCACCTATCTTGCGGTGTGGTTCTTGCTGCCGATGGCGTTTTTCTCGCTATCGCAGTCGAAGCTACCGGGATATATTCTTCCCGCAATTCCAGCCGGCACGATTCTGCTGGCGAACTTTGTCTGGCGCCGTGAACAGGAGGCAGAGAAGCCCAGTGCGTGGTTGGGAATGCTGCACGCCCTACTCTCAGCGGCCATGCTTACGGCAGCGCTTATCGTGCCGTTCAAGCTATTGAAGCTGGCCCTGCCGCGAAATGTCATTATGGTCGCGGCGGCGCTTGGGGTTACAGCGATCGTCGCTCTTTGGTTCAGCCTGCGCATGCAAGGCTACCGCGTGTTGCGGTTCATCACGCTGGTTCCGGTGGTGATCGCGTTTGCGCTGTTATTGCGCGGCACGGCGCCGATCGTCAATCTATTGCAATCGGTCCGCCCCGTGGAGGCGGCGATTCACGAGAGCGTGCTCGGACAAATCCCAAGCATTGCGGTTTACGATGTGCCTCCCAGTGTGAGATACGGCCTGGGGTTCTACCTTAACCAGCCGATCGCAAGCTACGAAAACAATGAGGTTCCACCCTTCGATCATTTGGTGGTGGCCGCCACTGGCGTCCAGAAGGAATTGGAGTACCGCCTGCCCGGACGCAGTGTCACGCGCGTGGGCGGCTTCGCACAGCAGCACTTGGATTTTTATGTGGTGTTGGGAAAAGCGTCGGGCCAGGCGAAGCCCTGAGCCATATTTCCCTTTCTTATTCGATTCCAGCGCCCGGCCAGTTGCGCGAATGCACCGGCGAATTCCTTTGGACTTCGCCAAGCGTGAGTTCAAATCCCTGGTTCTTTGTCTCTATAAATTGGAACCGAGCTAGCCAGGAATAGTTGCTAGAAAAACGATAGCGGCCACGCACGAAAGTTTCCGGTTGGCGAATTCCGCAGACAACCCCGCCGTTCGTTTAAGGTTTGCTTCAGATGCCAACCCGCACTAGACTGACTCAGGTATGGCCGCAGCGCATAGAGCTGTTAATAACTACCGTCGACCGCCCTGGCTGAGTTCCGTGGAGATTCTCGACCTCAGGCACTTCTCATCTGCCGACTTGCGTCCCCTGCTGGAGCAAGAGGTCGAAGTGTGGGGCAGACTGCTCGCCTGGGACTATCGCGGTTCGTCGGACATGATCTTGCGTTACGTCGATGCGAAGATTCTGCCGGGGTACGCCGCCGTCGAGCGGGGAAGCCTCGTAGGTTACTCATTCTTCGTGTATGAAGGCAGCAAAGGTGTAGTGGGCAATCTCTTCGTCTCACCGCGCCGCGCGGACGCCCGGACGATCGAGCTTCAGTTGGTGGAGCATATGATCGAAACTCTGCAGCAATCGCCTGGCATTCTCCGCGTAGAGGCGCAGTTGCTGACTCATGAGACCGGAGAACTCGCGGCCAACTTTGTTTCTGCAGGATTTCAGCGCTACCGGAGACTATTCCTTGCCTTGCAATTGCGTGGATCCGAGGCTCCGCATATTCCACCCATGAATCTGCGGGAAGATATCCTGGTGCGCCGCTGGGCTGAGCAGGATTATCAGCCGGCAGCCGGTGTCATCACTGCCGCCTATCGCTCCCACATCGACTCCGAGATTAACGACCAGTACCGCACCAATGCTGGTTCCAACCGCTTCCTCAATAACATTGTGCGATTTCCTGGCTGTGGCGTCTTCGACGCGGAGTCTTCGTTTGTCGCCATCCATCGTTCATCCAATGCGCTGATTGGACTGGTTCTTTGCTCCCGGGTGAAAGGTGACGTGGGACATGTTACCCAGGTGTGCCTGGTCCCGGAGTATCGAGGAAAGGGTATTGGAGAGACCCTTATCGCCAGCACTTATCACTCGCTGCGCAACCGCAATTTTCGCCAGTTGTCGCTGACCGTGACCGAAGCGAACCACCGCGCGGTAGATCTGTACAGGAGGCTGGGTTTCGCCGAACTGCGGGTGTTTGATGCGTTTGTGTGGGAAGGGTGAAAAAGCAGGGGCTAGGGGTCAGGGGCTAGGGACTATTGGAGCCAAAGGCTTCAACTTTTTGCCTTGGATAGAACCAACCAGCCCGTTTAGTATCCGTCCCACCTCATCGGTTGTGGCAATGACGTTGTGTTCCAACTCCGGAGAAATGTACCCGAGTCTGCGCGCGATGAATATCTGGGTCTGTACCTCGCACAATGACCCGCGTGCGTGACCCAGAAACTGAAGGTATTCTCCCTTTGTGGCCCGGCCATGACCCTCGGCGATGTTGCTGGGGATGGATACGGAGGCGCGTCGCAATTGGCTGGTAAGGCCGTAGACTTCGTGCCCTGGGAACTGTGCGGTAATGGTGTATACCTCGGTGACCAGCGATATAGCCTTTTGCCAGGCGATCAAGTCCTGATAACTCTTAACCTGCATTGTTGCGTCCTTTCGAGCAACCTCCAGCGAACAACCACAAGGTACCTCTCGGCACCGTTTCTAGCCCCTAGCCCCTGATCCCTAGCCCCTAGTGTTTGATCAACCACATCGCCCAGGCCGCGACAACGACCCCGCCAACAAAAAGTGCAAAGCAGTATGCGCCGTAGCGCAGCATGTCGCGCGGGGTATTGCGTTGCGTGATGCCGAATACCGTGGAGGCACAGAGCGCAAACAGCAGGGCGGCGTTGAAGTGAGAGAGTTCGAAGGTCATGGTTTCTTGCCGATCGCAATGTGGTGAGCGTCAACCGCGGCAATCACATTCAGCAATCCTGCCACGACAATGTACTTGGTGCCGTAGTCAGCCACGGCGCGATGAATGTTGCCGATTCCCCAGTCCATGCTTCGGGCGATGAAGTAAAGCGCCCCCGCGCCCAAATCGCCGACAAATCCCAGAATGTCGAGCAGGTCGCCCGTGTTAAGCGAGTACACCTTGCCCTGCATGCCGAGCCCGGCGAAGAACATCACGAACACCGCTAACATCAGTAGTACTCCGCGAATCCAGCGGCGCTGAATGAAGTGTCCGAGGCCGGGGAAAAGCCATCCAGCGACCGGGGCGATGATCGCCATCGAATTGTCGCTCTTAGCAGCAGCCTTGGTGGAACGCTGGGCCACCGTAGCTGTATTTTGCGGGTTCGCCATCAGACCAGCACCAACTCGTTCTGGATGCGGCCGGTAACTTCGCCCTTCCCGTTGCGGATCATCATATTGATTTCGCTGCGTACCCCGAATTCCGGCAGGTAGATTCCGGGCTCGACCGAAAAACAAGTGTTCGGCAGGATCTCGCGATCGTCCCTGGTCTCGAGGTTGTCCAGGTTGGCGCCGTTGGCGTGAATGTCGCGGCCGATGGAATGCCCCGTGCGATGGATAAAGTATTTCCCGTAACCCTTGGAGGTGATATAGCCGCGGACCGCTTCGTCCACTTCCCAGCCCTGAATTTTCCGGCTCGTCTCAAAGGCCTGTTTGACCTTGTTGATGCCGACGTTGCGGGCGTCGCGCACGATCTCGAACACTTCGCGTTGCTTGTCGCTTGGGGTGCCGATCACGCCCGTCCAGGTGATGTCGTAGTAGACCCCATCGGGATCGGTAGTCTTTGCCCAGAGGTCCAGCAGCACAAAATCGCCTTCGCGAATCGGGGCGGACGTTGCTGCGGTAGGGTCGTAATGCGGGTCACCGCTGTGCGCGTTGACGCCGACAATGGGCGGATCGTCGGTCGTTAGGTTCTCGCGCTTGAAAGCTTCCATGACCCATTGCTGCATTTCGAACTCGTGCGTGCCGCCGTTGCGTACGCGCCGTGCCATCTCCGGGAAGAAGGCGGCGGTGATTTTGTCCACCGCATCGCGGGCCTTGAAGTGGGTCGCGATCTGTGCGTCGGTCAATGTGGCTTCAAAGCGCGCCACCAGGTTCGCCGAGGTGACAATCTCTTTGCCGAAGCTGCGCACCAATTCCAGCATGCCGCCATCAACCAGCGAGATATACGGAATCTGGTTGTTCGGCGAGTACTGCATCACCACCGTGCTGTAGGGCTTCAGCATCGACTCGAGGTTTTGCCACAACTCCTGCCATGCCGAATATTCCAGCTTCTTCCCGGGCAGGGAGTCGAGGTGATGGCTTTCGATGCGGTGCACCAGCTTCACCGGCTCGCCGTTGGCAGGGACCACGTAAAACCAGCGGCGGGTGACCATCGTTTTTTGTGGCAGGCCCAATACGCTATAAGCAATCGCATCGCGGTGATGGTGATCGTAGAAGAGCCAGCAATCGTTGTGGCTGTCGCGTAGCGCAGCCTGAAGTTCGGAGAGATTCATGCGTGTTCTATTGTAAATGAGAGCATCGGGTGCGGGGATGTTTTCACCACAGAGGCACAGAGGGCACAGAGATAGCACTTAGCATTTGGCAATTAGCACTTGGCTCAGAGGCCGTTAGAAAAGGGGTGTTCGGGTAGCCCGGACTTTCAGAGCCTGCCAAGAGCCAATTGCCAATTGCTAATTGCTAATTGCTTTCTGCGTCTCGGTGGTGAAAGTTCAAAGTTATCCCGCCTTCGCTGATGTCGATTGGTTCTTAGCTAATACGCGCGCTCGCGGGGCGGCTGGCAGGGTCTCGCAGGCGGTTCGCAACACCAACCGCGGTGTTCGATCGCGGATCGTCATCAGATAGTTGACGGTCTGTTTTGGGTTCGCCTTAACGGCTTCGCGCAGCAGCCAGCCCAGCCCCTTCTGCACCATGTCGTCGTCGCTCGTCAGCAGCATCTCGGTGATGCGCTGGATATCGCCGAAGTTCTTGTGCTGCCGGATGCTGTGGATGAGGCCGACGGCGGCGGCACGCTGATGCCAGCGCTTGCGTGCCTTGGTCCAGCGAGGTAGTCGCGGCAAGAATGCAGCGTCTGCGGCGATCATGGGGCCGATGAGGTAATGCACCAGCGCGTCGTGATCGGCCCATGTGCTGATGCGGTCCAGCCAGCTCTCGAACAGCTTGAACTCCGCCTTGCCGAACTCCTCCACGATTCCTTGAAGCATGACGACGGCTAGAATTTTTTCTTCTAAAATCTCGCCGCGAAAGAGCTGGTCTGCAACTTGTAAGAGGAAAGGCGCGCCGTTTGCCGCGATGATCGTCCGCCGAAATCGCACCGCCACTTTGCGCAGCTCGCCGGTGTACCAGCCGCGCGAATGAACCTCATGCTTGAAGAAACGTTGAACTTCCTCCGTATGTGGCGCAGAGCCGCCGTTCTTGATTACGGTGCGGATGTGTTTGGCGATATAGGCTGGAGTCTTTTTCATCGGAGTTATCGGCTGTTAAGAATCAAATTACCGGGAGGGACGCCACAAAGCAGTGACGTGATCGCCTCGGCGAAGCCTGGTCGATCAACCGGCCGTTGCGTGCGTGGTCTCTCCGGCTGGTTGTGGCAGCAGGAACTTGTCATAAATCCACAGCAGAATTGCAGTGAGGACGCCGATCCCTGTGATCACCCACCACATCATTGCAGGCTGGTGTTTCACCTCGCCGAAGTGGTGGATGAGAAACCCGCCGAACTTCCCGCCTATGAATGAGCCGATGCCCAAGGGCAGAAAAGCAAATCCCATGTAGGTTCCTTGTTGTCCGGAGGGCGCGAGCCGGGAAATGTATTCGTAGTAGCGAGGCGATTGAATAATCTCGCCGAGCGCAACCGCAATCAGTGTAAGGATGACTCCGGTTACCGTTGGTCTGAAGATCAGGATGATCCACGCCAGGGCGACCATCAATGTGCCGATGATGATGGCGCTGAAGGCGCGCATCTTCTGGGTGAGAATACTGATCGCCAGCGTAAGGGCGATCACTACCAGCGGACCAGTCACCAGCAAGAGTTCGGTGTCGGTGTGGGGATTGATGTAGTCGTGAACATAAAGCGGCAGGGTGATGAACTCCTGCCAATAGACGATCCAGTAGCCGGTAAAGATCAGCAGGAACAGCATGAAGCGGGGATTGTTAATGACCGTCCAGAAGTTTCTGGCGGCCTGGGAGAGACTGCTTGTTTGAACTTCCTCGGTGCGGCGCGGCTCCCGGAAGAACAGCAAGACGCCGAGGAACATCAGGAACACACTGAGAGCAGCAACGCGAAAGACATTCTCCACGCGCATACGCTGGTGCACGTACGACGCAACATATGGGCCGGCCGCTCCGCCGATATTTACCAGCGTGTAATAGATGGAGTATCCAATGGAGCGGACGTTTTCCTTCGAGGCGCGGGCCGTGGTCCCGACGACACTAGGTTTCACCAACGCAATTCCCAGCGCTGGAAGAGCCAACACAAAAGCCACCAGCACAACCAGGGGCACGGAGTCGCGCACCGGGGCGAGCCAGGGCGATCCCAGCGATCCCAACAGGAAGTAGGCGCAGCTCAGGATCAGATAAGCCAGCGAAAGTGCGCGGCGGAAGCCCATCCGGTCGGCGACCGTTCCGCCGAATACCGCCAGAAACCACACCAGACCGCCAAAGAAGCCGGTAAGGGTGCCCGCCTGTTCCGTGGGAAATTTCAGGACTTCATGGAGATAGCGCGCCAGCGAAGCGAAGGCCGCGTAATAGGAAAGCCGCTCGAACAACTCGCTGATGTTAGCGACCCAGAAGGGACGCTCGAAGCCCACGCGAATGTCGCGCCAGCGCTGCGCAAAGCTCAAGATGCTCTCCTCATCGTTGGAGTAGTCAGTAGCCAGTAGTCAGCAGCCAGTTGCCAGTTGTGATCGGCGGTCTCAGTAACTGACTACTGACTACTGGCCACTTTCAGCCCCGCTTCGACCTGTGCGGCGGCGAGCCCGCGCACACGGATGACTTTATTTCGGCTGCTTTCCCCGGCGGCTATCGTAACCGACGAACGCGGCACATTCAAAACTTGGGCCAGAAATTCAAGGCAAGCCTGGTTAGCGCGGCCTTCCACAGGGGGTGTTGTCAAGGTAAGCTTCAGGGCGTCGCCAACCTCGCCGGTGATGGCGTTCTTCTTGGCGCGAGGATGCACCCTCACCTGAAAAGTTGCGCCGGATGGCGTGTCGCGGATGGGAATCATGGTTTTGCGCGATCCCCGAAGATCGCGGTGCCGATACGCACGCAGGTCGAGCCTTCCTCGATGGCCACTTCGAAATCGTGGGACATGCCCATGGAGAGCACATCGAGCTTGATCGACGGCAGATCACGTGAAGCGAGACGGTCGCGTAATTCGCGCAGTTGACGAAAGTAGGAGCGCGCTTCCTCGGGATCTTCGGTGAATGGTGGCACGGTCATCAGTCCGCTAATGCGGAGATGCCGCCCGGTGGGAGCGCCGGCGAGAATACGTTCGAGTTCAGGAGAATCAGGTGCGATGCCACTCTTCACCTCTTCGCCTCCAACATTGATCTCGATCAGCACCTCAAGCGTTTTGCCCAGTTTCTCGGCAGCAGCATTCAGCCGGCCTGCCAGCTTTGCCGAGTCTAGAGAATCAATCGCGTGGAACACTTCGGCGGCCTTCGGCGCCTTGTTGGATTGTAGATGACCTATCATGTGAAAGTTGGCGTCTCGCAAACTCGCAAGAGCACCTGCCTTTTCAGAGAATTCCTGCACGCGGTTTTCCCCGAACAGCCGCTGCCCGGCTTCATAGGCCTCGATGATCTTGGATACGGGCTGCGTTTTAGACACAGCCATTAAGGCAACGTCGCTCGCATTCCGGCGCGCGCGCTGGGCGGCGCGCGCGATGCGAGCGTGAATGGCGGAAAGATTGGATGCTATGCTCATCCGCGCACAAACAGCAGGTCCCTCGACTCGGTCGCCGCGGCGACCTCGCTCGGGATGACAGTGAGATAAATAATGGCGCCCTACATAATCGCGGTCGGAGGCGCCGGCTCATCCGGCCGGCCCGCATTGGCCAGCGGCACGCGAATCATCACGATGGCGAGAACTGCCAGCATGATGAAACCGGAGAGCACATGGGGATGCTCAAAGATCACCGGCAGCCGCCACTGTTTGAACCTGAAAACAGCGATCACAATGCCCATGAGCGCCTCGCCTGCAATGAAGCCCGAAGCGGTGAGCACCCCGGCATTTTCCACTCGCGCTTTCTGGGCTTCGTTCAGATCGCGACGGTCGCGCATCCTGTCGGTGATCCAGCGGATCATCCCCCCCAGGAATATCGCGAACGTGGTTTCCAGCGGTAGATACATGCCAACGGCGAAGAGCATGGGGCTGCGGACCTCGATCATGATCAGCCCGATTCCCATGAGAACGCCGACCACGATGAGTGGCCATGCCATCTCGCCGCCGACGATGCCTTTGGCAAGCATGGCCATCAGCCCAGCCTGCGGTGCTGAAAGCTGACGACCGCCGAAGCCGATGCCGCCGCTGTTGATGTCGGCCTGGTTCAGCAGCATCAGCACGGGAAACAAAGCGAAGCTGGCCACCGCTACTCCCAGGAAGTCGCCGATTTCCATTTTGCTGGGGGTGCCTCCGAGGATGTGACCAACCTTCAGGTCCTGAAGCATCTCTCCCGCGACCGCCGACGAGACACAGACCACGGCCGCTACTCCTAACACAGCAGCGACCCCGCTCATTCCGGCCACGCCGATAAGCACCATGAGCAAAGCCGCGATAATCAGGGTTGCCAGGGTGAGGCCGGAGATCGGATTATTCGACGATCCGATCAGGCCAACCAGGTTGCCGGAAACCGCTGCGAAGAAGAAGCCTATGACGATCATCACGATGGCCGCGACGATTCCGCCCTTCAACACGCCGGAATAATTCGTGTACAGCACGATCATGCAAATCAGCACCGCGGCCAGGCCGGCGAACACCACCTTGGCGCTCAGGTCGCGTTCGGTGCGGGCGGTACCCGCGTGGGCGGCGGCCGATTTTTTCAGATCGGAAACGGCGCGCCCCATGCCAGAGGCCAGACTCTTGCGCATCCGGAACAACGTATAAGACGCGCCTACCAGCATGCCACCAACGGCGATGGGTTTAACAATGTATTTCCAGACCGCGTCAGCCTGGCCTGCCCAAAAAGCATTGTCGGCAGTAGCGCCGGCCGGCAAGAACTGCGCAACAAAGGTCGGGCCGCCCAGAAACAGAATCAGCGGAACCAGCAAGCCCCAGGCGATAACACCACCAGCGAAGTTAAGCGATGCGAGTCTGGGGCCGATGATGTAGCCGACGCCCAGATACGCAGGGCTGACCGCAGGAGCAGACATCGTCGTCACCGCACCAGCACTCAGCTTGGGAGACGCCACATCGCGGCCGAGCCGCACAAAGCTCTTTCCCAATTGGCCGACGTTGAGGATGAAATCCCTGCTGGGGCTGAACAAGTTGAATTGGCCGAGCAAATAAACCAGTCCGCCAAAGCCCATATTCGAGAAAAGTATTTTCGCGGCGCGGCTGCCTTGTTGTCCGGCCTTATGAATTTCCGAGGCCGCCACCGATTCCGGGAAGGGAAGCTCCGGGTCCTCCACCATCACCCGGCGCAAGAGCGTGACGAACAGAATGCCCAGCGTTCCGCCGACCAGCATCAATATCGACGACTTCAGGTAAGCGTGCTTGAAATCGAAAATGGGCCATGCCCCCGAGATCACGAATGCGGGGATGGTGAAGATGGCGCCTGCCGCGACCGACTCGCCGATCGAACCCACGGTTCGAGTGATATTCTCCTCCAGCAGCGAGCCCTTCATGACCCGAAGCAGGGCCATGCCGATAACCGCCGCTGGGTAGGTGGCGGCGATGGTCATGCCGGCGCGCAGGCCAAGATAGGCATTGGCCGCACCCAGAATCACCGTCAAGACCAAGCCCAAGAGCACGGCCCGAAGGGTAAACTCCGGCATCGTTGTATTGTCGGGGACGTACGAGCGAAACTTCTTCTGCGGTGTGCTGATGGTAGTACTCATGTATGAAGACCTCGCGCGGCGCAGCAAAGGGCGACGGCGCAAGGTAGCACGTCAGTGGCACTTGTTACAAGTGCGGCTGGCCGGGACCGTGGTTCAGGGCGCTGGATTTGACGCGACCATCGATGAAATCTCGGTGAAATCCTTTTTCCGAACCCCTTCCGGCATTGCGCGTTGTGCATCGAAGCTCTTATACTGTGCTGTCACGGTGCTTCGGGACCGGATCAGGGTCCCCGACGAGCTTTAACTCGTTGGGGTGATCGGACGGGCGTCAACCATCGCCCCTCTGGCACCCGGAGGCACCGGCGACGGGTCCTCGATGCGCGGCAGAATCAGCGCGTGATCGGATGGTTGGAGGGTCGTCTTCAGCAGTCGTGAGACGCTAGAGCGAGACCGGCGAAGTCAGCGCGCCCCGCAACGCGCCGTGGTTTTCGCGCCTTTGCAAGGCCTTCTGCGCAACGTTTTTTCCGTCCTTTTCCCTTCCGATTGCAGGCTCTGCGACACGCCCCTCAATAACATTTCCCGGATTCCTGTTTGTCCTGAATGTCTCGCCGCTATCGCGCCCGTGCGCGAGCCGCAGTGCGTGGTTTGCGGCGATCGCCTGTTCAGCGCACAGTTGCTGATGGGGGATGGCCGCTGCCAGAACTGCCGCGACTGTGAGCCGGAGTTCGCGCGTGCCGTCTCCTTCGGGGAATATGAAGGTGGCCTTCGTGGTCTGGTGCATCTACTTAAATACGAGAGCGTTCTTCCCGTCGCCCCCGTGCTGGGTGGAATGCTGGCCAGCGCCATCGCGGAACTTCTCCCCGGTTGCGGCGACGCGCCTCCGCTGATCGTCCCGGTTCCGCTGCACAAGAGCAAGCGCAGTGAGCGCGGGTTCAACCAGGCCGAGCTGATCGCTTGTGCCGCGGTAAAACGCTTAGCGGAACCGATCGAGGTAGCGACCGAAGTATTGGTTCGTCAGCGCGCGACCATTTCGCAAGTGGGACTCAGCCGCGAGCAGCGTATCGCCAACGTGAGCGATGCCTTTCGGGTCCGGGACCGGCGTCGTGTTGAAGGCCGTACGGTGATCGTAGTGGACGACGTCATGACCACTGGAACCACACTTTCGGAGTGCGCCCGAATGCTGAAGCAGGCTGGCGCAGAACGAGTTTGGGCGGCAACCGTGGCCCGCGCTTTTCAGGCTGCGGCTACACGGAAAGCTGCCAATCATGGGGATGAGGAGGAAATCGAAGCGGTGGCAGTCACGGCTTCGGTATAACCGGGTATGTCCATGTCGGCCCAGAGTGCAGCGTCCCGATACGGCAAGTCGCTTGCCGGATGCATGCAGCACGCCCGTGTCGCCGGTGATGAGCCGCCGCAGTGGACGGCGATGCACGCACCCGTGCTGGTGCTCAATGCGTCCTACGAGCCCATCAATGTCTGTGCCGCGCGTCGCGCCGTCATTCTTGTGCTGAAGGGCGTGGCCATGATGGAAGAAGCCAACGGACACTATCTGCATGCGGCGCGTATTGCCATGCACGTGCCCTCCGTCATCCGTCTGCTGGAATACCGGCGCATTCCACACCAGACCCGGGCCCTCTCGCGCAAGAACATTTTGCTGCGGGACCGCAACACCTGCCAGTATTGCGGGAAGATCCTGGCCGCCGGCGAGTTGACCCTGGATCACGTTATCCCGCGTTCGCGAGGAGGGGCTTCGACATGGGAAAACCTGGTGGCCTGCTGTCACTCCTGCAATCGCCGGAAGGGCAATCTGCTGCCTCACGAAGCGACCATGAAACTGATGCGCGAGCCGCGCGCTTTCAACCTGCATACCAGCCGCCACATCATGCGCATGATGGGGCGATCCGACTCCAAGTGGCGTAAGTACCTGTTCTACTGAGGATGCGGACCTAAAGAGGGTTTGCGAGAACGGAACTTGGTATTTGCCAGTGGGATTTGCTAGCGGAGAATCCACCGCCGTAGGCGCGGCTCAGTTTAGCCCAGCACGGCGCCGGAGTGCTGGGTAAAGTGGGAGACACACACTCCTAAAGGCCCGGCCTACCCGAATATCGCTCTCCAAGGAGCCTTCAGCGAATAGCCGCCCTACTGCTTCGGAGGTGGCGGCGTCTTATTGGGCTGCTGGGTCCCCGACTGCGGCTGGTCCTTCGTAATTTCCTGGCCCTGGTAGATGATCTTCGACTTGGCTCCAAAGCGCTTGTAGCTGGTGTATTTCACCACTTGTATCGTGTGAACGTCACCGCTGGAGAAGTGAAGTTCGTCGTCCACCTTGGTGTAAACCGGAAACCAGTATTGCCCGTCAATTTGCTGCCGCCAGGTAGTGAACTTGGGAAACAGGTTCTCGTTGTCCCCGTGATGCTTGCCAACGCCTATGTCGGGAACGCTCTTGCCGTAGGTCTTTACGATTTGGAAGTCGTGATCATCGACCCAGATGCGGCCCTGGAAATAGCGCTTGTTCTTTTCGACTTGCTTGGGCGCCACATCGAAAACGTAGGTTCCGAGTTCGTCTTCTTTTTGCTTGCCGACGTAAAGAATCGAGTATTCCGGAATCTCGTCGCTGGTCAGCACAAAAGGCAAGCGATGCTGAATATCCTCGAAGTCCTCACGGGTCATGGAAATCCGCTGCAAGGTTGACTGCGGGGCAAACACGACTTGCTCACTCCGGCGGCCCTGGTCGTCGAACAACACATCGACCACCTGGCGGAACTCACCGTCCACGGTGTCGCCGTCGAGCGTCTCCACCATCACGTCTTGGCGATAGGTGTATTGCTCGCGCGCAATCTTGAACTGCTTTTCCTTGGTGGCAAATTGCTGGATGATCGCGTCCACCGTGATGCCAGTCGGCTGCGAAGGGTCG
>OCTA010001005.1_pt1 | contig 26277 bp, 25 predicted proteins | sample 1538991 | NCBI WGS metagenome assembly OCTA01 (sample SAMEA3539302, study PRJEB22396) | soil metagenome | biome: tundra; feature: field; material: soil | place: USA | collected 2010-05 | depth 0.15 m | reverse complement strand
TTCGTCTGCACGGCCTGCGGTTTCGCCGGCAACGCTGACGTGAACGCGGCCATCAACATCGCGGCGGGGCACGCCGTGACTGCGCGGGGAGGCGACGGGGTTACCCGGCCCGTGAACCGCGAACCTCACCTGCTGCTCCCATCGGCGTAGTAGCTGGAATCCCCCGCCATCAGGCCGGGGAGGATGTCAAGGCCTTATCCGCGTTTATGACGCCCTGCTTCCCCCGAAAGAAGCGGAGGTACGTCGCTGAGCGCACATCCTAACCACCTCGCCCGCCGCCGGCCAGAGGCCAGGCCTGACGGACCGGGCGGCCGGGGAGCGAACGTCGTATCCCGCGACCGCGGTGATCTCACCCGATGGGCTCACCGCGGGCTTCCCGGTCAGCCGGGGACGTTTCAACCTGACCGCCAACAGATGTCTGGCCGCCACGGGCTGGCTACCTCCGGTTTGTCTTGGCTAGCCATGATCTGCACTTGTCTAGCCAAGATCCGGCGGTTTGGTCCCCGCTCAGGGGACTGCGGTTTGGGAGGGAAATCTTGCGAGCAAGGCATGCTATGGCGGTGGGCGCCGCGGTGGCCGGCAGCCTGCTGCTTACGGTCGGCTGCGGTTCCTCGAGTTCGAGCAGCACGGCAAGCAGCAGTACGAGCAGCGCGGTGAACGCGGCGGCGGCTACCTCGATATCGGCCTTTGGCGGCATGAGCGGGCTGGTCGCGGCGGCCAAGAAGGAAGGCCAGCTCAACGTCATCACCCTGCCCGCCAACTGGGCCAACTACGGCACGATCATGAAGGATTTCACCGCCAGGTACGGCATCAAGATCAACGACGCTAACCCGGACGGTTCCAGCCAGGACGAGCTCAACGCAGTCAATCAGCTCAAGGGCCAGAGCCGCGCGCCCGACGTCCTCGACGTGGGCACCGCGTTCGCGGTCAAGGGAGACCAGGCAGGCGTCCTGGCCCCGTACAAGGTGCAGTCCTGGAGCAACATCCCGGCCGACGCCAAGGCGTCAGATGGCACCTGGTTCGCCGACTACGGCGGGTACGTGGCCATCGGCTACAACTCGGCGAAGGTGACCACCCCGCCGACCTCGTTCGCGGACCTGCTGAAGCCGATGTACAAGAACGAGGTCGCCATCAACGGCAACCCGACCCAGGCGAGCGCCGCGTTCTCCGCCGTCTTCGCCTCGGCGCTGGCCAACGGCGGTTCGCTCGACAACATCACGCCCGGCATCGCCTACTTCAAGAAGCTGCACAGCACGGGCAACTTCGTGCCGGTCACAGCCAGCGCCGCCACCATGGAGAGCGGTCAGACGCCGATCGTGATCTGGTGGGACTACCTGCTGGCATCCGAGATCGGGCCGAGCGTTCCCGGGCTCAAGATCGTGATCCCGTCGGACGCCTCTTACGCCGCCTACTACGACCAGGCCATCAGCAAGTACGCACCGGACCCGGCCGCGGCCAGGCTGTGGGAGGAGTACCTCTACTCCGCCACCGGCCAGAACCTCTGGCTCCAGGGCAAGGCCCGCCCGATCGAGCTTCCGTCGCTGGTGACGGCGGGCACGGTCGACCAGACCGCGTACAAGGCGCTGCCGCCGGCCCCGTCCGGCAGCGTCACCTTCCCCACCCAGTCACAGCAGTCGGCGGCGGAGTCGATCGTCGCCCAGCAGTGGTCTAGCGTGATCGGTTAGCGGTGGGCCAGACAGTAGCGGCCCCGGGATCCCTGGCGGATCCCGGGGCCCTCGGGTCCGGCACCGTCCCCCCCGGACCGTCGGCGAGGCTGACCGTGGCAGGTGCCGTGCGCTGGCTGCGCCGGGTGGCCGGGGTGGTGCCCTTCGGCGCATACGTGACGCTCGGCCTGCTGCTGCCCATGATCGCGGTCGCGATCGGGGCCTTCCAGAACAACAGCGGCGGCTTCACGCTGAGCAACATCCATGCCGCCACTCACGGCGTCTACCTGCACGGATTTACCCAGAGCATCGAGCTGTCCGTGATCGCCTCGGTCGTGCCAGGGATCTTCGGGCTGCTGATCGCGTACGCGATCTTCACGGCCAAGCGCGGCACGATCCTGCGCCAGGTCGCGGTCACCGCTTCCGGCGTGTTCGCCAACTTCGGCGGCGTCCCGCTGGCCTTCCTGTTCATCGCCACCCTCGGCTCCACCGGGCTTGCCACCAACTGGCTGACCGATCTCGGGTTCAACCCCTACAACCACGGGTTCAGCCTGTACTCCCTGGCTGGCGTCGTGGTCGTGTACATGTACTTCCAGATCCCGCTGATGGTGCTGGTTATCTTGCCGGCGCTGGAGGGGCTGCGCCCGGCGTGGCGGGAAGCCGCGGAGAACCTGGGCGCCCGCAGCTGGGATTACTGGCGCTTCGTGGGCGGCCCGGTGCTGCTGCCGTCGTTCCTCGGCTGCGTGCTGCTGCTGTTCGGCAGCGCCTTGTCCGCTTACGCCACCGCCGAGGCGCTGACCACGGGGACCATCCCGCTGACCGCTATCCAGATCGGGTCATTCCTGAACGGGAACGTCATCGCCGGCCAGGAAAACATCGGCAAGGCGCTCGGCCTGGGCATGGTCGTCATCATCGCGGTCGCGATGCTGATCTACGTCGCGCTGCAGCGGAGGTCCGCCAGATGGCTCAGATAACTGGCTTGACGGCGCTCGCCAGCGAGGAGGCGAGGCCTCCGCGGCGATCGCAAACACCGAAGCGGGAATCCCTTCCCGTCTGGCGCTGGGTGATCCTCGTGCTGGCCGGCGTGTACTTCCTCATCCCGCTGATCGCGGCCTTCCGGTTCGCCGGGATCAGCGCCTTCGGCTCGGTCATCAGCCAGTCCGGCTTCACGTCGTCCCTCGGGCTGTCCGCCCGGCTCGCGGTCATCGCGACCGTGATCACGATCGCGCTCATGCTGCCCACGGCGGTCTATGTGCACCTGCGACTGCCGAAACTGCGGCGGCTGCTTGAGGGGATCACGATCCTGCCGATCGTCATCCCGCCGGTGGTGCTGATCGTGGGCGTGCTCCAGATCGCCCCCGGCTTCCTCAAGAGCACGCCCTACCTGCTGGCGCTGGAATACGTGGTGCTGGCCATGCCGTTCGCCTACCGCGCCATCGACGCCGGGCTGCGAGCGCTGGACCTGAAGACCATCACAGAAGCCGCCAGCTCGCTCGGCGCGGGCTGGAGCACCACGCTGCTGCGGGTCATCTTGCCCAACCTTTCCACCGCGCTGCTGTCCGCCACCGTGCTGACGGTCGCCCTGGTCCTGGGTGAGTTCACCATGGCCAGCCTGGACCTGTACCAGACCTTCCCGGTATGGATCTACGTCAACAGCCAGAGCAGCGGTCAGGTCTCAGTCGCGGCCTCCCTGCTCGCACTGCTGGTGACCTGGCTGGTCCTTATGGCCATCACGGTTATCGGAACCAGACGGTCACGCAAGACCGGCGGTGGTTCGGTCACGCTGTTTACGGCCGCACGTCAAGAAACGCGGGGAGACTAGTGACCACCAACACCGCCAGGAACACCGCCGTGGATGGCGTGGCCGGCCAGACAGGCCACCGTGGCGGAACGAGCGTGCTGCTGCACGATCTGAGCCGCCACTTCGGCGCCATCCGGGCCCTGGACGGGCTGTCCATCGAGCTGGCACCCGGCGAGCTGGTCGCCCTGCTCGGCCCGTCAGGCTGCGGCAAGACCACCGCCCTGCGTATCGTGGCCGGCTTCGAGACGGCGTCCGCCGGATCGGTGCTCATCGACGGTAAGAACATCTCCTCCGTGCCGGCCTCGCGCCGCGACATGGGCATGGTGTTCCAGAGCTACAGCCTGTTCCCGAATATGTCGGCGCTCGACAACGTGGGCTTCGGGCTCCGGATGCGCAAGATGGACGCGAGCACGCGGCGCGCGAAGGCGGCGGCCCTGCTGGAGATGGTCGGCCTGGGCCCGCAGGCCAAGCAGTACCCGCACCAGCTGTCTGGCGGCCAGCAGCAGCGCGTCGCGCTGGCCCGCGCGCTGGTCATCGAGCCCCGTGTGCTGCTGCTTGACGAGCCCCTGTCCGCCCTGGACGCCAAGGTGCGCCTGCAGCTACGCGAGCAGATCCGCACGCTGCAGCAGCAGCTCGGCACCACCACCTTGTTCGTCACCCACGACCAGGAGGAGGCGCTGTCGATAGCCGACCGGGTCGGCGTGATGCGCCAGGGCAAGCTGGAGCAGATCGCCGCGCCCGACGAGCTGTACACCGAGCCGGCCACCGCCTTCGTGGCCGAGTTCGTCGGCGTGATGAACCGGATCCCCGGCGAGCTGGCCGGCGGCGGGACAGTCGCCGTCCTCGGCGGCGCTGTGCCCGTCAAGGGCGACGGAGGGGCCGCCCTCGGCGGCGAGAAGTCGGTGGACGTGCTCGTCCGGCCGGAAGGGCTCAAGATGGAGCTGGTGGAGGGCGGCAACGGGATCGTGACCACCAGGACCTTCCTTGGCTCGGTGACCAGGGTCGGCGTCCTGCTGGACGGCGATGTCGCGGTTCACGTCGACAAGTCAAGTGCCGAGGCGGCCTCGCTGGCCCCGGGGACCTCGGTGTCGGTCACGCTGCCGCCCGAGGCCGTGCACGTCGCTCCGCGCCGGGCGCCGGCCAGCTGACGCCGGGCCGTCCTCAGGCGATATGGGGAAGCAGGCCCGTGATCGTGTCGAGGATGAGCGGGGCCCCGGCCCGTTCCAGGTCCGCGCGGGAGCTGGCGCCGGTCAGCACGCCCGCCACGATCGCGGCCCCGGCGCGCAGCCCGGACTCGACGTCGCTGCTCGTGTCTCCGGCCACCGCCAGCTCGCTGACGGCGCCCCCGCGTAGCCGCAGCAGCGCGGTCAGCGGCAGGTCGGGCCATGGACGGCCGCGACCCCAGAAACCGGCGTCGGCGGGGGACAGGGCCAGGTCGATCAGGGCGCCCCAGCCGAGCTTGCCGATGATGGCGTCCCTGGTGACGGGGGAGAACCCGGTGACCAGGCAGACCCGGACGCCGGCGTCCCGCAGCGCGGTGATCGTGTGCTGCGCACCGGGCAGCGCCGAGATCGCGCCGCGCTCGACGGCCGCGGCGTAATAGTCCTCGAACGCCTCGTTGGCCTTCCGCGCGGCCGCCTCGTCGCCGAGGATCCGCCGGAACACCTCGATCTTGGACTGGCCCATGCTCGACCGCACGTCGTCCACCGCCTGCTGGTATGTGGCCTCGGGCAGGTTCTGCTCGGTGATAGCGGCGGTGAACGCCTCCATCACCGTGCCGTCGTCGGCCACCGTCGTGCCGGCCATGTCCAGGCAGGCCACCGTGATTCCGGTCAACGGAACGTCTCCTCCGAGGGCACCCTAACTGAATGTTTCGTTCGCGATCGCCGGGGAACATGTCATGCCGCGTCCGCCTGGCCCGGTGACAAGGACCACGCCTGGCTCCACCTCGGATCGGTGGTACAGGCCGTGACCGGCCGCGGGATCCTCCGGGTTGACTTCGCTGTAGACGCCGGCCCAGCGGCGTTGTGTCCGCGGCAGGGGCGCGCCGAGCAAAGCCTCGGCCCGGGCCCGCAGGTGATCGTAGGCGTCCTCGTCCACGTCGAAGGCGAACGGCTCGCCGTATTCGTGCGTGTCCCCGATGGTGAGCCCGCCGTCGGCCCGCTGAACCAGCAGCAGCTGCGCGCGCGCCTGCTGCGCGGCGGCGGGCTGCGGGGCGAGCTGACTGCGGCCCGGCAGGTCATAAGCGGGGTAGTAGCGCAGCGAGTCGCCGTCAGCCAGCGCCGTGGTGATCCGCCCGGCCAGCGGAGCCGTCTGCATCATCTGCAGCCGGACCCGGCGCACGGGGGACGTCCCGGCGGCCCCGCTGCGGGCCAGGTACCGGCCGACGACCCCGGTATGCGCGGCGCCTGGGCACAGGATCACCAGGTCGCCACGGTGCCAGGCGCCGGTGTGATCGCGCACCGCGGTCGGCTCGACTTCGGTGACCTCGCGGCTGGGTATCCACTGGTAGCCGCTGGTTCCTTCACCACCGGCGGCGAGGTAGCCGCGCAGTGCGGGCAGCACCTGCCGCGGCTCGACGATCGCATCGAGGCGGCACAGCAGGCCGCCCGCGAACTCGCCGCGCAGCGCCGGGTTGACGGCGCGGACGCCGGCCGGGTCAAGCAGCTCGAACCCGCGCTGCGGCGCGTCCGGCAGCTCGGCCGCCTCCTTGAGCAGGCCGAGCTCGGCGTCCTCGGCGGCCAGCGTGAGCGAGCCCGCCGCCCGGAAGCCCAGGCCTGGCACCTCGGCGCCCAGTTCCTGCCACAGCTCGCGGGCTCGCAGCGCGAGGCCGAGTTCGGGACCGGCCCGGCGGCCGCTCACCCAGACCAGGCCGAAGTTCCTGACGCTCGCCCCGCGGGCTTCGGCCTCCCGCTCGAGCTGCACCACCTCCAAGCCGCGCCGCCGCGCCGCTACCGCGTGCATGGTGCCGAGCACGCCGCCGCCGACAATGACCACTCGTTGCCTTGATGCCACACAAGAAGTATAGTCATCTTTAAACTTGTATAGCCAACTTTGATTTTCCGGCCGCCTGCCGGCCGGAAAGCGCGGCCTCGGGAGGCGCCTTGACCGGTACCGCAGGCCAGCCAGGCGTCACCGGCAAGGCTGTTACGCGGATCCGGACAGCCTGGCCAGCACCCTGGCGGTCCTCGGCAGGACGGAGAAACCATGATGGGACTGGCGGCGATCGCGCGGCTGTTCACCGGACCGGGTGCGCGCGACTACCTGGGCGAGCCGGTGACGATCGGCATCCATATGCGGCAGGCCGGAGCGCTCGCCGCGGCCGCCGGGGCCGGCCGTCCCCTGGTGGCCGCGGCCCTGCTGCACGACATCGGCCACTTGCGCCGGGAAACCGACAGCCGGCACGGCGACGCGGGGGCGCAGTGGCTGAGCCAGTGGTTCGGGGCGGAGGTGACCGAGCCGGTGCGGCTGCACGTGGCGGCCAAGCGCTACCTGTGCGCCACCGAACCCGGCTACCTGGAGCGGCTGTCAGCCGAATCGGTCCGCACGCTGGCGCTGCAGGGCGGCCCGATGACCGCGGAACAGGCGGCCGGGTTCGAGGCGCTGCCGTTCGCGGCGGACGCGGTGGCGGTGCGCCGCTGGGACGACGAAGCCAAGGACCCCGAGGTCGTGCCGCCGGAGTTCGCGCACTTCGAGGCGCTACTGAAGGCCTTGATGAGGTCCTGACCGGGCAGGCGTCCGGGCTGGGGTACGGGACAGGGCGTTGACCGCCACCGAGTTGTGCACGCTGAACGCGACCGCGCCGCCCAGGTAGCGATCATCGGACCATTCGACCGGGACGCCGGTCAGGTCGGTGATCAGGCGGCGCTCGCGCAGCATCGGCACCCGCGGGCTGACGCCGAGCAGCCTGGCGTCCTGGGCTGAGGCGGCCACGGCGTCCATGACGTGCTCGGCGTCCGCGAACACGATGCCCAGCTCCTCCAGCCGCTCGGTGATCGAGTCCTTGGCCAGGTCCATGCCGGCCACCAGCACGCCCACCCGGTCCGGGTAGGTGCCGCGCTCGACCATCACCGGCCGCCCGGACAGCAGCCGGACCCTGGTCAGGTGGTAGATGGGCGTACCCACCTCGATCGCGAGCCGCTCGGCTTCCAGCGCCTTGGCCGCCCGGCGCTGCAGGGCGACGACCCTGCCCCCGGGCACCTCGCCGATGGCCCTGGCCCAGCGGGAGAAGGACAGCAGCTCACCGAAGCTCTGCACCCTCGGGCCGCCGAGGACCATCCGGCGGGCGCCGCGCCGCGACGCGATAACCCCGTCGGCGCGCAAGGCCGCGAAGGCCTGACGGATGGTGCCGCGTGATACCGAGTAACGTTCGGACAGTTCGTTCTCTGACGGCAGCCGGGTGCCCGCGGCATAGTCGCCGGCCGCGATGGCGGCCCTGATGTCCTCAGCCACCTTGCGGTACAGGGAAGGCGACCGGGCCACCGCCTGATCTGCTGCCATGAGACCTGAGCGTAACGGCTGGACGCCTGGACCGGCATCGTCCGCGCCCCCAGATCGGATGATTCGTGCCGGTCAGGCCGCGGTTGCGCGGCTATCCCTGGCCGTAGTAACTTCCCCGCCCGCACCAGATAGGAGAACCGTCTTGACCCAGTCCGCCGCCGAAACCTTCCCGGCCGACGCGCCGCCGCCAGGTACCTACGCGCTCGACCCGGAATGCGCGACCGTCCGCGCCGACGTCAAGGCCATGTTCGGCTTGTTCACCGTGCACGGAACCTTCCGGCTCAAGAGCGGGCAGGTGGTCATCGCCGCGGAGCCCGGCGGATCCCGCGTGCGGGCCAGCCTCGACGCGGCCAGCTATGCCTCGGGGAACGCGAAAAGGGACGCCGACGTCCTCTCGCCGGGGCTGCTGGACGCCCGGGGCTTTCCCGAGATCACCTTCACCGGCCAGGGTGCCCGCCGCGACGGCGCGGACTGGGTGGTGACCGGTTTGGTGACCGCGCACGGAACCCCGGCCCCGGCACAGGTCAGGGTCAGCGGCGCGCGGTTCGACGGCGGGTTCGTCCGGTTCCTGGCGACGGCCCGCCTGGACCGCACCAGTTTCGGGGTCGCCAAGAAGAAGGGCATGGTCGGCCGGACGGTGACCGTCGTCATCGAGGCCGTAGGCCGGCCGGCCTGAACCCGGCCTGCCCGGCCTGCCGTCCCGCGCCAGCGACGGCCTTTTCTGCCGAACGAGCCGTGCTGCGGGCCGTCCGTACTCGCTCGACTCAGGCCAGGTCCCAGGACAGCGTGTCACCGATGGTGTCGTCGAGCGGCCGGACCCTGAGCCCGGCTCCGAGCGCCCGGGCCACGTCCACGTTGTTGGCGCCTTCCCAGCCGGGCACGCCGATCCGGAGCGGGATACCCATCCACGGGTCGACGCCCGCGGCGAGCAGCCGGTCCGCGGGTATCCAGACGAGGTCGGCGTCGCTGCTGGTCACCGCGATGCATCGCGCGAGCAGGTGGCCGAACGGCATGGGTTTCCCGATGACGTTGAACCCTCCGCCCAGGCCGCGGTGGTAACCGTCGGCGATCCAGCCGGCCAGGTCACGGACGTCGATGAACTGGACGAGGTCGGCCGGGTCGCCGGGCGCGAGCACCTGGCCGCCGCGGGCGATGCGCCGCGGCCAGTACGCGAAGCGGTCGGTGGGATCGTGCGGGCCGACGATGAGACCGGCCCGGACGATGAGGCCGCGGTCACCGATACCCGCGGCGTAGACCGACACCGAGGAGACGAAGACGTACTGGGTCACCTGGCCGGCCAGCGAACTTGGTGCCGCCCAGGACCAGCAGGTCCATCAGCGGGCCTTGAGGGGGAAGCTGGGCAGCGGCGGCGCCGCCAGCGGATCACCGGGGTAGCCGCGGACTTCGCCGAACCCTCCGGCGGCCCAGTCCGCGCGGGCCTTCGCGATCTCCTGGCCCGAGCGCGCGACGAAGTTCCACCACATCAGCAGGCGCTCGCCGAACGGGACGCCGCCGACCACGAAGAACCGGGCCAGCCTGCGCCCGCCCGCGGGTGACAACTGAATCCGCGACCGGCCGGCCGGCAGGTGCGCGAGCAGCCCGGGCGCGATGAGCGCGCCCGCCACCACCGCCGAGCCGTCGACCGCGACCACCCCGTACTCGAAGTCCTCCCGCACCGGCAGCACGAAATCGTCACCGCCGGGGACCGCGACTTCGAACCCGGCCAGCGGGCTGAACACCTCGGCCGGCGAGCGCTCACCCCGGTACTCGCCGACGACCACGGTCACGCTCGCCGCGGCCTCGCGGACCACCGGGAGGTCGGCGTGGTGCGCGAAAGACGGTGCGGCGTGCCGCCGGGATTCCGGCAGCGCGATCCACAGTTGCAGGCCGTGCAGCAGCGAAGGCCGTCCGGCCGCCGATTCCTCCGAGTGCGCGATGCCCCGGCCGGCGGTCATCAGGTTCAGCTCGCCCGGCCTGACCAGCTGCCTGCTGCCGAGGCTGTCCCGGTGCAGCACCAGGCCCTGGAACAGCCAGCTGACGGTCTGCAGGCCGATATGCGGATGCGGGGGGACCTGCATGCCGGGGCCCTGGTTGACTTCCTCGGGCCCGTAGTGGTCAAGGAAGCACCATGCGCCCACGGTGCGCAGCGTCCGCTGCGGCAGCAGCCGGCGCACCTCTGTGCCATCGCCGATGGCCGTCTTGCGGGCCTCCACCACATCGACCGCGCGCATCACGCCCGGCGTCAACGTGATCGCCTCCGGGGCCGGATCCAGATTGCTCACGGGTCAATGCTGTCACTGACCCAGCCACACCGACGCGTGAGTCGGCTCAAGAGCGGCTTGCACCACGTCGGTGAGATCGCCGCGCACGGCGTCCGCGTCCACGGTGTCCTGCAGCCGGGCCGCGAACGCCGCCACCGTGCGCTCCGCGTCGTACCTGGCCCGGTTGAACCGCCGGTCCACCGCGTGCTGCACCTTCGGCGACCCTAGCCGGACGCGGCGACCCGGGGAGTCAGCCATCTCAACGTCGCCCTGAACCGGCACGCTACGCCAGCACCGTTCCGGGAACGTTACCGCACCGGGAGCGTCGGCGAGCGATCCTGGAGCAGGCGGCCGGGCCATTGCGTCCGGAATCATCGTGGATAGTTACCTTCGCGTGACGAAGGTAACTATCCACGATCATGCTCAGGGCCCGTGCCGCGGCTGGCTGGCGGTGGATACGGGGACATTAGTACAATCCCAGCGTTTGATGGTAGTGCTGGGCCGCCGCCGCCCTGGACCTGCCGCAGACGCAATAGCGGCAGGGCGAGCAGGCAGGGAGACGCATGAGCGAGCTTATGGCGGGCGCCCGTCAAACCGACACGCATCAGAAGGCTCTGCGCATCAACCTGGATCCGCGCTGGTACGGCACGATCGCCGAAATCGGTGCGGGCCAGGAGGTCGTTCGCTGGTTCTTCCGGGTCGGGGGCGCCGCCGGCACTGTCGCTAAGTCGATTTCGGCCTACGACATGGCGGTCAGCGACGCCGTCTACGGCAAGGCGGAGCGGTACGTCTCGGTCGGGCGGCTGCAGGGCATGCTCGACAAGGAGTTCCAGCTCAACGTCGACCGGCTCGGTGACGAGCGCGGCGATTCCACCTCGTTCTTCGCGTTTGCCGACACGGTGGTCGCGCGCAGCTTCCGGGGCGGCAACGAGTGTCACGGCTGGATGGGCGTGAAGTTCCAGGCGCAGGCCCACGACGAGCCCAGCCAGATCGTGATGCACGTCCGGATGCTGGATATCGAGGCCTGGCTGCAGCAGGAGGCGCTCGGCATCGTCGGGGTGAACCTGCTGTACGGCGCGTTCTTCGAGCACCACGAGCCGGAACGGCTGATCGAGAGCCTGCTGGACCGGCTGACCACCGGCCGCATCGAGATCGACATGATCCAGTTCCGCGGCATCGAGTTCCGCGGGGTGGACAACCGGCTGATGGCGCTCAAGCTCGTGCAGCTCGGGCTGAGCGGCGTGGCGATGTTCGGTCCGGACCGCGAGGTCCTGCAGCCCAGCGAGGTGCTGCGCAAGAAGGCGGTCCTGGTCGAGAGGGGCAGCTTCCGGCCGCCGACGCACGTGAACCTGGACATGCTGGAGACGGCCAAGGCCAAGTTCGCCGAGGACCCGGCGGTGGCAGGCAAGCCGATCCTGGCGTTCACCGAGATCACCATGCGCAACCTGCTTGCGGGCGGGGCGGCGGAAGTCGACCGGCGGGATTTCCTGGCCCGGGCCGAACTGCTCGCCGCCTGCGGCGAGACCGTGCTGATCACCGACTACTTCGACTACTACCGCCTGGCCGCCTATCTCGGGGAACGGACGACCGAGCGGATCGGCATCGTGATCGGGGTGCCGAGCCTCATCGACCTGTTCGACGAGAAGAACCACGCGCAGCTGCCCGGCGGCATCCTGGAAAGCTTCGGGCGGCTGTTCAAGAACGGCCTGAAGCTCTACGTCTACCCGCTGCGACCGGGACCTGATGACGAGCTGAAGACCGTGGACGACATCAAGGTCCAGCCCGAGATCCAGCCGCTTTACGATTACCTGGCCGGGCGGGGCAGCTTCGTGAACCTCGACAACTACCGCCCTGAGTACCTGCCCATCTTCAGCCGGGACGTGCTGCGGAGAATCGCGGCGAACGACGACTCCTGGGAGACCATGGTCCCTGAGGCCGTGGCCGCGCTCATCAAGCGCCGGTCGTTCTTCGGCTACGTCAAGCCCGGGCGGCAGTACCCCGACGATTAGCCCGCCCGGGCCGGCCCGGACATGTCAGCCGGGACGGTAATCCCGCTGGGTCCTGGCGTACTCGGCGAAGGCGTCCAGCGCGTGCGGGTTCGCCATCGCGTTGCGGTTGGCCGCCTCATCCGGCGCCGCGCCCAGCAGGATCCTGCGCACAGGTACCTCCATTTTCTTGCCGGTCAGGGTGGCCGGGATGGCGGCCACCGCGATGATCCGGTCGGGGACATGCCGCGCCGTGTACTGGGCGCGGAGCCGTTCGGTGATCGTGCGCTCGAGCGCGTCGTCCAGGACGGTCCCCGCGGTCAGCGTGACGAACAGCGGCATGAAGAACCCGCCGCCCGGCAGGTCGAGGCTGACGATGAGCGCGTCCGTGATCTCCTCGACGGTCTGCAGGGCCGCGTAGACCTCCGCGGTGCCGATGCGGATGCCGTGCCGGTTCAGGGTCGCATCGCTGCGGCCAAGGACGAAGCAGCCGCCGCGCTCGTTGACCTTGAAGAAGTCGCCCTGCCGCCAGACGCCGGGGAAGTCGGCGAAGTACGTCCGCTGGTACAGCTGGCCGGCTTCGTCGTTCCACAGGCAGACCGGCATCGACGGCATCGGCTGGGTGATCACCATCTCGCCGACCTCACCGGTGACGGGCTCGCCTCGCGGGTCGAACGCATAGGCGGATACGCCGAGGTGGCGGGCCTGGATCTCGCCGGCGTAGACCGGCAGGGTGGGCAGGCCGCCGACAAAGCCGCTGCAGATGTCCGTGCCGCCGCTGCCGGTACACAGCCACAGCTCGGGCTTGACGTTCCGGTAGAACCAGGCCCCGCACTCCGCCGACACCGGGGAGCCGGCCAGCATGACGGCGGTCAGCGCGGACAGGTCGTAGGTGTCCCCGGGCACCAGGCCGGCCCTGGACATCAGGTCGACGTACGCCGGACTCGCGCCGAAGAACGTGACGCGCGCGTCCTGCGCCAGCTGCCACAGCACGTCCGGCCGCGGGTAACCGGGGTGACCGTCGTACAGCAGCGGGCGCACGCCCAGCAGCAGCGAGCTGACCAGGAAGTTCCACATCATCCAGCCGCTGGTGGTGTAGAAGAACATCCGGTCGCCCGCGCGCAGGTCCAGGTGGAAGGTCTGCAGCTTCAGCTGTTCGATGAGAATGCCGCCGTGACTGTGAGTGATCGCCTTGGGCGGACCGGTAGTGCCGGAGGAGAACAAGATCCACAGCGGATGACCGAAGGGCACCTGCTCGAACCGGAACCCGGCGGCCGGCACGGGCGGGTGATCCATCACCTCCGCCCAGGGGGCCGGCTCCGGGCGACCGGGAACCCTGGCGATCGCCTGGCCGGCCGGGCCCGGCACGTGGATCACGTGCTCCAGGCCAGGCAGGCTCCCGATGATCTGCCCGATGTCGCTGCGGCGGTCGAAATCCTTCCCGCCGTACCGGTAGCTGTCCACGCAGAACAAGACCTTCGGCGCCAGCTGCCCGAACCTGTCGCTGACCCCCCGCCACCCGAAGTCGGGGGAGCAGCAGGTCCAGATCGCGCCGATGCTGGTCGTGGCCAGCATCGCGATGACCGTCTGCGGGATGTTCGGCAGGCAGGAGGCGACCCGGTCGCCGGGACGGACGCCCATGGCCCGCAGCCGGGTCGCCAGCACGCGCACCTGGTTCGCGAAGCCGGGCCAGGGCAGGCCGGTGAGCGGCGTGGTTTCCGACTGGAAGTACAGGGCGTCCTGCCCGGGCCGCTCGTTGCGCAGCACATGCTGGGCGTAGTTCAGCCGGGCGCCGGGGAACCAGTCGGCACCCGGCATGTCCCTGACGCCGAGAACCGCCGTCGGCTGAGCCGACGCCTCGATACCGCAGTAGTCCCAGACCGCCTGCCAGAAGCCATCGAGGTCGGTCACCGACCAGCGCCAGAGGGCGTGATAGTCACCGAACGTGCGCCCGCGCTCCTCGGCGAGCCAGTGCCCGAACGCCGTGACGTTGGCCCGGGCGATCTGGTCAGGTCCGGGCGTCCACAGCAGATCACCATCGCGGACGGCAGGGTGCGGCTCCACATCGCCGACGGTGCCACAGCCGGGCCGCCGCCGGCAAGATGCCGCCCGGGGCTACCGTGGGGCGTTGGAGGGATGGTGTCCTATGACGACTGGCCCGGACCTTGCGGCTCTCACCGCGATCGACGTGCACGTGCACGTGGAGTCGGACGAGCGGGGACGACGCTCGCTGGATGACGAGCTGCTCGTCGCGTCGGCCAGGTATTTCAAAGCCAGCCAGGACCGGACGCCGACGGTGGAGCAGATCGCCGGCTATTACCGGCCGCGTCAGCTCGCGGCGGTGGTCTTCACGGTGGACGCCAGCACCGCGACCGGGCATCAGGCGCTGTCCAGCGAGGAGATGGCCGACCGGGCCGCAGCCCACGCCGACGTGCTCATCCCGTTCGGGTCGGTCGATCCGCTGGCCGGCGAGCAGGCGGTCCGCCGCGCCCGGCGGCTGATCAGCGAGCACGGCGTGCGGGGGTTCAAGTTCCATCCCAGCCTGCAGGGCTTTTCGCCCGACGACCGGCGTTATTACCCGCTGTACGAGGTCATCGAAGCGGCGGGCCTGCCGGCCGTCTTCCACACCGGGCAGACGGGCATCGGGGCCGGCCTGCCCGGCGGCCGCGGGATCAAGCTGCGGCTGTCCAGCCCTATGCTGATCGACGACGTGGCCGCCGACTTCCCCGGACTGCCGATAGTCCTGGCGCACCCGTCGGTGCCCTGGCAGGACGAGGCGATCTCCATCGCCACCCATAAGGCCAACGTCTTCATCGACCTGTCAGGCTGGTCGCCTAAGTACTTCCCGGCCCAGCTGGTCCGCGCCGCCAGCTCGTTCCTTCAGGACAAGGTGCTGTTCGGTACCGACTACCCGCTGCTGACCCCGGAGCGCTGGCTGGCCGACTTCGAGCAGCTGGACATCAAGCCGGAGGTCCGTCCCAAGATCCTCAAGCACAACGCGGCTCGCCTGCTCGGGCTTACGGCGGCCGGCTAGCGGAGCGTCTGATAAATGGATCGGCTGCACCTGATCCGCTAACCGTGGCCGCCCGCCGCCGCCTCCGCGGCCAGCCTGCCCCGCGCTACCTCACCAGCACGGCCCGCCCCACCCGACCCACATTCGCTCACCAGTACGATACAAGGGAGCATTATCGCGGAAGATCCGGCTTTAATGGAAAAAAAGGTACCCTATCAGGTACCGGATCTTCCGTGGAAGCCGGATCTTCCATGATCTTCCCGGCGTCCGGCGCACCACGAAACGCTTGCGCACCACGAAACGCTTGCGCACCACCGCAGGGGCCAGGCCACTACGCAGGAGAGTGGGTTCAGAGCACGATATCCAGGTCACCGGCGCCCGGAGCATTCATCAAACGCTCAGTAGACGCCAAGGACCCAAGTTCAGCCTCCGGGCCAAGGGAACTGGGGCGGCCGCGTGTCTGGCGTTGCCGGTGAAGCCGTCGGCTTCAGGACGTCCCGCCGAAGTCGACACCCTTGGTCTCAACCGCCCCGGCCGTCCGCCCGGGCGCAGTCTGGTAGGTCCAGTACAGGTTCGTGTGCGCGATGACCTGGTCCGGCGGCGGCGCTCCCCATGCTGTCTTGTCCCCTGTCGTGTGGGCGTCGCTGACCAGGGTCGCGTCGTACCCCCTGGCGAACGCGCCGGGCAACGTCGAGCGGATGCACGCATCGGTCTCCGCGCCGACGACGACGAGCCGTCCGACTCCAAGGCCGGACAGCAACGTCTTCAGGGTGGTGTCCTCGAAGGAGGCGCCGTAGTTCTTCTCGACGAGCGGCTCGGCGTCGCCCCGAGTCAGCTCGGGGACGATCCGCGTCATCGCTGCCCCTCGCAAGCTGCTCGTCGAAGTGCTGGACCCAGACAACGGGGATCTGTTCGTGCCGCGCCTTTTCAACCAGGCTGCCGATGTTCGTACGACCGCGTCGCGCTCGTGAGCCTCTCCTACGACGCCGTTCTGCACGTCGATGACGAGGAGTGCGGTGTTCGGCCGCTTCTCGAGTGTGGTCATCGGGATCGCGTACTCGGACCGCCCCGTCCAACGACGGAGCACCTAGAACAGGGACCGCACCTGGAGCGAGCGGCGCAGGTCCGCGAGCTGATCGGCCGCCAGACGGGCCAGCGACCCGGTCAGCCCGCCGCCTGCCAGGCATTGTTCCCCGGCCCGCAGCGTGGCGGCGTCGACGGCGTGATGGGGGAAGCCATGCTGGCACAGCACTCTGGCCAGGTCCGCGTCGCCGCGGCCGGCCACCTCGGCGAGCGCGGGGAAGTAACGCGGCACGTAGCCGGCCAGCAGCCCCGCCTGATCGGCTTGCCAGAAGCCCTGGGCGGTCGCGGCCAGCTGATAGCCGGACCCGGTGCTTGCGCGGTCGCCAAACATGGCCGTCCAGGCCGCCTGCTTTGCGGTCGCCTCAGGCCGCGCGGCCCGGCATCGTGCCGCGCTGAGCCGGCCGCCCGCGGTCGCGTCCGCGCTGGCCTCCCGGTCCAGCCAGGCGGGCCCGAGAGCGCCGAGCACGGCCAGCCGCAGCAGTATCTGCCAGCGGAGCCGGGAATCCAGGTCCGGACCGCTAGGTAGCTGGCCGGCGTCGAGCCAGGTCCGCAGGGCGGCGATGTCGCCGGCCCGGGAGGCGCTGTCGATCAGCGTCCGGGCCGCGATCAGCCGCAGCCCGCCGGGATCGTCGCCGGCCGGCCGGGCGAGCAGACCCTGGCCCAGATCGGTGAGGTCCGCCAGCGCAGGCCCGCGCCGCCCGGACGTGAGGTAGCGGTCGGCAACCGTCCAGCGAGCGTAGGCGAGGACCTGCCCGGTGATCGAGGGGTCGGTCTCGGCGGGCAGGTGCCTGACCGCGAGCGCGACGTATTCCTGCGGCGCGAGTTCCCCGTCGCGGACGAGATCGCGGACGCAGTTCCAGGCCAGCGCCCGGTTCAGCGGATCGGCGATGCGTCCGAGCGACGCGGTCAACGTGGCCAGGGACCCCGGATCCAGCCGGATCTTGCAGTAGCCGGCGTCACCGTCGTTCGGCAGCACCAGCGCAGGCTCGGGCTGGATGGCCGCCGGGGGCAGCGTGACCTCGTCAGCGTCGGCCGGCACGAGGACCGGGACCCGGGCGCGCAGGGCGAGCTGGCCGGCCCCGTCCGCGTCGTACACCCCGAGCCAGATGCGGTGCGGCCGTCCGCCGCGGTGAGCGACCGACCAGGCGCGGGCAGCCGGTCCCGGGCGGCTGACCGTGAGCGTGTCCACGCCGGCCGTGCCCAGCCAGCGCCCGGCCCACCCCCGCACTTCCGTGCCGGACGCCCGGCTCAGGCAGTCCAGCAGGTCCGCCAGGTCGGCGCTGCCGAAGCGGTACCGCGCGAGGAAGTCGTTGATCCCGGCGAGGAACGCCGGCCGGCCCAGCCAGGTCACGAGCTGGCGCAGTACGGAGGCCCCCTTGGCGTAGGAGATGTCGTCGTAGGCCGAACGCGCCGCATCGGTGTCGGGCACCTCCCGCGGCTCGGGCGCCACCGGGTGGGTGGAGGGGCGCTGGTCCGCGTCATAGCCGCGGGGCTTGCGGGCCAGGGCGAAGTCGGTCCACGTCGCGGTGAACGCGGTGGCCTCGGACAGGACCTGGAAACCCATGTACTCGGCAAACGACTCGCTCAGCCACACGTCGTTCCACCAGCGCATGGTGACCAGGTCGCCGAACCACATGTGCGCCATCTCGTGCGCGATCACCACGCCGCGCGTCTGCCGCTCGGCCCGGGTCACGGCGGACGGGAAGAGGAACTCGTCCCGGAAGGTGACGCAGCCGGGATTCTCCATCGCCCCGGCCTCGAGCTCGGGGACGAACGCCTGGTCGTAGGAGTCATAGGGATAGGGCTCGGCGAAGATCTCGCTGTACCGGTCGAAACAAGCCCGGGTAATGGCGAAGATCTCCTCGGCATCGCGGCGCAGATGCCCGGCCAGCGACTGCCGGGCGTGCAGGCCGAACGGGAGGCCGCGATGGTCGGCGCGGATGCTGTGAAAAGGGCCTGCCACGACCGTGAACAGGTACGTGGACATGGGCGGGGTGGCGGCCAGCTCCCACCATCCCGGCCGGGTCGGCCGGGCCAGGCCGTTGCCGACGACGGTCCAGTGCGCGGGTGCCCTGACCGTCGTGGTGATGCCCGCTTTCATATCCGGCTGATCGAAGGCCGCGAATACCCGCTGTGCGTCGTCCAGTCCGCCGTGCACGGCGAGGTACGTCTCGCCGTCGGCGTCGTCGGTGAAGCGGTGCAGGCCCGCCCCGGTCCGGGAGTACGGCATGTCCGCCTCGACCCGCAGCTCGTTGGCGGCCTGCAACCCGGGGAGCGGCAGCCGGTTCCCGTCCAGGGCCCGCGGATCCAGGTCCCGGCCGTTGAGCACCACCCGGCGCAGCCGGGCCGGCCTGATCTCGGCGAACGTGCTCGCACCAGGCGCCCGGCAGCCGAACCGGACGACGGTGACCGACCCGAACACCTCCTCGCCGCCGGTGAGATCGAGATCGACGTGGTACCCGGACACGTCGATGAGCCGGGCACGCTCTTGCGCCTCGGCGTACGTCAGGGCGGTCACGGGAACTCCCGGCATCGGGGCGATGGGCACAGCCTAGGCTCCCCGGCGGGGTGATCGCGCGCCTGGCCGCCGCGCCCTCGGGCCCGGACCGGACCCGGAACCGTGTTGCGGTTGCGTTACGAAACGATGCCAACTCTGTTTCGGGCTTGCTCGCCATCCGGGACCAGTTTTGAATGAGGATTCATGCCGGAACATGCCGCTCCCAGTGGCGAGGAAACGCTGTTATGAATCCGGGTTCAGTACTCGAAGTCGAGAACGTGACCGTCCGATTCGGCGGCCTGACGGCGCTCGATGCCGTGTCCCTCGCCGTCCCGCCCCGTCACGTCATGGGCGTCATCGGGCCGAACGGCGCCGGTAAGACCACTCTGCTCAACGTCTTGTGCGGCTTCACCCGGCCGGACGACGGCCAGGTCCTGTTCGGCGGCCGCCAGCACAACGTCAGGCCGCACCGGCTCGCCGCCCTCGGCGTGGCGCGGACCCTGCAGGGCGTCGGCTTGTACGGGGGGCTTTCCGCGCTGGAGAACGTCATGGTCGGCGCGACCTGCCGGGCCTCGGCCGGATTCTGGTCCGCGCTGCTCACGCTGCCCCGGGCCGGCCGTGATGAGCGCACGCTGCGTGAGGCGGCCCGGCAGGCCCTGGAACGGGTCGGGGCCGCCGACGTCGCGGACGCCAGGCCCGGCGAGCTTTCCTACGGCATGCGGAAAAGGGTTGCGCTGGCCCGGGCGCTGGTGGCCAAGCCCAGCCTGATCTTGCTCGATGAGCCGGCCAGCGGCCTGGATGAGGGCGAACTGGCCGAAGTCGGCGCCCTCATCCGCGACCTCGCCACCGAGGGATCCGTGGTGGTGGTGGAGCATCACATGGACCTGATGATGGCCGTCTGCGACTCGATCACGGTCCTCGACTTCGGGAAGGTGATCGCCACCGGCACGCCGCGGCAGGTCCAGGACAATCCCGCCGTGACCGCCGCCTATCTCGGCGCGGGCAGTGGTCAGGCTCCCGCCGATGAGTAGCGGCGTGGACAGTGCCGCCGGGCCCGGCGGGCCCGGCGCGCCCGCGGCAGGCAGCGGGCCGGCGCTGGCCGTCGAGGAACTCGTCGCGGGATACGGCGGGGTGACCGCGCTGGACGGCGTCAGCATCTCGGCGGGCACGGCCGCGATCACGGCGGTACTCGGTGCGAACGGGGCGGGTAAGACAACGCTGCTGCGCGCGGTCAGCGGGATGATCAGGCCCCGCCGGGGCCGTGTCCTGCTCGGCGGAACCGACCTGGCCGGCCGTAACCCCGAGCAGATGGTCAGGGCCGGGGTCGCGCACGTGCCCGAAGGGCAGGGCGTGATCGCGGAACTCACCGTCGAGGAGAACCTGCGGATCGGCATGATGAGCTGGCGCGGCGGCCTGCGGCGGACGTCCGGGGGAACCGCGGTCCCCGGACACTCCCGGGCGGACCGGGCGGCCGCGCTTGACGAAGCCTACGAGCGCTTCCGGCCGCTGGCCGACCGCAGGCGCAAGCTGGCCTCGACGCTGTCCGGCGGCGAGCGGCAGATGCTGGTCATCGCGCGCGCCCTGCTCGCGCGGCCGCGCGTGCTGCTGCTCGACGAGCCTTCGCTGGGCCTCGCGCCCAGGATCATGACGCAGGTCATGGACCTGGTGGTCCAGCTCAGCCGGGAGAACGGGCTCACCATCGTCCTAGTCGAGCAGAACGCCCGCGGCGCCCTGGCGATCGCCGACCACGGCGTGGTGCTCAACCTGGGCCGGGTCGTCGCCTCCGCGGATGCCCGGACGCTCGCCGCCGACGTCGCCCTACGCCATCACTACCTCGGGTTCTAGCCACTCATAGGAGAGCAGCCAGTGGTCGAGTTCCTTCAGTTCACGCTCAGCGGGATCGTCTTCGGGATGATCTACGCCGCGGTGGCGCTGTCCCTCGTGCTGATCTGGCGGGGCACCCGGCTGCTGAACTACGCCCAGGGCGGGATGGCCATGTTCACCACCTACGTGGCGATCGAGGTCATCCACCACACCGGCTCCTACTGGGCCGGGTTCGCGGTCGCGCTCGTGGCCGGCGTCGTGCTCGGCGCCGCCTTCCAGCTCACCGTCATCCGGCCGACCATGAACAAGCCGCCGCTCAACGCGGTCATCGTGACGATCGGTCTGCTCACCCTGCTCGAAGGCGTGGCCGGCATTCTCTACGGCGGGCAGTACCGGTCCTTTCCCGCGGCGTTCTCGATCACCGGGCTGAAAATCGGCACGACGCCGCTCGGCGTATCGCGCTTCGACGTGTTCGTGGCCGCGGCCGTGCTGGTGACCACGCTGGTGCTGGCGGCGGCGTTCAAGTACACCACCGCCGGGCTGCGGATGCGCGCGGCGGCGTTCAACACGACCATCGCCCGGCTGTCCGGTATCCGGGTCGCACGCGTGCTCACCGTCGGCTGGGCACTGGCGGGCCTGATCGGTGCGCTGGCCGGCGTCCTGGTCTCGCCTTCCACGTTCCTCTACCCGAACAGCATGGACACGATCTTCGTGTTCGGCTTCACCGCGGCCGTGATCGGCGGCCTCGACAGCCCGGCGGGAGCGGTGGCCGGCGGCCTGCTGCTGGGCGTCGTGCTCAGCTACGTGGCCGGCTACCTGGGCTCCAAGGGCTCCGACCTGACCTCACTGGTCGCGCTCGGCATCCTCGTCGTCGTGCTGATGATCCGGCCAGGCGGGTTGTTCTCCGCCGCGCGGGTGCGGCAGGTTTGACGATGCGGACGCTGCCGCGCAGGCTTGGCGTCGCCGTCATTGTGGCGGTCATCGTCGCCTTCCTGTCCATCAAGCTGAACACCTTCCGCGATTATCAGATCGCCGAGATCGCGGTCGAGGTCACGGCCGTGGCCGGCCTCACCTTGCTGACCGGGCTCAGCGGTCAGATCTCCCTGGGGCACGGTGCCTTCATGGCTATCGGCGGCTACACCGCGGCCCTGCTGCTGATGCATCTCAACTGGCCCTTCGAGGTCGCGCTGGTGGCGGCCGCGGTGGTGGCCGCGGCCTCCGGAGCGGTCGTGGGCGCGGCCGCGGCCCGGCTGCGCGGCCCCTATCTGGCCGGCGCCACCCTCATGCTGGGCGTCGCGCTGCCGTCCCTGGCGTACGCCTACCCGGGGCTGTTCGGCGGGGATCAGGGCCTGAACGTGGCCTTCACTACCCCCGGCTTTCTCGGCGCGACCTTCCCGCTGACCAGGTGGCAAGCCTGGGTCAGCGCCGCGGCGGCGCTGATCACCCTGGTCCTGCTGGCGAACCTGTACTACAGCCGGATCGGCCGCAACTGGCGCGCCGTCCGCGACGATGAGGTGGCGGCCGCCCTGGACGGCGTGAACGTCGCCGCGGCCCGCATCCTTGCCTTCGTCGTCAGCGCGGCCTGCGCCGGGCTGGCCGGCGCCCTGCTCGCCCTCGTCACCGAGCTGGTCGCTCCCGGGGCCTTCACGATCACGCTCTCCATCGCGCTGCTGACCGCGGCCGTGATCGGCGGCCTGGGCAGCCTGCCGGGGGCGCTGTGGGGGAGTCTCGTGATCGTCCTCGTGCCCACCTACGTCACAGACGTGGCCACCAGCCACGGCCTGTCGAGCTCGGTCGGATCCAATATTCCGGTGGCCGCCTATGGCGTGGTCCTCATCCTCGTCATGCTCGTCTTCCCGCAAGGGATCCAGGGCGGGCTACGACGGCTCCTTGCCCTGTTCACAGGTCCTGACCAGAAAACCCCGAAGCGCTCCGCGCTCCCGGTCGCGCCTCCGGCCGACCAAGCCCGGGCCAGCCACCACGCACTGCTAGCCCGGGGGGACGAACCAGAAAGCCCCCCGGATCCGCCCGAAAAGGAAGGCACTTCATGACCAGACCTATCCGGCTTCGCTGGCAGGCCGCGGCCATCATGACCGTGACCGCGCTCACCGTCGCCGCGTGCTCATCGAGTTCGTCGTCGAGTTCGAGCTCCGGCTCGACCCCGGGCTCGGGCAGTTCCAGCGCGGCCCTGACCGCCTCCGCGCCCGGCATCACCTCGACCCAGATCCTCATCGGCAGCCACCAGCCGCTGACCGGGCCCGCCGCACCCGGTTACGACGAGATCGCGCCCGCGTCGGCCGCGTACTTCAGCTACGTCAACGCGAACGGCGGCGTGAACGGGCGCAAGATCGTCTACAAGTACCTCAATGACGGCTACGACCCGACCACCACCGCCTCGGTCGTCCGCCAGCTCGTGCTGCAGGACAACGTGTACGCCATGTTCGACGGCCTCGGCACGCCCACCCACCTGGCCGCGGTCCAGTTCCTGAACTCGGAGAAGGTTCCCGACGTGTTCGTCGCGTCCGGGTGCGAGTGCTGGAACTCCCCGACGACGGACCCGGAGACGTTCGGCTGGCAGATCGACTACGTGCGCGAGGGGAAGATCCTCGGGCAGTACGTGAAGCAGCACTTCGCCGGCAAGAAGGTCGCCTTCTTCTACCAGAACGACGAGTTCGGCCTGGACGGGGTCAAGGGCCTTGAGGACGAGATCCCGGCCTCGATGATCGCCACCAAGCAGAGCTACGTCGACACCAACGTGAACATCGCGCCGCAGGTGGCCGCGCTGCGGGCCTCCGGCGCCCAGGTCGTTATCTCGTTCTCCATTCCGGCCTTTACCGCGCTGCTCAAGCTGAACACCCTCAAGCTCGGCTTCAGCCCGACGCTGGTGGTCAGCGACGTCGGCTCCGACCCGATCACCTTGTCCGGGCTGCTCGAGTCGTTCGCGAAGCAGGGCGGCGCGACCGTGAACGGCAACGCGCTCACCAACGGGATGATCACCGACGAGTACCTGCCGGCCCTGTCCACCAGCGACAGCTGGTACGTCCTGTTCAAGAAGGTGCACGACCAGTACGACGCCAAGACGCCGCTCGACGGCAACGTGTTCTTCGGCATGGCTGTCGCCTACACGTTCGTGCAGGCGATGCTGAAGGCGGGCAGGAACCCGACCCGGGCGAGCCTGGTGTCGGCGATCGAGGGCGGCCTGCCTCAGGGGCCGATGATCTCCCCGTTCGCCTACGCCTCGGGCAACCACGCGGGCGCCACCGGCGCCTACATCGGCATCATCAACAATGGTGTCGTGACGCAGCAGGGGCCGGTCCTGGTCACGGACACCTCTACGTCAGGTCCCATTACCACCTATACGGGAACCGAACAGCAGGCGCCAGCGAGTGGCATCCCCTCTCCCTGACGCTGCGCCTCGGCCATCCCGCACCCAAAAGAAGCAGGGATAAGCCGATATGCCAGCTGACATCAACCCCCGTGAACGGGGGGTTCCGGGGGGTCGCCCCCCCGGGCCAACACAGCGTCTGCTGACGGCGGCCGAGGAGCTGTTCGGCGAGCGCAGCTACCACCGGACGACGGTCGCCGACATCTGCGCCCGGGCCGGGATGGCCACCGGCAGCTTCTACTCCTACTTCGGGTCCAAGGCGGAGATCTTCGCCGCCGTGGTCCGGGCCATCAACACCGACCTGAGACGGTCGATGAAGGCAGCTCTGGAGCATGCCGACGGCGGCCAGCGGGCCAGGGAGCGCGCGTCCTTCCGGGTGTACTTCGACATGCTGTCCAAGCGCCCCTGGATCGACCGCATCGTGCGCGAGTCGGAGTTCATCGACCCGGCGTTGTTCCGCGAGTACTACGAGAACCTGACCCGGGGTTATGCGCGCGGCGTCCGGGGCGCCCAGCTGGCCCGCGAGGTCGACGCCCGGTACGACCCGGAGGTCGTCGCCTTCGCCTATACGGGCATCGGCAACTTCGTCGGCATGCGCTGGGCCGAGTGGACCGCGGGCGGCCGGGTACCCGAGGACGTCCTTGACGACATCCTCGAACTGCTAAGAAGGGGGCTGCCCCCAGAGTCGGCCGACCCCGAAAACCCAGCAGACCCGCGCGGCTGAACGCACGGCCTGTGGATAACCCTGTGGACTTCGTGGGGACGATACGATGTGTTCCTGGGGAAACTCTACGTGATGGCCTGTGGATTAGTTCACGGCATGGCGGCGGGCGGGAGATGGGCCGCGTCGGCCGGAGCCCACCTCAGCGGACTGGAGCCGAGCGCGGTGAGCTCGGCCAGCTGCATGGCGCACCAGGGCGAGATGGACTGCCGGCCGGCCCGTACCGCGTCGCAGAACTCGCCCCAGTTGACCCACCTGACCTCGGCGACCTCGGCCGGGTCAGGCTCGGGCGGGTCGTCGGAGTACGCCGCGTAGACCGGGCATACCTCGTTTTCCAGCACCCCGTTGTCCATCCGCGCCTGGTAGCGGAACCGGGGCAGGACGAGCGTGAGCTTTGCCGTGCCGATCCCGAGCTCCTGCTGCAGCCGGCGCGTCACGCTGCCGGAAATGGGCTCACCGGGCTGCGGGTGACCGCAGCACGTGTTGGTCCACACCCCGGGCCAGGTGCGCTTGGACTCAGCTCGCCTGGTCAGCAAGAACTGGCCGTCCCCGTTGAACAAGTAGCAGGAGAACGCCAGGTGCAGCGGCGTCCGGGCGTGATGCACGACAGCCTTGACCGCAGTGCCGCTGGCGTAACCAGTCTCATCGAGAAGGACGACGCTTTCCACGTGCTCCTGCCTGACGCTCGTTGAAGGGGGGGCAGAGTCGCACATTACCCGGTCACGACGCGTGCAGAACGCGTCAGCGTAAAAACTAGCCGCAGGTCAGCCCCGTTCCGGCCGGTTCACCCCATCATTCCCCTTCGCGCCGTTCACGCCCGGCAGGCGGCGGGAACAGCGAGCCGCCTGAGGTAGTAACCGTCGTTGGCGCTCGCTCCGTAGTAGACGTACTGGGTGGTGAAAGCGATCGGTATATCCAGCTCGCGACTGGGCAGCGGGATCCGGGCCAGCACCCGGCCGGTGACCGGGTCGGCGCAATAGTTGTCGCTGGGCCCGCCGGGGGGCTGGGACACCCAGATCACCCCGTCCGCCACGGCCACGTCGATCCCGTTGCTGCCTTCGACGGAGGTGCCTGGGACCGGAGCCAGCGTCGCGGTACTGACCCGCTCGACGTAGCCCATCATGCCGGTCGGCTCGACGATCCACGCGCCGGAGCCGACGACCCCGCCGAGTGAGGCCGCCGTGACGCCGGTGACCGGGTGCGAGGCGAGCAGCGCGCCGGTCACCGGGTCGCGCCGCTGAAGCGAGCCCTGCCCTCCGCTGTTCGCCTCGCTGACGATCAGGAAGGAGCCGTCCGCGCTGCCGGCGATGGCCGAGCTGAACGCGCCCGGCAGCGTGATGGTCTTGGTCATCGGGATCGCGGCGTGGATACCCCGGCCTTCAGGCCGGGGAGGAAACGCCGCGTCACCTCCCCGGAAATGTCAGTGGTGTCCGATAGTGTGTTCGTATGTCCCGGTACCGGCTGCACCCCACGCCCGCCCAGGAAGCGGTGCTGCGGGACCACTGCGGCCACGCCCGGTACGTGTGGAACCTGGCCGTCGAGC
>OCTA010001004.1_pt1 | contig 26278 bp, 28 predicted proteins | sample 1538991 | NCBI WGS metagenome assembly OCTA01 (sample SAMEA3539302, study PRJEB22396) | soil metagenome | biome: tundra; feature: field; material: soil | place: USA | collected 2010-05 | depth 0.15 m | reverse complement strand
CCGATAGATGAGCCGAGTTTTTCGGCGAACGCCGTCCGCGGGTGGTCGCCGATCCCATAGGCAACGTCGTTCCCGACGACCGCCAACCACGACGAGCACCATTCCGGCGGGGATCAGGACACGACAGGGATCAGGACACGACAGCCTTTGAGCATTACCCGAACAAGTACCATCGCGTGTGGATTTCCACTCTGCCAGAGTCGGTCGGCGCCGTTACGACCGATGTCCTGCCCCGACCCGGGTCGGGCCCGTCACCACGGGTTACGCCTACCCTGGTGAGCATGGCGACCTCGCCCTACGTCATCGAGTACGAAGGAACCTTCCACCTCGATCTCCCGCCGAACGAGGTGTGGGCGATCATCTCCCGCACCGACCGCTTCGAGGATTGGTGGGGCTGGCTGCGTGAACTGGAGGTCGAAGGCAAGGCCTTGCAGTCAGGGTCGGTGCTCCGAGGGGTGGTCGTCCCTCCCCTCCCCTACCGGATGCGTCTCGAAGTCGTGTTGGAAGAGTGTGTGATGCCCCATCGCATAGACGCGGTGGTCAGCGGCGACCTCGAAGGGAACGCCAGCCTCACCTTCACCCCCGACGGGGGCGGCACCCAAGCGACAGTCAGCTGGACCATCGAGATGATGCAAGGGCCTATGCGACTGGCGGCGCGGCTGGCCCATCCGCTGCTGCGGTGGGGCCACGACCTGGTGGTGCAGGCCACCGTGGAGGGCTTCCGGCGAACCCTGGCTGCCGAGTCGGGGCCAGCGGGGTCCGAGGTCAGTGGGTCAGGCGGGCCAGCACCAAGCTGAGAGCCAACGCCACCGTCGCCCAGGACAGCGCCCGCAGGGTCTTCTCGATGGGGGCGAGAAGGGCGGAGGTGTCGAGAACCTCGACCCGGCCGTCGTCGAGCACCATGCGTCCCTCAATCGAGATCGCATGGCGCCGGATCTGGCGGGCCGGCGTGGAGAGGTGCCGCTGAGCGGCGGAGAGCAGGGCGGCCGCGGCAGCCAGGACGACGGCAGATGCCGGCAGTGACCGGTCTTGGGCGAAGGCAGCGGTGAGCACCGGGAACGCTCCCCACCCCAGGGCAAAGCCGAGGTCGGTATGGAACCGTCCCCCGAACAGCTCGAGGTTGTAGGCAAGGACGAGGAAGGCGCCAGCGGCAATGAACACCGTCAGCCACGGTCCCACCCGGTAGATCCCGACGATGCCGATGGCCACTGCCCCGGACAAGCTGATGGCGGCGGCGGCGATCAGAAAGCGGGCGGGGAGGGCAGTGCCGAGCGGCCGGCCTCGCAGTTCGTCGAGACAGTGGGCGGCCACCCCGACGGCCAAAAAGAAGGCCAGGACGGTGGCGCCGAGGGTGGCCCAGTTGACCCTCGGGCCGATGAGCGAGCCGATCACCACGTAGGAGAGGTGCCAGGCGGTATACGGCGGATGGAGGACGGCTTGCACGTCGCGCCACCAGGTGTGCGCACCGGAGGCGTAATAGGCAGGCCCTTGGGGTGGTACGCCGGCGCCGGTTCCGGTGTCGGTGGGCTCACGGCCGGTGTCAGTGGGCTCAGCTGCCACCGGGCTTGGTCCCCCACATGACGAGTCCCCCGCCGAGCGACATGAGGCGGCTCCCGACGCCCTCGATGCCGGCTCGTTCCCAGGCATCCACCGTCCACGACAACGGGTAGCGCCGGTAATGGCGCGAGATGCTCGGCCCCAGAAAGCGGCCGACCTCGAACCACTCGCGTCCGCCGGTCAGCCACCCGGCCACCGGCAGCACCAAACGGGTGTAGCCCCACCACAAACCACGCCACCAGGGTGCCGGTGGGAGGTGGAACTCGAGGCTGGCCAGGATGCCGCCGGGCCGCACCACCCGGGCCAGCTCGGCGACGGTGGCCGCCGGGTCGGCCACGTAGCGCAGGAGGTAGGTGAAGGTGACAGCGTCGAAGGCTCCGTCGGCGAACGGGAGCTCCTCGCCCCTCCCCTGGATGAGATGCACGCCGTGCTCGTTTTGGGTGAGGAGGTTCTGGCGGGCCCGCTCCAACATGGGGCCGGTGAGGTCGAGGCCGACCACCTGGGCTCCGGTAGCCGAGCGAATGGCCAGAGCCACACCGGCCGGGCCGGTGGCCACGTCGAGCACCCGACCCGTGGGGGCGGCCCGAACGTGGCGGACCATCTCCTTTCGCCAACGCCGGTCTTGACCGAGGGACAACAGCGCGCCGAGCCGGTCGTAGCGAGCGGGCAGGCCGTCGAAGAGCTCGGTGGCCTGGCGGTTCGGGGCTGTGTCGATTCTTCCCATCATTGCCGGTCAGCGTAGGTCGCAGGCGTTGTCGTTGCTGGCAAATACTGAGGCCAACCACTAGAACTGGCAGATGGCCGCCGCACTGAGTTCATTTGACGTGGTGGTGGCCGGTGCCGGCCCCGGCGGGAGCGTGGCCGCCTTCGAGCTCGCCCGCAGTGGGGCGCATGTCGCCCTGGTGGACAAGGCGCGCTTCCCCCGGGACAAGGCCTGTGGTGACCTGGTCGGGCCGAGGGGGGTGGAACTGCTCGGCGAGTTGGGGATCGCCCCGGAGGGGGTGGTGTCCCTCGGCGACATGGCGGTGATCGGACCGTCGGGCGGACGGGTCATCCTTCCCGCCGTCCCCGGGCTCACCTACCCGGGGTGTGCCTGGGCGCTGCCCCGCAAGGTGTTCGACGACGTGCTGTACCGGGCGGCGATGGAGGCGGGAGCCGTTGGCATCACCGCAAGGGTGGCGGCGGTCGAGGTCGAAGATGGCCGCGGTGATGGCGTCGGCGGCGCGGCGGTGGTTCATCTGGACGACGGAGGTCGTCTGCGGGCCGGGGCTCTCATCGGGGCCGACGGCGCTACCAGCGCGGTGGCCGGGTCGGTCGGCATGGTCCGGGCCGATCGGGTGCGGTGGGGCTTCGCTGTCCGCACGTACATCGATGCCGAAGTGGAGCTTCCGGTGATCGTCTTGTTCGACGAAGAGCCGGGGGTGGGATTCCCCGGCTACGGCTGGCTCTTCCCGGGTCCGGACGGACAGGCAAATGCCGGGGTGGGAGTAGGTGCCGGTTCCGATCGTCGGGCCGGGGCCCGGGCCACCAGGTATCTCGACACCTTCCTCGGGCACTTGAGAATGCTGGGCCTGCTCCCTTCGGATGCGGTGGCCGGCCCGCGCTTGGGTGGATGGCTGAAGATGGGGATGCTCGGGACGTCTCCGGTGTCGGGGCCGGTGCTGCTGGTGGGCGATGCCGCCGGACTTGTCAATCCGCTGCAAGGCGAAGGGATCGCTCAGGCCATGTCGAGTGGGAAGGCGGCGGCGTCAGCCGTGTTGGGTGTGGGGGGCGAAAGGGATGCGGGAGCTGTCTACGGGCAGTGGCTCCGCCAACACCAGAGCGCCTACCAGGGGTCAACCGCCGCACTCCAGGGTCTTTTGCTGGCCAATCCCCGGATGGTGTCACGCCTCGGGAGGGCGCTCACCTGGCCGCCGATCGGCCGCCGGCTGGCTGGGGGTTGGGCGATCTACTGGAACGACCTGGTCACCGGGGCGGCTCCGGGCCGCGCCCGGTCCCTGGCTCGGGTGGCCAGTGGGGCGATCCGGGGGGCGACAGCGGCTTCGCCGTCACGCCGTGAACTCGGCCGGGCGTTGGGGCGACCTCGGCCCAGTGCCGGACCCGGAGAAGGTCTGCGTGCGATCGTGCGCCTCCATGCTGACCCGTCGGCCCGGGACCACCGGGTCAGCGACGAGCTCATCGCCGATCGACGAGCCGATGCAGAGGAAGGGTAACGGCGCGCTCGTCACGCCTGACAGCGGTACTGAATACCTCAGCACCTGAGCGATGGGCTGGCGGGTCCCTGGTTCAATCGCCGGCGTTTGGCGGCACCCCGGCGGCCAACCTGGGATCGACATTCGGGGACGGGCGATCTTTCACGTGTAGCACAACGTGCTACGCTAACGGAATGGCTAGAGAAATCACACAACGCCAGCTGCGCAACGACAGCGGCGACATCATGCGTGAGTTGGACCAAGGCAAGACCTTTGTGGTGACCCGAAATGGGGTGCCGGTCGGAGAGCTCACCCCGCTGCGCCGACACCGTTTCGTGAGCGCGGACGCGGCAGTCGCCATGTTCCAGAACGCACCGGACATAGACCTGAGCCGGCTCCGCGCTGACCTTGACCGTGTCGCGTCCCAGGAGATCCACCCCCGTGGCTGATCAGCCTCGCCCACCTCGGGGGGTCATCGACACGTCTGTGGTGATTGACCTAGGGGAACTCGATCCCGCCCAGCTCCCTCGCGAGCTCGCCGTCAGTTCGATCACCATGGCCGAACTCGCGGCTGGACCGCATGCCGCCGATAACGTCGACGAGCGAGCGCGTCGACAGGATCGACTGCAACGCGCCGAGGCCGCGTTCGACCCCCTTCCCTTTGACGGTGAGGCGGCTCGTGCCTACGGCAGGATCTATGCGGCAACCATTTCCGCCGGGCGTAAGGCACGAGGAACTCGCGCCGTGGATCTCCTCATTGCCGCGACAGCCTGTTCAGTCGGCCTTCCGCTGTACACCCGCAACGAGGAGGACTTCCGAGGCCTCGAAGGCCTCGTCGAGGTCGTCGCCATCTGAATCACTGGTTTCCCAACCATCACCGCCTGGGGCACCGACCGAAGCCGTGATGATAAGCATCGCCTGAACCTGTATCCCGACCAGCTGAGGAGCCTCGATGGACGTAGTGCGCACTCCCGAAGAACGATTCGCCTCACTACCCGACTTCCCCTTTGCACCGGGCTACGCCCACACTGTCGACGGGCTGCGGGTGGGCTTCATTGATGAAGGCCCAAAGGAGGGCCCGGTGGCGCTCCTCCTCCACGGCGAACCGTCGTGGTCCTTCCTCTACCGCAAGATGATCCCTGTTTTCGTCGACGCCGGCTTTCGGGTCGTCGCCCCCGATCTGATCGGCTTCGGACGCTCCGACAAACCGACAGCCCAAACCGACTACACCTACGCTCGCCATGTCGAGTGGATGCGGTCGGTTCTCTTCGACGCCCTCGACCTCTCCGGCATCACGCTTGTCTGTCAGGATTGGGGCGGACTGGTCGGGCTCCGCTTGGTCGCCGAGCATCCCCACCGGTTCGCTCGGGTCTGCGCGGCGAACACCGGACTGCCCGACGGCACTGTCCGTCTTCCCGACGTGTGGTGGCAGTTCCGCGACTTCGTACAGCGCACCCCCGACCTGCCCATCGGAATGCTTATCTCCAGTGGGGTGAAGGTGCCCATGGCGGAAGATGTCGTCGCCGCCTACGACGCTCCGTTCCCCGACCCCTCCTTCAAGGCCGGCGCCCTCTCCTTCCCCGACCTCATCCCCCAGAGCCTCGACAACCCGGCCACTCCCGACAATCAGAGAGCCTGGTCGGTGTTGGAGACATTCACCAAGCCGTTCCTCTGCGCATTCTCCGATCAGGATCCGATCACCCGGGGCGGAGACCTCCCCTTGCTCGAGCGCATCCCCGGGACAAAGGGTCAACCCCACACCACCATCGAAGGTGGCGGCCACTTCCTACAAGAGGACAGGGGTGTCGAGTTGGCCAAGGTGGTGATCAACTGGGCCAAGGCCGATTGAGTCCGGTCACCCCGCCGGTCATCGATACAAGGGTCCTCGTGGTCGGTACCATGGGCCCATGAGCATCGACTTCGAGGAAGCGCTGGTATTCGTCCGTGAGTACGACAGGGGGGTCCTGGTCACACTGCGGGGCGATGGGCGACCCCAACTCTCCAACATCATCTATTTGCCTGGGGATAGTTCGACGGTTCGGATTTCGGTCACTGACTCCCGGGCCAAGACGAAGAACCTCCGCCGTGACCCTCGGGCCAGCCTGCACGTGACCACCGATGACTTCTACGCCTACGTCGTCCTCGATGGAACGGTTGCACTTTCCGCAGTAGCTGCTGCCCCCGAGGATGAGGTCGTGGAGCAGTTGGTCGACATGTATCGCACTGCCCTCGGTGAGCACCCCGATTGGGACGAATTCCGACAGGTCATGGTTGACGAAGGTCGGATCCTGGCCACCCTGACCGCCGACCGGGCCTACGGGATGCTCGGAGTCGGCTGAAGGTCTGGCTGTGGCACGCCACCGGAAGATGGCCTTTCCCGTTCTGGCCCTTGGAAGCGCTGACGCGCTGCAGATGATGTCAGCGCTACATATTCTGTGGGCCACCGGCCGGTGTCGAGTCCGTACGCCCTGACCCTGAGTTCCGTGACGAGCTGGCCGATTATGCCCGGACCGAGGGCGCGACGACCCCGAAAAAGAGCATGCATGGCGCTACTCGATGCCGGCTCTTGACTCAGAAGGTGAGCACACCCCGGGCCAGCTTGCCCGCCTCCATGTCCTCGACGATCTCGCGGAAATCCTCGAGCGGCCGTGACTCGGTCACCAACTCATCGAGCATCAATTTGCCCGACAAGTACAACTCGACCATCAACGGGATGTCGTGGTGAGGACGTGACGACCCGTATCGACACCCGAGAAGGCCCCGATCGACATAGGCCAAGGCGTTCACGTCCACTGACACTTCGGTGCCCTGAGGGGGTATACCGATGGCCAGGGCATTTCCACCCCAGTCGAGAACGTCGAGGGCGTTGCGCAGGACGGCGGGGTGTCCCACGCAGTCGAACGACCAGTTGACTCCTCCGGTCCACCCGAGTGCCCCGGTGACCCGGCCCGGCCCGGGCGGGACGATCTCGCGGATAGCGGCGACCGCGTCAGACGACGAGGCGTCGACAAAGTGGGTGGCACCGAACTGTCGGGCCAGTGTCTCTTTGGAGGCCAACGTGTCCACCGCAATGATCCGACTGGCTCCGGCCAGCCGTAGTCCTTGGATCACGTTGAGGCCCACCCCACCCACACCGAATACCGCTGCCGTCTCCCCGGCTTGCACCTTGGCCCGGTTGAGCACGGCACCCACTCCGGTCAGCACCCCACAGCCGATGAGACAGGCCGAGGTCATGGGCACGTCCTTGGAGATCTTGACGGCTTGGACCTCTTTGACAATTGTCGACTCGGCGAATACCGACGTGGCGGCAAAGTTCGATGCCGGCTCACCCTTGTAGGTGAAGGGCTGGGACACGTTCCCCAACGTCTTCACGCACCAAGTGGGATGTCCGGTGGAACAGGCCCGGCACGTCCCACAACTGGCCAAGGTAGCGATGACCACGTGGTCACCCGGTTTCACCGACCGTACCTCTGACCCAACGGACTCGACCACGCCGGCGCCCTCATGGCCGAGCACCGAAGGTGCCTTCCACGGGATGGTTCCATTGATCACCGACAGGTCACTGTGACAGACGCCGGCGGCGCCGATCCCGATCCGTACCTCGGTCGGCCCCGGGTCACCCACAGTCAACTGGTCGGTGACTTCCACGTCATCACCGGTGTATACGATGCCGCGCACGGCACTCCCCTCTCTCTGTCTACTAAGACTCTCTCTGTCTGGTGAAGCTTTGTCTACTGAAGCTGGGTGGCGTTGAACCTTTCACGCAGTTCACGCTTGAGTACCTTGCCGCCGGCGTTGGTCGGCAGTAGGTTGACGATCTCCACGAATTTGGGCGCTTTGAAGTTGGCCAGGTGATCCCGTGCCCAGGTGGGCAGGGTGTCCACCATCTCCTCGGCCGATGCCCCGGGAACCGGTACCACGAAGGCGCAACCCACCTCGCCCATGCGGTCATCGGAGACCCCGACCACCGCCACCTGGGCCACACCCGGATGATTCCGGAGCACCGCTTCGATCTCGGCCGGATACACGTTGAACCCACCAGACACGTACATGTCCTTCAGGCGGTCGGTGATGTCGACATTGCCGTCTGCATCCATGACGCCGACATCGCCGGTGTGCAGCCAGCCGTACGTATCGATGGCCGCGTCGGTGGCTTCGGCATCGTTGAAATAGCCCCGCATCACGTTGTAGCCGCGGACAATGATCTCCCCCGCTTCACCCCGGACCATCTCAGCCCCGTCGGCATCCACAATGCGGACCTCCACGTCGGGAATGGCCCGACCCGATGTGCCCGAGATGACCTCGGCCGAGTCGCCTTGTCGGCACATGGTGACGGTACCCGTCGCTTCGGTGAGTCCGTAGGCGGTCAGCACCGTCTCGATGTCCAGTTCAGACCAGAGCCGCTTCACAAGTTCGACGGGAATCAGAGCGGCACCGGTCACCACCAGACGCAACGACGACAGATCGAACGTTTTTCGGTCGGGGCGGTCGAGGATCGATTGGAAGATGGTCGGTGGCCCGGGCAACACCGAAATGCGCTCGCCGGCGATACTGCCCAGAAGTACATCGACATCGAAGACCGGCTCGGCGACCATCGTGGCCCCGGTCATCAGGCAGGCCAGGATGCCGGCTTTGTACCCGAAGGTATGGAAGAACGGATTGACGATCAAGTACCTGTCACCCTGGCGCAGCCCGACCACTTCTGCCCAGGTGGCGAACGTCCGAAGCGTCTGGCCGTGGGTGGTCATCGCACCTTTGGGATAACCGGTGGTGCCCGAGGTGAAGATCAGATCCGACATGTCGCCGCTGGTGATCGAAGCCGTCCGACCGGCGGCGACATCACTTGGGACAGAGGCTCCCTCGTGTAGAAACACATGCCAGGGAACCACCTGGTCGCCCTTCTTGGGCCCGACCGGCGGATTGTTGCCCCCGGTTTGTCCGGGCTCCCCAGCCTCGCCCGACTTCCCTGTCTCTCCGGTCCTCAGCACCACCACCCGCTCGAGGTCGGGAAGGGCTGTTCCGGCCTTCACCGCCTCGGCCAGCATGGCGGGGTAGTCGGTGCCCAGAAAGCCCTGCACGGTGAAGAGGAGTCTTGCCCCCGACTCTCTGAGAATGTATGCCGCCTCTGCGCCTTTGTACCGTGTGTTGAGCGGCACCAGCAATGCTCCGGCCCCCACCGAGCCCAGCGCCGCGATCACCCACTCAGCACAGTTCGGCGCCCATATCGCCACCCGGTCCCCACGCTCGATGCCGTTGGCCAGCACCGCACGGGTGGCAGCCGCCACTTCTTCCGCCAACTGGTCAAAGGTGAGCCGGGTGGTCGTCCCACCAGGTCCATGGGCGTCGACCAATGCTTCGGATTCGCCGAACCGGGCGGCGGCATCCCCCACCAAACCGGGGATGGTCCCCCACTGGAGATCCCCGCGGGGATCCGCAATATCTGACACGCCGTCAGGGTAGTGCATCGATCCGGGTGGCCTTCAGAACGCCTTCAGAACGCCGCCGGTAGATGTCACTGCGATGATCGACCCTCAAACTATGAATGGTCGAGGTGGTGTTGTCGATTTCATACAGAATTCGGTACAGACCGCGCCGAGCACTGAAGATCCCGGTGAGCTCGCGCTGTAAAGGTTTGCCGACCCGGTATGGCGATGCAGCGAGGTCTCCGTAGACGAACTCGACAATGGCCGACCCAATCCGAGGTGGGACCTGGGCCACGTCTCGTCGGGCGGTAGCCGAAAAGACGACCCGATGGCTCACTGCAAACGCTTCGGGACTCCGAATTCGGCCCGGATCCGGTCTTCGTCAGAGCTACGCCCGGCAGCCATATCCGTCCGCGCTTCGGCGACTGACTCATGGATCCCAGGCTGCGAAAGCCAAAACAGCGTCTCTTGGATGGATTCCCACTCGTCGGCGCCGATCAGCACTGCTGCTGCCGACCCGTTCTTTGTGATCGTCACCTGTTCGTGAGTGACAGAAAGGGCTTCGACCAGTTCATTGAGCCGGTCTTTAACCTTCGAAATCGGCAGTGTTTGCGCGCCACTGGTATGGCCTGGACTCAAGCCTTGACAAGGTCTTCGTAAAGACTGGCTTCCTATGGGTGCTGGCTACTGACCGACACCACTTCACCGGTCATGAACGTGGCGTAGTCACTGGCCAAAAACACGATGACGTTGGCCACTTCCCACACCTCGGCCCCTCGCCCGAAGACCTCCTTCTTCGTGAGCTCGGCCAGCTCCTCGTCAGGCATCACCTTGTTCAGGAACGGGTGGACAGCCAGGCTCGGCGATACCGCGTTGATTCTCACGTTGTGGGGAACCGCCTCCACGGCCGCGCAGCGGGTCAGCGCCATCACCCCGGCCTTGGCCGCGGCGTAGTGGGATTGACCAGCCTGGGCCCTCCATCCCAGGACCGAGGCGTTATTGACGATGACTCCCCCCCGGCCCCGGGCGTAGAGGTGACGAAGGGCCGCACGAGTACACCGGAACGTGCCGGTCAGCGTGATGTCGAGTACAAGCGACCACTGCTCGTCGGTCATGTCGACAACGTCCACTTGTCCACCCAGCCCGGCGTTGTTGACGGCCACGTCGAAGTAACCGTGGTGGTCGACGGTGGCCTCGTAGAGATGCTTCACCTGGTCCTCGTCGGTGACGTTGCACGGAATGGCCAATGGCCGTTGCCCCGAGAGCTCCGGCAGTCGGGCCAGCGCATCGGCCGCCTCGTTGAGCCGGCGTTCGTGCACATCGGAGATGACCACGGTGGCACCCTCCTCCACGCAACGTTTGGCAGTGGCAAACCCGATACCGGTGCCAGCCGCCGCGGTGACCACCACGATCTTGCCGGCAAGCAACCCGTGGCCGGGTGGTGGGACGGGTGCCTGGGGCATCGGTGATGGCTGGGTGGTGGTGTCGCTCATCGGGTTGCTCCCTTGGGTTCGGGCGGCAGGCCAAGGACCCGTTCGCCGATGATGTTCTTCTGAATTTCGTTGGAACCGCCGTAGATGGTCTCGGAACGGCTGAAAAGGAATGTTCGCTGGAACTCGTCAAGTTCATAGGGGAAACCCTCAGCCACCAGACCGGCGGGCCCCAGCACGTCAATGGCCAGTTCACCCAGGTCGCGATGCCAACTTGCCCAATACAGCTTGATGATCGATGCCTCGGGGGGAGCCACCGGACCGTCAATGTTGGACAGGCTGCGCAGGGTGTTGAGACGGAGGATTTCGAGCTCGACGTAAGCGCGGGCGAGCCTCTGCCGCACCACTGGTTCCGAGGAGCGCCCATTGGCCCGGGCCTCTTCCATCAGGTGATCCAACTCACGCCGGAACGAGACCTGATGGCCCAACAGCGCCACCCCACGCTCGAAGGCCAGGGTGGCGAGGGCGACTTTCCAGCCATCACCCACCTCTCCAAGCACATTGTCCTTCGCCGTCCGGGCCCCATCGAAGAACACTTCGTTGAACTCGGACGTCTTGGTCAACTGGGTGATGGGTCGAACGTCGACCCCGGGCTGATCCATCGGCACCAATAGATAGGACAACCCTTTGTGACGGACCGATCCCGCCTCGGTGCGACAGACCACGAAGCACCAGTCGGATTGGTGGGCCAGCGATGTCCACACCTTTTGCCCGGTGACCACCCATTCGCCGGTTCCATCGTCGGGAACCGCCTTGGTCTGGACATTGGCTAGGTCGCTCCCGGCGTTGGGCTCCGAGTAGCCCTGGCACCACAACTCGCTCCCGGCCAGTATCGGTGGCAGAAACCGGGCCTTCTGCTCGGGGGTCCCGTAGTGGATGATGGTCGGACCGATGAGACCCTCACCCAGAATGCTGACCCGGCCCGGCGCCTTGGCCTTTACGTATTCCTCGTTGAAGATGACCTGGTGGGCGATGGACGCGCCCCGCCCGCCGTGTTCGGTCGGCCATCCGAGGCACGTCCAACCGTCGGAGGCCAGCACTTTCTCCCATTTGAGTCGGGTGGCGAACCCATAGGTCTCATCCCCTGATCCCCCCCGTCCACCCAGGGCGGCGAACTCGCCCACCACATGGTCGGTCAACCACGAACGCACTTCGCGGCGGAAGTCGTCGTCCTCGGGTCGGTCTCGAAGGTCCATGGGATAGGGTTCGTCCTGGTCAGGTTGGTTGGCCCGCAGGCCAACAGGGTCCGGCCAAATCTGACGCGACGTTAGCAAACGGCCTTCCCCTTATTTCGGTGGCCCACGGGGAACACCATGGGCCAAGCCGGGGTTCTATTGTTTGTCGGATGCCGGAGTCCATGGATGGTGTAGCCGTGGCCATTCGGCCCAAGGAGGCCCCGATATGACTGACGCCACAAAAACCGAAGATGCAGGCCCAGCGGAGTTGAGTGACGAGGAGTGGAAAGCGAAGCTCTCACCCGAGCGCTACGCGGTGCTGCGACAGAAGGGCACCGAGCCGGCTTGGTCGGGTGAGTTGCTCCACGTTGATGGTAGCGGCATGTTCACCTGTGCCGGTTGCGGTGCCGATCTGTTCCAGAGCGATACGAAGTTCGAATCGGGTTCGGGATGGCCGAGCTTCTACCGCGCCCTCGATGAGGGAACCGTGAGCGAGCACGTGGACAAGAGCTTCGGTAGCATCCGGACCGAGATCACCTGTGCCCGCTGTGGCGGTCACCTCGGTCACGTGTTTCCTGATGGACCTGCTCCCACCGGACTCCGCTACTGCGTGAACTCACTGTCCATCGAGTACAAGCCCGGTTGAGCGGCCCGTTTCATCGGTTCAGCAATTGCCGATCCGGGGGTGCACTCGTTTTCGGACTTCGGATCTAAGCGCAATACCGTTCAATTAGGGTTACACCAGTGTAGTTTGGGGGTATGCCCCGTTCTGGTTGGAGAAAGCCCGAGTCGGACCGTCGGTTGTCGGATCTGGTGTCGGTTGGTGTGCTGATGAAGGTGTTCCCACCTGAGGTCGTCGATTCGGTGATCACAGAGTGTGGGCGCACCGAACAACGGCGTCGCTCGTTGCCGGCGAGGTCGATGGCGTACTTCTCCATGGGGATGGCATTGCACTCCGACGGCTCCTACGAAGACGTGCTGGCACTCATCTCGGACGGGCTGTCGTGGGCGGAGCGAACCGATGGTTCGTCCCGGTTGGCGAACAAGGCGGCGATCTCCCATGCTCGTGACCGCCTCGGTCACGAGCCGATGGCGAAGCTTTTCGACCGGGTCGCTTTGCCGTTGGCAGAAAAGGACACACCGGGGTGTTGGCTGGCCGGCCGTCGCGTGGTGGCAATCGATGGGACGTGTCTGGACCTGGCTGACACGCCGGCCAACGACGGTTTCTTCGGACGGCCCGGGGTGATGAAGGGTGAGCGCTCGGCGTTCCCTCAGGCCCGGGTGGTGGCCCTCGCGGAGTGCGGGACCCACGTCATGTTCGACGCGGTGATCGGTCCCTATACGACGTCGGAGAACGCGCTCACAACTGACCTCCTCGACCGGCTCGAGAAAGGGATGCTGGTACTCGCCGAACGGGGGTTCTCCAGCTTCGAGGCGTGGCAAAAGGCCAGTAGAACCGGGGCAGACCTGTGCTGGCGGGTGAAAGACAACCTCAAGCTGCCCTCGATCAAAGACCTCCCCGACGGGTCATACCTCGCCGAGGTGTTCCACTCGACGAAAGACCGCAAACGCCGTCATCCGGTGGTTGTCAGGGTGATCGAGTACACCATCGAGGACGGACGCGAACCTGTCGGCCCGATCCGGTTGATCACCACCATCCTCGATCCGGACCAAGCCGGAGCCATCGAGCTGGCCACCGCCTATGCCCACCGCTTCGAGATCGAGTCCGCCTTCGATGAGTTGAAGACCCACCAACGCGGACCCCGGGCCGTGTTGCGCTCCAAGTCACCGGACCTCGTGATCCAAGAGATCTGGGGCCACCTGTGTGTGCACTACGCGATTCGGTCTCTCATGTTCGACGCCGCCACCCAAGCCGGCCGTGATCCGGACCAGGTGTCTTTTGTCGCCGCACTGCGCATCTCCCGTTGCTCGATCGCCCAAGGGGGCACTTTTCCCCCCTGAGGCCACCGACGTCACCGAACGGCTCTGGCGCCATGCCATCGGAGGACTCATCGCCACGCTCCTGCCGCGTCGGCGGCCTCGAACCAACCCGCGGGTCATCAAACGCAAGTACACCCGCTGGCACGTCAAACGGTCACGCCATCGTGATTGGCCTCAACCAGATCGTCCGCCTGCCCAAGCGATCCGAATCTCTCATTGAACGGTATTGGATCTAAGCGGGGTGTGAAGGCGCAAGCTGTCCAATCAGCTGGATCTCGGGATCGAGCCGTCGGAGATCGTCAGGGTCCGTAGTCACCACCCTTTGGCCGCTGCGACGTCCGCAAATGGCGACGTGGGCGTCCACGACGTCGGCAGTCCCACTTGCAGCCAGTAACCTCCCGACACTCGTGGCATCGACCCGGTCGAGGGCGACAACGTCGATGTTCGGCTGCCGGATCAACCGTGCCAGCCGCACCTGTCGCTCCGGTCGACGGATCGCCTGAGAGAGGACAGTGGTCGGAATGGTGATCGGCGCGCTGGTCTCGGCCGCTCGGGCCAGCAACACGATGACGCGACGATCGTTGCGATCCAAGGCAATCAGCCCCCCGGTATCGAACGTGAGGCCCGGCATCAGGCCACCGAACGAGTGCAGCGCTCCGGCTTTCCGAGCATGTCATCGGCCCACGTCCTTTCTTCGTCCGAGAGAGCACCGCCGGTGTCACGGAGCGCTTGGGCGAGCAGCGCGCCCCAGCCGGCGACGTCGTCGAGGGCCACGCCCACGGCGTGCTGTACAAACCCTGAAATGGTCGGTGCGCTGCCAGCCTCCACAAGCGCTCGGATCCGATCTAGCTGTTCCTGGTCGAGGGTCATCGTGACTTTCCTGGTTGCCATACCAATTGCCATACACAGCCAGTGGCAGGGATGTCCCCGATTACATGTACAACAATCACTATTTCCTGCGGTTCGCGCTAACTGCTGGTCGAGGCAAACGGAAAGTTCGCCGTCCATCGCCAGGTACCGTCGAAAGCAATAGTGAGGGCTTCATAACCATCGAGCCCTTCGACCAACGCCAGGGCCTCTTCTCCAGCGACCGCGACTGCGGTGGCCAGCGCGTCGGCGAGGCCGAGGTCGGCCCCGGAGACGCTCGCAGAGGCGACACGCGCAGTTGGCTGTCCGGAATGAGGATCAATCAGATGATGGCCGCGCTCGTAGGTGCCCGAAGTTGCAATTGCCCCGGGAAGCTCGACGACGCAGGCGAGGTTTCCCGGTGAAGAGGGATCGACGATGCCGATCCTGAAAGGTTTGGCGAACTCGGGGCCACCGACGCTGGCGATGTCGCCCGCCGCATTCACGATCGCACCTCGGATCTCCGTCGAGGCGAGCGCGGACAGAGCGCGCTGCGCGGCCCAGCCCTTCACATATCCGGTCGGGTCGACGCCCCCGGGCATCGCCCACGGGTCGAACCATCCCCAGGACATCTCGCGTGCGGTCTCACATTGCTCGAGAACTTCGGCAACCTCGGGCGGGGCCTGCTCACAAGTGATCTCGCCGCGGCGGAGCCGACTCATCGGGCTGTCCACCTTCCACGTGCTGAAGACCGCGTCGGCGTTCTGGAGTATGGCCCGGGCCCGTGCCAGGTTCCGGTGGACTTCGACGCCCGACATACCGGCGTCGATGTAGACATCGATCGTCACCACGGTGCCCATCACCTGTTCGAGATGGTGAATCGCTTGTGGTCGCTCCGCGGCCTCACCGGTGCCCCGCAGAACAGACGTCATGAGAAGCCGAGCTGAGAGAGCGCTGATTGGAGGGACTGAATGAATCCAGCGCTCGTATAGCTTGCACCCGATACACCTTGGATATTCGCACTCTGTGCCTGCATGGCCTGCTGTTCGAGCATCGGGATCGACTGCTGGTCGATCGACTGGGAGCGAGAGTTCCCGCCGTCGTTGAGCGAGGCGATCCCGACCTGGGTGATCCTCCCGCCGGTTACGGTGACGGCAACCGACAAGACGCCGTAATGGTAGTTGACCGCCTGGCCATTGGCACTTCGCGGGGCAATCGGAACAGTCGTTGCCGGTGTAGTAGCCGGCGTCGTTGCCGGCGTCGTCGCTGGTGTCCGTGCTGTTGTCGGTGTAAGTGTCGGCGCCAGTGTCGGTGTCGACTTCGAGGTGGTCGACGAGGTCGAGGTCGGCGGAGGATTTGCGCCACGAGAGCCAGGACCCGGAGGTGATCCCGCCGCCACCGACGTGGTGGGAGCGCTCCGCGGCGCGGAAGTCGCGGGGAGCACACCGAGGGTGAGGTGAGCGGGTGTCGTGTGAAAGCTCAGCACTCCGACGAGCCCCGCCACGGTCCCCACGATCACGATGGGCGTCCGTCTCACCAAACCTGCTTTATGAACACGCTCATTTGTACCCGATTCCTCCGTGCATCAGAACGAGAACGCTTCGAGATGGATCCGGTCCCGATTCACCCCGAGCATTGTGGCCGCAGCAACAATGCTCTCGTTGAAGTCCTTCGGCCCGCAGATGTAGACATCACTCGTGGCGAAATCTGGCACCAGCTGTCGAAGTGCGTTGGCGTCCATGCGAACTTGGTGACGTGAGCCGATGACTTCGTGAAACTGACCGCCGCGCTGCTCGACGAGGGTAGCAATCTCGTCACGGTGAATGATGTCTTCTGGTGTCGACGCCCGGACGACGACCGTAACCCGCACAGACTCGGGCAGGTCCTCGAGCAGCGCGCGAAGCGGAGTGATACCGACCCCCGCGCCGATCAGCGCCACGCTTTCGAACGTGCGTGCGTATCGGGTGAATGCGCCATAGGGCCCCTCGATGAATACGCGTGTTCCGGGCTTGAGTTGGGCAACCGCGCGGCTCTGATCGCCGAGCCCCTTGACGGTCACCCGGATGTAAGGGGGTCGCGGGAGTGCGGAGAGCGAATACGGGTGTGCGTGCCACCAGAGCCCTCTCGTCAGGAAGCGCCACTGGAAGAACTGGCCTCCTGATACCGCGAGCCGACCAAGGTGTCGACCCGAGCAGGTGACCGAGAAGACCCCGGGTGCCTCCTCTTGGACGGCGACGACCCGGAGCCGGCGCTGAAGATTCCGACCGATCGGCCGGAGGACCCGGAACACAATGACGCTTCCGGCCGTAGCCACCCAGATAGCGATCCAATACGCTCGGGTGAGCGGATGGCCGATGAACGAGCCACCGGTGACGATCTGGTGGGCGAAGGCGAGAGCAAGGGCGAGGTACGTGTAGAGGTGGACGATCCACCAGGTCTCGTACTTGAGGTGGCGCCGAGCGATCTTGATCGAAGTGAAACCGACCATGACAAGGAGGCCGAAAGCCGCGGCTGCGGCGAGTATGTCCGGATACGTGGTGAGGAAGTCCCAGAGCTGTCGGAGCGCGCCCACCTTTGCGAGCTGGGCGTAGCCAAACGTGACGAGAGCGACATGTGAGGCGATGAGCCAAAGCGACCACGGTCCGATCCGGCGGTGCCAATGGAGAAGTCGATCTTGACCGACCGACCGCTCCAACCAAGGGATGCGCGCGATGAGCACCACCATGACCAACATCAGGTACGCGCCGGTGAATCCGGTCAGCCGGCCCGCGGCGATCAGCAAGCCCCCGGGCGCAGCGAGTGAACCGCGGGTCTCCCCGGCGACGACCAGAGCGAGCGTGACGCCAAAGCCGAGACCGGCAAGTGCAGCGAACGCATCGGCGATCCGGGGGATCGGCGTATGACCTGGCCGGCCCCGAGGCGCAGCTGTTGCACTCACCCAGACCGAGGGATCAGCCGAGGTCAGCTGGTTTGCAGGCACAGCACGATGGTAATGGGCCATGTTGAAAAAAAGGGATCGGCCTGGGAATCCTGATGCCCGATGTACGAACGCGGTCTCCGCCGATCAATCCGCAATGGGGTGTGGCGGGCCAGCACGTCGAAATCGGTGTTGTCGTGCAGAACGGGCATTTCCACTCGGATGGCGACGCCGGCAATGAGGCAGTCGATCATCTTCGTGACAGTCTCACCGCGGCGCCGGCAGACGCGGTAGAGCGCCGCCGCTTCCTCGTAATCGGTCGCTTCGGTCGGGATAAGGGTGGCTCGAGCGAGCAGCCTGCGAAGGTCGTTCAGGTGGCGTTCGTCACGGGCGCCGGCGAGCACCTCCATGCGGACGGCCTCGGAGACCGCGATCTTCCTGCTCAAGAGCTCATCGACTCGTTCGCACACCGGGCTCCCTGTGTCGCGAAGGAACTCGACCCAGGCCGACGTGTCGATCAGGATCACCGGGCGCGGCCGGTCCGCATCTGGTCGAGGTCACCCTCCCAACCCGAGCCGCGCAAGGCGCGCGCGTGGTCGAGGTCGAGTGGCTCGGCCGCCACTGTTCGCAGGGCGAAATTGATCGCGTCCCGTTTCGTCGAGAGGTGGTAGCGCTCCATCACGGTGCGGCAGGCGTCGTCATCCACGTCAACGTTTGTGCGTGCCATACACCAATGATACACCTATGCTTTGCCGTCGGCCCCTGACTGGTGGAGACGGCTCTGGCGTTCGGCCCCTCCGAAAAGAGACGCACAGGAGGATGGCCGCCATCTCGGACAGGTAGAAGCGGAAACCGGCGAGCTACCCGCTGACCTGCTTGTTCCTCGGTTGGGGCGACGGGCTCGACGTCCGGCATATGCGAGCGATGCCCCCGCCGAAGTCGGAGCCATCAGCGGTGGTGGTGAACCGCTTCGTCTAGAACGACATGTCATCAACGACGGTCAGGTCCACAAACTCTGGAGCGCCGTCGAAGATGTCTGCCATCGTTGCCCTCACGGCCTGCATCCCCTCCTGGCGGCGGGGATCGTTCTCGCGCTCCCGAGCCTTCTCCTCACTCTCGAAGACGACCATCATGTAGACCCGGCTCGGGTCGTTCTGGTCCCGCATGGCCGTTGAGCGCACCAAGCCCGTACCTGGTTGTTCAAGCGCCCTCAACTGCTCGACCAACCCCGGCAGGTCGTCTTCCCTACCCGCCTTCAATCGCGTCGTGATGAGCTGTGCCCACATGTCAGGATCCCCCGTTCGCAGATGATGCAAGACCCTAATCCTCATTCCGTTCGGATTCGCAGGGCTATCGAGCCCGATCGGGTCGTAACGAAGTTGGGTGGGACCGGGTGCTCCGGATCGCCGGGACTGTGACCCACCTCGGCACTTCGAGGCTAACTTCAGATCACCGGGGTCCCGGGAGAACGGGGAGGTCCAATGGACGCCAGCACGCTCGCCAGGGTCGACAGACACCTCGCATCCCCTCCGAGCCATCGGACAGGAGGCTCGGCGTGAACAAGCCGAGATTTGCCCTGAGCTCATCAATCCTCCTCGTCGTGGCCTTGGTGGCAACTTCCTGTGGAGGCGGGTCGGCTTCCACACCAGCCGGGGTGGAGCGGGTGGTCGGCGGTCCCACCGGGAGCTATATCGTCCCGGCGGGGATCCACAAGATCAAGCACGTCATCGTGATCCAGCAGGAGAACCGCTCCTTCGACTCCTACTTCGGCACCTTCCCGGGGGCGGACGGCATCCCGATGAAGAACGGCGCGCCGACGGTGTGCGTGCCCGACCCGAAGTCCGGCCAGTGCGTCGCACCCTACGTCGACCACGCTGATGTCAACGGCGGAGGGCCACACTCGGCGCCCAATGCGGTTGCGGACATCAACGGCGGGCAGATGAACGGGTTCATCGGACAGGCCCAGTCCGGTCAGAAGGGCTGCCTCGACCCCACCGACCCGGCCTGCACCAACTCCGCCACCCCGGACGTCATGGGCTATCACGCCCAGAGTGACATTCCGAACTACTGGACCTATGCCACGGACTTCGTCCTCCAGGACCACATGTTCGAGCCCAACGCCTCGTGGAGCCTGCCGTCTCACCTGTTCCTGGTGTCCGAGTGGTCGGCCTACTGCACCGAGGAGGACAACCCGTCCAGCTGTGTAAATGCCCTGCAGACGCGACCTGCCGAGCGCCCGGCGAATGCACCAGCCGTCTACGGCGGCGAGACCGGGCCAAAGAACACCGCGAAGAAGGCAGGGCAACCGATCTACGCCTGGACGGATCTCACCTATCTGCTCTACAAGTCCCACGTCAGTTGGGGCTACTACGTGGTGAGCGGCACGGAGCCCGACTGCGAGAACGACGCGGCTGAGACCTGTGCGCCGATCGTCCAGAACGCCAACACCCCCGGCATCTGGAACCCACTCCCCTGGTTCAACACGGTCCAGAACGACCACCAGCTCGGAAACATCCAGGACGTCGACAAGTTCTACGCCGCCGCCAAGGCGGGCACGCTCCCGGCAGTGTCGTGGGTCGTTCCGTCGGGCGAGGTGAGCGAGCACCCACCTGCCCCGGTCAGCTTCGGGCAGTCCTACGTGACCAGCCTGGTCAACGCCGTGATGAAGAGCCCGGATTGGGACTCGACGGCCATCTTCCTGGCCTGGGACGACTGGGGCGGGTTCTACGACCACGTCGTGCCGCCCACCGTCGACGAGAACGGCTACGGCCTCCGGGTGCCGGGAATCGTCATCAGTCCTTACGCCAAGAAGGGTTACGTCGACCAACAGACCCTCAGCTTCGATGCCTATGACAAGTTCATCGAAGACGACTTCCTCGGCGGCCAACGCATCGACCCCGCCACCGACGGACGCCCCGACCCGAGGCCGGATGTTCGGGAGAACGAGAAGATCCTCGGGAACCTGGTCGACGACTTCAACTTCGGCCAGGCTCCCCGGGCACCGGTCATCCTGCCGGTGAACCCGAAGACGACCCTCACCGGGACACCCGCCCCATCCCAGGTTTCGGCGGCCGCCAAGGCTCCCGCCAGCGACGGCTAGAAGTCAGTGGATCGATTGAGGTGATCCTCGGATGCCACCGTCAGGTGTTCGAGCCCAGATGCCAGGAGGTGGGGCGCTGACTGGTGGAGACGGGTGGGTGGGTGTGACGCCTTTGGCGATTGCTGCTTTCTAGTTCTGCTTCGCTACCTGGGCTTCCTTGTACCTTCGGTGTTGCTCAAGAATGTGCTCATGAGATGCACCGCTACTCGGTACATGTGGGTGGTGAGATCGGCACAAGATGTAAGGAGTGCCATCTAGCGGGTGGTGGCCGATCCTCCAACACCCCTTCGTGTGACAGTTCACCTTGCGTGCACCGGTGTAAACCCCGACGCCAACGGCACTGATGAGGGTCGCCTCACCGAGGTCGGATCCGAATCCGGACCAGAAGTTGTAATACAGGTCCGGTCCACCGTGAAGTGTGCCGGTGTGAAGCGCAAACCAATGTCGAACAGCAGCGAAGAACACGGCGATAAGTACGATCCCGGCGACGAGAAGGAAGAGGAAAAGCCCAAGTCCGAACTTCTTGGCTTGGCCTCGACTTCCGGTCTCGGAGTCGAAGGCTGCCTCATCGATACCAGCTTTGGGAAGCGTCGAGGGATTCGCCTGAATCGGAGCTGGGGAATCGGGCATCGCTTCTCCTCATCTACAGGGGCACTGGGTTGGAGTGCGGGTCCGACGCCGGAGTGGCTCGGAACAACGGTACATGGTTGCGAACTTGGACATGGTCCACTGGGCAACTCGTGCGAATCAGAACGTCCTGTTGACCCACCAGAAGTCTGTGACTGGTGGAGGGGTGCGACCCACCGACCGATTTGGTGCGACCAGGAGAACATCGCTTCCCCAATGGCCTGTCGGCCGATCGATCGGGCCCGGCATTATGGTTGGACATGACCCAATCCCGGGGTGGCGAAGGAAAGCCTTCTCAACCCGCCTTCCGTGGGCCTTCGACTCCTCCCGGGGATGGCGCCTCCCGGAACGACCAGGTGGAATGGGGATTGCCCGCTCCACGAGAACCCCGATGGCCCGCGTCGATGGCGATCCTGCTGGCGATCGGCCTGCAGGTGGTGCTACCCGACAACCTGACCCACGACCTTGGACCACGGTGGCTGGTCCCGGCCTTCGAAGGGGCGCTCGGTGTCGCTCTCCTCATTGCGAATCCATGGCACACCTCCGAGTCGCGGAAGCTGCGGCCCGTGTCGGTCGGGCTCATAGCGGTGATCAATGCCGCCAACCTCATAGCGTTGGGCGCATTGGTCGCTGCCTTGCTGGGCGGGACCCATGCCGGTGGTCGATCGCTGGTGTACGCGTCGGTGCCGATTTGGTTGACCAACGTCATCGTCTTCGGTCTGTGGTACTGGGAGCTCGATCGCGGCGGACCGGCTGCACGGCTGACAGCCGCCCATCCTCCGCCCGACTTCCTCTTTCCCCAGCAGTCGGCCCCCGGTTCCGCCCCCGGTTGGACCCCCACCTTTCTCGACTACATGTACACCTCGTTCACCAACGCCACGGCATTCAGCCCGACCGACACCATGCCCCTTACCGCCTGGGCGAAGCTGCTCATGATGCTCCAGTCACTCGCTTCGCTCCTGACGGTCGCGCTGGTGATATCACGAGCCGTCAACATCTTGGGCTGAGCGGTTCTCCGGAGTATGCCCGATCAGATATCTGTCATCGGGGACATCGGCACCAGGGGCCGGTCGGGGTTTCTACGACGCGGAGGGCACGGCCGGCGCTCTTGTCGCCGGGACCGCCGGCTCACCATCGGCATCGCCACCCTGAAGCCGCTCGGTCAGCGCTTGGAGTGCAGGTAACGCCTGGCGGATGATGGCGCGCTCCCCCGGCGACAGGCCGTCGAGCGCGGTGCGGAGGGCGGCGGTGCCACGCGCCCGCAGCTCGCCCAACAGCGAGGCACCCTCGGGACTGGCCCGGACAAGGCTGGCCCGACCATCGACCGGATCGGGCACCCGCTCGATCAGGCCCTCTTGGATGAGGCCGTCGATATGCCGGCTCACGGTGGCCGGGGAGGTTCCCTCGGCTTCGGCCAGCGCGCCCATGCGCAGCGGGCCGCATTGCTCGACCCGGGCCAGCACCGAGGACTGCGACGGGGTGAGGTAGTTGTCCGATCGGGTCCGCAGCTGGCGTTGCAAGCGGACCAGCACCACCCGGAGCTCGGCTGCTTCCTCCACTTCGGCGGCGACATCGAAGCTGCCGGCCCGAACCGCTCTTCCTTCTTCCCCCCGGGCGTTCATGGCTCTCCTTCGACGGCCGTCACGCCGCTCGGGCGCCGTTCATGATGTAGTTAGTTGATCTCAAGCAACTATTGTGACACCCTTGACGGCGCCGCACCACCCCGATGTGGACCAGCGAGACATTCGATGACCGACACCACCCTGCCCACTCCCAATTCCTCCGCCTCGGTGGGGCGCGCCCCCCACTCGGACCGCTACAAGTGGATTGCCCTGACCAACACCACCATCGGCATCCTGATGGCCACCATCAACGGGTCGATCCTGTTGATCGCCCTGCCCAATATCTTCCGCGGCATCAAACTGAGCCCGCTGGCCCCCGGTAACACCTCCTACTTCCTCTGGATCCTCATGGGCTTCCTCTTGGTCACCTCGGTGCTGGTGGTCAGCCTGGGCCGGGTGGGCGACATGTACGGCCGGGCCCGGATGTACACCCTGGGTTTCGCCGTGTTCACCGTCTTCTCCATCCTGTTGGCCGTCACCTGGATGACCGGGCCGGGCGCCGCTCTGTGGATCATCTTCATGAGGGTGGGCCAGGGGGTCGGTGGGGCGTTCCTGTTCGCCAACTCCAGCGCCATCATCACCGACGCCTTCCCGGCCGACGAACGGGGCTTCGCCCTCGGCATCAACGGGGTGGCCGCCATCGGCGGTTCCTTCCTCGGTCTTCTTCTGGGTGGATTCCTCGCCCCCATCGAATGGCGACTGGTGTTTCTGGTGTCGGTGCCGTTCGGACTGTTCGGCACGGTGTGGGCCTACGCCAAGCTGCGCGACAACGGGCTGCGTCTCAAGGCCGGCATCGACTGGATCGGCAACATCACCTTTGCCGTCGGGCTCATCGGGGTGCTCACCGGGATCGTCTACGGGCTCCAGCCCTACGGTGGCCACACCATGGGCTGGACGAGCCCCTTCGTGCTCGCCTGCCTACTCGGCGGTGCAGTGATCCTGGTGGCCTTCGTCATCATCGAGATGCGGGTGTCGGACCCCATGTTCCAGCTCGCCCTGTTCAGAAACCGATCGTTTGCCATGGGCAACGTGGCCGCCCTGCTGGCCGCGCTGGGCCGAGGCGGGCTGCAGTTCATGTTGATCATCTGGCTCCAAGGGATCTGGTTGCCCCAACACGGCTACTCCTTCCAACGCACTCCCCTATGGGCAGGCATCTACATGATTCCCCTCACCGTTGGCTTCTTCATTTCGGGCCCCCTGGCCGGCAAGCTGGCTGACAAGTACGGCCCCCGTCCGTTCGCCACCGCCGGGATTCTCCTGACCGGAGTGACCTTTCTGCTCTTTCAGGTGCTTCCCATGGACTTCCCCTACGGGTGGTTCGCGGTGCTGCTCTTGCTGGTCGGTCTGGCCATGGGCCTGTTCGCCGCCCCCAACACCAGCGCGGTGATGAACAGTCTCCCGGCCAACCAGCGAGGAGCGGGGGCCGGGATGCTCAACACCTTCCAGAACGCGGCCAGTGTGTTGTCGATCGGCGTGTTCTTCACCGTCATCGCCCTGGGCTTGGCCTCGCAACTTCCCCATGCGCTCTTCAGTGGGCTGACCGCCCAGGGTGTGCCGGCCAGCGCGGCACAGGGGATCTCCCACCTGCCGCCCATCGGTAGCCTGTTCGCCGCCTTCCTCGGGCTGAACCCCATCCAACAACTCCTCGGGCCGCACGTCCTGGCCCAGGTGGGACCCGCCCATGCCGCCTACCTCACGGGACGAGGCTTCTTCCCCCGACTGATCTCCGGGCCCTTCGGCCACGGGCTCCACCTGGCCTTCGACATGGCCGCCGTGGCGTGCTTCCTCGGGGCCGGCTTCTCGTGGATGCGTGGGGGCGGGAGGGCTCACCATCAGCGCACCCTGGCCGCCCAGGCAGCGGAGAGCCTGGCCGCGGTGGGAGCGGTGGCCTCCGAGGAAGCAGGTTCCGGCTCGTCCGATGATGTCGTCGGGGCCAAGGCGCCGACTCGGTCAGGCTGACTTCGCAGACCTTGTCGCTTTGGTTGAAGATTTCGTCGCTCTTGTCTCCGCCGACCAGAAGGATTGCCTGTCGTTCCATGTCGAATGCGAAAAGCACTCTGATCTCGGTCCGTCCCGTTGAGCCTGGGCGGAGTTCCTTCATATTCGCGTGACGGCTGATCTCATGCTGTCTCAGATCCCGGTGTGCTCGGCCCGAACGGGATCGGGATCAGGCACGTGTGGCATCAGCGCATTCTCGGGGATGCTGCCGAGGCGTCCGGCATGGAAGTCGTCCATGGCTTGTTGGATCTCGGCGCGGGTGTTCATCACGAATGGCCCGTAGTGCTCGACGGGCTCACCGATCGACCGCCCTCCGAGGATGAGGAGCTCGAGCTCGCTGTGCCGAGAGACCCCGGCGTCGTCAGCCCTGACGGTGATCCAGTCCCCGGCTCCGAACCTGGCGAGTTGGCCAACCTGCACCGGCCGTCCTTCGGCCCCGACGCGACCCGACCCGGCCAGGAGATAGACGAGAGCGTTGAAGTTGGGGTTCCACGGGAGTCGCAGCTGCGCGCCGGCCGACATTGTGACGTGCAATAACGCCATCGGAGTATGGGTCGATCCGGGCCCGGAATGTCCACCGACCTCGCCGGCGATCACCCTGATCAAGGATCCTCCGTCCGTGGAGGACAGCAAGGTCACATTCCCGGCTTCGAGGGCTTGGTAGGCAGGTGGGATCATCTTGTCTTTCGCCGGCAGGTTTACCCAAAGCTGGATACCGTGGAACAAGCCCCCGGAGACCACCAGTTCCTCGGGCGGTGTCTCGATGTGCAGAATACCGCCGCCTGCTGTCATCCACTGGGTGGCGCCATTGGTGATGACACCACCGCCACCGTGTGAATCCTGATGCGCAAACATCCCATCGATCATGTAGGTCACCGTCTCGAACCCGCGGTGAGGGTGCCAGGGTGTTCCCTTGGGCTCACCCGGTGCATAGTTGACCTCCCCCATCTGGTCCATGTGCACGAACGGGTCGAGGTCGGACATGCTCACTCCGGCAAACGCCCGCCGCACCGGGAATCCTTCACCCTCGAAACCGCTCGGCGCCGTGGTCACCGACGCCAAAGGGCGCTCGGTCATCACCGTCGGGTCTGGGTCGGGAACCCGAGGAAGAGCCGCCACATTGTCAACGGTCACAGCAGGCATGGAGGTCTCCTATCAAGTGAGGGGCGATATCCCGCCGGGTTGGCGTGGGACGGTCGGCGGTGCCGATTCGGGACACGTTGCCGGCACTGGCGCGCGGTTCTGTCCGCGAACAGGGTCGTTCGGCACATGGACAATTCGATTGCCCGGTGTGGCGGAGTTTGCGCACCGAACGTTCAAAGCTACAGGAGCACACCCGACCCCGACGGCCAATCCAGTGCCCTCAAGAGATCGGGACGTCATCGCGCTG
>OCTA010001003.1_pt1 | contig 26284 bp, 22 predicted proteins | sample 1538991 | NCBI WGS metagenome assembly OCTA01 (sample SAMEA3539302, study PRJEB22396) | soil metagenome | biome: tundra; feature: field; material: soil | place: USA | collected 2010-05 | depth 0.15 m | reverse complement strand
CCTCGCCAGTCCCGCCTGGACATTTCCAACAGCGCTGCCAATGCGGAGCTGAGAGTCCGCCCCACATCGGCAGCGGTCCGCCCAGCGACCTGTCACCGTATTTTGCGAGGCTCAGTAAGTGACATTGAGGCTAGCGCTACCCCCCGATCGCGTACATCGGCCGCGGCGGCGCTACGAACCGCGACGTATTGATCTCGTGGCCTTCCCACTTGCCGGCCACGTTGCGGCGAATCAACGCCGCGATCTCTTCATCGGGCGCCCCACCGCGCAGCATCCCCTTGACGTCGTCTTCCTCAATGGCAAACAGGCAATACCGCAGCTTGCCATCGGCCGTAAGCCGCAGACGATTGCAATTCAGGCAAAACGGACGGCTCACCGAGGCGATGAAACCCACCCTCCCGACGCCGTCGGCGAACCGATATTCGAGCGCCGGCGCGCGCGGGTCCGCGTCCGGGATGGGAACCAGCGGCGCGATCTCCCGCGAGAGCGTCTCGATGATATCGCCGGCCAGCAGCACCTTGCCGCGATCCCAGAGCTGCTGCGCGTCGAGCGGCATGAATTCGATGAAGCGCACCTCGAATCCGTTCTCACGGCCGAAGCGCGCCAGCGGAACGATATCCGGCTCCACCAAATTCTTCACCGCTACCGCATTCAGCTTGATGGGGCCAAACCCCAGTCTCTTCGCTACGGCGATGCCTTCGAGCACCTTGTCCAAATCGTCGCGGCGCGAGATCTGCCGGAAGCGCGCGCGGTCGAGCGTATCCAGATGCACGTTGAGCCGCCGCAGGCCGGCCTCGTACAGCGGTTCGGCAAGCTCTGCCAGCATTACGCCGTTGGTGGTCAGGGCCAGATCGTGGATGCCCGGAATCGCCGCCAGGCGCCGGATCAGCACCGCCAGATCCCGCCGCACCAGAGGTTCGCCGCCTGTCACGCGCAGCTTATCGACTCCCAGCCCCACCGCGATCCGCGCAAACCGCTCGATCTCTTCGAAGCTCAGGATCTCATCGCGCGGGACAAACTTCACGCCCTTTTCCGGCATGCAGTAGAAGCAGCGGATATTGCAGCGGTCCGTGACACTGATCCGCAAATTTGTATGGATGCGGCCGAACGAGTCGATCAGTGGAAGCGTGTTCACGTGCAGGCAGTCCCGGTGTCTTAATCTTATCAGACACGGCCAATGGACAGATGCCGGAACAGCGCGCGCAGGGCCGCGCCGCGGTGGCTGACCGTCAGCTTACGCTCCGGCGCCGTCTCGCCGAACGAGCAGCCAAACGGCGGATAGTAGAACAGCGGGTCGTAGCCGAATCCATGCGGCCCGCGCGGCGCCTCCAGGATCCGACCCTCCACCGCGCCGCGAAACGTCCGGAGCAGGCGCCCACCATCCACCAGCGCAATCACGCAAACGAATCGCGCGGAACGGCCGCGCACGCCGCGCATTCTCTCCAGCAGCAGCCGGTTGTTTGCTTCGTCGGTGGCGTCGGGCCCGGCGAACCGCGCCGAGTAGACTCCGGGCGCGCCGCCCAGCGCGTCCACTTCCAGACCGGAATCGTCGGCGAACAGCAGCCCCGGCGCGTGCCGGCCGTAATACTCCGCCTTCAGGATGGCGTTGGCCTCGAATGTGGCGCCGGTCTCGGCGCATGGTGGCAAATCGGCCAGACCAGGCATGGTCTCGACCTGGATGCCGCCCTGCTCCGCCGCCAGCCGGAATTCGCGCAGCTTGCCGGGATTGCCCGTGGCGCAGTAGACGGTCACGCGATGCGGACCACGCGCTTCTGAATTTCGACCAGCTCGGCGATGCCGCGCCGCGCCAGCGCCAGCATGCACGCCATTTGCTGGTCGTCGAAGGCGTGGCGCTCGGCGGTGGCCTGCACCTCCACGAAGCGGCCAGCCCCGGTCATCACCACGTTCATGTCGACGGCCGCCTGCGAGTCTTCTTCGTAACATAGGTCGATCATCGGCTCGCCGCCGAGGATGCCCACGCTGGTGGCGGCCACATAGTCGATCAACGGCAGGCGCTTGATCATGCCATACTTGACGCACTGCTGGAGAGCCAGCGCCAGGGCCACGAACGCACCGGTGATGGAGGCCGTGCGGGTGCCTCCGTCGGCCTGCACTACGTCGCAATCGAGTGTCACGGTGCGTTCACCCAACAGCGCCATGTCCACCACGGCGCGCAATGAGCGACCGATCAGGCGCTGGATTTCATGCGTGCGGCCGGAAGGCCGGCCTTTATTGACTTCCCGCGGCGTGCGCTTCGTGGTGGCGCGCGGCAGCATGGAGTACTCCGCGGTGACCCATCCCTTCCCGCTTCCCCGCAGGAATTGCGGCACGGAGTCTTCCACGGTGGCCGCGCACAGCACGCGCGTATTGCCCACGACGATGAGCGTGGATCCTTCCGCGGTCTGCAGGTATCCGGTGGTGATTTCGACCGGACGCATCTGGTCCGGCGCGCGGTTATCAGGTCGCATATTTCATCACGAAGTAAATAAAAAAGAGCACGAGAACGAAGCCCGAAGCCAGCAGGATCACGCACGGAAGGCCGCCTTGCGGCGCGGCGCGGCCCTTCGATTTGGCTTTTGCGGGTTTGAACTTCGCCATCCTAAGCGGCCATCCTAAGAAATGGTAACATCCAGCGGATTCGCGCACCCTCTCGCTCGAGCCGCGACGCTACCGAGCCGCGACGCTACCGAGCCGCGACCGTCAGGGAGCGACGCCCGTCGGGTGTGCAAGAATGTGTAGCATGGCACGCCGCTATTGGATTGTTCTTGCGCTCGTGTCGAGCGCTTGCAGCCAGCCTCCCCGCAGCGCCGGGAGTGTGTTGCCGGCAAGTGTCGGCGGGGTCTGGCAAAGAAAATCGCTACGCGATATACCGCCGCCGCGGCCCAGCATCGTCCGCGCCTTCGAGGCGGACTACGAGGGCGCCGGCAAACTGACAGTGACTCTGTACGAAACGAAAGTCTCCGGCACGGCCTTCGAGATGACGCAACATTGGAGAGCGTCCCCGGACACGGTGTTCTTCGATAAGAGCAGGTACTTCGTGCTGGTGAAGTGGGAGCAGGCGGACCGCAAAGCGCTCACCACTTTCGTGCGCGGGTTGCAGAAGGAACTGGAGGAATGAGCGGACAGCCTCACGCGCAGCGATAGACGTTTAGACACGACTGGACTGTGGGTGGCACTTCTCCGACATGGGCGTCCGACGGTACCTGATTCCCGGCATTGCCGACCAGACGGGGCCGTAGCTGCTTCCAAGTTGCTTGGCGAGCAAGAAAGTTGGTCCTGCCTGAAAGGTGCGTTGACGATTTTGGCTGTGGGATTGACTGGGAATCGGGAATGTGCATATGAACGAACTGCATCTTGGCATTCGGCTTGAGGCTACGGAGCCGGAACTACTTCAGCTTTCCGAGATCACGGAACGACTCCCGGAGCTTGTCGAGACTGTTGAAAACATTCGCAATCGCGGCGCGGTCCTCGGGATTGACGCGGATTGTTTTTCCGCAACCGGGGCAGATGAACTCGTATTGCGCCTCAAGCCATCCGAAGGTCTCATGGAATTGATACGCGCAGCCAGGGCACTGGAAGTCGAACGGGGCGTCTCTTGAGAGATCCATGATCCAGTATCGGCGCGAAAGGATCTCATGGTCAAGCGCATTCATTTGTACGCAGACGCCCTTGCCAGTTCAAAGCGGCCTGCACGCGATCCGATATCGGGACTGCTGGTCCACATTATTCTGAATTTCCAGGTGACGCCGGGAGCAAGGTTCCGCGTGGAATCGACCACCGATTGGATTTGGGCGTTATCGTAGTCGATCAGGTTGAATTCTACGTATGCCGAGCCGATGGTTGCGCCGCAGTCGTTCCGGGCTTCGCCCACAATCACCCTTCTGTCATCCCGACAACTCGTTTCTTTAGGGCTAAACGTGAAGCAGCTTTGCTCCCATGATGACTTTAGGACCGTTAGGCAGCTCTTGGTGGGATCGCTAGGGACGGAGGGAGCGCAGGATGCCAGAAGGAGCAACGGGGACAAGGCGATCAGTAGCCGTGCCATACGCAAACTGTAGCAGGATTTCAACGGGGCGGCGGACCAAAGCCGTCAACCCAATTGAAGCCCTCAGAACGCGTTATCGTTGCCATATGGATACGTTCTCCCACAGTAGCGCAGCCATCTGGATCGATCTCGCGCGCTTCTGAATCTGAGAAGGCGCGGATATAGCTCTCCGCAGTGGCCTTTGCCTCGGCTATAGTAGACGGCTCTTCGTGGGGTATTTTGTACCTCGCCAGCCTCTTGTCGCTGCCGGATCTGAGAATGGCCTGGATCATTTCTGGACCTATAAACCACCTGTGCTCTGACGATTCTACTCCGCCCTCCCACGACCCGAAATGAGGGCGTTCTGGGTGAAGTAAGAATACGCGTCGCTCAGGAGCATTAGATGAGGAGTATCCAGCGAGTATCAGCACGACCTTAAGCTCTCCAGGCGATCTAGACCAAGCTGAAATCTCAGGCGCTTGCGCGGCTTTCCGCGCTTGGTTGAGGGACTTGGATATACGCGCCTTGATCTCATGCGTGTACTGGGAAAACTCGCCATGTGGCGTTTTCTCAAATACCTCAGCCGCCACCCTGAGAAACTGAAACTGCGCATGTTCCGTTAGTGGTATCTCGACATCGCCAGCGACAGCATACGCCAATCTGCTGTTTCCTATGCGAAATATCTTTGTAGCTGACTCACTATATGCTCCTGTCAGTTTATTGCCCTGTTTGCAGTCCGCCGAGATCACAAACCCTTCCGGCGTGTAAATGCATGCTATGGCAGTTGGCATATTAATACTCATCCATGGGAAATAGGACACGTCGCAAACATCACGATAAAATAGCTGCGCTTGCATTTGGGTACACGCTCCGCTTAAAATGAATTTGGGAGCGTAAACCCAAACCGAGATTCAAGGCCCGATTCACGGTCGGGCCTTCCGTTTCAATCGTACCGCTAGGCCAGCAGTTCTTTCAAGTCCCAAACATGGTCCGTAATGCCTGCTTCCATCGCCGGTGTGATGCGCAGTGTCTTGTGCGTGCGGCAGAAGTTGTAATACGCGAAGTGCAGGCAATAGGCAGACCACAAGTTGTCCCACTTCTTTGAGAAGGCATTGGTAAGGCGCGTCATGCGGCGCATCTGCATACGGATAGTGAGGTTCTGGCGCTCGATATGGCTGGTGCAGATCCTCTTGGGGTCCGGTTTTCCCATGATTGGGACTTCCTCCACGGCAACTACCTCAGCGGGCGAGTAGCGCCGCTGTTCCTCTTGCGGGACTGCGTATTCCTTGATTTGCATCGCGTAATCGCAGCGGTCGCTAAGAGTCGTGGTGATTGCCGAAATGTAGGGCTGAAAGCCATCGGTGGTAATTTGAAACCGTTGCTTGCCCGAGGTCGCGTGGCGCAAGCCTTCGATGAAAATGTCTGTGGTGGCCTGATTACGACGGCCTAGAGCGAAGTTCAAAACCAGCTTGGAATGCTTTTCCATAGCCACGTAGCAGTAGGCATCCCCCTTGGAATCGTCATCCTTCTCGAACGGGAATTTGTGGGCTTCCTTTTTGTAGACGTAGCCCCAAATTTCATCGGCCTGAACGTCCTTGACCGGCACGTTGACTATCAGTCGCGCCATGACCTTTTCGCAGCGCTCCCCGGCGAGAATCAGGGCCTTGGTGATCGTGTTTTGGTCCAGGCCGGTAATCCGCATGGTGGAGCGAATCGAGTTGCCTTCCAACAGGAGCTTGAGAGCGATGACCATTTTGTCCTCCGACAGGTACATTTCGCCAAGGGTGAGGCGATGGGGTTCGGTGTAGGTCCTGTGGCACTGCGGGCAGCGAAACCGGCGCAAGCCGTTGCGGTGCGTTCCGAAGCGTTGACATCGCACGTCGCAATCCTTACAAGTCGTTGTAATTTAGGTCTTTACCTCTCTGTCCATGATTCAATAATACACCGAACGCTCGGTGTTGTTAATATGCCTGTCGGTTGTATTTGCGAATAGCGCCGCCAAATCTTGAAAATAAGAGGCGCTTGTGGTATCTTATCTAAAGAGCGGCCCGGTTTTCAAGTGTTCCGAAAGACAGAAAAATCGGCTGGGCTGCCTGAATGGAGCCGTTATGCCGTTAAACAAGGAAATGCGTCTGCTTGCGAACAAGTGGGCGAGTCGTCTTGGCTGGCCTAAGAGATTGGAATGGATAGAGATAGATGGTATACGCGGGTGGATTGGCCAAAGGGTCGAATTTCAGTTCCCTATAGTGGCACTGGTCGGGGAGAACGGGGCCGGGAAAAGCACGATTCTCCAAGCTATTGCGGCAGCATACCAAGGCGAGATCGGGAACCAGTATTTCGCTTCGGATTTCTTCCCCGATACGCCATGGGAAGAGGTGACGAAGGCTGAGATTAGAGTCTCCACCAAGGAAGGACTCGAATCCACGTCGGTCACAACTAGTCTGCGAAAACCTACCGAACGTTGGCGCGGTTATGATGAACGCAAGAAGAGGACCGTTGAATATATAGATCTCCGGCGGATTCAGCCGATAGCAGCAAGGACCGGCTATGCCCGTATGGCTAAGCGGGAAATCAAAGAGACCGGCTTCGAGGCATTTGCTCCGCTCACGGTGGAGAGATTATCGAATGTTATGGGACGGTCTTACGATCTTGCGAAGCTATCAAAGACCTCGGTAGATGAGAATCGAAGCGTACCCGTCTTGTCGGTAGACGGGCGCTGGTATTCTGGATTTCACGGCGGCGCGGGCGAGACCGTCATGGCAGAACTACTCCAGCATACGATGCAAAGGTACTCCATTCTGCTTATCGACGAAGTGGAAACATCGCTTCATCCTAGAACGCAACGCCGTTTGATACGCGACCTCGCTACCCTTTGCAGGAGCCACGAGATGCAATGTGTTGTCACCACGCATTCCCCGTATGTGCTAGATGAGTTGCCTTCCGAGGGAAGAATTTATCTCATGGAATCTGACGGCCAAAAGAAAATCATCGTAGGCGTCAGTCCTGCGTTCGCCATGACAAAAATGGACGATGAAATTTATCCAGAGGCAGACGTCTACACTGAGGACGAGCGCGCCGCTACGCTTGTGAATGAAATAGTTGCAAGGTCCAGTCAGCGCGATATTATTTTGCGCTATCAGACCGTCCCATATGGGGCCGGAAACGTAGGGCGAGCACTTGGAAAAATGGCCGTTGAGAAAAGATTCCCCAAACCATCAATCGTAATTCTAGATGGGGATCAGGACCCAAGCGAAGGCTGCTTTGTACTTCCAGGTGGGGATGCTCCTGAACGAGTAGTATTTGAGGGGTTATCACAATGCGGCATGGAGGGATTGGCATCGCGGCTTAGTAGATCGACATCAGACGTAGCCGAAGCCTGTAATAGCGCGACGCTATTAGCGGATTGTCATGAATGGGTGCGTTTTGCTGCGGATCGCATAGCCGTGACTGGAACTGTGCTATGGCAAGGGATGTGTGCCGAATGGTCAAAACTGTGTTTGTCGCAGGACGAGGCGGATAAGCTCGCTGATGTGATTCTAGAAATGATCGTCCAATACGGCGGGTCGCGCCATATAGAGAGATCCAGTATACCGATTCAGCGGCCCCTCTTTCCCCTGGCCGATTAAATCTTTTTACGCGGTCTGCCCCCGGCGCGGGTCTTGCGCTTCGCGGAAAGCTGCCTAAAGTGCTCAGAGCCGAAGCGTTTGACGGTAGCCGTACCGCCCTTGCGCCCCATGACGGCGGCGGCGCTCATGCGCTGCTGGCCGATGAGATCATCCACGAGGGCGAGTGCCGCGCGGAGATTCTCACGGGAACAGGCCGTGCGGTTCTGGGGAAGGTCTGGGGTGGTTTCGAGGATCAAATCGGTATCGGCGATCAGGTTGCGGAGGGCTTGTAGCGAACTGCGGTCGAATGGCATGCTTTCAGCGTAAAGCCGGTTTCGACCCGTTGCAAGCGTTCGCTGTTTTTCGATCAACGCACCTTTCAGGCACTACCAGAAAGTTCTGGACATTTCGCGCCGGATCGGTTACTGTAGTCTGGATGACTGGGCCGGAGCCGGAAGACAACTACCAACGGATTGAGGAACTCTGCGCGCATTGAGTTGCAGGAATGAACCGATGGCGTAGCTCGCGCGCCGAGTCCGAGCGAGTCACGCAAGTTCAGTCATCCCTAATTGACTGAAAACAATCGCTAAGCACGATCGATTCCCGCGAGTTCCGGAAAACCTCGTGCTATTATTCATGTCGAACGAAGAGACACTCACGCTGTCCGAAAAGGCTCCCACACTCGCCGCAAGGTGTTCTGCCGGGGCCGCCCTGGATCTTTGACAATTTCAACCGCAGCCGGAGTGATCGCATCGGCTCAAGTAACCGCAATGGCCGCAAGATAACCAATACTCTAATTAAACTCCATAACTACAACAAATCAACTTAGATATTTTAGTCGTTTTAAGAATTGGCTCTGTTCGGCAGATTTTATGTGGTCCCAATTCGTGCACAATAACGCCCAACGATGCATAACGATGCACAATCCAATTCCGCCCGGCCCAACGTTGAACCTCACCCCCACCAAGTCTCTCCCGGCGCGAGGTGCGCCCGCGCCACGTCCGGATTCAGCTCGATACCATAGCCGGGCTTATCCTGAATCGTCAGATAGCCGTTTTCCCAGATGGGTCCTTCGTGGATCACCAGGTCGGGCCACCAGTCGATGTAGTCCGCCAGTTCGTGAATGCGGAAGTTGCGCATGGACGCCGCGGCGTGCGCGGACGCGATGGTGCCCACGGGGCTGGCGGGATTGTGCGCCGCCGTCCAGATGTAATAGTTGTCGGCGAGATCGGAGATGCGCTTGGATTCGAGCAGCCCGCCGGACTTCGGCACGTCGATGTGCACCCCATCGCAGCCCTGCAGTTCGATCAGCTTGAGGAAGCCCTGTCGCGTGTACAGATTCTCTCCGGTGCAGATCGGCACGGGCGATTGTCTGCGGACGAATGCCATGGCTTCGGGGTTCTCCGGCGGCACCGGATCTTCGAGCCACATGGGCCGGACCTTCTCCAGAGCCTTGGCGAGATCGATGGCATCGCGTGTGTCGAAGCGCCAGTGGACGTCGATGGCGAACTCGCCATCGGGTCCCAGTTCCTCGCGCACAACTTCCATGAGACGGACGATCTGACGGATATCGCCGGCTTTCAGTTGGCGTGTATAGGGATCGTGACCGGGTTCCTGATATTGCGGGTCCAGGGCGCGCGGAATGCCGTCGCCCTGAAACTTGAACGCGGTCCAGCCCCACCGCTCCGCGCGCGCTTGGTGCACCAGGTCGCGCCACGCGGCGGGGTCTTCGACGTGTTGCTTGGGAAGCTGCATGGTGCGATAGAAGCGCACACGGTCGCGGAAGCGGCCGCCCAGCAGGTTCACCGTGGGCGTTTCCAGGATGCGTCCGGCGAGGTCCCACAGGGCGATTTCCACGCCGCTGGCGGCCTCTACGGTGACGCCGCCGATGGCGCCCGCGCCCCCATTGCGCATCAGGATTTTGGTGTACAGCTTGTCCACGTTTAACGGGTCTTCGCCGATCAGCAGCGGCTTGAAGATCTTGGCGATCACGTCTTTAACGCCAGGCCCCCAATAGGCTTCGCCGATGCCGTAGAGGCCGGCGTCGGTTTCAATCTTGACGAGGTTCCAGTCCCAAGTGCCGCGGACAATCATGCACTTGACGTCCGTGATCTTCGCCTTGCGGCGCAGGGCTGCCGCGAGCCGTGAGTATGGCGCCGGGAACAGCGGCGCGGCTGCCAGCGCGGAGAGTTGTAAAAACCGGCGGCGATCGAGGGCGGGCATGGCACGATTTATAGCACACCTTTGATACGCTGAGTGGGTGGCGCACGCTTTAGCGTGCAGCGGCGAACTTCAGTTAGCCGTGCCGGCTGAAAAGCCTGCTGCAGCCGAGATTGGCTGCCCCACAAGATGGTGTTTGGGGGATCGGTGATTTCAGTTAACGGCGTTTCGAAGACCTTTGACGGCAAGCGGCAGGTCACTGCATTGGAACAGATCGACCTGCAGGTTGCGCGCGGAGAGATGCTATCCATTGTGGGCGCCTCCGGGTCGGGCAAATCCACGCTGCTGAATTTGATCGGCGGCCTGGACCGGCCCAGCGCGGGCGAGATCCGCATCGATGGGCAGAACATTGCGAGCCTTTCCGACGATGACCTGACGCGCTTGCGCCGCGACAAGATCGGGTTCATCTTTCAGTTCTTCAATCTGCTGCCCAGCCTGAGCTGTATGGAAAATGTCGCACTGCCCTTGCATCTGAAAGGCATGCCGAGACAAAAGACCACGGCCCGCGCGCGCGAGCTTCTGGATCTGGTGCAGCTCGGCCACCGGCTGGATCACCTGCCCGACGAGCTTTCGGGCGGCGAGCGGCAGCGCGTGGCGATTGCGCGGGCGCTGGCGTTTTATCCTCCGATCCTGCTGGCCGATGAGCCGACCGGAAACCTGGACAGCCACACCGGCGCGGAAATCCTGAAACTGATTCGCGATCTGCACGAGCGCCTGGGCGCCACGGTTCTGATCGTGACTCACGATGCAGGCGTGGCCGGGAGTTGCCCGCGCATGGTCACCTTGAGCGACGGGCGCGTGGCGGGAGATGTGCGCCGATGATCCTGCTGCGGCTGATCAGTTGGCCTTACGCGCGCAAGCATCTGGTCCGCTGGGTGCTGACCATTGGCGGCATCGTGCTGGGTGTGGCGTTGCTGGTGGGGATGTACACAGCCAACCAGAGCGTGCTCGAGGCTTTCAACCGGACCGTCGAGCACATCGCGGGCAAGACGCAGCTTCAAGTCTCGGCGGGCGACGGCGGCTTTGCGGAGGAAGTTCTGGAGCGCGTGCAAAGCGATCCCGATGTCCGCGCGGCAGCGCCGGTGATCGAGCAGGTGGTCGATAGCGGCATCAAAGGCCAGGGCAAACTGCTGATTCTCGCGGTGGACATGACCGGCGACCGCAGCCTGCGCGATTACGATCTGGAAGGCGGCGACGAAGAAGTAATGGACGATCCGCTGGTCTTCCTGGCGCAACCGGATTCGCTGATCCTGACGCGCGATTTCGCGGCGCGCAACGGCCTCGCCAGCGGCAGCAAGCTGGCCATGAAGACCATGGAAGGCGACAAGCAGTTCACCGTGCGCGGCATTCTGCGATCGGGCGGGATGACCTCGGCGTTCGGCGGCAACCTGGCGATCATGGATATCTACGCCGCGCAGAAATTCTTCGGCATGGGACGCCGCTTTGACCGCATCGATATCGGCCTGAAGGACGGCGTCACGCTGGAGCAAGGGCAGGCCTCGCTGCGCAAGCTGCTGGGGCCGGGCTTCGAAGTGGATCCGCCTTCCGGGCGCGGGCAGCATTTCGAATCGCTGATGGGCGTCTACGCGATGACCATGAACGTCGCCAGCCTGTTCGCGCTGTTCATCGGCACGTTCATTATCTATAACTCGTTCGCTATTGCGGTCACGCAACGGCGCCCCGAGATCGGCATCCTGCGCGCGCTGGGCGCCACGCGCGGCCAGATCCGCGCGCTGTTCCTGGGCGAAAGCGCGATAGCGGGACTGGCCGGCTCGGCGGTGGGTATCGGCTTCGGCTTGTTGATGGCGCAAGGGCTGACCGCCAGCACCAACGCGTTCATGGAAGGTGTGATGGGTGCTTCGGCGAACGCGGACCACATGCTGGTGCGGCCCTGGCTGCTGGTGACGGCGGCCGCGGTGGGCGTGATCGCCAGCATGATTGCGGCCTTTCTGCCGGCGCGCAACGCGGCGCGCGTGGATCCGGTGAAGGCTCTGCAAAAGGGCCAGTATCAGGTGCTCTCGGCGGGCGAGAATCGCAGAAGGCGCATGGCGGCGCTGGCGGCCATTGCGATTGCTGCGGGCTGCATAGTGTTTGGGCGATCTACCGTTACCTTCTATACCGGCTATTTTCTGGCGGTGTTGGCCATGCTGCTGCTCACGCCGGCGCTGTCGTTGTATCTTTCGAAGCTGTTGCGCGGGCCGCTCAAATGGCTCCGGCCGGTGGAGGGCGCGCTGGCGGCCGATAGCCTGATTCAATCGCCGCGGCGCACGTCCGCTACGGTGGCGGCGCTGATGCTGTCGCTGGCGTTGGTCATCGCGCTGGGCGGCATGGCGCGCGCCAGCTATACGGAGATCACTCAATGGATGGACATCACCATGAGCCCGGATTTCTTCGTCACCCCTTCGGAACTCCTCTCCACGCGGACGTATCACTTTCCGGACAGCATGGCGGATGGACTGCGGCAGATTCCGGGCATCGCCGAGGTGCAGCCCGTGCGCATCGTGCGCATCAACTTCCGGGGAAAGCCGGTGATGCTGGTGGGCATCGATTCGTTGAGCATCGCGCGGCGCACGCGTGGGCAACGGGTGACCGCCGGCGATTTCGACGGCATGTATCGCGCGGCAGCCGCGCAGAAGGGGCTGATCATCGCGGACAACCTGGCGCAGTTGGAAAAGCTGAAGCTGGGCCAGACGCTGGAGATCGCGTCACCGGCTGGCGTTCTGCGGCTGCCCATAGCCGGCATTCTGGAAGATTTCTCGAACCAGTTGGGCACCATTTTCATCGAGCGCGCCCTGTACCGGCGGCTGTGGAAAGACGACGCGGTGGACGTGTTCCGCATTTATCTGGCGCCGGGCGCCGTGGCCGCGGATGTCAAGAGCCGGATTCTGGACCGCTTCGCGCACGAACGCCGCATCTTCGTGCTCTCGAACAAGGAGGTGCGTAGCTGGGTGTTGAAGGTAACCGACCAATGGTTTGGCATGACCTACTTACAACTGTTCGTGGCGGTGCTGGTGGCCATTCTAGGCATCGTCAACACGCTGACGGTTTCGATCACGGACCGGCGGCAGGAACTCGGCGTGCTGCGCGCGGTGGGCGGATTGCGCAACCAGATCCGTCACACCATCTGGATGGAGGCGTTGGCGATCGGCGTCATCGGGTTGCTGCTGGGAGTGGCGGCGGGGGCCGTGAATCTGTACTACCAATTGACCATTGTGCGGCAGAGCTTCGCCGGAATCGCGCTCGATTACACATTTCCCTTTGGCATCGTGGGACTGCTGGTGCCCGTGATTCTAGGCGCAGCATTCGGCGCCGCGCTGTTCCCCGCGGAGAGCGCGGTGCGCAGTTCATTAGTGGAGGCGCTGGAGTATGAATAGACGGGTCATCTCTTTGGCGCTGGCGATTCTTCCGCTCGCCGCGGCCCCCGCCAAGGCCGAGGACGCGCGCCAGATCGTCGAAGAATCGCAGCGCCGCGGCCGGGCCGACTCCCAGCGCTACGAAGGCTCGCTGGAAGTGATCGGCGCGAATAACAAGGTGTCGAAGAAGCACTGGCAATCGGACAGGCTGGGTTCCTACGGCAATAGCAAGGCCATCATCCGCTTCACGGAGCCCGCCGAGGTGAAGGGCGTGGCGCTGCTGGTGATCAATCACCCGGATCGCTCGTCGGATCAGTGGATGTGGACTCCGGCTATCGGGCGCGACCGCCGCATCGCGCAACAGGATCGCTCCACGCGGTTCTTCGGCACGGATTTCAGCTTCGAAGATCTGGAGGAGCGCGACGTCAACCAGTTCGATTTCAGCCTGCAGGGCGAGGAATCCATCGACGGCGCGGCGTGCTGGCGCATCGAATCGAAACCCAAGCAGGGCAAGAGTTCGCAATACACTTCCTCGCGCGTATGGATTCGCAAGGACAACTACGTTCCCGTGCAGTATGAGAACTACGTGAAGGACAAGCTGGTGCGCCGCCTGGTGGAGAAAGACATCCGGAACATCCAGGGGATCTGGACGGCGCGCCTGCTGGAAATGACCGACCTGGGCCGCAACAGCCGGACGATTCTGAAGCTGGAGAACGTGCGCTACAACGTGCCCATGAAGGACGACGATTTCACGGTGCAGGCGTTGCGGCGGCAGATGTGACGGGGAGGGTTCTGGGTGCTGGGTTCTGGGTGCTGGCTTTCGCGGCCGGGGCCTCGGGGCAGAGCTTTACGCAGCGCGGTTTTTTGGAGACAGACTTTATTGGGTATCCTCAAACCGTGCCGAACGACAGCGGGCAGGCGGTCGGCGAGGCGCTGTTCCGCTATGAGGCCTTCTACAAGCTGAATTCGGACTGGCAGTTTGCCGGCGGCATCGACGCGCGCGCGGACACGCATGCGCAGGTGGATCGCGCTTGGGAGCTTTCCTGGGACGATCGCGAACGCCGGCGTCCGTCGTTCGAGGTGCGGCAGCTCAACGCCACTTATTCGAAGAAGAAGCTCACGGTCGTATTAGGCAAGCAATTCATCCGTTGGGGCAAGGCCGACATACTGAATCCCACGGACCGTTTCGCGCCGCAAGACTACCTGACCGTTGTCGATACCGATTTCCTGGGCATCACGGCGGCGCGTGCGACTTATGGCGGGCAGTCGAACACCATCGACGTAGTGTGGGCGCCGCTGTTCACAGCCAGCCGCGTGCCGCTGCTCGACCAGCGCTGGAGCAACCTGCCGGCAGGCATCGCGCTCACCGAGCTGCCGCCCTCGTTTCCAGGCGGCTCGCAGTTCGGCGCGCGCTGGAACCACATCGGAAGCGTGGCTGAGTATTCGCTCTCGTTCTACGACGGGCACAATAACCTGCCGCTGTTCAACTTCCAGGAGCCGCAGCCGCTTACCGTGGATGTGGAGCGCTACTATCCGCAGATGCGCATGTACGGTGGCGATGCGGCCATTCCTTTGAAGGGAGTGACGGTGAAGGCCGAGGCGGCGTACTTCACATCCACCACCAAGCTGGAAGACGAATACGCTCTGTTCGTGGTGCAAGTGGAGCGGCAGGCGGGCGAATGGTTCTTCATCGGCGGATACGCAGGGCAGGCGGTAACCGAGCACCGTTCCATGCTCGATTTCGCACCGGACCGCGGATTGACGAGGGCGTTTCTGGGGCGCGCGGGTTACACCATCGACACCAACCGCAGCGTGGCGCTGGAGACCGCGGTGCGGCAGAACGGGCAGGGCGTGTGGGCCAAGCTCGAATACTCGCAGGCGTTCGGGGCGCACTGGCGGGCGACGGCGGCTTTGACGCTGATCCGCGGGGATGAGTCGGACTTCCTGGGCCAGTACCGGCGTAATTCGCACGCCATGCTGGCGCTGCGGTATAGCTTTTGATGGTGGGACAGGCCTCCGGCCTTTCCGCCGCGAAGTCGTGCCGCGCTTGACATGCGCCTGCGCCTCCCGTACCTTGGGGGCAGGAGACTCACATGTCAATAGACCAACCTGACGTGGTTGACATCGTGAGCGTTGACAGGATGACGGGCCAAGTTGTTCTCACAATCAGCGACCACCTGGACTGGTCCGACAGCACCGCGCATCAGTTGCTCCTACAAAGCAAACTGAACCGCTATCTGGCTTTTGTTGAAAGCGGCGAGATCCTACAGAGCTGTCCCAAGGCGAAAGACAGACTGGTGGCACTTAGAGTGGTCTTTCGATTCCAGCCGGATGAAGCAGGCCGAGCTTTCTGAGCCAAGGCGAGGGCGATTGTCGAATCGGCAGGTTTCAGCCTGTGGAATGAGGTCTTCACGGGTACGCATTTCAACTGAATTGCAGCACGGCGGCGCCCCAGCATAGGTTCGCAGCACCTCAGCGTCCCACCCCGTTTGCGGCCGGTCCTGCTGCCGTCTGCGCCCTCCACCCCATGGCACGGTAATTGCTCCCCCAGCGCTACCGCTGCGAAATAAGCACCGAAAAACGGCTTTGCTTGCGGAATCTTACGCTATGGTGGGGCAATTGACGCAACAGGACACTCTCCGAAACCACGCTTTCATGCGCGGCCTGGCGGATCGGCACATCGCCAAGCTGGCCGCGCTCGCCACGGAAGTCACCTTCGCGGAGAACGAGGTGATTCTGATGGACCGCCAGCAGTCCCAGTACTTCTACCTGGTCAGTTCCGGCAGCGTCAATGTCGAGTTACACACCCCCATCTTCACCGTATCCGTGCTGGCGGTGGGCCCTGGCCAGGCATTTGGCTGGTCCGCGCTGTTGGACCATCAGGACACGGTTTTCCAGGTGCGCGCGCGGGAGCAGACGTCCGCGCTGCGCATTGCCGGCCCAGACCTCACCCAAGCATGCCGCAGTGACGGCGAACTGGGCGTTGAGATCCTGCTGCGGACGCTGCAAGTGGCCGCCGGACGCATCCAGGCGACGGAGGCAAGGTTCGCCGAAATCTGTGGCGTGCGGATCAAGTCATCCGTCAAAAAAGAGCACTCACTCATGTGAACGAACAATACGATGTTGCCATTCTGGGCGCGGGTTTCGAAGGGAGCATGCTGGGAATCATCCTGGCCTGCAATCAAGAGCCTGTCGGCAGGCCTGCTGGGCGACTTCGGGAGCAAGCTGCATCCGGCATAGTGGACGGTTCACAGGCTAAAGCCTGTGCTACCTGCGAAAGCTCTCAGGCGGTCCCAAATAACTCGGCTTGAGACCTCCTAAGTCGACGACTATCTTCTGTACCACGATTCCTGGGTCCACCATCCCATACTTCAGCACATGATAGCCGGAGCCTGCCAGCGAGTGAGCGGATATGACCGTGCGGACACCGTCTTTCACGGACTCCTCCCAATCCCGTTGCGAGTTTTGCGCCAGAGCATCGACGATCTGGGGCGGCTGATCGTCAAACGAGACGGCGAATCTCAGCCCGCGGCCCGGCACGAAGTTCAGCGTCGGTGCAACGATGGTGTGAACCTGCACGGCGCCGGGATCGAACAGATACATGCGGTATTCGAGCGACGGAGAGTCCCGGGGCGGAGTGACGCTGGCGGCGGTACAGGGCAGGATGGTCATCGAGGACAGGGTCCGCCCATAGTCGGCAAGCTCTTCCCAGTGGACCGCGCCGGCATCGGTCTTCTTCGTGTAGTGCGCGGCTTCCATCGAAACGTAGCCATCCGCTTCCACGAAACCGTGCAAGGTGTCCCGCGTGACTTCCCGCGGACGGAACGACGTTACCTTGACGGTGACGGGATCTGTGCCGGCTCCGGAGATCTTCACCAAGCCTTCGGCGGCGCCCCAGGGCGTTTTGCTCCAATCCACGCTGACCCGCAGGCGCGCGTCCTTCTGCACGGTTCCGCGGGCGTCGCTCAATACGATCCAGGGGGCGCTGGCGGTGGCTGAGAAATCAAACGGCGCGCGGCCCCGATTGAACACTTCGATATACCGGCGGGGTCGGTTGAACGCGTCGAACTGTAACACGGCCGGCGTAACGCCCATCTTAGCCGGCTCGCGAACTTGGATCTCAGTCACCTCCGGCATGATATTGGTATCCGGCTGCTGCCAGCCCGTGTAACCAATATGTGTCTGATCCATCATGTGGTCCCACTTACCATTGGCCAAAGTGTGATTGTAAGCCGCGGACAAATCCACATCCGCCTGAAACAGCTCGCGGACGCGGGTGGCGTAATCGTTGGCGCTGGCACGACCCTGGCTGGCATAGAGCCGGTTCTTGGCGGCCGCGATATAGAGCTCGTTCACCTGGGCGCACGCTTTGGTGGGATACAGAACCAGTTCGAAGAAGGCGTCCTTGGCGTTCTCGGGCAGCCGCCGGTAGATTTGCTCCGCCCGTTCCGTGAGGGCTTGCCAGTCGGCCAGCACGGTATCCGCTTCCCGATAGTTCTCCAAGCTGAACGTGCCGGGATCCAGAAGCTCCGGCTTGCGCCTGCCGTTGTACTTCGTGTATTTGGAGACGATATCCGCGATTTCAGTTGCATAGGTTGGACCGAACTCGCGCTCCGCCCACAGCCTGCCGAATTCCGCAATCTTATCGTGCGGCCATCGCTCCGGATTCCAGGCCAGGCTTAGGAAATACTCGATCGGGAACTCCATGGGCTTGAGATCGCCCACATTGACGATCCAGATCCGCCTGGCATCGTAGTGATACGCCAGATTCATTTGTTCCCAAACCTTGGCGATAGGGACCGTATTGAGCCATTTATAATTGCGTGGGCCGCCCACATAGTCGAAGTGGTAATAGATGCCGGCGCCGCCGCTTCTCTTCCGTTCCTCAGCGGTCGGAAGCCGGCGTAAATTACCCCAGTTATCGTCGCACCAGAGTAAAGTCACATCGTCCGGGACGCGCATTCCCGCTTCGTAATACTCCTGCACTTCCTTATAAAGGGCCCAGTCTTGCGGCACGCTGGACACATCCGGTCCGATGCGGTGCGCGATGATTGCCCGCTGATCGGCGACAATCTTTTCCAGCAGCGCCTTGTTGGCCTCGATATCGCCATTGGCGGCCATTGGGAGATCTCCATCTCCACGCATGCCCAGCGTGACGATGCTCTCATAGGCCTTATTGCGTTCAATACCTTCGTCCCAAAACGCGCGCAGCACTGCGGAGTTGGTGGCGTAGTTCCACGGACCTTTGCCATGCCGCTTCCACTCCTGCTGGGCGCGGAGCATGGGCTCGTGATGGGACGTCCCCATGACGATGCCGTATTCATCGGCGAGCTTGGAATTGAGCGGGTCGTCCTCGTTGAAGGCGTTGCCCCACATGGCGGGCCAGAGATAGTTGCCCTTCAGGCGAAGTAGAAGCTCGAAGACCTTCACGTAGAAGTTATGGGTGAAGCCGCCGTACTTCTCCTTCGTCCAGCCGGATAGCGAGGGTGCTTCGTCGTTGAGAAAAATGCCCCGATATTTGACGGCGGGTTCGCCTTCGACGAATCTGCCGGGCTTCACGAACAGCGCGTCCTTATGGGCCACGGGAACGTCCGCCCACCAATACCACGGCGATACACCGATCTGCTCGGAGAGATCGTAGATACCGTAAATGGTTCCCCGCTTGTCGCTTCCCGCGATGACCAGGGCGCTGGCAACGCCGGGCAGCGGTTTCGGTACAGCCTGGATCAGAAACGATTCCCACTTACCCGCGATGGCGGCCGTGTCGGTCAGGCGCTTGACGATCGGGCTTCTTTCAACTGAGCCGATGACGATGGGGTGTGCGCCAACGCCGCCGGTGTCGTGTGTGATAACCGGCGTGCAGCCAGTGACATGGGCTATGTCCGCCTGGAGATCGCCGGCGGCGCGGATGACTCCTGCGTAGTCGCCTGCATCTACATAAATGGCGGCACAAGTTTTGGCTTGTGCGATGGGAAAGCTACCGGGCCGCGCTACTGTTTCCACGTAGCGAGCCTGGCCGAGTGCCAGGGCGGCGGTTGGCAGGAGGAGTGACAGGAATGGTTTGAAGGAGGGCATTGGTTCTTATTGCTTCTTAAAGTGCCGGTCAGCGAAGTTTAGATATTGGTCCCAATCGTATTCGTTTTGACCGTGCTCTCCCGTCCGATTGTGGTAGCCGGTGAAGTCACCCACCGGCGTTTCCACAGGCGGCATGTCATCGACGCCCAGACCCACCTCTCCGAACAACTTATAAACCGGATCGGCGTTCTTCGCGGCCAGGAACGAACCTCGCGGATCGCCCCAGTAATCCTCTTCCGCGGTGGCGATATACACCGGCCGCGGGGCGTATAAAGCTATTAGTTCGTGCCAGTCGACCGGCAGGCTATTGACATTGCCGGCGTAATCCTTCAGTTTTTTGTTAAACCAGTAACTGAACCTGCCGTTAGCCAGGGCGCCAATGGTCTCGCCATACCCGCGGCGGACGATGACGGCGCCGCCGCAGCCGGCTTCCCCTGAAAATGTGATGGCGAAGCGCTGGTCCTGCGCGCCGGCCCACATGGCGACCTTGGCGTATCGCGAAAAGCCATTGAGACTGACCTTCTTCGCGTCGATGTCCTTGTCTGTCTCGATGTAGTCCATGGCCCGGCTTAAGCCCCAGGCCCACGCGCCGATGGCGCCCCATTCCTCGACGCCCGGCTCGGTCTGGCCCGGAGGCGCGAAGTAACCGCGAATGCTCTTTGCATACCCTGTGGGTGCGTCGGCCTGGATCTGATCGATGCGGCAGGCGATTATGCCGTAGCCGCGATCCAAGACCGTTTTTGGGTCGAACCGGGCATTGCCCGCGATCAGGAAGGCTGGCACGGGCTTGCCGGTATGGGGCAGCGTGAAAACCAGTTCCATCGACGGCCCGTCCTTCTTGCCTGCGAAGTATAACTTGACAGTCTTGGTGACCGCCTTGCCGCCCATGCCATGCCGGTCTTCGGCGACTACTTCCCAGGTCATGTCTTTGGGCCGCCCCACCATGGTGCGGCCGTAGACGTAAGTCTCGAAAAGCCGAATCAGCTCCGGCCGGCGCTGTTGCGTCCAGGTTTGGATGTTAGTAACCTTCTTACCGTTGAGCAGCGTGAGGGGATCAGGCAAGATGTATTTGGGCACCTTGGATTCGTCGTACTGCGCGGCCGGGTAATCCGCGGGAAGTTGCGGCGGCTGAGCAAACAAAGGGCAAGTAAGCGAGACAGCCAGCATAGCGAAATAGACCTTAACAACCAGCAGCCGCCACATAGTCCCGCTTACTTCAGTTTGTCCAGAAACTCGTAACGCCCGCGGCGATCGTCGGGAGCCGCATGCGAGCTCGCGTCCAGGTGCATCACCGGATAGCCTGCCTGGCTGTTGTAAGCGGGCCATTGCGGTAAACCCGCACCGTTGGGATCGCCGTTCTTGGCGAAGTTCGCCCAATAGGAAGACATCAGATCCGACAGCGCTTTGTCTTCCGGCCGCCAGGGCAGGTTCTTCGAAGCCAGCGCGCCGAACACAAACTCGATCTCAGCCGAATGGTACGCGCCGCGTGGAGCAGCCTCGCCGCCGGTTGCCTCCGCATTCGCCGGCGCGGGCGGAGCATCGTCGAACTCATAACGGTAGAGCGTCGAGTTTCCCGTGGCGCCCTGCATCTCGATCCACTTCCAGGTGGAGAACGCGATGAACTGGTCGCCCGCCAGGTCCTGCGCGGATCGTTTAGCCTGCTCGCCGCTGTCTGCCGGATAGAGTTTCAGGAACTCGCCGGCCTTGTCAGAGAAATGCTTGTGCGCGTACGCCACGAAATTCGGCGCGGTCGGCTCGTCTTTTTCGAAGATGCTTCGATAGCTCCCTTCATCGCGATTCCATCCTGCCAGCAGCGGCACGTGACTCTGTTTACCGCTCGCGAAGATCTCACGCACACTCTGCGGGAGGAAATACCCATCGATATTCGGCGCGAACCGGATGGCTTTCTGCTTGACGGCCGCGTCGAGGAGTTCTGCGGCGGGTTTGGCACGCAACTCGGCGAGAGAATGCGCGCCGATGGACTCCGCGAATTTCGCGTCCGCCTCTTCGCTCTGAGACAGCGGCTTCAGGTCGAGCACGCTGCCGAAGAACGCGCCGCTCTCGCCGATGGCGCGGTGAAAGAGGCCCTGCGCGAGCGGCGACGCCATGAGCGCGCTGACGGAGAACGAGCCGGCGGATTCGCCGAAGATGGTCACCTTGGCGGGGTCGCCGCCGAAACCAGAAATGTTTTTGTGCACCCATTCGAGGGCCGCCACCTGGTCGAGCAGTCCGTAATTGCCCGCGGAGTCATGGCCCGACTCTTTGGCAAGCTCGGCATGCGCGAAGAATCCAAATACGTTTAGGCGGTAGTTCATGCTGACCACCACCACGCCCTTCTTCGCCAGGTTCGCGCCATCCTGGCGCGGCTCGGAGGCGGCGCCCGCCGCGAAGCCGCCGCCGTAGATCCACAGCATCACCGGCAGGCGCGCCTTCGCGGATGTGGCGGGTGTCCACACGTTGAGGTAGAGGCAGTCTTCGCTGGGCCCTTTGTCGCGGAAAACCATGTCGTTATAGATATTCCCCTGCATGCAGCGCGGGCCGAACTCCACGGCTTCGCGGACGCCTTTCCAGGGCGGCGCGGGTCGGGGCGCCTGCCAACGGAGCGCGCCCACGGGCGGCGCGGCGAACGGGATGCCTTTGAACGCCGCTCCGTCATTGTTCACCGTGCCCTTCACACGGCCCGTATCTACTTTTACGAGGTCCGGGACGGCGGCCGGCGAGATGGCCATGGCCAGGCAGAGCAGAATCAGGTTGCGATGCATGCTTAATACTGTAACGCGGCCCTCGGCCGCGCGTGGCTGGTGGTCGGGGACCGGGGGGCGGGGTTGTGCCGATGCGCTCGGCTTCGCCTCGCATTCGCCCCCATTCTTTGGGTTCGTTCGGTAATTTTCATGGGTTGTTGTGCGCATTTGTACTTGTTTGTGCATCGGATTTCGAGTTTTTGGCGGATGCCGCCGTTTTGGCGCGCCGGCTGAAAGCCGGCGGAAGCCATGATTGGCTGCCCCACAAGAATGAGTAGTACAAGCCCACTTTTTTTTGGCGAGGCATTGGCTCCATCATCTTCGGGAGAGCATACGACTGGGCGGAGAATGCACCCGCAAGACGGCAAGAGACTCAGGAGTAAGGAGATATTTTTCGATGACCCGTGTCACCGCCTGCCGTCAGTAGATCACTTTTAAGGAGAACTGGATCTGTCTGGAGTTGCCCGCTGTGCGGCTGATCTCGCCGAAGCCCGGTCCCAGCACGATATTCGAGGGCAGGCCGAAGTTCACGATGTTGAACACGTTGAAGAACTCCGCGCGGAATTGCAGGGATGCCCGCGCGACTCCGGCCCGCTCCGCCAGAGGCGTGTCCTTGATCAGGGCGAGGTCGAAGTTGTGAAGAGCCGGACCGCGGAACGTGTTGCGGCCGAGCGCGCCGAAGACGCCGCTATTCGGGCCGGTTCCGCCCGCTACGTCAATAGGAATCGAGAAGAACGAGGCGTTATTGGCGCCGAGTCCGAAGTAGTCCTCGCGCACCTTGCGGCTGGTGGAGAGGACTGGCGTGCCAATCTGATCGGGCCGGTCGGTGCCCATCGAGCCCGCGCCCGTCTGTTGGATCCCCGAATAGATGGTAAATGCGGAGCCGCTGAGCAGGGTCCCGATACCGAGCAGTTGCCACCCGGCGGTGAGGGTCTTGCCCAATGGCCGCAGGAACGGAACGCGGTCTGCATGCAAGTCCTGGAAGAGGCTGAACGCCAGCGCATGCTTGACGTCGAAGTTGGATGGTCCCTTGTCCGCGCGGGCGTCGAGCGGGTTTTCAGGCGCGGTCTGCGCCACCGCGCCGGACGCCCCGGTGATGAATCCGCCGATGACCGCGCTCGAATCGTCAATCGATTTCGAAAACGTGTAGCTGGCCTGAAAGCCGAGTCCCGATGCGGTGAGGTTCTGTTGCACGGATACTTGCAGGGCGTGATAGGAGGAATGCGAACGGTTGGTCATCACGGTGGCCGGTCCGTAGCCGCCAGTTATGCGGCCCGACGAATCGAACTGCGTGTACGGCGCGAAGGCCGCGTCCGCCCCGGAAAATCCGTTTGGAAAATCCATGGCGGGCAGCTTGATTCCGGCGGTGCCCACATATCCCGCGGTGAGGTTGGCGCCGCCTAGCTTCTGCTCGACGCCCGCGGTCCAGGTCGCGATGTAGCCGTTCCGGAAGCCAGGCGAGATGCCCGTCACGCTCAGCGGTGTGATCTGGTGGCCGGGTGAGAGGGCCGCCAGATCCTGCTCGTAGCGGAGCACGTCCATGATGGTATTGCCCGGCACCTGCTTGGAATCCCCTGAGGCGAACACCGGCGCTCCGCCGATTGTGTAGACCGTGGGCAACTGCTCCGGCGTGATGGTCATGCCGAAGCGTATGGCCTCGCCGGGCGCCGCAGTGAGGTGCGGATACACGACGAACGGCGTGCTGCCCGTCAGGAAGTTGTCCTGCCACAGGTTGACCAGCAGCGTGGTGATGGCTCCGCCGACGTGCACGGTGGTATTGGCGGCCGCGCGCCAGTCGAGCGACAGCCGCGGTCCCCAGCCGTTCGGGTCGAGCTTGTACGCCGGGTCCGGGTTGATCAGCAATTCGGACCCGGGCGCGACGCCCGTGCCTAGACCGAGCACCGGCGCCGACGTGCGCATGGCCGTCTCGCGGATGCGCGACTCAATCTCATAGCGCAGGCCGTAGTTCAGCGTGAGCCGATCCGACACCTTCCACGTGTCCTGCAAGTAGAAGTTGTACGCGTCGCGATGGATGGCGGAATCGCCGATGCTGGCTCCTTGCGAGAACATGGGGGGCGCGACCGCTTCCGCGTACGAAAATGCGCTGGCCGTCAGCAGGCCGGTGAGCGCGTCGGGCAGCGGATCGCCAATGGCGATGTCGTGCGCGCCGCTGGCCGAGCGGATGGGGACCGGGGCATAGGCCGTTCCGCCGCCGAACTGGTAAGCGCCATTGGGACTGATCCCGAAGATGGTGGTATCGCGGTTCCCGCGCACCTCTCCGCCGGCCTTGAAGGTGTGCTTTCCGCGTGTCCACTGGAAGCTCTGGCGAATCTGAAACAAGTTGCCGTAGGCCGCCATCACAGAACCGGCGGCGGCATTGAAGGCCTCATAGGAGCCGTCGCCGAAGCTCAGCGCCGGGTCCGTGCGATCGAGCGTGGGGAACGAGGGCGTGGTACGAGTAAAGCTGATGCCGGACTCCATCGTGAAGGTAGGCGATGGCGCGCGCGTGTAGGCGATGGCGGCGTTGCGCTGGCGGTCGAGAAACCCTACCGCGAACTGGGGATCGAGCGCGGTCTGGCTGGGGTTGGTGGTGGGCCCGGTGGTGTTGGCCATGGTGAAGCGGCCGAACAATCGCGATTTATCCGAGATGTGGTGATCGATGCGCGCGGAGAACTGATCCGAGACCGTGGTGACCTTCGATGAAGTCGCAAAAGTGCGCGCGCCATAGGGGCCCGACGGGTCGTTCGGCAGCGGATAGCGCGCCAGGATCTTGGCGATGCGCGGGTCCACCGGGACGATCAAGGTGTCGCCCGGATAGGCGGTGGTGTCCAGGCCGGAGCGTTCGGCGGCGGTTGGAACGGGAATCACCTCGGTGTCGCCGAGCACCTGGCGGAAGCCTTGATATTCCGCGAAATAGAAAGTGCGATTGCGGCCGTTGTACAAGCCTGGAATAACGACGGGGCCGCCATTGGTCACGCCGAATTCGTTACGGATGAACGGCGGAATGCGGCGCGGCTGCGCGAAGGATTGCCGATCGAAGAAGTTGCGCGCATCGAGGGCGGCATTGCGGAGGAACTCGAACACCGAGCCGTGGACGGCGTTGGTTCCGGAGCGGGTGATGATGTCGGTGAAGCCGGCCGCGCCGCGCCCGATTTCGGCGGGCATCCAGCCGGAACTGGAGCGGATTTCTTCGACCGCATCGACATTGAAGTTCGTGAAAGTTGCGCCACCCATTTCGGGGTCGCTCGAATCGGCGCCATCCATGGCAAACACGGCCGCTGTGCCGCGCTGGCCGTTGACGGCGAATTGCTGCGTGAAATTCGCGGCGCCGTTGGTGTCGGTCATGGTGCCCGCGGCGAGGAGCAGCAGTTGGCTGAAATCGCGTTTGTTCAGGGGCAATTCGGAAACGGCTTTGGCGGATAGTTTCTCGCCACCGGTGGCCTCGCGCGTCTGGGCTTCTTCGATGAGCGAGAGCGCGTGGCCAGCGGACAGTTCGAGTGTGGCTCCGGAATCGCGCGGCAGTTGAACCGGATGCGGGCAAGTGGCCGTGACGCCCTGGTGTTCGACCGCGATGAAGTACTCAGCCGGGGCCAACGCGGCGAAGGCGAAGGTGCCGTCCTTGGCGGTGGTGGCGGTTTCGTGGCGGCCGCCGGATTGCAGGCGCACCACGGCGCCGGCGATGGGCTGGCGATGGTCGTCGCGCAGGATGCCGGTCCACGGTTTGGCTTCGGGCGGGGCGGCGGGGGCTAATGCGCAGGACAGGATGGCAAGGCCGGCGATCATGGCCAGTTGTCTGGGGGGCACACATCAGGATAACGCGATGCGTTTGTCCAGTTGGGTTCGGCCGCGCTAATGAGTGCGCGACGTCCGCGGGCGGCCCCCGATCGCCCGTCCACGCTCGACCATCGATAGTCACAGGCTTCCCTCAGCAGCCCCATGCGCACGAGTTTTAGAATAGGCTCTCGCATCGGTCTCGCATGGGCGGTACACAATCGCTCGGCAACGGCAGACGCGGTGGACCGGACCAGAGTGCAACATAAAGGACGTTGATCGGCATAGGGGCGGCGGTCACCCGCCGCCCCCTGCCACACCACCGTGCGTACGGGTCCGTACACGGCGGTTCGAGACGGTTACGCTAGCATTCCTCGAATAAGGACGGAATGCGGGCTGGGTTTTCGGTTCCAGTCATCGCCCCGGACGGCTCAGCCCTGTTCAACGGCACTGCCCTTCGAGTATGCCCCATCTTTCCGCAATCGCTTCGCTCAC
>OCTA010001002.1_pt1 | contig 26308 bp, 27 predicted proteins | sample 1538991 | NCBI WGS metagenome assembly OCTA01 (sample SAMEA3539302, study PRJEB22396) | soil metagenome | biome: tundra; feature: field; material: soil | place: USA | collected 2010-05 | depth 0.15 m | reverse complement strand
GCGGCGCGCCCCTTCTGGCCCACCCCGCGGACCGACACCGGATCGCTGAGATCGGCCGTGAACGCCGCCGCCTTGATCCCCTTCGCGCCGAGCGCGCTCACGCCTGCCGCCAGCTTGTCGGCCGTGCGCGCGACCAGCGCCAGCTGGAACCCCTCGGCGCCGAATTTCTCCGCCACCGCCTTGGAAATGCCAGGCCCATAGCCGCAGATGATGATCGTTTTGGGCATTCGAGTGGCTCACTTCGCCTGTTCGACAGTGTGGCACGTGTAGCAGCCGAAACCCTTCGGATTCTGCGGCGCCCATTCGGCCACGCCGATCAGCTCGGCGACCTTCGGCTTGACCACCGTCTCCATGAATTTGAAGATCTCGGGCTTCTTTTGCTCGAGCGCGGTCATGCCCGCGTGGTCTAGCGGTAGCTTTGGCAGCGCGGGGTTCGCCATCTTGAACTTTCCGTCCGTGGCGCCCGCTCCGTGGCAGGTTGCACAAGTGAAGGTCTTGAACCTCTTCGGGTCGGCAGCCTGAAACGCCTTTTTGAGCTCGGGGTACACAGACGTTTTCATGAGCTTCTTTCGTTGGTCGAACGACATGTGCTCCCAGTCGACCTTCTTGGCCGCGCCAGCGTTCGGCGCCGGCGCCGGATCCGCGGCGCGCGCAGCGCCCATACACACGAAAGCGAGGGACAGCAGGGCCAGAGACGACAGAGCCAGCGAGCGCTTCATTGAAACTCCTTGTTTGGTAGATATCGATACTCGGAGATTTGCCCCAACTCGGGCGTCACCACGCCTTCATGCCGCCATCGACCACGACGTCTATTCCGGTGACGTACGAGCTCTCTCCGGAGGCCAGGAAAAGAGCCACGTTCGCCACCTCCTCTGGCCGGCCCAACCGACCGAGCAAGGTCTTCCCCAGCATGGTGCCGGCCCATTCCGGATCCTCGAGCTGCTCTCGCGTCTGGTTCGTCTCGATGATCCCGGGCGAGATGGAGTTGGCCCGGATTCCATGGTCCCGTCCCTCCATGGCCAGCTGTCGGGTCATCCCGATGATTCCCGCCTTCGCCGTGGTGTGGGCCAGGGACGGGAGGTTCCTGAAGCTCGGCGAGGCCGTCAGTGACGCCGTATTCACCACCACGCCTCGACTGCCCTTGAGGTGGGGCCACGCCGCACGCGTCAGGTAGAAGACCAGGTCCACCTCGTCCCGGCGGTTGCGGTCCCACTCCTCGTCGGTGATGTCCTCGAGCCAATTGAAGGACGCCGTCGCGGCGTTGTTGAAGAGCACGTCGATCCGGCTGAACGTGTGCACCGCGAGGTCGACAAGCGCCTTGCAGTCGGCCGGTTCGCTCAGACGGCACGGATGCAGGGACACCATCGTGCCGCCCTGCTTCCGAACCATCTGAACGGTCGCTTCCGCCGCCTCCACGTTCAAGTCACACCCCACGACACACGCGCCCTCGCCAGCGAAGACCAAGGCGGCTTCCCGGCCGATGCTCCCGCCCGTGCCCGTAATGATGCACACCTTCCCCGATAGCCTCGCCGGCATTCTTCCCTCACCATTCGTTCGCCCGGCCGTCATTGGCTGTAATCGGCTGTCAGGCCTTGGAGCCCGCGATTGCGGCGCCGATGTTGCCGATCACCCCGATCTCCGTCAGTAGAACCGTTGCGGCGGTGTAGCAATGGAAGTACTCGATCTTGCCGTTCTTCATTTTGAAATAGTCGGCACAGGGGGTCTTCATTCTCTTGCCCGTCGCCGGGATGGTGCCGATCGGCAACTCGAGTGGACCCTTGTGGGTCCCGTTCAGCGACAGCTGGACGATGACCATGTCTTCGAGGACGTAGAATTCGTCCAGCTCCCGGTGCATGTCGGGAAACGCTGCGTGGTAGATCGCCACCACGTTGCCGAGGTCCTTGCCGTAGTACTTCTTGCCGGCCGAGACGTCGTAGAAGTACCCGTTGTCGGCAAACTGCGACACGAACGTCGTGATGTCGTTTACGTCCGCTTCCGCGGCCCTGTAGAGCTCCTTGACCACTTCGAGGTTTTTCTTCATCTCGTCCGGATTCTTGCCGCTGCCGATGATCGTCTTCATCTTCACTCCCTTTTCTGGTCGCACTGTTTGCCGACACTGCACGTAACCCGACTACGTCCGCTTGGCCTTTGCGTACGGGTAGATCAGCTCGCCCGATGCGAACTCCTTCGGCCCGACGACGACCTCGGTCTTCCCGTCGCGAAACTCGCCCACCTCGTACTTGGCGATGTTCTGAAACTGCGCGTGCAGGACCCGAGGCTGGACCCAGCCGCCCCCTGGTCCGAAGCGGACGTCGCCTACCACCGTTTTGAAGGGCGACTCGCGCGTGTACGTCGCCAGCTTCTCATCGTCCAGGCTACCGGTTTCTCGAACGGCTTGCTCGATGACCTGCATCTGGGCATAGGCCTGCGGGGCGACGTAGTAGCCCAGCGGATCTACGTCCTTCCCCTCGGCCCTTGCCTGGTATTCGGCAATCAGTCTCTGAACGCCCGCGAAGCTCATCTTCGGCCCGGGAAGCCAGTACTCGTAGTTCACGAGCCCGTTGAGGAGTGGTCCCAACTGGACCTTGACCGTGCCGTTCTGGGGTCCAATCATGGCCCCTCCGACCAGCTTCGGCTCGAACCCCACGAGGTGAAGGGCCCTGACCAGACCGACCGAGTCGTTCAGGTAGGAGCACAGAAACAGGATATCGGCATTGAAGCGTGCCACCTCTCGAAGGACGGGCGTGAAGTCGGTCGTCGCGAGCGGGTAGGTGGCCTCTGATACGACGCGAAACCCGTGCTTCGCCGCGTTGTCCTTCGCACCTTGGGTGGGGCTGCGGCTGAACGGGGCGTCAGCGACCAGGATCGATACGGTTTCGGGCTTCGGGGACTGTCGTGCGGCGAGCTCGAAGAACCCTTCGGTCAGCGCTGGGCCCGGGTTGGGTCCGGTCGGGATCATCGCGAAGTAGTTCGGATAGTTGAAGGTGGCGTTGACAGCCAGGCCCATCAACCCGACGAAGTAGCGCTTCTGCTCGATGATCTTCGGCATCGCTGGCGCGAGCGAGTTGTCGCCATAGCCGCCCATCACCAGGTCGACTTTGTCCTCGCCCAGAAGCCGCGAATAGATCTCTGGGACCAGAGCCGGGTTCGTCTGGTCGTCGTACCTGACCATCTCGATTCGGCGTCCGAGAAGACCGCCCTTCTTGTTGATCTCGTCCTCCCAGATCTGATGGGCGAGCCGCGCCGTTCGCCCGTTGGATCCAAGGGGGCCGGTGAGCGAGATGCCGTACCCGATCCTGAGCGGCTGGTCGGATGTCATTGTGGACCTCTCTGCGTATTTTGTGGCGGCGGTATCGGGGGCATGAACTTGTTGCCTCGATTCGCCAACACCCAGGTAGCGACCTCAAACGTCTTGGCGCCGCTGGTTATCATTGGATCGTCGTTCAGGATGTGCGTTATCTCGGCTTTACTCGAACCCTTCATGATCAAGAGGCCCAGAGGGTTGTCGACAAACGGCCCGGCCATGACGAGCTTTCCTTGAGCGTCGAGCTCAGCCAGATGTCGAGCGTGTTTCTCTACGATCGGCAGAGACAACTCCCGTCCCGCCACCGGCTTGAGGATGACCGCGTAATAGATGGTCGGTGTGCCTCCGGCTGGGTGACCGAGGAAGCTCAGAAGCGCGAACAGACAGGCTATCGATCGCACGACGTCATTCCCCGACGGGCGCGAGCTCTGTGCGCAGGAACTTGGCGATGAGGTCGAGCGCTGCTCCGGCGGCCTCGAAGAAGCCGACGTTGCTCGGGAACACGTGGGTCATGCCCTCCCAGGTATGCACCTCGACGCGATCCTGGTTTCGGAGGCGAAGCGAATCGTCCAGGAGGACCTCCGCGGTGCCCACGTGGACCTGTATTGGAGGTGCCTTACGTGCCGAAGCGTAGAGCGGGGATGCTCGCGGGTCCCGACGATCGTGGTCACCGAGGTACTGACGGGCGCCGGCGTCCAAACCCGCCCGAGACAGCAATGGATCGTCGTCGGCCTTGCTCTCGATGGTCCCGCCGGTGAGGGCGAGATCGGTCCACGGCGAGAGCAGAACGCCGCAACGCGCCCCCGGTTCCTCTCGGAGAAGCGACAGCGCAAGACCTCCTCCGGCCGAGTCGCCGACGATCGCCAGGTGACCGGCCCCGAACTGAGCGGTCAGACCGCGATATGCGGCTCGAGCGTCGTCGAGCGCAGCGGGGAACGGGTGCTCCGGAGCGCGGCGGTAGTCGGCGACGAAAGCGCGTACGCCCGACCGCACCGCGATCTGCCCCGCGAGCTTCCGGTAGGCGTGGGCGCTGCCGAAGACGAAGACGCCACCGTGCAGGTAGAGCATCGTATCCGCGGTCTGCTGGGACACCGGAGTGCACCAGACCCCAGGTACGCCGCCGACCTGTGCTTCGGAGTAGACCATTCCGTCAGCTGGCGGCACCTGCTCTAGGAGCTCATCGAACCACTCTCGCGTAGGTACGACTGGAGTGGCCGCGAGGTTGGCTCGCATCGCCTTCAGAGCCGCCCGGTCGGCGGCAGTCGATGGGTGATGGATTTCGGACACTGGCAACCTCCGTCTTCGGTCGGGCGGGCATCGCATGAGCAAGTGGCGGGCCACCACGACGCGGGTGCAAGGCCTTGAAAGCTCGGGTCGTTTCGCGCACGATGCGCTGGCGAGATCTCGCCAATGGTGACGTGCTAGACAATCCGCCGAGGTTGCCTCATGAACGAGTCGCAGGCAGCGCCATTGCGAGCTACCCGGGACGTGGTGCCCGCGCAGGAGAAGCTCACCGAAGCCCTCGGGAGCAGCGAACAGTTCCGTCTGATAGTAGACGGCATAGCCGTTCTGGTGGTGGTGCTGACGCCGACCGGCGAGATCGAGTTCGCCAATCAACAGGCGCTCGACTATTTCGGGAAGACCAGGGAGGAACTGAACACCTGGCGGACCACCGACACCGTTCACTTGGATGACCGCGCTGGCGTCATCGCCGACTGGAAGGAGATCGAAGAAAAGGGGCAGCCCCGCGACATAGACCACCGTCTTCGTCGTCACGACGGCGAATACCTCTGGTTTCGTGCGCTCCGGCGACCTTCGCGCGACTCACACGGCCGCGTCGTTCGGTGGTACGTGGTGCTGACCGAAATCGACGAGCGCAAAAAGGCCGAGCAGCGGCTCGAGGAACGGGAGAGGGAGCTTCGGCAGGTCCTCGACGTCGCGCCGCAGATGGTGACTGTCTATGGACCGAAGCGCGAGCGGCTCTACGCCAATCGCGTAGCCTTGACCTACTACGGGACGAGCCTCGCCGAGTGGCAGCAGCGGCCAATGGGCTCCGACTTCCACCCCGATGACCCGGACCACATGGGCGTCCTCATCGCGCGTGCTCTCGCGGAGGGCGCCCCGTTTGATATGGAGACCCGCCTGCGGAAACATGATGGAACCTTTCGCTGGTTTCTGGCCCGCGGTAACCCGGTTCGCGACCACCAGGGACAGATCGCCCGATGGTATTTCGCCACGTCGGACATCGACGACCGGAAAAGGTCCGAGGACAGGCTGGCCCAAGAAAACGTCGCCCTTCGAGAAGAGGTCGACAAGGCGTCGATGTTCGAGGAGATCGTGGGCGCCTCGCCCGGCCTGACGGCCGTCCTTTCACGGGTCTCGAAGGTGGCGGGCAGCGATTCGACGGTTCTGATCACAGGCGAAACTGGAACGGGCAAGGAGCTCATCGCCCGCGCGATCCACCGGCGATCCGGGCGATCTGGAGGGGCATTCGTCGCCGTGAACTGCGCTGCCGTCCCGCGCGACCTCATGATCTCGGATCTCTTCGGTCACGAGAAAGGGGCCTTCACCGGGGCCGTTCAGCGGCGGCTGGGCCGGTTCGAGCTGGCGGACGGCGGAACGCTCTTCCTAGACGAGGTCGGTGAGCTCTCGCCTGAGATTCAGGTAGCCCTCTTGAGAGTACTGCAGGAGCGAGAGTTCGAGCGCGTCGGAGGAAGCCAGCCGATCCGAGTCGATGTTCGGGTCATCGTCGCGACCCATCGCGACCTGAGCGTGGAAATCGAGAGTGGAGCGTTCCGCGAGGATTTGTTCTACCGGCTGAACGTGTTCCCCCTCGAAGTACCTCCGTTGCGGGAGCGACGGGAGGACATCCCTCTGTTGGTCAACTACTTCCTCGATCGCTATGCGCGAAAAGCCGGCAAGTCGATCCGCCGCGTGAATAAACGCGCGCTCCAACACCTCCAGTCGTATCCGTGGCCAGGGAACATCCGCGAGCTGCAGAACGTGATCGAGCGGTCGGTGATCGTCTGCGACTCCGATGAATTCACCATCGACGAGAGCTGGTTGTCCACCAAGCCCACGGTCGGCGGTCGGTTGAAGCTGTCCAGCAACCTGGCCGTGCACGAGAAGGCAATCGTCGAAGAAGCTCTACGCGCGGCCGGCGGGCGCGTCTTCGGCCCGTCGGGAGCGGCCGCGCGTCTCGGGATTCCGCGCTCGACGCTGGAATCCAAGATCCGCGCACTGAAGATTAACAAGAGCCGTTTTCGAGCACGACCCGCGGGACCCTCTTGAGCTGACACTACCAGGCCAGGCGCCCGAGGTGCCTCTTGGCGATCTCGAGGAACACCCGGGCGGCGGGCGTTACGCGACCACCGCTGGGATGCACCGCATAGGCCGGTCGTGGCGGCGGCGCGTAGGTGTCGAGCACCTCGACGAGCTGCTTGCCGGCGGGCCCTCCGGCGACGAGCGCTCCCGGAGCACGGACGATGCCCAGTCCTCGCACCGCGGCGTCCAGCGCGAGCGGAATGCTGTTCACGACGAGGCGGCCACGCACCGGGACCTCGACCGTCCGGCCGCGAGAACGGAACGTCCAGTGTCCCCGTGGCGCCATCGGTGCGAAGAGGATGCAGTCGTGCCGAAGCAGGTCGCGTGGCGCGCGCGGCGTTCCGCGGTCGCGCAGGTATTCGCGCGCCGCAAAGCAGCGCAGCTGTGCGCGCCCCAGCTCGTGCGCCACGAGGGAGGTGTCCCTCAGCGTGCCCGAGCGGAACCCGAGGTCGAACTTCTCGTCCACGAGCTCCACCAGCCGGTCCGTGAGCATCAGCTCGATGCTCATCTGGGGATGCCGTGCGAGACACTCCGCGACAACGTCGCCGAGAAGCCCCTCGCCGAACGTTACCGGGGCCGTCACGCGCAGTCGTCCGGCCGTCTCCTCGGAGCTGGTCGAGAGCGCGCGCCCCGCTTCCAAGATCGTCCCGAGCGCTGGACTGCAGGCGCGCAGGTAGGTCTTACCCGCGCCGGTGAGCTCCACGCGGCGGGTCGTGCGCTGCAGGAGTCGCGTGCCGAGTGCGCGCTCGAGCTCGCCGATCCGGCGGCTCACCGTCGAGCGCGGCACCCCCAATGCATCCGCAGCTCCCCGAAAGCTTCGAAGCTCCGCCACGCGCACGAAGAGCACGACGGCGCCGAGCCCGACGGCGCCAACCTCGATTGTCCCTCCCATGGGACACATAGTTCCACAATCTCCGGATTGCCGGCAAGACGTCTGACGGAGTATCACCGCAGGAGAAAGGAATCAGGACATGGCGCAAAAGCTCACCGTCGTCGTCACGGGATCCACGGGTAAGCAAGGCGGCGCCGTCGCGCGGGGCCTCCTCGAGCGAGGCCACAAGGTCCGCGCCGTCACGCGCGATCCCAGCTCCAGCCGGGCGAAGTCGCTCGCGAGCGCCGGGGCGACGATCGTTGCGGCGCCGCTCGAAGACACCGCGGCGATGAGGACGGCGCTCGAAGGAGCGACCTCTCTCTTCTCGATGACGACGCCGTCCGGAGGTACGGACGCCGAGACACGACAAGGTGTCGCCGCCGCCGACGCGGCCAAGGCAGCAGGCGTGCACCTCGTCTTCAGTTCCGTCGGCTCCGCCAACCGACAGACGGGCATTCCGCACTTCGACAGCAAGTACGAGGTTGAAAAGCACATCGCCAAGGTCGGGGTCCGCGCAACGATTCTCGCGCCGGTCTACTTCATGGAGAACCTCACCTTCGCGAAAGAACAGCTCCCCAAAGGGATCTACCCGGCGACGCTCCCGCCGACGCGGACGCTCGCGCAAGTCGCGGTCGCGGACATCGGGACGGTCGCCGTTCGCGTCCTCGAGGACCCCGAGCGATTCACGGGCAAGCGCTTCGACCTCGCAAGCGACGAGCTTACGGGGAATGACGTCGTTGCCGTTCTCTCGCGCGTCACCGGCCGCTCCTTCTCCTATTACCAGATCCCGCTCGATGTCATCCGCCAGCGCATGGGCGAGGACGGCGCCAAGATGTACGAATGGTTGGACCGCGTCGGCTATACGGCGGATCGCGCCGCGCTCCGCCGTGAATTCCCTGACGTCGCCTTTCACGACTTCGAGTCTTGGGCGAAGGGGCAGGATTGGACTGCGCTTCTGCAGAGCGCAACCAGGCAAACTCCAACCGGGTAAAACTCGAGGAGACCTCGCATGAAAGCTGTCAGAGTGCTGGAATACGGTGGACAGTTGGTGTTCGACGAGGCGCCGGCGCCGATGATCGCAGGCGACGAGATCTTGGTGAAGATCAAGAGTACCGCCGTCAACTATCTGGATCTCGTCAAGGCCTCCGGAAAGGCAAGACAGATACTCCCCATCGACCTGCCGTGGATACCTGGGCATGAGTTTTCAGGGATCGTCGAACAGATTGGCAGTGACGTGGCGGCATGGGCGCCAGGTGATGCTGTGTTCGGTGCCAACGAAACGGGCGGCGCGTACGCCGAGTATCTGGTGGTCAAGGCGGCGGTCGTCGCAGGAAAACCATCCAACCTCTCCTTCGAGGAGGCGGCATCGGTGCCGGTGGCCGCCCAAACGGCGTGGCAGGGAATCTTCACCCACGGTCACCTGGAAAAGGGACAAACGATCCTGATCCATGGTGGTGCCGGCGCTGTGGGCGCCTATGCGGTGCAATTGGCATCGCATGCCGGCGCCACCGTCATTGCCACGGCAAGCTGCGACGATGAGGCGTACCTCAACTCCATCGGAGCCAGCCGGGTTATCGATTATCGAGAGGCGCAGTTCGAGAAGGTTCTGCGAGAGAAGGTCGATGTGGTCTTCGACTTGATCGGTGGCGATACACAGAAGCGGTCGTTCCTCGTCTTGAAGGAAGGCGGCCATCTCGTCGCTGCCACCCAGCCCGTATCGCAGGAAGAGACCGCGAGGCACCGTGTGTCGGGCGCGATGATGAGGCTCGCGCCGTCAGGGGACGGGCTCGGCAGAATCGCGCGACTGCTGGAAGAGGGGACGATACGACCAGACGTCGCGACCGTGTACCCGCTCCAGGATGCGGCCCAGGCCTGGAAGGACCTCGCCGGAAACCTCTCGCCCAGTGGGGCGGGAGCGGTCCGACGCAGGTCACACGGCAAGATCGTGCTTCGCGTGGCCTTGTGATCTGATCCGACGAGAGTGCCCTTGCGGCGGAGGCACCTTGCTGCGACGTTTCGTGGCGCGGAAGCTCCGATGTCGGCACACCAGCAGGAGTGGGAGTCGTGAACCTGGTCTCGGTGATCGCCGAGCAGGGTCTGTTGCTGGTGTTCGCCAACGTGCTGCTGCAGCAGCTCGGCGTTCCCATACCGGCCGAGCCGACACTGGTTGTCGCCGGGAGCCTGGCTGCGCGCGGCCTCTTGCCGTTGCCCGGCCTGGTGGGGGTGACCTGGCTGGCGGTGCTGATCGCCGACTCGACCTGGTACTGGATGGGCCGTCGCTACGGCAATCAAGTTCTGCGGGTCGTTTGCCGGCTGGCCCTGTCCCCCGACTCATGCGTGCGTAACACCGAGCAGACCTTCACCCGCTGGGGCCTGAAGTCGCTGGCGGTGGCCAAGTTCATACCGGGATTCTCCATGGTGGCGCCGCCCCTGGCGGGCGCCATGCGGGTCGGGTGGGGGAGCTTCCTGTTGTTCGATCTCATGGCGGCGGTTCTGTGGTCGTCGGTCGGGATTGGCGCTGGGCTGATCTTCTACCGGCAGGTCGATCGGGTGCTCGCGGCGCTGGCGGGGCTGGGCGGCTGGGCGCCCGTGGTCGGCGTGATCTTGCTGGCCGCCTTCGTGGGTGGGAAATGGGTTCAGCGGCGGCGGTTCTATCGCACCCTGCGCATGGCCCGCATCTCGGTCGACGAGCTCAAACGCCTCATCGACGTGGGCGCCAACCCGGTTGTCTTCGACGTTCGTACGGCCAACGCCCGCGAACGCGAGCCTCAGCGGATCCCGGGCGCCATCGCCTTCGATCCATCTCAGGTGGACGCCGCGGTGGCCGAGCTGCCCGACGAGCGCGAGGTCATCCTCTATTGCAACTGTCCCAGCGAGGCGTCCGCTGCACGCATTGCGCGCCTGCTGATGGATCGAGGCGTACGGTCGGTTCGGCCGCTGGCGGGTGGCTTACAAGCCTGGATCGACGCCGGGTTCCTGGCGGATACAGGGTAGGATGGCCCGATGCCTGAAAAAGGAGGTGCTCGATGTTGACGGTGAAAGAGATCATGACGAAGAAGGTCTACACGGTGGAGTTCGACGCTTCGGCGGGAGAGGCGGCCTGGGGCCTGACTCTCCGTCAGATCGGGGCGGCTCCGGTGAAGAACCGAGACGGCGAGCTGGTCGGGATCTTGACCAAGGGCGACCTGGTCGACCCGGAGCCGAGTCAGTGGATCAAGAAGGAGGCGACAGTCGGCGACCTCATGGACCCGGAAGTCATCGCCGTCTACGAGGACGACGCGGCGCTGGTGGCGGTGCACGAGCTCGCCAGCAAAAACCAACACCGCTTGGTGGTCTTGAATACTGAAAACAAGCTGGTCGGGATCGTGAGCACGATGGACATCGTACGTGCCCTCGATAAAGGGCTGTCCTTTGCGGTCAGCGACGATCCTTCGAGCGAGAAGTGACCCGCGGTCGCCACCCCTAGCCAGGCGGCTCCCTAGCGTGCCTACAGCTCGGCCAGCGCGCGGTGGACCAGTTGAATGCAGATCGAGCCCTCGCCGACCGCGGACGCCACCCGCTTCACGCTGGTCGAGCGCGCGTCGCCGACGCAGAACACGGCGGGGATGCTGGTCTCCATGAGATACGGGCGGCGGGGCAGGGGCCAATGGGCGCTTGCCAGATCTTCGGGAAGCAGGTCGGCACCGGTCTTCACGAAACGCTTCTCATCCAGAACCAGGCAACCATGGAGCCAGCTGGTGTTCGGGTCCGCGCCCGTCATCACGAAGAGGTTGCGGATGTTGTGGGTTTCGGTTTCGCCGGAATCGACGTGCCGCCACCTGACCTTCTCGAGACCGCTTTCCCCCTCGAGCTCCTCGATCTGCGTGCGGGTGCGCAGGACCACGTTCGGTGTGTTCTCGATGCGCTGAATGAGGTAGCGCGACATGCTCTCGGCGATGCCGGGGCCGCGCACGAGCACGTGCACGCGCGTGGCGAACCCCGAGAGGAACACCGCCGCCTGTCCCGCCGAGTTCGCGCCTCCGACGATCGCGGCCTCCTCGCCGCTGCAGCCCTGGCTCTCGAGGTAGGTGGCGCTGTAGTAGACACCGGCGCCCTCGAAACGGGGGAGCGACGCGAGATCGAGCTTGCGGTATTTCGCCCCCGTCGCGATGACGATGGCGCGGGTTCGCAGCACCTGACCGTCGGAAAGATGGAGGCGATAGGGCCGGCTGTCGCAGTCGAGCCGGACGACCGTGCGGCCGATGGAGACCTCGGCGCCGAACTTCTCCGCCTGCGTGAGCGCGCGTCCGGACAGCGCTTGCCCGGAGATGCCGGTGGGAAAGCCGAGGTAGTTCTCGATGCGCGAGCTCGTGCCCGCCTGGCCCCCCGGCGCCGTGCTCTCGAGGACGAGAACCTCCATCCCCTCCGAGGCGCCGTACACGGCGGCGGCAAGTCCCGCCGGCCCGGCACCGACGATGATCACGTCGTGCACGTCCTCGGTCTTGAGGTCACCGGTGAGGCCGATGACCGACGACAGGGTCTCGATCGACGGGTTCTTGAGGACGTGACCGCCCTGGCAGATGAGCACCGGCACCTCGTCGACGCCGATCTGGAAGCGATCGAGCAGAGCCTGGACGCTCGGGTCGGTCTCGACGTCCTGGTAGACGAAGGGCTGTCCGTTGCGGCTGAGGAACTCTCGGATGGTCTGGGTCGCGCCGGAGTGGCGCGAGCCGATCAGCACCGTGTCCCGCGCCAGCTCGCCCATCAGCGCGAGGCGCCGGAGGATGAAGGCGCGCATCAGGAGCTCGCTCAGCTCCGGGTCGCGCTGCACGAGCGTACGTAGAGCGTCTCGGTCGACGGCGACGACCGTTCCGTCCGCCGAGACGCGCGCGCGGACGAGGCTGCGTCGCGCCGAGAGCATGTTGATCTCCCCGGTGAACTGGCCCGGGTGGTGGACGGTGACGGGCGCCTCGCTATCACCCGTGGACCGCAGAATCTCGACCGCGCCAGACAGCACCACGAAGAACCGCGTGTTCTGATCGCCGACGTCGAACAGTATCTCTCCCACACGTACCTCGCGGCGCTCCCCGATGCTCGCGATCCTCTCAATCTGGGCGGGCGTGAGCTCGGGGAACATCTGCGCGGCTCGGTCCATGATCGTTGTGGCCATGCGCTATTTCTAGCGCGTAGGACCAGGGCTTCAAGCTCTGCGGATGGTCAGCGATCCGCAGGCGGGAGCGCGCGGCTGGCGCGGGCCGCTCCGTATTCGGTGAGCGCATAGCTCCGTTTGCCTTCGGCGAGGAGGCGCGCGCCGATGCGGCGGATCTCCTCCTCGCCTTGGCGCAAGGCCTTGCCGCTGGTGTGAACGGAGTAGCTGCCGAGGGCGAGCCCGTGCCGATGCGGAGGCGCCGAGCCAAGCACGAACACCGTGTCCCCCTCGGCGAGAAAGTCGATCGACGCCTCGGAGGGCTCGAAGATCGCGATCTCCCCGCTGGGAATGGGCGTCGGGGTCTGCAGGACGCCCTCGTGCACCGCGACCCAGGCCACCTCGTGCCCCTCGGCGGGCTGGTACGACCACCGCTCGCCGTCCTCGAGGGTCACCACGAGGTAGTTCATGGGAGGCGCGTCGATAGGGCTCTTCACCTCGCCGTGCGAGCCCAGGATGACGCGAACGGGGCCGTCGACGGGCGACTCCTCGGGCATCACGTAGTGGCTCGCGTTGGGGGCGTTCTCCAGCTCGGGCGGCAGGGCGACCCACAGCTGGAATCCCCGCACGCCCTCGGGCTCGGCGGCGCCCGTGTGCCAGACGCCGTTGCCCGCCCGCATCCACTCGACGCTTCCGGTCGACAGCACGCCGGCCTTCCCCGTCGTCTCCGCGTAGCGGACCGCGCCCTCGAGCACGACGGTCACCGTGGCGATCCCAGAGTGCGGGTGCCAGCCGAGCTCCATCGGCATGCGTCGCCCCTGCCCCTCGAAGTGGAAGCGATCGAGGAACACGAAGGGCTTGATGAGCTGGCCCAGGTCGGAGGGGCTCATGAGCCGGGTGATGGGGCCGCCGGTGTCTCCCCGCGTGCGGTAGATGATCTTGCGCGCGGGTTGCCGCGTTTTCTGAATCTGATTTGCCAACATGACTTTGTTCTCCTCCCTGACGCTGTCCTCTTTTTTGGCCGCCCTTCGTGCCCGTCGCGATCTGGTTCAGGCCGCCTTGGCAACCGCTGCCTTGACCGCTTGTACCTCGAGCTCGATCTCGACGCGGTCGCTCACCAGCACGCCCCCGGTCTCGAGGACCTGGTTCCACTTGAGGCCGAAGTCCTTGCGGTCGAAGGCGCCCGTGGCCGTGAAGCCGACCCGCTCGTTGCCCCAGGGGTCCTTGCCGCGGCCGCCGTACTCGACATCGAGGGTGATCTCCCGGCTGACGTCGCGGATGCTGAGCTCCCCGGTCAGGCGGTAGCGGTCTCCGCCGACCTTCGCGACCCCGGTGCTGCGGAACCGGATCTGGGGAAAGTGCTCGATGTCGAAGAAGTCGGCCGACCTCAGGTGCTCGTCACGCTGGGCGGTGCCCGTGTCGATGCTGGAGGCGTCGATCGTCGCCTCCACCACCGAGCGCGTCAGGTCGCTCTCGTCGAGCTCGACGTTGCCGGTGAACTTGGTGAAGCGGCCTCGAACCTTGGAGACCACCATGTGGCGGACCGAGAAGTTGATGCCTGAGTGAACGGTGTCGAGATTCCAGTTGTTGGTCGTCATGGCGTTTCCTCCTGCACCCAGAGATACGACCGTTCCGGTATTGGGACTAGATACGAAGATCTGGACTATCTGTTCCACCCATAGAACAGTGACGGCATGGATCTCAACGAGATGCTGGTGTTTGCACGCGTCGCTCTGACCGGGAGCTTCACGGCCGCGGCGGCCGACCTGGGGATGCCGAAGTCGACGGTCAGCCGGAAGGTGACCGAGCTGGAGGCCCGGCTCAAGGCGCGCCTGCTCAATCGAACCACCCGCAAGGTGAGCCTGACCGACGTCGGCCGAACCTACTACGACTACTGCGCCCGCATCGCGGCCGAGATCGAAGATGCCGAGCGCGCCGTCACCAACCTGCAAGAGATCCCGCGCGGCGTTCTGCGCGTGACCACCGGACCGAACGTCGCTTTTTTGGCCCCGATTCTGAACGACTACATGGCCCGCTATCCGGAGGTGCGGGTCGAGGTCTTTTGCACGGGACGCGCCGTCGACCTGATCGAGGAGCGGTTCGACGTCGCGATCCGGGCGGGAACGCTCGGCGACTCGACGCTGATCGCGCGCAGCCTGGGCAAAGTGAGGTGGTTCCTGGTCGGCACGCCGGTGTATCTCAAGAAACAGGGGCGTCCGCGATCGATCGACGACTTGAAGCGGCACGACTGCATCCTGTTCGGCACGACCCCCAGCGGTGCGGCGTTACGCCTCCAGAGCGGCGACAAGACCGCGCACGTCGAGCCGCCCGCGCGTCTGATGGTGAACGATTTCGATCTCGTCCGCGCCGCCGCGCTATCGGGCTTGGGCCTCGCGCTCCTTCCCGCCTACCTTTGCCTGGACGACATTCGCGGCAAGCGGCTCGAACACGTGCTTCGTGATTGGGAAGCCCCGTCGGTACCGGTCCACGTCGTGTACCCGAGCGCGCGCTACATCTCGCCCAAGGTGAAGACGTTCGTCGACTATCTGCAGGAACGCACCACGCCGCCGCCCTGGGAGGTCGGCCCGATGCCGTGACCTCCCCGGAGCGTTCAGAACGCCGAGGAGGAGGCTCTGCGCTTCGGCCTCCCCTTGCAGGCGGCCAAACTGCGCGCTATACACTGAACCGCATGGTTCAGTATACCAGCGCTCGCCTCGATGCCTCTTTCGCCGCGCTCTCGGACGCCACCCGACGCGGCGTTCTGGAGCGGCTCGGGCGTGCAGACGCTTCGATCACGGACCTCGCCGAGAAGTTCCAGATGACCCTCACCGGCATGAAGAAGCACGTGGGCGTCTTGGAGCAGGCCGGGCTCGTCACCACGGAGAAGGTCGGGCGCGTGCGGACTTGCAAGCTCGGACGGCACCGACTCCAGGCAGTGACAGCCTGGATCGATAGGTACCGCCAACTCTGGGACTCACGCTTTGACGAGCTCGACGAGGTTGTCGAGGAACTGAAACGGAAGGAGAAAGTCGATGGACGCGAGAAGAGAGGGTGAGCCCATGCCCATGAAGAACCGCACGACGGTGGAACGGAAAGCCGAGCGTGAGCTCGTGCTCACGCGAACCTTCAACGGTCCGGCTCGCATCGTGTTCGAGGCGTGGACCAAGCCCGAGCTATTCAAGCGGTGGTGGGTACCGAAGTCGACCGGCATGTCCCTGCTTTCCTGCGAGATGGATGTTCGGGTCGGGGGCAAGTACCGTCTCGTGTTCAGCCACGGTGCCTCGGAGCCCATGGCGTTCTACGGTAGGTACCTCGAGGTGACGCCACACGCGCGCCTCGTCTGGACCAACGAGGAAGACGGTGACGGTGGGGCCGTCACCACGGTGACCTTCGAGGGAAAAGGCGGCCAGACGCTGGTCGTCGTGCACGAGCTCCATTCCTCGAAGGAAGCTCTGGACGGCGCTCGTGCTTCCGGGGCGGAGGCTGGGACGCTCGAGGCGTTCGAGCAACTGGACGAGCTTCTCGTCGCCCTGGGCGCGAGCTTGGGACAATGACCAGCCGGCTACGCCGATTCGACTCGGCGCTCGCATCGCGCGGAAGGCAGGTGCAACGTGGATAGGGGCGCGAACGTGGGCCGCCTGACCTTCGCGCTCAACGTGACGCTCGACGGGTGCTGCGACCATCGCGAGATGATCGCGGACGACGAGATGCTCGACCACTTCACCCAGCTGATCGGCGCAGCGGGGGCGATGCTCTATGGGCGCAAGACGTACGAGCTCATGGAGGAATATTGGCCGGCAGTGGCTCGCGACGACAAGGCGTCGCGAGCGGACCGGGAATGGGCGCGCAAGCTGGACGACATGCCGAAGTACGTGGTGTCGGCGTCACGCCGCAACTTCCCGTGGAACAACAGCTTCCACGTGGAGGGGGACCTGCGGCAGGCCGTGACCGAGCTCAAGGAGAGGACACCGCAGGGCGTGCTCGTGGGCAGCCCCATGCTCTCCGCCGCGCTCGAGCGGCTTGGCCTCATCGACGAGTACCATCTCGTCATCCACCCGGTCCTCGCGGGCCACGGGCCGAACTTGTTCCAGGGCCTAGAGCGCTCACGGCACCTCGACCTCGTCTCGACGACGCAGCTGACCTCCGGCGTCACGGCGATGCATTACCGGCGCAAAGAGGGATGATCTGGCGTCACCCAATCTCGAGTGAGTAGAACCAAGAATTTTGGTACCCGATTTGGTACCCGAATCGCGGCGGCCCGGAGCCGAAAAGGCTGGGGTCCAGAGACCCCCCTGGTCGGACACGCCAGCGCACTGGCCTCTCTCCGGGAACCGCGCCACGTGTAGCCACGACGCCGACGACGCTCGATCTGGCGGTTCTAGCGGGCTGAAGGTCCGAGAGAACGCCCCGTAGCCACGCTCGATGGCGTGGTACCGCGTGGCTTAGCCACAGGTCGAGCCCAGCGGGATCTCGCAGGTGCCGGCGCTGCCGTCCCCGCTGATCACGCAGCGAGCCGGCGTTATGCAGCCGGGACCGAGGACGGTGTCGCAGGCCGTACCGTCAGCTGTGTCGGACTTACAGGTCCCCGTCTGCCCCGACCCGGCAGAGCCCGTGCTCGTGTAGCAACCCCCGGCAATGCACTCCGCGTGCGACGTGCTCGAGAGGTCGCCGCAAGGCATGCCGTTACCCACGTAAGTGATCGACATGCAAGTCTTCGAGCCCGAGGCCCCGCCGCAGAAGAGGCCGGAGGTGCCGTCGCACCCGGGCATCGTTCCCCCACAAGCCGTTCCCGTCGCCTCGCCCGCGGCCTGGCACGTCCCCGGCGTCGACGTCGACGCGACGGCGCCGACGCAGATCAGACCGTAGCCGCACGGATCGTTGGCGTCGCAAGAGGCGTTGAGCGCGCCGTCGGCGGCGCACATCGTCGTCGCACCGACGCACGTTTGGTCGTGCCAGCAGCTCGACGAGGCGCACGAGGCGCCCGGCGCCGGAGGCGCCTGGCAGGCTCCGCACGATGAGTTCTTGAGCCCCTGGCAGTAGGCGCTCGCGCACTGGCCGTTGAACGCGCATGTGGCGCCCGTGGCGCGCGGACCCGTGGCCACGCACGGCGCAGGGGGATTGTTGTTGAAGAAGTCGGCACAGGAGTAGGTGGCGAAAGCCGCCACGCACGCCTCGACGAGGACCGGTGTATTTCCGGTCTGCGGCGCGCTCAAGCCGTTCGTGCAGCTGAGGATCTCGCGCGCGAGGCAGTTCTCCATCGTCCCGAACGCGCGCGTTACGCTGTCGCCGCCCGAGCAAGTCATCCTCTTCGTGCACTCGGCCTGCGCGATGTCGTTGCACGCCTGTTCGATCGTCGGAGCCGCGGAGGTCGCGTCAGGGCCGCCGTCGGTCGACTTCGACGAGGTGCCGCCACATCCGCCGAGGGTGACGAGCGCGAAGGCCAGGAACGCACCCGGAATGGTCGGAGATCGCAGCAACGAGATTGATGACATGCCTCGACCTATCGGTCTCGTCCCTCCCGACTTGAGCCGTCGCGTTCTGTCCGTGACGACAGGCACGAAATCGCGGTCGGCGACGCAAACGGTTGTCAGTGGATGCAAGATGCAACATCGCCATGCGACTTGCATGGTCGGACGCTCCAGGGGCGACCGCGATCACGGGCCGCCTCGCCGCGACTCAAGTGAGGCCGACGGGAGCCGATGGCGGTCCAGATGACTCCAGCCTCGAGGGATATGGAGCACACGTTTTCGAACGGACTCGGAGGAGATACATGAGGGACTCGCTAACGAAGATCGCCCTGCTCACGATGGCTGCCGGGTTGGCCGGCGCCGGATGTCGCGCCCAGACGGTCGTCAACACGGACGGCGAAGGGTCGGAGGTCGCCACGAGCGTTGTCGGTGGCGCTTTGAACAACACGGGCGGCTCCGCCGTCGCTCTCAATGGCTCGTGGCAACGGCACCAGCGCGGCACGCTCGACAAGCTGATCGATCTTCTGAGCCCGGTTCGCCCCGCGTGGGCCGCAACGTGGACTTGCACGGGAGGATCGCTCGCCCCGACTTTCTCTGGACCGGGCGCCGACCCCTACACCTATACGCCCATGAGCTGCATGGTGACCTGGAAGAACGGGAAGACGGCTTCGTCGAGCTGGAGCGGGGCCTTCAGCCTCAACTACGGTAGCTCGTGCGACAACACGCATGCCTTCATCGAAAACCAGGCGGCCGAATGCGCCGTGACGAGAACAACGGAAACGACGCCCAACACGCGAACCATCACCGGACCAGACGCTAAGGTCTACGCGGTCACGCATGACACGAACGGCGCGGGGACGGGGTGGGACTCGACTGTCACGCCCGCTCCGAACAACAACGGCGTAGTGCTGACGTGCGCCAGCGGCGGATGCGCGACCGGGCTCAACATTGCCGTCAACGGCAGCCACATCACCGGAACGGTAACGGCGGCCGGCGGCAGCGGTGAGAAGTTCTGGGATCACACGGTGTCGACGGGGGCGTCGGGCATCACCGTCACCGGGGCGGGGGCAAACCGCGTCGCGACGGGAACGATCACGGTGCAGCACAACCTCGCGAAGTACACGAGCACGACGACGTTCAACAACGTGGCATTCGGCGACACGACCTGCTGCTTTCCGACGGGTGGAAACGTGACGACCACGTTCGAAGACGGTCCCGACGTCAACAAGACCGAGACGCTAACGTTCGGCGGCGGGGCCTGCGGAGAGGCGGCGCTGACGGCTGCGGACGGAACGACATCCGCGGTGACGCTCCAGCACTGCCTCTGACCCGAGCAATCCCATTTCGAAGGAGGATAGAGCGATCACCTCCCTGAAAATGATCCGACGGATGCGCAGTACGCTCCAAAGAGGAGGTTCGCGATGAGTGGAACTCGACGATTGTCCCGTCTGAAAGCTTCGGCTGGCCTGAGTGGTGCGTTTCTCATGGCTGTGTTCGGTGGTATTCTTGCCGGCCAGTCACGCACGTTTGCTCATTCGAACGGCCACGAGTCGCGGACGCCCGCGCAGTGCGAGCGCCTGCCTGGCACTGAAAGAGAAGGGGAGCGGGCCCAGTGCCTCGCCTGCGTGTCTCGTCCCAAGCCGCACCACTATCACCCCGACTATCCGGCAGGCCAGCGCTGCCGCCCCGACGACGGCAAGCCATAGGCGCGACTCGCCAGACTATGACGCGGGAGGCCTGGTCAGCGTGGATGACCGACCATTCCTGCCGACGCGAGGACGTCGCGTCCGAGATCAAAGGTACCGCGGAGTTCCGAACGCTGTGCCCTTCGACAGCGACGGTCATGTCGAAGCGGCTCTCCGACGATGGCGCCCGCTTCGTTCCGCGATCGCTACTGCCTCTGCGGCCGGACGTATCGGGCGCCCGCACGTGGGCGGTCGGGCTGGCAAAGGTGCTGATGACGTACTTCGAGGTCGACCCAGGCACCCGGTTCGAAAGACACCAACACGAGGGTGAACAGATCACTTCGGTGGTCGAGGGCGAGCTGATGTTCGAAATCGACGGAACCGTGGTCCGCGTTGGGCCGGGCGAAGCGATCGCGATTCCGGCGGGCACGCCGCACGCTGTGTTTACGCTCGATCGTGCGGCCAGAGCGTTCGATTCGTGGTCGCCGCCGTTCCCAACGGCGCTTTGAGCACTCTAGTGGACCACAGCGCTACTTGGCCTGGTGCCTAGCAACCCAGGACGCCGCCGCGCCTCGACAGTCCTCGGGTACCTGTTCCAAGTCGCGCGCCTCACAGTCCACCACGCGGCCGCGACAGTCCACCGAGACTTCGCAGCACTCGTCGAACATCTCACGGATCTTTTCTCGGCCCCGCTGGACCCTCGACTTCATCCCGGAAACGGAGATACCGAGCATTTCCGCGGCGTCCTTCTGCGTGAGGCCTTGGAGCTCGGTCAGGGTGATCGCTTCCCGGTACGGCGATGGAAGCCGTGCCACAAAGAGCGCGACGCATTCGCCGAGCTCGAGCTGCAGGTCGGCCGCCTCGTGGTTTTCGCAGACCGCACCGTCGCCGAGGTCGGCAATGCGGGCGATCGGCTCGCGGGCATGTGTCTTGACAGCACCAGCGATCGTCCGCGCGGCGATGCGATACACCCAGCCACCGAAGCGCTCGTCGTCGTGCAAGCTCGCCAGACCTTTGTGAACCCTGACGAGGATTTCCTGGACGATATCGTCGACCTCGGCGGCGGTACGCACGCGGCGGGCGACGTACAGTCGAAGTCGGGCTTCGATGTCGCGCCACGCGCCGCGTGCTTCCGCCGGAATCATTCCCGCTCTCCTACGTGCAGCATGAAGGTTCGCAGCAGGCCGCGCCACCCCGCTTCTTGCCCTCGATCAGCGCGGAGGCGAGGAAGGTCTCGGCGCCGGGCAGGCACTGAGCGATGATCGCCCCGCTGTCGCGCCGCGCCTCGACCTTGATCCCGTCGAATCCCGCCTCGGTCAGCATGGCCCGGATCTCACCGACCGGCGCGGCGCCGGCGATACACCCCGTGAGCGCCTCCACGTTCTCGGCGACCTCTTTCGGGATCGCGTGGGTAGCGACGACGTCCGAGATCGCGATGCGGCCGCCCGGCTTGAGCACCCGGATCGCCTCACGGAACACCGCGCGCTTGTCCGGCGACAGGTTGATGACGCAGTTCGAAATGATGACGTCGACCGATTCGTCGGGTACCGGCAGGTGCTCGATCTCCCCGAGCCGGAACTCGACGTTCGCGGCGGACACCCGGCGCGCGTTGTTACGGGCCTTGGTAACCATCTCGGGCGTCATGTCGACGCCGATGACCCGTCCGGTGCTTCCGACGCGGCTGGCTGCCAGAAAACAGTCGGATCCTGCGCCGCTGCCGAGGTCGAGGACAGTCTCGCCCGACCGCAGCGCCGCGATCGCTTGCGGATTGCCACACCCGAGCCCGAGATCCGAGCCCTCGGGCACGCTCGCGAGATCTGCCGCCGTATACCCCATCGCCAGGCTACCGCTGCCCGTCGTCCCGCAGCAGCCCACGCTGCAGCCATCCGCCCCTTTGGCGACCTTGGCGTAAGCCGCCCGAACCTGTGTTCTGACCTGATCGTTGTCCTGGGTTTCCATCGCTACCTCCAACCCTAAGGACGGCGCCCCGCTGAAAAGGACGCAGGGTTTCCGTCGCCGCATGAACGGAGCCCGGTTGCGTCTGCGTCGTCTGAGGTTGTGTTTGGGTCGAATATGAACTACCTTCAAGTCATGGAAACCGCCGCCGCTCGAACGATGGAAGGCCAGATACGTCGGATGGCTCCCGTCGCTGCGCCACCGGACCAGCAGGCGGAGGTGGCCGCATTATTCAAGGCGCTGGAGGGAATGAGCCATGTGCGGCCGCGGCGAAGGCCGAAGTGCAAGTTGGTCGGTCCAAGCGGCGAAACGATCGTGCTGCCCGAGTCCGTCTTCTACGTCCTCGAACGCGTGGCGGAGGTCATGGCTAGCGGCGATTCGATCACCGTGGTGCCCGTCGGCCGAGAGGTGACGACCCAGCAGGCCGCCGACCTGCTCAACGTGTCTCGTCAGTACCTTGTGCGGCTGCTCGACGAGAAGCGGATCCCCTTCCGCAAGACCGGCAAGCACCGCCGGCTCCGAATCGAGGATGTCCTCGAGTTCAAGGAGAAGCGCGATAAGGATCGCCGCGTCGGACTCCGCGAGCTGTCTCGGATGAGTCAGGAGTTCGGCGGCTACGACGCCGAGGCGAAGTAGTACAGTCGCGCCAGCCCCATGGGCCCGGCTCCGTTCATCGTCGTCGTGGACGCATGATCCGCTGGACCGCCGCCAGGTCGGCCCCGCTCGTCAGCAGCAGCGACGCCGTCGTGTGCCGGAGGTGGTGAAACCGGATCGTCATCGAGTACATCGACGATCGCTACCCGACGCCGGCCCGGCTCCTCCGGACACCAGCGGCGCCGCCGACGCCGGGGACGAGCAGCAGACCCGGCTCGCGGCGGGTGGCGCCCAGGAGCCGCCGCTACCCGCCGTCACGCGCGACGAAACGCGCCCAGCGGCTCCGTTTGTTACCCGGTTGGTACCCAAGCCCCAAACGCCGTCAAAACGCCCATCCACCGCGGAGCCGCTTCCAAGGCTCTACGCGGACTTAGAGTTGTCGGGGCGAGAGGATTTGAACCTCCGACCTTTCGGTCCCGAACCGAACGCGCTACCAGGCTGCGCCACGCCCCGATGGTGAACGGGCTTCATGCCAAAATTACCGTCGGGAGTCAATGGCCGCCCCCCGCTCGGGCAGGCGGATCCGGCGGAAAAGAACGTCCACGACGAAGAGAGCCAGCGTCACCAGCAGGATCGGCGTCCGCAGCGGTTGGCGGGTTTCGCGTCGCTCGCCGCCCGGATCGAGGACCTCGATTGGGTCGGCGACCACCCGACCGCCGCTCCGGGCTGCGGCCGCGGTCAGCAGAGCCGGGCCGTCGTTCGACCCGGGTAGGCGCGGCATCAGCTCGGGCGCGAAGGGGAGCGCCATTCGCCCGCTCGCGTCGGCCACAGGCGTGCCCGCGCTGGTGAACGACGCCGAGAAGAGCAGCGCGCCCGCCTCGACGTCGGGGCGGAACGTCGCCTCGTAGCGCCCGGGCGCCGTTTCGGGGAGCGGCAGCGATCGCGACGGCGCGGGGCGACCGTCGGTGCCGGCGGCGCTCACCTCGACGCGTCCGTCGAGCCCGCTCAGGAATCGGTCGTCGGGGCCCACGGCGTCGACCACCAGACGGACCCGATCGTCGGTCCGGGTACTCCGGATCGGAAAATGGCTGGCGGCGCGTCGGCGCATGGTCGCGCGCGCGATCTGCGCCCACAGCTTGTCGTAGGGCGGCCACCGCGCCCAGGCGGCGCCCCAGCGTGCGCCGAGGTCGCTGGTCCAGGCGGTCACCGACCCGAGGCCCACCTGCCAGCGGGCCAGCAGCGGCGCGCCGTCGGGGGTGAGGAGCGGGGTCTCGGCCTGAGCGCGCGGTCGGGTCACGACGTATCCGCCCAGCGGCGGGGCGGTATCGAGGGGGACGCCCGCCAGCGCGGCGATCCGCTTGGCGATCCGGACCGCCGTCGGCCGCTGCACGATCGACTGCTCACCCAGGTCCGCCGTCTCGCGCGAGAAGATGCGCGGGATGCTGGCCGGATCGCGCGTCTGGTAGAAGGTCCCGCCGCCGCGCGTGGCGATCATCCGCAGCATGGTCTGATCGGCGCCCTCGCCGACACCGACGGAGGAGATCGTGATGCGGGCGGCGCTGGCCGCGTCGACCAGGTCGGGGATCTCGTCGTAGGGGGACTGCCCGTCGGACAGCAGGATGATGTGTTTTTTGCGGGCGCGGACCGGGAGCAGCTCGTCCACCGCTTCGCGCAGGCCGGCCAGGATGTTGGTGCCACCGCTGGTGGTGATGCGCGCGATGTCACCCAGGATCCGCTGCCGGTTCTCGGCGCGTTGCATCTGGACCACCGCCGTCGCCTGGCTGTCGAACACGATGACGGCGATCTGATCCGACGCCGGCAGGGTCTCGGCGGTCGCGCGCGCGGCCTGCTTGGTGAGCTCGATCTTGGGTCCGCCCATCGAGCCCGACTTGTCGATGACCAGCGCCAGCGCCAGCGAAGCCTCCTCCTGGCGCTCGGGGACGTCGAGACGAACGGGGAGCAGATTTTCGAGTCGGGTTCCGCCGTAGCCGCCGGGGCCGAAGCTCTGTGTGCCGCCGGCGACGATCAAGCCGCCGCCGCCGCGGACGAAGGACTCCAGCGCCGCCAGGGTCGCCTCCGAGAGCGCCGCGCGCGGCACGTCGGCCAGCACGACCAGGTCGTAAGACGCCAGGCTCGCGTCGGCGGCGCGGTCGGCGCCGGCCCGGCGAGCCGGGCGGACGTCCGCGGCGATTCGCTCGGTGCCGAGCGCACGCGAGAGAGATCCCGCCGCGCCGGGCGTTCCTTCCAGACAGAGGGCGCGCGCGTCCCGGAGGGTCGCGATGGCCAGCACCCCTTCGTCGTTTTCCGGATGGCGGTCCGCGGGGGTCGTCACGCGCGCGCGCAGGATCGCCGTCCCCGGCTCGGTGATGCGCGCGGTGAACCCCACCGTGGTGGCGCCGGCCGGCAGCGCGATGGTCTGCTCCGGCCCGTCTACCGTCGCGTGCGCGTCGCCCTCGAGGCGTACCTGGCCGGAGGTGGCGCGGTCGGAGATCAGCTGAACATCGACGCGGAACGGGACGCGGGGGCGGATGTCGTCGGGGGCGTCGAGCCGGATCACGGCCGCGTCGGCGGAGGCGGGAGCGGGGAGGGGCAGCGCGAAGATCGGCAACCCGCGAGCGCCGAGGCGCGCGGCGGCGGCGGCCAGATCGCCGCGGGTCGCAAGGCCGTCCGAGATCACGAGGATCCGTGGCAGCGCCGTCGTGTCGACCAGGCCGGCGCCCAGGCCGACGGCGAGCGCCAGATCGGTCGCGGCGCCGCCGGGCGCCGGAAACCGCGCGAGCGCGAGATCGCTCGCAGCCCGACCCGGCCGGGTGATCTCTTCGGGTTGCGCGGCAAAGCGGACCACCCGCGGGGGCGGATCGCCGCGCGCGGCGGCCTGCCGGATCAGCGCCGCGACGGCCTCTCGCTCGAAGGTGAGTCCTGCGTCGGACACGCTGTCCGATACGTCGACCAGCGCCGTGACCGACACGGCGCGCGCCGATCGACGGAGCGAGGGCCCCGCCAGGGCAGCCGCGACGCCCAGGACCAGGAGCGCGCGCAGTCCCGCCTGCAGCACCAGCTGACCCGGCGAGAAGTCGGCCAGCGAGCGCCGGAGCACCGCGAACAGCAGCGGCACCACCAGCAGCAAGAGCAACCAGCCCGGACGTTCGAAATGGAGCCGCGCGCCGTCGGCTAGCGCCCCGGCGGCCAGCGCGCCGTCGCCGAGCGGGCTCACGTGGTCCACCGGCGGTGGTAGCTCACCCATTCGAAGAGCAGCAGCGCCGCGGCCAGGCCCAGCGCCAGCAGGCCGATGGGCAGGCCCCGGTGGCGCGCGGGCGGATCGGGGGGCGCCAGCGTGTGCCCACCGAGGGCCAGCGTCCGGACCGGCGTGATGTCCGACTCGCGCGCGTCGCGGACGGTGTCGGTCTCGGCCGAGCCGCCGGCGGTCGTTCCATCGGTGTCGCGGGCCGCCCAGGCGAGCGTGTTGGCGATGAACAGCGGAAAAGCGGGGCGCATCGGCAGATCGGATCGCCGGGGATCGAAGCTGAGCGCGGCGATGCGCAGGCCGGGGCGCTCGCGCGCGACGACCAGCGGGACCCCGAACGAGCCGGCGAGCGCGAGATCGCCCGGCGCGAGCGCGAGCCGGCGCGCCTCCGCCACGTTCACGTCGGTCAGGTCCAGCTGGCGGAGCAGCGGGTGCTCGGCGTGAAGCGATCCGGGATCGAGCACCGGATCGCGGACGGTGCCGCGGATGGTGAACGGGCTGCCCGGGCCGCCCGGGTTCAAGTAGAGGAAGCGCCCCCCGGCGGGCGGTGCGAGCGGCGTGATGCCATCGAAGATGATCAGGTCGTAGTCGCCGGCCCGCGCGGCCGCGCGATCGACCTCGGCCGGTCCGAGGCGATCGACGCGCACGGCGCGGCCCAGGCTCAGGAGCGCGCCGTCCAGATAGAGGTCCGCTCCCCCCACGCGCAGCACGTGCCGGCGGGGCAGCGGCGGGACGAT
>OCTA010001000.1_pt1 | contig 26337 bp, 25 predicted proteins | sample 1538991 | NCBI WGS metagenome assembly OCTA01 (sample SAMEA3539302, study PRJEB22396) | soil metagenome | biome: tundra; feature: field; material: soil | place: USA | collected 2010-05 | depth 0.15 m | reverse complement strand
CAGGGTTTCGGTTTTGGTGATGGTAGTGGTGGCCATGAGTTACGCTCCTGCCTTGCCCGCGGCTTCCTTGACTGCGTTGACGATGTGCTGGTAGCCCGTGCAGCGGCAGAGATTGCCATCCAGGCCGTGGCGGATCTCTTCTTCGGTGGGGTGCGGGTTGCGCTCCAGCAGTTGGCGGGAAGCCATGATCATGCCGGGCGTACAGAAGCCGCACTGCAGGCCGTGCTGGTTCCAGAAGGCTTCCTGCATGGGGTGCAGGTCGCCATTGGAGGCCAGGCCTTCGATGGTGACGACTTCGCGGCCATCGGCCTGGACGGCGAACATGGTACAGCTTTTGACGATTTTGCCGTCGAGCGAGACGGTGCATGCGCCGCAGATGGAAGACTCGCAGCCGATGTGCGGGCCGGTGAATCCGGCGAGTTCGCGCAAGTAGTGGATGAGGAGCATGCGGGGCTCGACTTCATCGGTAAATGGTTTTCCGTTGATCTTCAGCGTAATTTTTCGTTTCATTTCAACCCAGCCTTTGGTATCTCAACCCCACCTTTGGTGGTGGGAGGCGCTCCGGACAGTTCGGGGCCTGCGGTCTATGATGGTGACTAAATTTGCGGAAAAAAGCAAGGGGGGGCGCGCTTTGTGCGCCGGGGCTGGGGGTTAGAGGCTGGGCGCTGGGGACCGGCGCCAGATGTGCGCGATTGGGCGGAATTGTGCAGAATTGTGCAGGTTTGTGCATTGGGGGCGGGATGGAGAATCGACCGAACGAAGCCATTATACGTTGATATTGAATGAGTTAGCATGCGGTGGGTTGAGTTTTGGCTGGTAACTCTGTGAGGGTCGGCTGGGCCAGGCAGGTGCGGATCAACGCTTTTCTCACGAACAAAGCCAATTCCGAGTATCTCGTTTGTTTTCATGGTGTCCACGCCGTTTTTGGTATTTCCGGCCGGAGTGGGCGGAGAGTCCTCGGAAGAGGTTTCGGCGCGGTGATTGGGGCAGCCGACAGTGGCCGCGGTTGGGTTGCGGCGTTCTTGCCGAACGTGTTGCATCAGGTTGCATTGTGTGGCGGCCTTGTGTTGGCTGGCAGAGCCGCGGCGATACGCGGCCGTTGTTTGCTCATCCGAGGTCACAATAGCATGGCGGCGCCGGGAACTGACGGGAGTACTTGGCGGTTTATGTTTGTTTTCAGAGGGATGGAGGCCGATGGCGACCGGTGACCAGCGGGACAGGCGGCGCCAGAAGGTCTTGTCTGGGCCGGTTTCTGAAATTCCTCGCCCCTTTTGCGAGCGACTGACCGCCGATCCAGAGTCGTAGTGTCTTCCGTGCGCGATGACGGCTCAAGATGGCCTAACGATCTTTGTCGCCAGAGCCCGAATCATAGCCTCAAGACAGAGCCACCACGCCCCCGCGTCGCAAAGGCGGAACGCAGAGCCGCTGGTGAACACCAAGGCGTCTTCCCGAAGGTAGGGTTTATTCAGCTTTTCCTGTAACCGCCAGTGAGCCTCGGATGTCGGAGACAGATCGCTGATGGCTTTAAGAAAGCCGGGTGCGCGCCGCGCGTCGAGGTGGGCGGCGTCCGCGGCCCGAAGGAGGCAGGCAACCTTCAATGGGTCCACTTTCCAGTCTGGTGGACACCAATGTGGCGCGCCGATGATTCGACTGAAGGTCCGTTCGACTTCACCAATCGACCACCAGTGGCTATGGGCGATACGGCCAATAATCCGGCCGTAGGTCTGCCGCAGCTCCGTGTCTTCGATCAGAAACTGGGGTGAACTGTCGCTCGCAGGGTATGAGAGGAAGGCAAGCCGCTCGGCATTTTCAGCATGAACTTGTCGCAGAAGACTGAACAGAGCCCGCCGGTGTATCCGCGTTTCCGGATTGCGGACCTCCTCGCTCGTCGGGTCGCGGTCGTGGGCCTCGCGATACCTCGGAGAACACCAGGTCAGCCCATCGCGGATCTCGTTTGATCGCTTCGAGTCCGCCTTCGATTGCGGCTACCGACATGGCGAGATCGTGCAAGAGGATTGCGCCCCCGAGCACGAAGCCCTCGGCGGGGGTAACCGCGTAGCCATCGCCGGCGATGGTGGCGGCGACTTCCCAAAGGGCGTCCAGGTGGGTCAGGTCGTGAACCGTTGCCTCGGGCAGATCTCTACGTATTTCGTTCGCCAGATGTGCGGCTCTATCGCGAAAGCTGAGAAGGGAGGTCCGCAGGCGGCCCCGCTCGCTCGCGAACTGGTCGGCGGCTTGTTCCTGCAGAGTGGTTCGCCAAAGTTGGCATCTATCGAAGCTCGTTGGAAGTTCGGTCATATGGTCCCTGGGAGAGCGTAAAGCAGGCAGGTTAGCAGAAAGGGTGCGTGAGCGTCGGGAGATGGCGTACTGCGGCTGTATCACGCTTCGCTTAACGAAATCTGCTTTCGCAGTTGCAGTTGCTCATTCCAGACGACCAGGGATGCCCCTTCCGCACCCTGCAACTGCGCGTTGGCGTTCAACAATTCGATCCCATAAACGGCGCCATCAGGGGCGAGATCGATGTTCAATTCGTCGCTGATGCGAAGCGTCTCTACCTCCCCACTCTTCTCCCTCAGCTTGATGTACGCGATGTTGTGGCGGGGATCGTAAGTAAGCTGCATATGTTTACCCTCACTAATAGTATCGCACCAGGACCGTGATGACCAGCCAGCAGCCATCTTCCTCAACAGCGTAGGCCTCCAGTTGCTTGTTGGCGTATGGGCGGCCTCTCCAGAGGCCGGCGAATGGAAAGTTGCGGCGGAATCCGGTTCTTCCGAGCTTTGCCGGGAAGCGCTCACCGTTTTCAACTGTGGCTATGACCTCGGCTTCCGTGGCACCGCGCTCCAGTAAGCGTTGAGTGGCATGTGGGTGCAATCGAACGATCATAGACTCGCGGGCTGATCCGCGGGCGCGGAGCCGAGTGCGCGTTCCGTTGTTCCGAGGAACTCTTCAGCATTCGGCATCCGCTTGACGGCCGGCGCCGAGGTTATCGTGATTCTCATGAGACTCCGTTTCAAGGAAAACCAATAAATCGGCGCTCATTCCTGGCTTACTCGGTGGGGTGCGGGTTTGCGCCCAGCAGTTGGCGGGAAGCCATGATCATGCCCGGCGTACAGAAGCCGCACTGCAGGCTGTGCTGGTTCCAGAAGGCTTCCTGCATGGGGTGCAGGTCGCCATTGGAGGCCAGGCCTTCGATGGTGACGACTTCGCGGCCATCGGCCTGGACGGCGAACATGGTACAGCTTTTGACGATTTTGCCGTCGAGCGAGACGGTGCATGCGCCGCAGATGGAAGACTCGCAGCCGATGTGCGGGCCGGTGAATCCGGCGAGTTCGCGCAAGTAGTGGATGAGGAGCATGCGGGGCTCGACTTCATCGGTAAATGGTTTTCCGTTGATCTTCAGCGTTATTTTTCGTTTCATTTCAACATGATGGTGAATAAATTTGCGGAAAAAAGCAAGGGGTGGGGGCGCTTTTGCGCGCCGGTGCCGGGTTCTGGGTGCTGGGTTCTGGGGGCCGAGGGGCCGGCGCCGGTTGTGCGTGGTTGGGCAGTTTTGTACTCGCATTGTGTTGCATCGTGCCTTGCTGGCGGAACTGCGAGCGTGTATGCGGCGAGTGTTTGTTCATCCGAGGTCACAATAGCATGGCGGCACAGGGAAGTCGCCGGTGGAGGCGGATGCCGGCTGGTGATCGGTTCGCTGGGTGCCTAGTCGCGGCCCAGGGGCAGAGGTCAGCACGAGTCAGGAAAGCAGGCGATCCCTGCCCCACGGCTTTTTGTCCCCCCAATCTCCACCGACCATTTCGGCTCATAGAGCCAGGCCAGGAGGCCTGTCCTTGGCAGGCGAAACCGCCTGCCCCACCAGAGGATCCAAAGCATTCAGAGCATTCAGAATGGTTCAAAGGCAGTCTTGTTAGGAACTCCGCGACAGGCCAGGAGGCCTGTCCATGAGGCCTGTCCTTGGCAGGCGAAACCGCCTGCCCCACCAGAGGATCCAAAGCAATCAGAGCATTCAGAATGGCTCAAAGGCAGTGTTGTTAGGAACTCCGCGACAGGCCAGGAGGCCTGTCCTACCTAGAAGGCGCGGCCATATTGCTTGGGGATGGCGGCAGGCGCACCCAGAGCATTCGCGGCGTGCAGCGGCCAGTATGGGTCGCGCAGAAACTCGCGCGCGAGGAGCACGATATCCGCCTGCGCGGCACGCACGATGGCGTCGGCTTGATGCGGCTCGGTGATCATCCCCACGGCTCCCGTGAGGATGCCGGATTCGCGCCGAATGCGCTCGGCGAAGGGCGTCTGGTAAGCGGGCCCGGCTTGGACCTTGGCATACGGAACGACGCCGCCGGACGAGCAATCGATCAAGTCTACGCCGAGCGGGCGGAGACGGCGCGCCAACTGTACGGAATCCTCGATTTGCCAGCCGTCCTCCACCCAGTCGATGGCTGAGATGCGCATGAATAGCGGCAGAGCATCCGGCCACGCGGCGCGGACGGCGGCGGCCACTTCCAGCGCCAAGCGTATGCGGCCGTCGAATGCGCCGCCGTACTCATCGGCGCGGTGGTTCGACAGCGGCGAAAGAAACTCGTCGATCAGGTAGCCGTGCGCGGCGTGGATCTCGACCACCTGGAATCCGGCGGCGACGGCCCGCCGCGCGGCCGCCGCGAATGCCTCGACGATGGCGCCGATTTCGGATTTGTTCAGTTCCAGCGGCGCAGGCTCTCCCGGCCGGAATGGGATGGGGCTGGGCGCGACGGTCCGCCATCCACCCTCGGATTCCAGAATCACGGCGCCGCCTTCCCACGGGACGCGCGTCGAGGCTTTGCGTCCGGCGTGCGCAAGCTGGATGCCGGGCACGGCGCCTTGCTCCCGAATGAATCGCGCGATGCGCGCCAGCATTTCGATGTGATCGTCCCGGTAGATCCCGAGATCGGCGGGCGAGATCCGTCCGCGCGGCGCTACGGCGGCGGCTTCCGTGACGACCAAGCCCGCGCCGCCTACCGCGCGGCTGCCGAGATGCACCAGGTGCCAATCGTTGGCGAAGCCATCGTCGCACGAATATTCGCACATCGGCGAGACTGCGATGCGGTTGCGGAGGGTGACGCCGCGGATGGTGAGCGGAGAGAAGAGATCGGGCATAAGTTAATGATAGCGAGTGCGCGAAGATGGGAGCATGAACTATCGACAGTTAGGCCAGAGCGGGCTGCGCGTATCGGAGCTATGCCTGGGCACCATGACGTTCGGCTCGCGTTTTTTCAACATTGCCGTGGTAGACCAGGCGGGGGCCAACCAGATTGTGGCGCGCGCGCTGGAGGCGGGCATCAACTTCTTCGATACGGCCGACGTGTATTCGCTGGGCGAGGCGGAGGAGGTGCTGGGCCGCGCCCTGAAGCATTGCGGCGTGGCGCGGGAATCGACGGTGGTGGCTACCAAAGTTTTCTCGCCTACCAGCCGGGCGGCAGCGGAGCGCACGGGCGATGTGAACGCGTACGGGCTATCGCGGCAGCATATCATGGCGGCCTCGGAGGCGAGCCTGCGGCGGCTGGGCACGGATTACATCGACCTGTACCAGGTGCATGGATTCGATTTGCTGACGCCGATGGAGGAGACGCTACGCGCGCTCGACGACCTGGTGCAGCAAGGCAAAGTGCGGTATCTGGGATGTTCGAACTGGCCCGCACGTCACCTGATGAAGGCGCTGTGCCTGGCAGAGGCCAGCGGGAGGGAACAATTCGTCTCGCTGCAGGCCTATTATTCGCTGGCATGCCGCGACCTGGAACACGAACTGCTGCCGCTGTGCCGGGAGGAAGGGCTGGGAGTGCTGCCGTGGTCTCCGCTCTCGGGCGGTTTTCTGACGGGGAAATACCGGCGCGGGCAGGACTCGCCGGTGGGCGCGCGGCGCAGCGGGTTCGATTTTCCACCCATCGACAAAGAGCGCGGGTTCGACGCCGTGGAAGCCCTGGACGCGCTGGCCCAGGAGAAAGGCGCCACGATTCCGCAACTGGCGCTGGCATGGCTGCTGGCGCAGCCGGGCGTGAGTTCGGTAATCGTCGGCGCGAACAAGATGGCGCAGCTCGAGGACAATCTAAAGGCGGCCGGTGTGCAACTGGCGGCGGCGGAGGTGGAACGGCTGTCGTCGACCACCGCGCCTCCTACGCTCTATCCGCAGTGGATGGTGGAGCGGCAGAACAGCCGGTGGCGGTAGGGCGGGGGCCGGCGGTGGGCGCGCTCCGCACGCAGCAGCTTCCACTGCGGCAAGAGAGCCGGGCGGGAGGGCATCCGGACGGGCCGCAAGCACGGGCACCCGTGGTCTGCGCGTCCACCTTCGACAACCGCGACGGGCCGACGAGGGCGTCGGCTGCGGTCCAGGGGGACCGCCCCACGGCCGGCTTACGGTGCGACGCCGCGCTTGTGCAGCAGGGCGCGCACGGCGTCCACCGCGAGCAGTGCGGCGTGCTTGGATTCGGGGCTGAGGCCACCGACCGCGTTCTCGACATCGATAGGGCGGAGAGCGGCGATCTCCGGCGGGGTTTTGCCGGTCAGCAAGCCGGTGAGCGCGGAGCCCGCCGCGATGGAGGCTGTGCAGCCTCGCGTTTTATAGCGGGCCTGGGCCACGCGGCCGTCCCGGAACTCGACCGAGAGGCGCAGAATGTCGCCGCAGACCGGATTGGACACTTCCACGGTCACCGCCGGCGGCGGCAGTTCGCCCACGTTACGGGGGTTTTGGAAGTGATCGAGCAGGCGCGCGGAGTACATTTATGCTCCCATCTATGCTGCAATGATTCTAATGCGGCAGTACTTCCCGTTCAACTGGCTTATCCCGTCGATAGAAATCGGGGTCCTCTGCGTGCGGTGCACGGGCGCTTTGTCCGCCGCCGACGTTGCCGGCCGCGGGGCGGGAGCGGTCCAGGCGCCGGAGTTGGCCTGACTTGACTACCGTGGTCGCGGCCGTCATTCGACGCGGCGGCCGCATTCTGATTTGCCGGAGGAGCGCGGCACAGGCGCATGCGCTGAAATGGGAGTTTCCGGGCGGCAAGGTCGAAGCGGGCGAGAGCCCGCCAGAAGCCCTGTGCCGCGAGCTACAAGAAGAACTGGCGGTGCGCGCGCGGATCGGGGATGAGGTGGAGCGCTACGAGTTCCGCTACCCGGGCAAGGGTGCGATTCTGCTGATCTTTTACGCGGTGACCGATTTTGCCGGCGAGCCGCGCAATTGCGTATTCGAAGAGATGCGCTGGGTGGCGCCCGGCGAACTGCCGCGGTTCGATTTTCTGGAGGGAGACGTGGAATTCGTGAAACGTCTGGCCGAGAGCCTGTAACCACAGGTGGACACGGATAGAATCCGCGGCTTGGCTTTTTGTGACTCTATTGCGGCAGTTGCACGTCCACGTTCCGCTCGCGATTCAACTGGCCGGTCAACTGGCGGTCCACCAGCGACAAGGACACCTGGTTGTGGACGTTACCGGAGGTGAAATAGTGCAGCGTGTCGCCCTCAGTGTAATATGCCACGGCCGAGTAGATAGTGTGATCCTTGAAGGCGATCAGGTAGTAGGAGGGATCGCCGGGGGCGGTATCGTCATTTGAGGGCGCCTGGTAGTAATGGAAGTTCGGAGCCGCGGTGTCGGGTGGCGGGGCCTGATCGGCGGGGGCCGGGCCGAAATACTGGTTGATCACGACGGGCGGTGGGGCTGGCTCTGTTGCGGTGGACTGCGGCTGGTCCGGCTGGCCGGGGCCATTACCATCACCGTAAGCATAACCGCCGACGTAGACCGGGTAAGCGTAAATGCCAGTGGTGTTGCCGCGCCGATAGCCGTGGCCAGCGCCGCTGGAGGAGCGGAAGCCGGGGACCAAGCCGCCATAACGGTTGGCCGAGTGTGCGCCTGCGCCGGACGAAAATGCAGCGAAGCCTTGGGGGATAGCTGGAAAGACCACGTTGCCCCATGGATTGCTGCCGGCCGGAGCGTGCCTCAAGCCGGGAAAAACGACGTTGCCAAAGCCGCCGACCGACCCGAATTGGGCGGAGACCGGCCCGACCGCTAGAAACGCGACGAAGACTGCGCCGGAAAGTTTCATGGCATCCTTTGATTCAGCTTACCACTGGTCCGGCGCGCAGGCGAACTGCGGTCGCCGGGCGCTTCAGGGGGCCCGCGCAGTGAACGAACTTGTGTCACTGGTGTGGATAAGATGTAAATCGTGCGGCAGTCACTCGCGCGGCCAGGCGCCTGGGTCCGACTTGAGCGCGGCGTCCACTAGGCCGGTGGACTTCAAATACGCTGCCCAACGGCGCAGATATTCGCGGTCGAGGCGCCCCCGCTGCACGGCGACAATGCCTCGCACATCGTTCCATTGCCGCTCGGAGACCTCGCCGCCGGAGCGGTACCAAACCAGCTTCTGAGTAAAGTGTCTTCGGCGGAGGCTACGGGCAAGGCGAGCGACACGCCACCGAGTACGATGTCTCTCATCTCACGCCGCGAAAACTGCGATTGGTGGAATGGTTCGGACGTTAGCGGGAAGATATCGAACTTGTAGCTGCTGGCGAAATGGATCAGGTTAAAGGAGCGCCCGGATTCGAGTGCGTCGCGCATCATGCCGGCATCCGCGTAGAACTCGCCAGTTCCCGGATAAAACGCGCGATCCGGCCGGGATGAATATCCGCCACCAAGCCTACATCCAGCGAGGTCCGGTAAATGCCGTGAATGCCGCTGGCCATCGAGCCGCCGATCAGATAGGGAATGGCGCCGCGGTCCAGCGCCTCGATCAATGCACGCAGCGCTTGCCCGAAGTCGCTCCCGCGTCCGCGCTCTCCGGGTCCCATCCGTAGACACGCATCATGGTCTCGCGGTCCAGGTGGCGGGCGGCCGTGCGCAGAAAGGCCTCACGCTCGTCAATACCGGGATGCTGCCGGCGCACCTCGGCCTCCGCCGTCTCAAACACCATGCGGGTGAGATCGAGCATCCCCTGCACCTTTTCGGATGCGGTCATCCGGCGCTGGCATTCCAGGAACACTTCGAGCGCCTGTGGATCGGTATCCGTATACCAGTCGGACTGCGGCATTACGGTAATGATACAACGGCGTGCGCACGCAAAAAAGCCGCCGAGCCCTGGGGACTCGGCGGCGAAGAGAGAACGGGTTTGCCCGGACCTTTACTGACCCTGGCCAGTCAGCGACAGCGCTTGCGGGCTGCCCACACTGGAGTCGAACACCAGGAAGGTTGCCGACTCGCTTCCCACTACGGAAGGAGTGAAGTACGCGGTGAAGGTGCAGACAGCGCCCGGGGCCATCGACCCGCCACAAGGAGGCTCGGACCCACTGACGTTGAAGTCTTTGGCTAGCGCGCCCCCGTTCACGGTCGCGGCGGTGAGAGTTATGGTGGTGGGGCCTATGTTAGTCATGGTGAACGTGCCGGAGACCGGAATCCCGACCGCTACGATTCCGAAGTTGAGCACCGATGGATTGAACTTGATTAGAGTCCCTGTCCCCGACAGTGCCACGGTCTGCGGACTGGTACCATCGCTATCCGTTACGGTTATGACGCCTGTGACATAGCCGCTGGCGGTGGGCTTGAATTCGGCGTAAATCAAGCAAGTGCCATTTATTGCTATGACCTTGCCATTGGTGCAGGTGGTGGCGCTGGTGGTCAGAAATGGGCCGCTAACCGATACGGCTTGCGTGCCCAGAGTGAGCGCGGCGGCGGTCTTGTTAGTGAGCGTGATCCTCGTGGCGCTGCTGGTGGTACCCACGGTTTGCGCGGCGAAGGTTACAGGGCTGGGAGCAAACGTAACATTACTGGTACCGGTGCCGGTTACGCCTACCAGTTGCGGACTGGTGGGATCGTTATTGCTAATCAGCAGAACGCCCTTCTTGACGCCGGTGCTTTGCGGGTCGAAGGTCAGGCCGATGGTGCAGGTTGCCGAGGCAGCCAAGGCGCTGCCCGAGGCCGGGCAGTTATTTGAGGAAATGGCGAAGTCGGCGACCTCGCCGAGAACGATGGTCCCCATTGTGACACTGGTCTTACCCTTGTTCGTGACGGTGACGTTGTGGACGGTGCTGGCGGTCTTTACCAACTGATTGCCAAAAATCACTGGCGCTCCGCCGATGGAAATGGCGCTGCCGGTGCCTTGCAATGCGATGGTGGTGGCGCCGTTAAACGTGCCATTATCTTCGATGGTGATACTGCCGGTCTGACTTCCGGCGGCCGTTGGCTTGAAGTAGACGTAGACGGTGCATTTTTGGCCGTTGGGCAGGCTGGAGGGGCAATTGTCGGCCTCCTGAAAAGCGCCTGTGACCAACATGGTACTCATGTTAAGCGGTCCGACCGCACTGAGCGTCAGCGCCTGCGGCGGGCTGGCCGAGCCGATGGTAACGAGACCGAAGGCGAGGCTGCTGGCGGAAGCGCCCAGCCCCGCGAAGGCGGAGATGCCCCGGACGCGGAGGTTGAGCGAATCGGATACCAAGAAATTCCCCGAGGCATCCTCAAAGATCCCGGTGGGATAGTACATTTCGGCGTTGATCGCGAGTCCGCCATCGCCGGTATAGCCGGCGGTGCCAGTTCCCGCGAAAGTGGTGATGAAGCCGCTCGGAGTGACCCAACGCAACCGTTGGTTGCCGGTGTCGGCGATGAACAGGTTGCCGTTGGCGTCCGCTTTCACGTCCTGCGGGGAGTACAGGGAGATCTCGGTGGCAACGCCATCGCCCGTGAAGCCGGCAGTACCATCGCCCGCCACCGTGCTGATGATGCCCGTGGACGCGCTGACCATGCGGATGCGGTGGTTGGCGGTGTCGGCAATGTACACGTTACCGGCGCCATCTTCCGTCACCGCTTCGGGAGAGTACAACTCCGCGTCGTTCGCCGGCCCTCCGTCCCCCGAGAAACCGCAGCCACCGTCTCCGGCGAAGGTCCTGACGATCCCGCCCTTAACCACGCGAATCCGGCAGTTGGCGGCATCCGCTATATACACGTTGTTCTGGGTGTCCACGAATACGCTATAAGGGTAATTCAGTTGAGCGCCGATTGCCGGCCCGCCATCGTTGGAATACCCGCAGCTTTGCGGGATGCCCGCGAAGGTGCTGATGGTCCCGGAGAGACTGACCTCCCGCACGGCGCAATTGTATGTGTCGGCGAAATAGATGTTACCGGAACTGTCCCGGGCGACGCCGGCCGGGTAATACAAATTTGCGCTGGTGGCTGGTCCGCCGTCCCCGCCATATCCCGCTACGCCCGTGCCCGCGAAGATGTTCACCAGATCCGTGGACCACACCTCTTCGCGCACCATGGAGTTAGCGGAATCCGAGACAAAGATGTTGCCGGATGGGTCTTTCATCACGGCGTAAGGGTTGTAGAGCACTACGCCCTGCGGTGGCAGGTTGGATACGGGCGTAGGCATGACCGTGCTGCCGTTGCCGGCTATCGTGTTGATGCTTCCGCCGACTACGAACTGACGGAGGCGGTTGTTATAAGTGTCCGCGACATACACGGTCCCGGAACTCGTCAGACCTACGCCGTAAGGATAATATAGGCAGGCGCTGGTGGCCGGCCCGGTGTCTCCGCACCATCCGACGCCGCCGCCCCCCGCGATGGTGTTGATGTTGCCGCCAACAGTGAACTGGCGGATAACCGCGTTGTAGGTGTCCGCGATGGTTACTGTTGTGCCACTCACGGCGATCCCGAAAACGGCGTTGAAGGTAGCGCTGGTGGCCGCGCCGCCGTCTCCGCTGTAGCCAGCCGTGCCATTGCCGGCGACGGTCGTGATCTTCCCGTTGGAGACGGCGACTTCGCGGATGCGGTAGTTGTTGGAGTCGGCGATGAACAAGTTGCCGGAAGCGTCCAGGGCGATCGCGGCAGGATAATACAGCTCCGCGCTAGTCGCCAGACCCCCATCGCCGCTGTATCCGGTTGTTGCGTTTCCGGCGTAATTGCTGATGGTGCTGGTGGAAAGAACCAGCTTGCGAATCACACTGTTTACCTGGTCCGCGATGTAGAGATTTCCCGAATGATCGATGGCCAGACCCTCGGGATGGCACAGGGAGAAGTTGGTGGCGGGGCTGCCGTTTCCGTTATAGGTGCAGCCATTGGCATAGTTGCCGGCGATAGTGGTGATGGTGTTGGATGTATCCACCTTCCGGACCACCGAGTTATACTCGTCCGATATGTAAACGTTGCCGCTGGCGTCCACGGCGACTCCATAGGGGCAATTCAAGAGCGCATTGGCCGCGCCGCCCGAAACCCCGTCGCCGGCGTACCCGGGAAGGCCGTTGCCGGCCACCACCGTGAGGAGGCCGCCGGTGGAGACCTTGAACACACGGTTCTGGTTGCACGCGGCCACATAATAGTTTCCCGCGCTATCCACGGTAACCGAAACCGGATCGTTGATGTCGGCGTCGATGGCGGGCGTGTCGTTGGGACCGCCGCCGATGGCGGTGGTGATGACGTTCTGCTGGGCCAGTGCGGACAAGCCGAGCAGCGGGAGGGTCAACAGTAGAGCGAGAGTCGTTTTAGTATGGCGCATAATTTTGTCCTGGAGATTTCCTTTTTCTTAGGCTGGATTCCCGCGGCTACTCGGTGGCCTCAGGCCGGGCCTCCGGAATGAGGGGGCTGCGGCTCAGTTGCGCCGATCGCTCGAAGGCGTGCCCGTCTTCGTCGCTATAGCCGATAAACACGGGGGGCTGGATGCGCGTGGACCACCGCTCGAATTCCGCGCGCGGGATGGTGAGTTGTTGGCTGACGACCACGTCGCTTCCGCTGCGCCACAGCTTGATGGGCGCGAAGCTCGCCAGTACGCCCGGTACGGCGTGCGGCGCGTGGATCGTGACGACGGCTTGTTTGAGGTCCGCGCCGCTATAGTTAAAGAGCTGCAGCGTGAGTGTGAGTTCCACCTGGCCGTCTTTTTCGGCGATATTTGTCAGATTGTAGTGTCCGGCAAAGTCGCGGCCATCTTTGGCGCCGGCTGGCACGGTGAATAGTACTGGTAGAGCGAACAGGGCAAGGATGCCCGTCCGCGAAAAACTCGTTAATCGCATGATCCCTCGTTCGTGTGGAAGTTTTATTGGCGAATGGAATGCTTTCGCCTGTTCGGTCTAAAGGCGCAAAGCGGCGGAGAAACCCGCCACGGAAGTGAAGGTAAAACAGAAGTAAAATCGTGCCCGGTGAAAGCGCCCCGCCTGGCCAGATCACCCGATGCCTCCAGAATTGGCGCGGCGGCGACGAGGAGGCCCTCTCTCGACTGACCGCCGCCGATGGCTTGCCTTCCGTCGCTCGAATGCGGCGCGTGTTCGCGCCGGGCCAGCGGAATCGCCGGCCCGGCCGGGCCGCCTTTGGTCTTGAGGCGGCTCCGAGACAGTCAATTAGGTGGCCGAATCAGTTGCCAGCGTCTTGGTTGACGGTGAGTGCGAAGCCGCTGCTCAATCTGACCACCGCTGAACGGGCCGCGCCTAGGTTGGCCGCCACGTTGAATGTGGGCGTCACATCATCGCCGGTCACACAGGGCGTCGCACCGCAGACGCTACCTCCGCCCACTGCCTGATTTGCCGACGGGGATAAGTTCGATATCCATGGTGCTTTTGAGGTCGCAGCATAGACAATGCAGCCGTCATGGCCTGGCGGCACAAAGATACTCGCGATGATATTCCCGACAGGCCCTCCGCCACTTGCGACCTGAATGGTCGCGGTCGGCGGGCTGTACTGGCACGACTTCGTAGGGTAGCCACCCTGTTTGAGCGTCCCCACAAAGGCGCTGCCCAGCCTGATCGTCGCCGCGCGGGGTGCGGTGGAGGTATTGACGGCTGCTACGAGTAGGATATAACCGGTGCCGCCGGGGTAGGCGCCCGCCGGTGGTTGCGCCGTAACGCCGCTGAGCCAGGAGGCACTATAGCTCACCCCGGCAACGCGACAAGCCGAAGCGCCGTTGGGGGGACTATAGCTGTAGCCGAAGTCGTCTTGTTCTTGGCCGGAGTTAAACCAGGACACGGTTTGGGTCCAGGAGGGCGGAGTAAACACGCATGCCGGATACGCGAGGGGTTCCTGGTTGGCATTCGTGGGAATTTCAAAGATCATTCCGCGGTGGCTTGCGTTGCCCTCGAGTTGGGCGGCGCCGTAGATGTGGCGCTCGGAATCCAAGGCCAAATCTCCATGCGTCCAGGAGCCACCAGGGCGATCCATGGAGCCGCGCAACGCGATCAGATAATCGACGGCGCCGATCTCGAGGATTTGCGGTCCAATTGTTCCCCCGGAAGGCGCGGATTCACCGGCGGCGTAGCCGATGCGGTAGAGGCTGCCCTGGGAGTCCCGGGCGACATTTCCGTCGAGGAGATCTCCGGCGGTCGCGGAAGTCGCGGCGATCGTTTGCGATCCCGCCAATGCGCGGCCGTCGGCCAAGCGGCTTGGCCCGCCGGTGGGCGCCGCGAAGCTGTGCAATACAGTCGCGGTGCCAGTACTGGGATCCACCCGGAATACGATTCCAGCGCCGGCGGCGCCGCCACTCCGGGTGATGCCATAGAGTTGGCTGTTTTCCAAGAGCAGGTGTCCTTCGGGGGCAGCCCCGTCGGACAGACCACTGAAGCTGTAGAGGGTGGTTAGCGTGCCGGCCGCATCCAACTTGAACACGGTCCCGTAGTTGTAAACCCCACCGCCGCTGGTGGCGCCATAGAGATTACCTGCGGAGTCGCGGACCAAGCTCCCTTTTGGGAGTTCTCCATCCGGCCCCGCGAAGCTGTGCAACAGCATTAATTCGCCACTTGAGTCGATCCGGAAGATCGTTCCAGCGTTGTAAATGCCACCCATGCGGGTTGTGCCGTAGAGGTTGCTTGTTAGGTCCGCGACCAAACCGCCGGCTGGATTGGCTCCGTCCGCGGCGCCGCCGGTGAAGGTGTGCAGGACTGTGTTCTGGCCGGTGTTGGGATCCATCCGAAAGAATGTCCCGTTGTCGAGGTATCCGCCGTTCGAGGTCGTGCCGTATAGCCCTGTGCTATGCAGAACGAGACTTCCGTTCGGATTGGAGCCGTCGGCTCCGCCCGTAAAGGTGTGCAGCACCTTGTACGTCTGCGCTTCTGCCGCGGGTGTCCCGATCGCCGCCATCATGAAAATCGTTCCTAGTATTGCCAGCGCGCCGCTTGTTTCCAACCGGGGGATCGCGGATACGCAGCGTTGGTGTTGCCGTGTCTTGGTCATAAACTTCGCCTTTTTCAGTTGTTGCCGTCAGCCCCGATCATGCTGTTCGCCTTAAAGGCGCCAAAGCGGCGTACAAACCCGCCACCGACGTGAAATTCTCATGGGCGCGGGTCAAAAAAGTAAGAATAGAGGTACCGTCATGCCCGCCAGCGAAGATGAAAGCGCCGTGTCTGGTGCCATCACCCGATGCCCGTAGAGGCTACCGGGCGAGTCTTGGATTCGCGGGGAAGAGCCCCGGCGCTCCATAGGGTCCGGGGCGAGAAGCGTGCACTCTATGGCAACACCCGGAAGGACACGTAACTCGAAAGCGTGCGGGTGGGTGTTACCACCTCGACTTTTCCGGTGCTCGCGCCGGCGGGTACGGTGGTGGTGATTTCGGAGCTCGAAACCACTGTGAAGACAGCCGCGGTGCCGTTAAAGCCGACGCTGCTCGCGCCGGTCAGGTTGGTACCCAAAATCTTGACTGCCGCTCCCACCTTGCCTGATGTAGTCTGCGTTTCCACAAACGGGCCGAGACCCACAGAAAGGCTGAAGACCGTGCCATAGTTGTAGGCCCCGCCAACATCCGTCGTCCCGTAGAACTTGCCATTGGTGTCCTGGACCAGCGCCGCCTCCGGATATGCGCCGGCTGTGCACATGTTCCCGTTGATGGGGCCCGCGGGGCAGAAGGTGTAAAGCGTGGTCAGCGTGCCACCAGGGGTGATTTTGAAGACCGTGCCTTGGGGGTCGGTGCCGACGCCGCCACTAATCGTGGTCCCGTAGAAGTTCCCATCGGTGCCCTGAACCAGCCCCGCAATCGGGCTTCCGCCGTCTATGCACTGGCCTTCCAGGTAGCAAAAGCTGTGAAGCGTGGTCAGCGTGCCACTGGGGGTGATTTGGAAAACCGTGCCACCGGCGGCCGCCCCCCCTGAGTTGACGCCGCCATTGAGCGTGGTCCCGTAGAAGTTCCCATCGGTGCCCTGAACCAGCCCCGCGTACGGGGAGATGCCGTCCGTGCCGTCGAAGCTGTGGAGGGTCCTCAGCGTGCCACCCGGGGTCATTTTAAAGACCGTGCCAAGGCTGTTGGCCCCGCCCCCGGAAGTTGTCCCGTAGAAGTTCCCATCGGTGGCCTGGATCACCCCCCCCAGGGGGCCGCTGCCGTCCGTGCCGTCGAAGATGTGGAGGGTGGTCAGCGTGCCACTGGGGGTGATTTTGAAGACCGTGCCATAGTTGGTGCCGCCAGCGGAAGTTGTCCCGTAGAGGTTACCATTGGTGGCCTGGACTAGCGCACCGTAGGGATATTCGCCGTCCCCGCCCGCGAAGGTGTGGAGGGTAGTCAGCGTTCCACCGGGGGTCATCTTGAAGACCGTGCCATTGCTGGCCCCACCCACCTCGGTCGTCCCATAGAAGTTCCCATTGGTGGCCTGAACCAGCGCCCCGTACGGTAAGAAACCGTCCGTGTTGTCGAAGTTGTGGACGGTCGTCAGCGCGCCACTGGCGGTGATTCTGAAGACCGTGCTAACGCCGTTGGCATTGACCAACGTTGTCCCGTACAAGGCCCCATTGGTGGCCTGGACCAGCCCCACCTGGAGCTGGGACCCGTCCGTGAGATCAAAGCTGTGCAGTGTGGTGAGAGTCTGAGCAGGTAGGGCAATCGCCGTGGTTGCGCACAGCACAAAAACAGCGTACGCCCTTGTCCCCCAGTTCAGTTTGCCCGCCGCGTTGCCTATTCGTTTCATCGATGCGCTCCTTGTTCTTGCACGGGGTTCGATTTTGGTTCCATTGAAAATCGTCCCTAGTATTGCCAGCGTCCCGCTTGTCTCCAACCGCTGGAGGGATATGGAGCGTTGGTGTTGCCGTGTCGTCGTCATAGAGTCATCCTCATTCAGGTGGTGTTGCTTAGCAGCCCCTGATCGTGCTGTACACCCTAGAGGCGCAAAGCGGCGCACAAACCCGCCACTAGGGTGAAAATTTTCACGGATGCCATTGAAAACAAGTAAAATAGATGTAAAGCCATGCCCGATGAGAGCGTCGCGCCTGGCGACATCACCCGATGCCTCCAGGACTGGCGCGGCGGCGACGAGGAAGCCCTCGATCGCCTGACCGCCGCTGTTTACCGGGAATTGCGCCGTCTGGCGTCTTTCCTGTTCGCCGCTGAAAGCGGCGGCCGCACCCTGCAGCCAACCGCCTTGGTGCATGAGCTCTATCTGCAGCTCCCCAGCGTGCAGCACCTGGATTGGAAAAGCCGGGCCCAGTTCCTGAGCGTGGCCGCCAAGATAATGCGCAACATTCTGGTGGATCATGCCCGCAAACGGCACGCCGCCAAACGGGGCGGTGGCGTGGCGCCGGTGATCGTCGATGCGCCGGCCGAAGATCCGGCGCTGAAGTCCGACGTGCTGGTGATCAACGACGCCCTGGATCGCATGAGCGAACACTATCCGCGGCAGTCGCAGGTGGTGGAGTTGCGCTTCTTCGGCGGCTTGACCACCGAGGAAACCTGCCAGGTGCTCAGCGCCACCGGGGTAGAATGCTCGCTCCGCACAGTGGAACGCGATTGGACTTTCGCGCGGGCGTGGTTGCAAAATGCCATCGGACCAAGCTGAAAGGAATCCGCGTGCGTTGCGGACGCGCACGGTCGGGCGGCCTGGGAGGCCGCCGCAGGCCGAGGGCCTGCCCCACAGTGTCTGATAATTTCTGGCAGCGCGTGGAGCAACGCTTTCAGGAGGCCTGGGACCTGAAAGCAGGAGCCCGAACGGCGTTTCTCGCCGATGCGTGCCACGGCGACGAGCGCCTGCGCCACGCCGTCGAGGATCTGCTCGACGCCTCCACGGAAGCCGAAGCCAATCCTCTCTGGAACGAACCGGCGATTCAAAACGAAGCGCGGTTTCTGGCGGCCAGCAACGATGCCACCACGCTGGACCGCTACCGGCTCATGGAGCGCATCGGCGCGGGCGGTATGGGCGTGGTGTATAAAGCCGTCCGGGCCGATGACGAATTCTCGAAGTTGGTGGCGGTCAAAATCGTCCAGGACACCGACCCCGCTATGGTAGGACGCCTGCGCCAGGAGCGGCAGATCCTGGCCGGCCTGGAACACCCCCACATCGCGCGACTCTTGGATGGCGGAACCACGGCGGATGGCCGGCCCTTCCTGGTGATGGAATACATCGAGGGCCTCCCTATCGACCGCTACGTGGCGGAACGCCGGCCGCCCGTGCGCGAAATCCTCGAATTGTTCCGCAAAATCTGTTCGGCGGTCTCGTATGCCCACAGAAATCTGATCGTGCATCGGGACCTGAAGCCGGGCAACATCCTAGTCACAGCGGATGGGCAACCCAAGCTGCTCGATTTCGGCATCGCCAAGCTGCTGGATGGATCGGCGCAGCGAACCAAGACCGGTGCGGGCGCCATGACGCTGGAGTACGCCAGCCCCGAACAGGTTTTGGGCGCGCCGATCACCACAGCCAGCGACATCTACTCGCTGGGCGTGCTGCTATACGAACTGCTGAGCGGCGCGCGTCCCTATCGCCACGCCGCCAGTCCGCTGGAACTGGCCCGGGCGATCACCAAGGACGATCCGCCGCCACTCAGTACTCACGCGGGCCGCCGTTTCGACAGCGATCTCGAAAACATCGTGCAGGTGACCCTCCGTAAGGAACCGGAACGCCGCTACGCCTCGGCGGATCTGTTAGCCGAAGACCTCCACCTCTATGTTGCGGGATATCCGGTGATGGCTAGGCCCGCCACGCGTGGATACCGTTTCGCCAAGTTCGTCGGCCGAAACAAGACGCCGGTCGCGGCGCTGGTGCTGGTGCTGCTGGCGCTCCTCGGGGGGATCGCCGCCACGGCTTGGGAGGCACACATCGCCAACCAACGGTTCAACGATGTGCGCCAATTGGCCCACGCAGTCGTATTTGAATACCACGACGCCATCGAGCCTTTGCCCGGTTCCACGCCAGTGCGGCAGAAGCTGGTGAAAGACGCGCTAGTCTATCTGGACAAGCTCTCGCGCGATTCGGGCGACGCTTCGCTGCAGCGGGAGTTGGTGGAAGCCTACGTCAAGATCGGCAACGTACAGGGAAATCCGTACTACCCCAATTTGGGCGACACGGCCGGCGCTTTGGCCAGCGGAAAGAAAGCAGTGACGGCGGGCGAACGGCTGGTGGCGCGCGACGCGAGTGGCCTGAACCAGCGCGCGCTGGCATCCGCTTATGCCGCCGAGGCCGACATTTTGTACGGTATAAATGACTTGGCCGGCGCAAACGGAAACTACCGCAAAGCCGTGTCCCTGGCCGAAGCTGCGGTGCGCAAGCTTCCGCCGGATCTGGACACCCGGCGGCAATTGGCCGGCACGCTGCGGAATTGGGGAGACCTGGCGGGCGGCGAGGGAATGTCCAACATGGGCAAGCCCGCAGAAGCGTTGGCCCGCTACCGGCGATCGCTCGACATCGCCAACACGTTGGTGAAGGAGTATCCCGGCTCGCCGCTGGCGAAGAAAGAACTCTACAATTGCCACCTGGCGTTGGCGGACGCCGAGACGACCGCGGGACATCGCGCGGCCGCGGAGGAAGAGGCGCGCGGGGCATTGAAGATGATTCAAGAAATCTCCGCCGCCGATCCAGGAAACGCCACCGACCAGGTCGAGATCGCCAATACTTCCACCCGCCTGGCGCAAGCCTCGATCGACAATGCCAAGCCGGCCGAAGCTGTGCCGCTGGTCCTGACGGCGGTGTCGATCCTGGAAACACAAGTGAAATCCGACCCGGCCAACCGCCTGTTCCGGCGCAACCTGGCTGTTACGGAGCTGCACGTCGTCAACGCCCTGCGCAAGTCGGGCGACCCCGCCGGTGCGCTGGCTCACGCGCAAAAGGCGCTAACGCTGAGCCAGCAACTAAGCGCCGCGGATCCGCAGAACATCGAGATTGTCTCCGATGTAGCGAACTGCCATCTGAAACTGGCACAGGTGCTGATGGACACGCGCGATTTTCCGGCTGGTCTGGGCCATGCCATGAAATCCATGACCCTTCTCGACGGCATGCTGGCGCGCGCGAAGGATTCGAATCTCACGCGGATGCGCATCCGGGCGGCTCTGGCGGCGGGAGATATCGAATTGCGAATGGATCGGGCGGCCGCCGCGCTGGTCCACTATCAGCAGGCCGGCAAGGCCGCCGGGGAAGTCGTGGCGGGCGGCGCCGGGCAGACGAGCGCCAGAACCGACCTGGCGCGCAGCCAGACGGGCGCGGCGGATGCGAACGAGCGGCTGCACCGTTGGCGCGATGCGCTGGACGGTTACCGGAGCGCGCGCCAGACGTGGTCCGAACTGCGCGACCTGAAAGCCCTCGCGCCGGAAGACGCCAATCAGCCGGAGCATGTCGCCGCCGCGCTGGCGCGTTGCGAGAAACAGGTCAGGTAGCGAATCATTCCGCCGCCTAACCCCAATACTGTTCAGTTACGAGGCATCTCCGTGGGGCAGACGATCGTGTTGTGTCGTCTGCCCAGACGCAAGAGTGACAGACCACAAAAAGCGATGGTCTGCCCCACGCCTAATTCGACTTTCGCACTTCGACGACTTTTGGCAGATCGGCCGAACTATATTTGGTTTGCCTGCAACAACAATCATCCGAAAAAGGCCTGAAAATGGCCTTATGAAGACCTACCCTCTTTTCTTTCGCCTCGACTTCTGGCATTCTGCTGTTGTCCATGTTTCTGCGCAGCACCGAGCGAAAGAAGGACGGCAAGACTCACCGCTATTTCAGCGTGGTGGAGAATCGCCGGCTGCCAGGCTCCAGGACTGTGCAGCGCACAGTGTTGTATCTGGGCGAGATTAGAACGGAAGCAGTATGCCCGCGCCGAGCAGCTATTCAGGTAAGTAATCGCGCGCTTGACGCAAGCGCTGTCTGCCGATCACCTGAACACCGGTGTCGCGCAACTCAGGCTCGGACGCACGCTCCTGCGCGAGCGGCGCTACAGTGAGGCGGAAAGTCACCTCCTGGCCGGCTATGAGATCATCGGCAGGCAAACCAGTCCCTCGGTCAGTTGGCTGCAGACCGCGCGCCAGGATCTCGTTACACTGTACGACGAGTCGGGCCATCCGGAGAAAGCCGCGCGATTTCGCAGGTAGCCGCCGGCGCAGCACCTCGGTCCCCGGCTACTGCACAGGCATGTGGACTACGGCATCCTTCTTCACATCCGCACCCACACGATACGGAACCTTGGCCGCGCCCAGATCGTTCCCAATCAGCCGAATGCCACGGCTCTTGGCCCCCGCGATATCCAGAAATAACTCGGTGCCTGCGGCGGCATTCGAATTCCGCACCGTCGCGCCATCCACGTTCGTGAATCGGACGGCGGGCGCGCCGGCCCCAGCCGGCCTTTCCCTGAAGGCATCCAGTTCCAAGTCCTGCGCATCATCTACCCGCAGCGCGCTCTGCCACTTCGCCGACACCGGCTTGTCCCAGATCACTTCCACGTCCTTGAGCTTCAGATTGCGCGCCCAGCGGACTTCGATGGCATCCACCGTCTTCTGCAACGGCGAGTCAGGATCGTTCGAAACGAACAGCTTGATGTTATCCAGGCTGACGCCGTCGAGCCAGTTGTCCGGATGCCCGTGGATCATCGAAGTTCCCTGCCCGTGCGCCACCACGTTCCGGATCAGGACATTGCGAATCGACCCCGCCCGCGGCTCATTGGCGCGCGCCGTGCCATCCACCTCGCTGCGCCGCTTGATGTTGAAGTGGATGGGGTCGCCATCGCCCCACCAGAACCAATCGTGGCGGCGGCACTCGATGGTCAGGTTCGAGAGCACCACGTCGCTCACATATCCGCCGTCGAAGACCATGAAAGCGATGCCACGGTTCGATCCGGTGATCACCGTGTTATCCACCGTTACATGCCGGATGCAATTCATGTTTCCATCGCAGAACTTCACGGCGCTCGAGGCCGACGAAAGCCGGCAGTTCGTGACCGTGATGTTTTCGCACGGTAGCGCCGGACCCCAGATATTGGACGAATAAAACACGATGGCGTCGTCGCCGGTCTCGATGGTGCTGTTGGAGATGCGCACGTCTTTGCATCCGTCGGGATCGATGCCATCGGCCCACACCGCATCTTTCAAGCTCGATTGGATATAGACACCGTCGATTGTGAGGCGTTCGCAGGCGTAGGGATTGATCGTCCAGCTTCGAGAGCGCACGAACGATAGCCCGGCAATGCGCACGTCTTTGCAGCGCAGCAGCAAGACCAGGTGCGGGTACATCTGCTCCGTCGGAAAGCCCGCCGGAAAGGATCGCATCAACGGTTTGCCCAGGGCCTTGGCCAGCAGCATGTTCTCGCGGATTAAGGCGTCGTCGAAGTCGCCGTTGGCCTGCCATATGTAGCTCGCCTGGCCGTCCACGGTGCCGCGCCCTTCGATGGTGATGTTGTCCACGCCTTCGCCGTAGAGCAGCGCGGCTTTGTCGAAGGCTTTGCTATCGAGCGAGGCGAGCAGTGTCGCGCCGGAATCGATCAGCATTCGCACATGGCTGCGCAGATGCAGCGTGCCGGACGTGTATTCGCCGGGAGGCAGATACACGGTGCCGCCGCCCGCGGCGCCGGCCGCGTCCATGGCCTTCTGAATGGCGGGGCGCGCATCGTCGGATTTGCGACCGGTGGCGCCGTAGTCTTGGATGTTGAAGATCGCTTCGGCGGCGAAAGCAGGCGAAATCGTGGCCAACAGAAGAGCCAGCAGCAGGCATCTATAACTACGCATGTTCATGCCGGCAGATCGGGTTCGGTGGGCGCACTTCGAATCGGCGCAGGCGCAGGTTCGTCGGGCATGGGCGGAGGCTCCTCAACGGGCGGCTCGGGCTCGCCGGGCATGGGTGTGGGCTCCCCGACAGGCGGTGGAGGCTCGTGCACCGGGTCCGGCTCCTGCACAGCATCGGGCGCATGCACGGGCTCGGGCTCCCCCACTGGCGACGCGGCACCCAGCACCGTCTCGTCGACTGGCGGAGGCTCGTCGACCGGCGCAGCCATGTGCACCGGTTCGTCCAGCGGCACCTTGCACTCGCAACAATCGCTGCACTGCCCGCATTTCGCGCATAAATGGTTGGCGCAAGTGTCCTTGGTACACCACACGCAAATGCGCGTGGATTCCTCTCCACAGATCGTGCAGTTGAACGGCATGCTACTTTTTCTCCGTCTTGGGAGCGGCGTTGGGCTGCTTGGCCAGCATGCCGCGGCAGCGCTGCGCTTCATGATCCATCACGGCGCATTCCTGTTCATGCGTGGCTGCCAGGTCCAGAATATAGCGCTGGAAGCGCTCGCGGTTCGCGCCGTTCTCGGCCATCTGGCTGTTCAGCAGGTCCGCCACCGCCGGATTCCAGTACTTGCGAATCCCCTCCTCGATGGAGAACAGGGTCTTCTCAAGCGACAACATGCGGAAGTAGGTAGCCAGGTCGGCCGAAAGCTTGTCGGGCGAATTGGCCAACGCCAGCGCCTCGGTGGCCAGGGCTTTGGCCTGCACTTTACTCCCATTGAGCTGCATGATGTAGGTATCCGGCGCTCCGTGCTTCGCCATTTCCTTCGCGTCGATTTGTTCCAGCACCGGAACCATGCGCTGCGCGTGCGCGGCGATTTCTTTCAGCACGGGACGGATGTCCCAATCCGGCTCGATCCCTTTTTCCTGGGCGCGAATGCCCATCGACAACGCCACCGCCAACAACAGTGCGCGAAAGCAGCAAGCTCGCATATCTCATTTCAATCTAGCATCGTTGGGGTGCGCTTCGGCCGCGCCTTGAACCCACGATACGGCCGGACCTTGATCTGGCGTGCGCGCTGGCGCGTCTGAAAAATGTCAAAAGCCGACTGCATGCCCATCAGAGTTTCCATCTTCGGACCAAAAGCCTTTTCGATGCGTAGCGCCATGTCTCCAGTCAGGTCCGCCTGTCCGTTCAGAAGACTGGAAAGCGCCTGCCGCGACACGCCCAGAGCTTTGGCGGCGGCCGTCACGGTCAGGTTGTGCGCTTCGACGATCTCGGTGCGTATGACTTCGCCGGGGTGCGGCGGGTTAAACATCGGCATCGTTGTCTCCTTCATCAGTGGTAGTCCTCAAGGTTCACATCGAGGACCTTCCAGCCGGAAGGCCCTTTGTGAAGCCTTCCTCATAAAACTGCTGAAGCGCCTTATGGCTGAAGCGCCGAACGTTCATGTTCCAATCGTAAGCTGTCGCTTGACACTTGTCAATTCACGCGGTGCGCCGCGGCCAGGCTGCATGCCCATCGGAGTCGTCTGCGAACCTTCAGTTTTGGGGAAAACGGTCACACCAGAGCTGGCAACCGTTCCCTGACGGTCGCGGCTCAGTTACGACATGCGTATTTTGATGGCGTTACCGAGCCACGACGGTTAGGGAGTGGTCGACAGCACCGATCCTCCCCCAGAATTGTTAAGCATCCCGTACTGTACCCGGCCTCCAAGTTTTCCCAAACCAGTCCTGTTGTTTTTTGCTTCCGCATGCATACAATAGCTATAGGGAGTAGCAGATCCAGGCCTTTATGGATTCCGACGCGCCGCTGAATGCCAGACTGCAGGACATCCTGCATGCCATCGTGCGGACCTACATCGAGAGCGGCGAGCCGGTGGGATCGCACACGATTGCGCAAAGCCGCAACCAGAGGCTTAGTGCGGCTTCCATCCGCAACGTAATGGCCAGCCTGGCGGATGCCGGCTACCTCTCGCAGCCACATACGTCCGCCGGCCGGGTGCCGACCGAAAAAGCTTTTCGCGATTATGTACTGACGCTCAATGCGGGCCGGATGCCGTCCGCCGACGCGGCGCGCTTGCGCATCGAGCTGATGGAAGCCCCCACGGCCGCGGCGCGGGTGGAGCGTTGCTGCCACATCCTGACGGAGCTGACGCGCAACGTAGGGATCACCGCCGCCCTGCCGCCGGCCGTGCGCGAGCTGGACCAGATCGAACTCGTGCCGCTGGGCGACCGCCGCATCCTGGTGATCCTGGTGACGCGCGACCGCACCGTCCACAACCGCGTGGTCGTTTTGGACGAACTGGTCTCCTCCGAGGAACTGGTCAACATTCGCAACTACGTGAACCGGAACTTCAGCGGCTGGCGTCTGGAGGATGCCCGGCGCGAGTTGCTGCAGCGCATCGCCGAAGAGCGCGCGATTTACGATGCGGTGCTGCGCAAGCTGACGCTGCTTTACCGGAAGGGCTTGTTGGACGTGGATGTGGCTCCCGTGGTCCATATGGAGGGCGCCTCCAACCTGCTGGGCCTCGACCTGCACCTCACGCGCGAAAAACTGCGCGACCTATTGCGGGCGCTGGAAGAGAAGGAACGGCTGGTGGAGTTGCTGAACCGCGTTCTGGAGCAGCCCACCGGACTGCTGGAAGTGCGTGTGGGCCTGGAGGAGGCGCATCCCGCCATGAAGGAGTTGGCCATCATTGGCATCTCATTCCAGATGCCCAGCGGGATCTGGGCCAAGATCGCGGTGCTGGGCCCTATGCGCATGCAGTATGAGAAGGTGATGGGCGCCGTGCTGCAGACCCGGCGGGCGCTCGAGAGCATGCAGTTCTAGCGGGAGGCAGGCGAAACCGCCTGCCGCACCTGGGTTTGTTAATCTAATAAGCAGTGGCAGAAGATAACCAGGAACAGAATTCGTCGGGCGTGGAGGAGAGCCTGCAGGTAGTCACTCCCGAAGCCCAGATTGCGGCTCTGACCGCCGAGCGCGACCAGACTGCCGCGGAAAATGCCGATTTGAGAGACCGCCTGCTCCGTACGCTTGCGGATTTCGATAACTTCCGCCGGCGGGCCGCGCGCGACCGCTCAGAGTACGTGCAGTTTGCGGCCATGGAAATGGTCCGCGACCTGATCCCCATCCTGGACGATTTCCGGCGCGCCATAAAGGTTGAAACCGCCGATAAAGAATATGCCAAAGGCATCGAACTGATCGATCAGCGGCTCGCGGAAACCCTGAAGAAGGCCGGTTTGGAGCCCATCGAGGCTGCCGGCAAACCGTTCGACCCGAATTTGCATCAGGCTGTCGACCGCGTCCAGTCTGAAGAATGGCCGGACCAGACGGTGCTGGAAGAATACCAAAGCGGATATAATTTCAAAGGAAAGCTTTTGCGGCCGGCCATGGTGAAGGTCGCCGTAAAGCCCTGACGGTCCCCGTAATTCCCCGTGGCGAAAAGAGACTATTACGAAATCCTCGGC
>OCTA010000998.1_pt1 | contig 26354 bp, 24 predicted proteins | sample 1538991 | NCBI WGS metagenome assembly OCTA01 (sample SAMEA3539302, study PRJEB22396) | soil metagenome | biome: tundra; feature: field; material: soil | place: USA | collected 2010-05 | depth 0.15 m | reverse complement strand
CCGTCCGGTTCGGAGGGAGGGGTGGCGCTAACCCCGCCATCCCTACCCCTATCATGCCTTGTGCCTTTCGCCGGTGGAACACCCAGGCTCGGGTATTCGCTTGCGGAGCGGGCAAAGCAGCGCCATGCTTAAGCTTGGCCCAGGTTCGGCGGGGCTGGGCTTTTCCTTTTTGTTACAGGGCCTAAGATGGTTGAGACGATGGACCAAGTTTGCGTTACCTTGAAGCACTGGCTGGTGGGTTTTGCCCCGGACCAGTGGCAGCCGCTCTTTTCAGCCGTGCTTTCTGTCGCCGCGATAGTCATCGCGTTCCCCGCGCTCTTCGCGATCACCACCATCCTGGAGCGCAAGGGCCTCGGGCGTATTCAGAACCGTTATGGCCCCAACCGAGTCGGCCCATACGGCCTCCTCCAGCCCCTCGCTGACGGCCTCAAAGCCTTGACGAAAGAGGATGTCGTGCCGCATACGGCCGACCAGATCGTGCACTATCTCGCGCCGGTGGTCCTGGTGGTGCCGGTCTTCCTGGCCCTCGCGGTGGTGCCGGTGGGTCGGAACATGACTGCCCTTGATATCGATACCGGCGTTCTGTTCTTCTTCGCCGTTGGCGCCGCCACCGAGCTGTCGGTCTTCATGGCGGGCTGGTCAAGCAGGAACAAGTATTCGCTGCTGGGCGCCATGCGCGCTATTGCGCAAATGATCAGCTACGAGGTTCCCCTTATCCTTTCCGCGGTGACGGTCGTCATGGCAGCCGGCTCGCTGTCCACCGTGAAGATCGTCGAGGCGCAGGCGGGCTACTGGGGCGTCTTGCCGCGGTGGTATGTGCTGACGCCGTGGGGACTGGCCGGGTTCATCCTGTTCATGATTGCGGGCGCCGCCGAATCGAACCGTTCACCGTTCGATCTCCCCGAGGGTGAATCGGAGATTATCGCCGGTTACTACACCGAGTATTCCGGATTCAAGTTCGCGCTGTTCTTTCTCGGAGAATACCTGGGCATGTTCGCCATCAGCGGACTGGGCATCACGCTCTTTCTGGGCGGCTGGCACGCACCGCTCTCCTTCCTCGGCTTGATCCCATCCTACGTCTGGTTTTTCGCCAAGCTGCTCGCGCTCATTGCCGTGTTTATCTGGGTGCGCGGGACGCTGCCGCGGTTGCGCCTGGACCAGCTCATGGGCTTTGCCTGGAAATTGATGCTGCCGATGACGTTCACCAACATTCTTGCCGCTGGGGTGTGGCGGTTTATGCCGGCAGGTGTTGCACGCTGGGTGGTTTGCTTGATTCTCGTGGCCGCTGCTTACCTCGTGCTCGCGCGGATGCTAAGCGGACGAAAACAACTGGGTAAACGAATATATCGATATGCGGATTGACCTATGTAACCCTATGACTTGGCCCTTCGCCATCCTCGCCATGTTGACCCTGGCCAGTGCCGTAGCAGCCATGAGCATGCGCAACCTGGTCCATTGCGCGCTAATGCTGACGGTGACGTTCGCGGGTCTGGCGGCGTTCTATCTACAGTTGGATGCCCAATTCGTCGGGTTCGCACAAGTGCTGGTCTATATCGGCGCGGTGGCGATCCTGGTAGTCTTTGCCATTTTGCTGACACGCAGCAGCGAGCTGCCCCGGCAATCGATCTTCTCCACGACTTGGGTTGTGGGAGTCGGCATAGCGGTAGCTGTATTTGGATTGCTGAGCGGATTAATTCTGTCGAGCCGGGCCCTGACGCGAGAGATTCGACCACCGCCTGAAATATCCGTCCGTCAGATCGGCGACCAGTTGATGAACAAATTCATTTTGCCGCTTGAAGTGGTCGGCCTGCTGCTGACCGCTGCGCTGATTGGCGCCGTGATCATCGCGATGCACGAAAAGGAGGGCAAATGAGCAGCCACAATGGAGAATGGCGAACGCAGAATGGCTCACTGTGCGTGGAAACGCCCATCTGTCCTCTGTCCTCTGTCCTCCGTTCTCGTAATTCCAGGAGGTACAGGTGACGCCGCTTGCGTGCTACCTCCTCCTCTCCGCGCTGCTCTTTGCCATCGGCTTGGCGGGTGCCCTGACCCGTCGCAACGCCATCATCGTGCTCATTGGCATTGAGTTGATGCTCAATGCCGCAAACTTGAACTTCATTGCCTTCTGGCGCTACGGCCCCCATCCGCAGGCGCTTACCGGAGTGATGTTCGTGATCTTTTCGATTGCCGTGGCCGCGGCTGAAGCCGCAGTTGGGCTGGCGCTGATCATCTCGATCTATCGGCACCGCCAGACAACTAATTTGGACCAGGTTGATTCAATGAAGGGTTGAGATGGATTGGATTGTTCAACAGCTCTGGCTGATTCCTTCGCTGCCGCTCGTGGCTGCGGGACTGAGCGCATTGGCCAAACAGCGCCAACGCCGGCTGGCGGCCTCTCTGGCGATCGGCTCGATGGTGCTCGCCCTGGTTCTATCGTGTTGGGCGTTTGTGGACGCCCTTCAGCATTCCAACCAAGGCCCGGTCGCAAGGGAAGTGGTCAACTTCTTTTGGTTCCAGTTCGGAGATCCGCGGGTGAGCGACACAGCCTTGCGCCTCGGCTGGGTGCTCGACCCGCTCGCGGCGGTAATGCTGGTGATGGTCTCGTTAGTTGGCCTGCTCATTTTCATCTATAGCCTTGGCTACATGGCGCACGACGAGAACTTCACCCGCTTCTTCTGCTTCCTCGCGTTGTTCGCGTCCTCCATGCTGGGGCTGGTCATGGCCAACAGCCTGCTGCTGCTGTTCATCTGTTGGGAAATTGTCGGCCTTACTTCCTACCTGCTGATTGGCTTTTGGTATCACAAGCCCAGCGCGGCCGCAGCGGCGAAGAAGGCTTTCATTACCACGCGGCTCGGCGACCTCGCCTTGCTCCTTGGCATGGTGTGGCTTTATTCGCAAACCGGCACGCTGCTCTTTTACGACGGTGGTCACGGCTGCCTCGAACAATCCGCGCTGGCCGGGCTGGTCGCGCAAACTACGAGCCTCGGCATGGCCGTATCGACCGGCATCGGATTGCTGATCTTCTGCGGTGCCATCGGAAAATCAGGTCAAGTGCCGCTGCACGTGTGGTTGCCCGATGCCATGGAAGGCCCGACGCCAGTCAGCGCGCTCATCCATGCGGCGACCATGGTGGCGGCGGGCGTGTTTCTGGTGGCGCGAGTGTATCCCTTGATGGCCGCGCCTCTCCCGGGCGTGCCGTCGGTGCCAGGTGCGCTCCAGTTCGTTACTTGGGTCGGCGTCATCACCGCGGTCTTCGCTGCGAGCATTGCGGTTGCCCAGACGGACATTAAACGCATCCTGGCATACTCGACCGTTTCGCAACTGGGCTTCATGATGCTGGGTTTGGGCACGGGCGGCGTGGCCGTCGGGATGTTTCATCTGATCACCCATGCGTTCTTCAAGGCCCTGTTGTTCCTGGGTGCCGGCTCTGTGATTCATGGCTGCCGTGACGAGCAGGACATCCGTCGGATGGGAGGACTGCGCAAGCTTATGCCTGGGACCTTCGCGACTTACGCCGTCGGCATGTTGGCGTTGAGCGGCTTTCCGCTTATCTTCTCAGGCTTCTGGAGCAAGGATGAAATCCTCCATTCCGCGCACGGCTGGAGCACGCCTGCGCCTTTCTATCTTGGCCTCTTTGCCGCACTCCTGACTGCCTTCTATATGACCCGCCAGGTCTGTTATGTGTTCTTTGGCAAAAGTAGGGCAGGCGTCTCGCCTGCCCCCGATTCACGAGCAGACCACGCTGTAGAAAATGCGCCGTCGGTTAGAGCACTGCCCCCGCACCGCGGGCAGGCGGGACGCCTGCCCTACGTTCCTCACGAAAGTCCGCCGGTCATGCTCATTCCATTGGTGGTGCTGGCGGCGTTTTCCTTGCTCCTCGGCTTCATCGGCACGCCGGCTTGGCCCTGGTTCCAGGGCTTCCTGAGCGGTGAGAGCGTGACAGGCGAGATTGGCAAACTGTTCGAGCCCCAAGTGCTGGGGTTGATGGCGCTTTCGAGTGTCGTCGTCCTCGTCGGCCTGGGTTTAGGCTGGCGGCTCTACGGCTGGCTGCCCGTACGGAGCGCGGATCAACCCGATCCCCTTGAGCGGTTTCAGCCGGAAGTCTTCGCGCTGCTAAGGAACAAGTATTTCATGGACGAAATTTACGAGGCATCCGTGATCCGCTTCAACGCCTGGGGGGCACGGGCCTGCGACTGGCTGGATTACTGGGTTTGGAACGGCGTGGTGCAGGTGCTCTCGCTTCTGGTGGTTGGAGTCGCCTGGCTTAACCGCTTCCTCGACGAGTACGTGGTGAATCCCGGGTTCGATGAAGGCTGCCGTCGTTTGACTAACGGAGGCTCCCTGATGTCGCGCCTGCAAGACGGGCGTGTGCAAAACTATCTCCGCCTCATCGGCGTGGCGCTTGCTGTGCTGGTGTTGTTTCTGATCTGGGGGTGCCGCGCCACATGAACGCCCTTCCCATTCTCACCCTCCTGACCTTTCTGCCCATCTTCGGCGCTCTCGTCGTCGTTGGTTTGAACTCGGGACAAAAGAGGCTTGCGCGTTGGCTCGCATTGGGGTTCAGCCTGGCAACGCTCGCGCTGGCTTTGGTCCTGTGGTACCAGTTCGACCCCGCCTCGGGCGACCTTCAATTTCAAGAACGGCACCCCTGGATTCCCACGCTGGGTGTTGAGTACCGGGTTGGCGTGGATGGACTGGGGCTGCTGATGGTCATGCTCTCGGTTATCGTGGTTCCGATGGCAATGCTGGCATCGTGGAGCATCGAGGAGCGCGTGCCTCTTTATTTCGCGCTGGTGCTTTTCCTCCAGGCCGGGCTCTTCGGTACTTTTACCGCCCTGAACTTCTTCCACTGGTTCATATTCTGGGAACTGAGCCTGATTCCCGCATTCTTCCTCATCAGGCTCTGGGGTGGACCGATGCGCACCACCGCCGCGACTCAGTTCTTTCTCTATACTATGGCCGGCAGCGTGGCTCTACTGCTCTCTTTCCTGGCCATCTTCCTGTCCACGGGTAAGTTTGATTTCACCGAATTGGCCGAGATGGGGCGAACAGGCACCTTGACTTCTGCACTCTCAGCGGAGCTGGGCTGGAGAGCGTTGAACTCCAGGCCGCTTTCGCTGATAATCTTCACTGGCGCCTTTCTTGGTTTCGCGGTAAAAGTGCCGCTCTTTCCGTTTCATACCTGGCTGCCTCCGGCCTACGCCGAGGCGCCGACCGGCACCACCATGCTGTTGACCGGGGTGATGTCCAAGATGGGCGTGTATGGCTTCCTGCGCATCCTGCTGCCGCTTTTCCCGGAACAGATGCATTGGATTTTGACACCGTTGCTTTGGCTGGCTGTGATCAGCATTGTCTTTTCCGCCAGCGCGGCGTTTGCGCAGCGGGACCTCAAGCGCGTGCTGGCCTATTCCTCAATCAACCACCTTGGCTACTGCCTCTTGGGAATCTTCGCTCTGGCGAAGTTCACCGGCATCGGCGCGGCATCGGCGACGGCAAAGTCTGCTGCCCTCAACGGCGTGTTCCTGCAAATGTTTAATCATGGCCTGACCGCGGCGACTCTGTTCTGGTTCGAAGGTCTGCTCGAGCAGCGAAGCGGAGGTCTACGCGGCTTAGACGATTTCGGTGGGCTGCGGAAACCGATGCCGGTTTTCTGCGGGCTAATGGGCATCGCTTTGTTCTCGTCCCTCGGCCTGCCCGGTCTGAACGGCTTCATTAGCGAATTCCTCATCTTCAGAGGCGCGTTCCCGATTATTACGTGGGCCACAGCCTTATCAGCGCTCGGTCTGCTGCTCACAGCGGTCTTCATCCTCACGATCTTGCAGCGCGTGTTTCACGGCCCGTTGAATCAGTCATGGTCGAAAATGCCCGACCTGACGCTGAAGGAGCGGATCGTCCTGCTCCCTGCCATCGCGCTGATGATTGTCCTGGGCATCTACCCGCAACTGGTGCTCGGCGTGATTAACAGCACCGTGGTGCAGATGGTGAGGGAGCGGACGTTCTGAACCCGGATGAACACGCATAGACTAAGCTCTGGAGGAAGGCAGCGGCGACCGCAGCGTCCCCTATTGTGACCATGCTCGCCTGGACGATTTACATTTCCTTCTGTGGCGCAGCGGCGCTGATGTTGGTGCCGAAAGGCAACGCCCGCGCGGCGCGCGCGCTTGCGTTGTTGACGGCGGTTATCGGGTTTGCCATCGCGCTGGCTGTCACCTTGGAAGCCAAAGCCGGAAGTCTTCAAACCATCGCCAAAGTCACGTGGGTCCCAGCCCTCGGGATCGAGTATCACCTCGCGGCGGATGGCATCAGCCTTACCCTGGTTCTGTTGACAGGCATTGCTTCCATCACGGGAATTCTCTTCTCGTGGAACATCGAGCATCGCCCGAAAGAGTTCTTCGCCCTTTACCTCACGCTCATCGCGGGCGTCTATGGCGTGTTCCTGAGTTTCGACTTGTTCCTGCTTCTGGTCTTCTACGAACTGGCGATCATTCCAAAGTATTTTCTCATCGCCATTTGGGGATCCACCAGGAAGGAGTATGGCGCGATGAAGCTGGCGCTCTATTCGTTCGTTGGCAGCGCGATGGTCCTGGTCGGAACCATCGCGGCTTTCGTGGTGGCGGGCGGCAAGACCACGAACCTGATTGAATTGGCCAGGTTCCCGTTCCCGCATAGCTTTCAAATGTGGGCCTTCCCGCTGGTGTTCGTTGGGTTCGGCATTTTGGCCGGGCTCTGGCCCTTTCACACCTGGGCGCCCACGGGCCACGTCGCCGCGCCGACGGCGGCGTCGATGTTGCTGGCCGGAGTGGTAATGAAACTGGGGGCGTATGGCTGCCTGCGAGTGGCCATGACCCTCTTCCCGCATGGGCTGGACCCCTGGGGTTTCACGGTGCTCGGGCTTGGTTCGTGGCGCGACATTCTGAGCGTGCTCGCGGTCATCGGCATCGTTTATGGGGGGACGGTAGCCCTCGTGCAGAAGGACTTTAAGTTCGTCATTGGCTACTCAAGCGTTAGCCACATGGGCTTCGTGCTGCTCGGTCTGCTGACGCTGAACACGGTTGGCCTGAGCGGCGCGGTGCTGCAAATGTTCTCGCACGGCATCATCGCCGGGTTGCTGTTCGCCGTCGTCGGGCGCATGGTCTATGACCGCACCCACACCCGCGATCTAGTGGCTTTGCAGAACATGAACCTGAGCAAGCTAATGCCTTTCGCGGCCGTGACCTTCACGCTCGCGAGCATGGCCTCGATGGGCCTGCCGGGGTTCAGTGGCTTCGTGGCGGAGCTGCAGGTGCTGATCGGAGCATGGCAGGCATTTCCGACTTTGGCCGTTCTGGCGGGGCTCGGCATCCTGATTGGCGTGGCCTATTCACTGCGCGCCCTGCAGCTAGCCTTCTTCAAGGATCACGCACCGGCACCGCCAGCCCCGGTTGCCGGGGGGCATGAGAATGCGCCCGCTGCACTGGAGCCGATTTCGGTGCCGGAACGAATCGGCGCGGTGCTATTGATCGGAACCTCGTTCCTCATCGGGCTCTACCCGAGGCTTCTGTTGGATCTGATCTCACAGAGCTTTAGTTCCCCGCTGTTTGACTGGTTGGCGAAGGGGGGTGTCCGATGAGCGGGGTCAGCTACCTTGAACTGCTCAAGGTCGCCGCGCCTGAAACCATTGTGGTGCTCACCGTGCTGGTCGTGTTGACGGCTGATCTCGTCGCGCTGCGTGGGTTGGAATTGCGCTTTCGGCTCCTCGTCAGCGCTATGATTTGCTGCGTCGGCTGCGCGGCTGCAATCGGCTGGATGCTGGCGTTGCCGCAGCAGGCGACTTTCCTGGAAGGCATGCTGGTAGTGGACCCGCTGACGCAGTTCGTCAAAGTCGCGCTGCTCCTGCTGACGATCCTCACGGTGCTCATTTCGGTGGAAACAGATTTCACCCCGCACGTGGGCGAGTACTTCGGGCTGATCCTGCTGGCGGCGGTCGGAATGATGTTCCTGGTCAGTTCGGAGGACATCCTGATGATCTTCATCTCGCTGGAGCTGACCAGCCTCTCGCTTTACATCCTCACGGCGTTCAGCAAGCGCAGCCCGAAGTCAGCGGAAGCGGCGCTAAAGTATTTTCTATTCGGGGGCCTATCGGCGGCCTTCACGCTGTTCGGGTTGAGCCTGCTTTATGGACTGTCTGGCGCGACCAACCTTGGCCAGATCGCCGCTGCCAGCACTGGCCCGAAGCTTGACCCGCTGTTGGTGGGGGCGCTCGTAATGACGGTCGTCGGCCTCGGCTTCAAGGTGGCGGCGGTGCCGTTTCACCTATGGGCGCCCGATGCCTATCAAGGAGCGCCCACGCCGACCGCCGCATTCATTGCTTCGGGTTCCAAGGTCGCAGGCTTCTTTGTCCTTGCCCGGGTGATGATGCACGGGTTCAAGGGTGCGGAGGGCAGCGGCGCGTGGCACGCCTATCAGCCGGGTTGGGTGCCGCTGCTGGCGATTATGGCGGGGGCTTCCATGTTCCTGGGCAACCTCACGGCGATTGTGCAGAGCAGCGTGCGGCGGCTCCTGGCCTACTCCGCAATCGCCCATGCCGGTTACATGCTGTTGGGGGTTCTGCCGCACGGGGAGCAAGGCCTGGCTGCGCTGGTCTATTACGTCATCACCTACGGGCTAGCCACGCTCGGGGCCTTTGGCGTCGTGTCGATTGTGGAGTGGCAAAAAGGCGGCGACCGCCTCTCGGACTTCGCCGGGCTAAGCCGCCGCGCGCCGGTTCTGTCGTTTTGCATGATGATTTTCATGCTCTCCTTGGCCGGTATTCCGCCGCTGGCGGGATTCTTTGGAAAGTTCTATCTCTTCGCATCCGCCTTGAACGCCGATCCGTCCAACTTGGGGCTGCTGTGGCTAGTGGTGGCGGCGCTGGCCCTGAGCGCGGTGTCGCTCTACTACTACCTCCAGGTGCTCAAGCAGATCTATGTCGCCGACGCGGAGCAGGGGGCCTGTGCGGGGCCCACACCGATCTTAAGCCAGGTCGCCATCGCCTTGCTGGCGCTTGCGGTGGTGGTGTTGGGCTGCGCGCCCGATCTGCTGCTCGGACGGTTGAGCCGCGCCATCCAAGCCGCAGGGTTTTAGGCGCTTTCGCCTTGCGAGACAACGGGGTCGCTGGTTAGATTCACCCTGCGATATGGCAACTATTGGACGATTCCAGAAGGGCGACGATATCTTTTACGCCAAAGTCATCGACGGCGAGATTTACCGCCTGCGCGGGGATGTGTTCGGCTCTCCCACCTTCGATAAGAAGGCGACTCCGCTGAAGGGCGTGCGGACGCTCACGCCAGTTGCTCCCTCAAAGATTATCGCTGTCGGCCTGAATTATGCCGACCATGCTCGCGAACAGAACAAGCCGCTCCCCAAGGAGCCGCTAATCTGGTTCAAGGCACCCACCTCGCTGATCCCGGATGGTGGCAAGATCGAGGTCCCGTTTCCGAGCCACCGCACCGACTTCGAAGCCGAGCTGTGCATCGTCATTGGCCGGCGCATCCGCAACGTTACGCCCGCCACCGCTTCCCGCTATATCTTCGGCTACACCGCCGCCCTGGACATCAGCGACCGCAATATCCAGAACAGCGAAACGCAATACGCGCGCGCCAAGTCCTTCGACACCTTTACGCCGCTGGGCCCGTATGTGGAGACGAAGGCCGACCCAAACGATTTGACCATCCAGCTTTTCCAGAATGGCCTGTTGCGCCAGAACTCGCACACGAGCGAGCTCATCTTCAATTGCTTCCACCTCGTCAGCTTCATCTCGACCAACATGACCCTGTTGCCCGGCGACATCATCCTCACCGGCACGCCGAGCGGCGTTGGGCCGATTGCCTCCGGCGACCGGCTGGAGGTGCGGATTCAGGAGTTCACACCGCTGGTCAATTCGGTGAAGTAACTCCGGTAACTCCGGCAAAAGGACTTGGTGAATTTGGCGAGACCCGTTATCTTGAACCGATGAAACAGCGCGCTCCTAGAAAGAAACCCCAGCCCCGCGACTGGCTGCTTGAAGAATGCGAGAAGCTCCGCCAGGAGTGCAACCGCCTCACGGACGGGCAACGCCTCCGTGCCCGGCAGCACGCGCTGCAAATCATCTACGGCACCGATGCAACCGTCCCGGCTGGTCGCCGTTGACTCCAATATCCTGCTCGCATTAGCAGGCGGGAATGAGGAAGTGCTCGATGCGTGGGAAATCATCCGGTCCCGGCTTCGCCCGGTGCTTTTAATTGTGCCGCCAACCGTTCTGGGCGAAGTGGGCCATCAGGCGGCAGACCCGTCACGTGCCAAGCTGCAGGCGTTGGCGGCGAAGGCGCTCCGCGAACTGCGTTCCCGCTGGATGCTCCAGCCGGTGGAATTGCGCGCTGACCAGGACAGCGCCGTCGAACAAGCGGCGGAGGAGATTTGCAAATCGGGACTGCTCCCTTTCGCCGAGCGCAATGATGCCTTCATCATGGCCGAGGCCGCGGTGCTCGAATGCATGTTGCTCGTGAGCCGAGACTCACATCTGCACGGGCTGAACCGGGCAGAATTGAAGCGACTGCTCGGGCGCTTCAACCTGGCCCCGCCTCTGATTGCCTCGCCGCGTGAAATCTTTGAGAAGTTTTATCGTTGATACCTGAATTTATGCGTTGGACCCAAACCCTCATTCCTACCCTGAAAGAAACTCCTGCTGAAGCGGAGATCGTCTCGCACAAACTGTTGCTGCGCGCCGGGCTTATTCGCAAGCTCACCGGCGGGCTTTACACCTTCCTGCCGCTCGGGCTGCGCGCGCTGCGCAAGGTCGAGCAGATCGTGCGCGAGGAGATGAACCGCGCCGGGGCGCTCGAGCTGCTCATGCCCGCGCTCCAGCCGCCCGACATCTGGCAGAAGAGTGGTCGTTACGAGTCTGCCAAGGACGTGCTGTTCAAGGTGCGCGACCGGGCGAAGAAGGAATGGGTGCTCGGCCCGACGCACGAGGAAGTTATCACCACCCTCGTCGCGGGCGAGATCAACTCCTACCGGCAGATGCCGAAGAACTTCTACCAGATCCAGACCAAGTTCCGGGATGAAATCCGCCCGCGCTTTGGCCTGATGCGCGCCAAGGAGTTCATCATGAAGGACGCCTACAGCTTCGACGCCACGGACGACGCGGCGCAGGCGAGCTACCGCAAGATGTATGACGCCTACGCGCGCATCTTCCAGCGTTGCGGCCTCAAGACGATTGCGGTCGAGGCCGATACAGGCGTCATGGGCGGCAAGTTCTCGCACGAGTTCATGGTGCCTGCCGAGACGGGCGAGAATGAGGTGGTCTTTTGCGAGGCGTGCGGGTATGCGGCGAACGTGGAAAAGGCGCAGTCCAAAGTCCAAGGTCCGAAGTCCACAGTCCCAAGCCTCCCGATCGAGAAGTTTGCGACGCCTGGCGTCGTGACCATCGAAGCACTGAGCAAGGCGCCATACAATGTTACCGCCGACTGCCAGATCAAGACGCTCGTCTATATGGCGGAGAGCAAGGTCGTGCTGATCCTGCTGCGCGGGGATGACCAGTTGAATGAGGCCAAGCTCATCAGTGCGCTCGGCACCGCGACCCTGCGCCCCGCCGAGGCCGAAGAGATTTTCGCCGCGCTGGGCGCGCATCCGGGCAGCCTGGGCGCGGTGGGCGTGACGACGCTGCCGGTCTATGCCGACGAACGCCTGCGCGCCGCCGCGGACATGACTACGGGCGCCAACGCGGACGGCTTCCACTTGCGCAATGTCGCCATTGGGCGGGACATTCAAGTGGCGCATTGGGCCGACCTGCGCCTGGTGCAAGCGGGGGAGGCCTGCCACAAATGCGGCAAGCCGCTCAAGGTCCAGCGCGCCATCGAGGTCGGGCACGTCTTCAAGCTCGGCACCAAGTACAGCCAGGCCCTCAACGCGCTGTTTCTTGACGAGGCTGGCAAACAGCAGCCGTGCATCATGGGCTGTTACGGCATCGGCGTCACGCGCACCATGCAGGCGGTCATTGAGCAGAGCCACGACGACAACGGCATCATCTGGCCGATTAGTGTCGCACCCTACACGGTGTGCATCACGCCGCTGAGTGTGGCGCCCGAGAGCGCCGTCATGCAGCGCGCCGAACAGATTTATGCCGACCTCACCGCGCGGGGCGTCGATGTCATTATTGACGACCGCAACGACCGGCCCGGGGTGAAGTTCAAGGATTCCGAACTGGTCGGTTTCCCCATCCGGATTGGGATTGGCGAGAAGTCGCTGGCAAAAGGCGAGGTGGAGGTCAAGCCCCGCGGCGGCGCGCTCATTCCGGTGAAGACCGAAGAAGCGGTGGAGAAGGTCTTGGTCCTGATCGAGCAATCCGTTCGCTCGTAAACGCTGTCCGCTAACCTGCAAACATCGTCCACCAACTGGGAAACGCCGTTTGCAAGGCAAACAAACGCGTTTTGTGGCCCCAAGTCCGCCTGACCCAGGGTTCTGGTTCCTTCGACAGACCACGAGCATGGGCTTGACTCCGCACGCGAGCCAAATACGGTTGCGCGTGACGACTCAAAGACCTCCTCAGAGGATGAAGAACAAAGCTGTCGTGTGTCTGGCCGCCACGCTCGCCGCCGCCCTGCATTCCTTTGCCCAGCCGGCGTTGCCCACCGCGGACCAGGTCGCGTGGGCCGATTTGGAGCATGGCCAGTTCGTGCACCCCAACCATCCTCAAGACATCTCGGGGATGGCTTATGCGAGTTTTGACCGGGGCAAATACGCCGACGTGGCCCTGTCGCAAGGGCCCGCTACGTCGTCTTCGTGGCCAAGCACGAGGATGGATTCTGTTGGTGGCAAACGGTGACGACCGATTACAGCATCAAATCCGCCCGATGGAAGGATGGCAAGGGCGCCATTTCCGACCAGGCGAAGCAGGCCGCCTACAATGACTACTACTGCACGCAATTGAGCGAGCTGTGCACCAACTATGGTCCGATAGTGGAGATCTGGTTCGATGGCGCGCTGAACCCGGGCCTGCGCACCCGGGTGGAGGACATCCTGCTGAAATACCAGCCCCATGCCTGCACGTTCCAGGGGCCGGTCAACAGTGTCCACTGGGTGGGCAACGAGGGCGGCAACCCGCCTATGCCGGTGTGGAACGCCATTTCCCAGGCGGCTTTTCAGAGGATGGAGGCCGGACGTGGTTATCCCATCAGCCGTGCGGGCGCCCCCGACGGGGTCTTCTGGATGCCGAATGAAGTGGATACGACCCTGAGCACCGAATGGTTCGGCGGCCACATCCGCCCGCTCGGCGACCTGCTCCGGTGTTATTACAACTCCGTCGGCAATAGCGCGCAACTCCTGATGAATGTCTCTCCCCGGGCTGACGGAAGCATGGCCCCGGATAACGTGCAACGAGCGGCGGAACTGGGGGCCGCCATTCAGGCCGCCGTGTCGGCTATCCCCTGGCGGCCACCAACGGCACCGGGGCAGCGGTGACGCTCGCGCTGGGAGGCCCCTGCCAAATCGACCATGTGCTCATTCAGGAGGACATCAGCAAGGGCGAGCGCGTCCGCCAATACACCGTCGAAGGACTGGCCGACGGCAAGTGGCAGCAGATCGCGGAGGGCACTGCCATCGGCCACAAGAAGATTCACCAGATCACTCCGATAACGGTATCGCAGGTCCGGCTCACGGTCTCACAGTCCAGCGCCGAGCCCCAAATTCGCAAGTTGTATGTCACCCGCACTGGCATTAACCCTCGCCGATGATACCTGGACGCGCGTCGCCGTGACGGGGGATGCCTACCTGTTCCGCCTGTTCGTCGATGGCAAAGCCGTGGGGAGATGCCGCTGCTCGGGTTCTATTATAATCCAGCGACCATGCTGCTCGGCGCGCGGTTCGCCAGCAACGAGACCACGCTGTCCGAATTCTTCCACGGCCACATGCGGGAGGTCCGCCTTTACAACTGCGCATTGAGCGGCCCGGAACTTTAGGCCGGATATTTCACACCCCAAACGCCGCGTGGGCACGCGGCCTGCGGGAGCGGCAGGTCTTTGCGCCGGATCGGGCGGCTCGGGGGAGGACGGAACCCCATTAGCACTCTGAACGGACACTCGGAATTGCCACGGTGTTGCTACGGTGTTGGGACGGTGTTGCAAGCGTGTTGTTCCCTTGTATATCCCTTGTATATCCCTTGTACATCCCTTGTACATCCCTTGTACATCCCTTGTACATCCGTCGGGACTTCGGTAACCCTACAATGTCTCCGCCGAGCCCCGCCGTAGCATTGACGGGACTCGTTTGGACGCTATTCAAATCAATCGCATTTTCTTGTGCGCGTGCAAGAACACGCCCCGAAGCGAGTGTTTCCATCCTCGAGATTGACGGAGGTGTTCGAGCCGGGATGCGCAGGCTGTCGTGGTGCGATCAAAACTAGAAGGGGCTGTGCGATCAAAACTAGAAAAGAGCAGGGGCTTCTTCCTTCTCCATTGCCAGGGCTCGCAGGGTCCTTTATTTGAGGGGTGCTTCAGCGGAAGATAGGGCTCTGCAGGGATGCAACCCGAGCGCCGACTGGAGGCTTGTAAACGGCAGGTCGGGCTGGGCATGCCCAGCCCGGCATGCCCCTGCCGTTTCAAGCTCCAAAGCGTTAAATCCCAGGGGGTCTGGGGGGCAGCGTCCCCCAGGTCTGGTAAGCTGGCCGGATGAAAAACTACAACTGGCACATCGTTTGCCAGCTCCCCTCGTTCGCCATCTCTTGACCGAGATCCGTGCCACCCGCCTTTCGGCACAAGCCGCAGCCCTCGAACTGAAGATTCATCTCAGCCGGCTTTACCAACTGCGCACCGATTACTTGCGCGCCTGTGCCCAAGGTCATGCCGACACCTGGACGCCCGGCACTTCCGGCGGAGACCACTCCCCTGACTGGCCAGAGGAAGTTGTCTGCCTGCTAACCAAGCTCCTCTCCTCTAAACCTCCCTGTTCTTATAGTGCGGCTGCCAGCGAACTACACCGGCGCCTCAAATTTCAAACCAACCGGGCCAGCGTTCGTCGCTGGGCTCTCCAGAACAACCTGGCCCCAGACACCCGTTACAAAAAGGCCCCCCAACCCGTCAAACGCTGGCAGGCCCGTGACTTGGGGGCTCTCTGGCAATACGATGCCAGCCCGCACGCCTGGCTTCCGGGCTCTTCCGACAAACAAGCCCTCTTGGACCTCCTGGATGATGCCACTCGCCTTAACACGGGGGCTCGCCTCTACCCCGGCGAAACACTGCTGGCTCATTTTGACTTTCTCCCTCGCGCCTTCCAAGCTCATGGCCTGCCGCTGGCCCTCTATGTTGACTACCACTCCTTCTTCTACACCCATAACCCCGACGCCTTCACCCAGTTAGGTGCCGCACTCCACTTCTATGGCGTCGCGCTACGCTTCGCGCCCACCCCCCAAGCCAAAGGCAAGATCGAACGCCGCCACGATTACTGGCAAAAGCGCCTGCCCCCGCTCCTGGCGGCCGACCAGATCCTCGAACTGTGTGGTGCCAACACCTTGCTGGAGCAGTTACTGGCCCACGCTAATGAGCATGAAATCCACCGCGAGCTGGGCACTACCCCGCTAGCCGCCCGTAACCAGGCTCTCGCCGAAAAGCGCTCCGTGTTGCGCCCCGTTCCAGCTTGTCCTTGGTGGCCCTACGTTTGGAGTCAGCAAACTCGGGTTCGGGTCGGTGACGACGGCAAAGTCCCGGTTGGCCCCCAGAGGGTCAGCATCGCCGCCCCTCCCAGGACGAGTGTCGTGCGCTGTCTATGCCCCGACGGAGATATCTTCTACCTGCGTTATGCCCCGGATGCTCAATCCAAACCCATCCTGCTTCTCCATTGCCCGGTCTTCTAACCGCTATTCTAGTTTTGATCGCACACAGAATTCTAGTTTTGAATGTTACACGACAGCCGGGATGCGCAGGCTTGACTTTCAAAAGCAGGCCGGTAAAGGGTGCTCCGTGAAACATCTGCCCAAGCGGACGAATCTGGTCCAGGAAACCGCCGCCACACTCAAGGAGTGGATCAGCGCGGGAATTCTGGAGGAGATGCTTCCCGGGGAACGGGAATTGAAGGCGCGCCTGGGGGTTGGCCGCAACACGTTGCGCCTGGCGTTGGAATTTTTGGAGAAGGAAGGCTGGCTCTCTTCCGCCAGCCACGGCCAGCAGCGCCGGGTGCAGAAAGTCGAGCCGCTCCTCGGGGACAGCGGTGCTGTGTACCGGCTGCCGGTGACCTTCCTCAGCCCCTATTCCCCGGTGGAGAGCGAGACGCTGGTGGAGCTGGAGGACTTGCGGGTGCGTCTGGAGGAGCAGGGCCGCCGGCTGCAGTTTCTCGCCCCGGCCATTTTCCGCCTGCAGCATCCGGACCATCACCTGGAGCGCCTGGTGCGCCAGCATCCTTCGGTTGCCTGGGTCCTGCACGTGGCCAGCGAACCGATGCAGCGCTGGTTCGCCTGACAGGACAGGCGGGCGTTTCTTTTCGGGTCGCCTTTTCCAGAGGTGGACCTGCCGTTCCTGGTTCTGGATTGGGAGGGGGCGGCTTTCCACGCCGGCATTCAACTCGTTCGGCAGGGGCATCGGATCATCGGCATGTTTGAATACCAGGAACGATTCCCGGGAGTGTTGGCTGCGGAGCGGGGGCTGCAACGGGCGCTGGACACGACCGGCGCCCCTGGCCGCGTGGTGATCTTCAAAGACGATTTGACGCCTCCATCGGTGGCCCGCTCACTCGACGTTGCCTTCAGCCTCAAGGAGCGGCCGACGGCCATCGTGCTGACCCGCTCGAATCAACTGCTGACCTGCCTCTCCTGGTGCGGTTCGCGAGGCCTCCGGTTCCCTGGAGATTTTTCCCTGGTCTCACTTACCGGCGACACGTGGTTTGGAGAGTTCCATCCCCCGATAACCCACTACTGGACCAAACCGCCGATTATTGCGCGCTACCTGGCGGAGAGAGTGATGGAACTAGTGGCGACGGGCCATGTCGCCAGGAAATCCTTCCGACTGCAATTGGAATACGTCCCGGGGGCAACCATTGGCCCGGCGCCGCGCGCTGAGCGATAGCTCAGTGGCACTCTCTCACCCACTGGCGCCCCACGGCGGGTTTTCCTCGGCGGTCAACTGGGTTCCCTCACGGAACCAGTAATTATCCCTTCTACGGTGGCCAGGACCTGAAATACTGTCTCCCTAGCGGTCGATAGGATTACTTTCCAACCGCAAGGGTTGGGGGATGCCGAGCGAGTCTTGGCGCAGTGACCAGGATCAACTCGCGTTCCAAGAGGAGTCCTAAGCGCCGCAGGACAACCAACTAACTACAAGCAACGTATGCACAAACAAATAGTCGTCCCAACCCTCTGCTCCTTGCTGTCTCTGGTGCTCGCCACGGCCGTCCAGGCACAGAGCTTTTTTCACGCAGTCACGAATCTGAATCCGGTCGGCTACTGGCCGTTGAACGAGACCACGGCACCGCCAGCCTCGAAACCAGCGGCGGTTAACGCTGGCACCTTGGGTGCGGCTGACAACGGGACTTACTCTGACGGCGCCATCCCCGGAGTGGCGGGGGCGCTGGCGGGCGACTCCGAAGGGGGCTGCTTATTCAGCGGAGCGACCGGGGTTAATCCGAGGATGACCGCTCCATACGATCCGGCTTATGCCAACGTCACGACTTTCACGATCGAGGCCTGGGTCAACTCGGCAGTCACCGACCCTGCGGAATCGTGCCCGGTAAACTGCCTGGATACGGCCAGTCCGCGCCATGGCTGGCTGATCTTCGTTGACCCCACTGGAGCCGGCCAGATCAATTTGAGGACCTACGCTGGCAGTGGCACCACCGCCTCCCTTAACTACGTCATGACTGTGCCCGGCGGGCATATTCTTTCCAACACCTGGTACCACGTCGTGATCAGTTTCAACGGCACGACCGCGCAGGGTTACATCAACGGCCAACCGCAGGCGCTCTCCGCCAACGCAAGCGGTTATCTGGCCAGCACCGCCGGGCCGTTTGCCATCGGCGCCAGAAGCGACAGCGCTTTCGCTTTCCAGGGATCCGTGGATGAAGTGGCGTTCTACTCCAGTTTGCTGACGGCGTCTGCTGTTCTGGCGCATTATCAAGCCGGCACCAACCCCGCCCCGGCCACCTCTTACTATGCACTTGTCACGAACGCCAATACGCCGGCACCTCCGACGACCTCCTCGGGGACCAGTTGGTGAACGATGGCAATTGGCACTACTGGGTTGGGGTGTGGGATGGCACCAGTCAATATCTCTACATAGATGGCGCACTCGTCGGGCAAAACACGCCAACTGCCGGAACCGGTGGCAACTCCCAGCCTTTCTAGATCGGCACTGCTCCCGATGACACAGGGCGTAACTTTAGCGGCTCGATATGTCAAGTGGCCGTGTTCGACAAGGCGCTCAGCGCGGCGCAGGTTCGGGGGCTCTATTTTTCGGCGGGCACTCCTCCCGTCATCGCCGCGCAGCCGCTGCCGTCCGTTGCCATCGTCGGCTCGAACGTGTCGCTGACGGTCTCCGCCATCGGAACCCAGTCGCTGACCTATCAATGGTACAAGGGCACGCCGGGCAGCGGGACACCTGTTAGCGGCGGAAACAGCTCCGGGACTACCAGCCCCACCCTGACGTTTACCGGCGCGGGAACCGGCAACGCCGGAACTTACTATGTGGTGGTGACCGATCCCAACGCCTTGGCGACCACCAGTGCAGCCGCCAACCTCAACGTCATTACCACACCGCTCCCAGGCAACTATTTCCCATCGCTCGTTGCCCTCAATCCCGTGGGCTACTGGCCATTGAACGAGACGGTCCAGCCGGCCCCCTCCTCCGTGGCGACTAATTACGGCACTTTGGGTTCGTTCGGCACCGCGGGTTATTCAGCCAGTGGGATTGCTTATCAGCAACCCGGGGCCCTCACCGATGGTGACACATCCATCACGGGCGATGGGAATACAGATGAGGTCGTTCTCCCATACCAATCTGCGCTGGCGACTGTGCCTTTGACGATGGAAGGGTGGTTCAATCCAAATGCCGGCTTTAACGGTGGTGAAGTCCTGATGTCTAACGGGGAAGCCAACAGTCCCCGCACAGGCCTCTGGGTCTATGGGGGCGTGAACGGCAACGACTTTAACCTCCACACTTATAAGAACTCTGGCACGAGCACGGGGGTCAATATCGACGTAACGGACATAAACCCGGGTCAATGGTACTATGTGGCCGCCACCGTGGCTGTGAATCCCGCCAGCAATTCCGTCGATACAGGTTACATCATCACCTTCTACATCAACGGAACGAACGCAGGGTCAGGAATTGCGGCCTTTGCTCCGAACGCCGATGCTCCCTTTAAGATTGGCAACCGGTCTGACGAGGTTGGTTATAACTTTGCGGGAGGGATGGATGACGTAGCCTTTTATCCTTCCGCGCTCTCCGCCGCGACCATCCTGGCCCACTACCAGGCCGGTACGAACCCTGCCCCGGTTACCGCGTACAAAGCCCTGGTTCTGGCGAGCCATCCGCTCCTTTATTACCGGCTGGACGAGCCGCCGTACAGCGCCCCGCCTATCACCAGCGATCCGGTGGCCAATAACTACGGCGGCCTGGGCGCGAACGACGACGGTTATTATCTCCCCGGCTCCTTCCCCGGCACGGTGGCCGGGCCGCGGGTTGCGGGTTTCCCGGCCAACGTCGCCTGCCGTTTCAGCAGCCCCTTTGGCGGGTATGTGCAGGTGCCCGAGGATGCCAACAACGCGTTGGACCTCCACGGTCCCATGACGGTGACCGCTTGGATCCAGGGCACTCCTGGGGACGCTAGCTTCCAATCCTTCCGGGCCGGGGCGATAGCTCTTACCGGGCGTCTGTGGACGGCGGTAATTCCGGCGCGGTCCATTGGGCCCTCCCCGTCGGGGAACCCGTTGGCAGTGGCGTGCAGGACGGCGCGTGGCATTTCATAGCGGCGACCTGGGACACCGACACGATGTCTATATATATTGATGGCGCATTGAACATTTCGGAATCCCACTCGGGCGGGTGGGCTGTCGTCCATCAACCCTTCGACATCGGCGCCGTGCCCGATAACGGAAATCGAATCTTCGATGGCAGCATGTCGCAGGTGGCCGTCTTTGGCACGGCGCTGAGTGCCGCGCAGATTCAGGCGCTCTATTACGCCGCCGAAGTCCTGCCTTACATCACTCAGCAACCTGCCAACACCGTGGTCGCCCAAGGCAACACCGCCACGCTCAGCGTGACGGCCAACGGTACGCCGTCTTTGGCTTATCAGTGGTATGAAGGCACACTGCCGGTCAGTAATTCCGGCGACTACTCGGGAGCCACTACCGCCACGTTGACTATTTCCGACGCGCGGATGGCCAATTCTGGCAGCTACAGTATGGTGGTGACCAATCTTTACGGCGCCGTCACCAGTGCGGTCGCCACCGTCACTGTTACTCCGGCTCCGTTCATCGTGAGCGAGCCGTCGCCGACGAATATCACGCTGTATGCCGGGTCCCAGGTCAATTACAGCCTTGGCGTCGTTGGCAACGCCCCGCTGGTGTTCCAATGGTATAACCTCAAATATGCGTGAAAGGCCAGTGGGAACACGGGAAAACGCCCGTAGAGATGGACCTTTTGTCACATAAATACAGTCCGGCAACTTTTCACCCAGCAGGTGAAAAGTTGCCGAACGGCCATTTATGCAATTTGAGCCTGCAAAATCTGAATATCGGGGAGCAGGAGACTTTGATTCACGCATTTTTGAGGTATAACGGTTCCTCGCGCATCAGTGGGGCGACCAGCTCCAACTATACCTTTGCTGCCACTGCCGGAACCAACACCTACTCTTGCACAATCACTAACAGTTTCGGCGCGGTCACCAGTATTGTTACGACTGTCATCGGCGAGGTGTTCGTCCCGCCGTCCTCGGGCTTCACCATGAACTTCGCTGTATGCCCTGCCAGTGTGGCCGCCGATGTCTATGCGGGCCCGGGCGCCTACAACGACAACCCCGCCAACACCTTTACCAATTGGAATCCCTACCCCGGCACGTCCGGCACACCCACAGCCTTCGCTACGAACACCGCCGGCGGCCAGACTCTGGTCACCGCAACCTTGGACTTCGGTTTCAATAACACCCTCCCGGGCTTCGGCCAGCCGCCCGGCACCCCTCCGAACGGGGACCCGACCTACCTGGTGACCAGCGAGGATGCGGTGAACGGGGGTTCGCCCGGCATTGGCACGGCCGCTAATCCCAAAGGCCGATTCATAATCAACGGCCTCCCGCCGGGTTCCTACACGCTGTATGTCTATGCCGAGAACTATGACGGCGACCGCGGCTCGGTCATCACCCTGAACCCGGTTAACCGCGGGGCGGCAGATGCCGGCATCTACGCGACGACCAACGGCATTGTCAACGGGCTAAACGCCCCCCATACCCACGCCAATCTGGTTGAAGGGGACAACTACGTCTTCTTCCATCAGGTCGTGCCTGGCCCCGGTGGCATTATCAGCGGCACGTACATCCCCAATCCCAACCCACTCAGTGGTAATACGGGCGAGGTGCCCTTCAATGGGCTGCAGCTCGCAATGAACCTTCTTTCGGTCAAACCGGATCCGAGCACGCACGGGAATTTGCTCGTGAGCTGGGCTGGCGGCGTGCTCTACTCGGCTCCCAGAGTCACCGGCCTGTGGAGTCAAGTCCTCGTCGGTGGTGTGCCGCCTGCGTCGCCGATCTCAATACCCGCAACGAGCGGCGAACAGTTCTTCCTGGTCTGGTGAGCGACGCCGAGGCCCAATGTCCCACACGGGGCCCGACAAGCGCAAAATTATGGTTGTTAGGTGAGGGCGGCACTAACGCCTTCGTGGTGCGGCAATGCCAGAAACAGGCTCGCGTATGAAAAAGACAATAAAGCCCATTTCCGGATCGGGCCTGGCCGCATCAATGACGCCGCGATGGCCAACTAAATGGCCGGAGACCAAGGTGATCCAGCCCCCAAGATCATCGACTACCCCAGCAGCCTGCACGGCGGCGCGGGCGTCTTTGCGCTTTCCGACGGACATTGCGTCAGCCACAAACGGCTGGGCGGGACGATCAAACCGCCCATCACCGGTAACCCACTCCCGCTGGGGAATAACACGCCGCAGCCCGTTGATGCGGGCACGGTCAAGGATCTGATCTGGTGGCCGTTGATCACGACGGTGCATCAATAGCCAAGCATGAGGCCTAAAATCCTTGATGAATTCAGCGACCTGCCGCTCTCGCCACAGCAGAAGTATCGCTTGCGCCGTCAGCGGGACAAGCGCCGCGCCGAAAGCGCGATGGCCGCAGGGCACGGGACCCGGTCTCCGGGGCCTCCGCCGAAGCCGCGCCAGACGGCACAGGCGAAACCGGGCCGTCAGCGCCCTTATTGCCCCAGCCTTGGCGACATGCTCCGGACAGTGGCTTGACGGTGACACACTCCCAACTCGTTCACCAACCCAGCCGCGCACAGCAATGGACTGGCCGCAAACGCCCGATCGGCGAGGCCCGGGGCCTCGCTGCTGGCGCCGTCGGGTTGTTGTACCGGGGCTTTGGCTGATCAGGAGAGGAGTTTCGCACTGGTCCGGCGCAGGTCTTCGATGGCAAAGGGCTTCCCCAGGACCGCATCAACCGGCTTGTCAGAATCCTCGAGCTTCTTCAGGTAGGAGGTAATCATCAGCATCGGCAGGGAAGGGGCAACATCCCTGATGCGGAAAGCGACCTGGCTGCCCGAAATCCCCGGCATAAAGTAGTCCAGAATCGCGAGATCAAAGGGTTGAATCTTTATCAGTTCCATCGCCTCCACACCTTCGGTGGCTTCTACAACATGGTGGCGATCAATGGTCAGCAGCAGTTTGATCGACTGACGAGCCCCTGGGTCATCCTCAACCATGATCGTTACCTCATGCGCTCTTCAGCCGCTGTATCGGCGGAGGACTCGTGGGGTTTGGCCGTTCCGGTGACAGTTCGGCTCTTGGGGTGGAGTCCGACCCTGATCGGGAGGCCCGCGGCTGCCAAAGGGCGCACCCTTGCAAACTCCCCTGCCCCCCATTATTGTCTGCCAGAATGATTTTGCGAGTATTATGAAGCGACGTCTGATTTACGGGATGGTCGTAACTGCACTGGGCATCAATTTGGTGATCGGCGCCCGAATGTATTTAAGCTCCGCGCAGGCGGCGGAAAAGGATTCACCCTATCCCAGCCTCGAACTCTTCACCTACGTGATGGAGAAGGTGCGCAAGGATTACGTGGATGGCCAGAAGCTTACTTATCAGGAACTGGTCTATGCCGCCCTGAAGGGCATGCTCAACACCCTCGATCCTCACAGCGAGTTCATGGAGCCCGAGAAATACAAAGAGCTGCAGAACGACACCCAGGGCGCGTTCGGGGGCCTCGGCATCGTGATCTCCATGAAGGACAATTTCATCACGGTCGTCGCTCCCATGGAAGACAGCCCTGGGTTCAAGGCGGGCATAATGTCCGGGGACCGTATTATCAAGATCGACGGCAAGAGCACGGAGCGAATGAGCTTGCAGGATGCGGTCAAGACCCTGCGCGGCGAGCCGGGCACTGATGTGAAGATCACTCTCCTTCGCCCATCCTCAAGCCAGATGAAAGATTACAAGCTTACCCGAGCCACCATCAACGTTGATATGGTCAAGGATATCAACGGCAAGAAGGAATTCCCGCTGGGCGAAAACAAGATCGGCTACATCCACCTGGTGACGTTCGGCGAGAAAACCAGCGTGGAGTTGGAAGCCGCGCTCAAGAAGTTGAAGGCCGAAGGCATGCAAGGGCTGGTCCTGGATTTGCGCTGGAACCCGGGCGGTCTGCTCGATCAAGCCGTCGATGTGTGCGAGAAGTTCCTGCCCCGTGGCGACCTGGTGGTAACCACCGAAGGCCGCAACCCCAGCCAGGACTCGGTGCGCAAAGCAATGGGGCACGGGGACGAAATGCATAACATGCCCATCGTCGTCCTCGTCAATCTGGGCAGCGCCAGCGCCTCGGAAATCGTCGCCGGCTGTTTGCAGGACACCAAGCGCGCGATCATTCTCGGCGAGAAGACCTTTGGCAAAGGCTCCGTCCAAAGCATCCTGCCGCTCTCCGACGGCTCAGCCCTGCGCCTGACCACGGCCAAATATTACACCCCCAGCCACAAAGTCATTCATGAGGAAGGCATCACCCCGGATATTGTCGTCCCTTTGACCGAGGAGCAAGAACGCGAGGTTCAACTCAGGCACACGCCGGGGGGCATTCAAAGCCTCGATGACCAGGAACGCGAGCGGGTGCTGAACGCGCGCGACCCGCAGCTCGATCGCGCCATGGACCTGCTCAAAGGCATCACCCTCTTCACCCAACGTGCCCCCGCGCCGGAGAAGCGGGCGGGCAAAGGCGAGAGGATGGCCGCGAAATAGTCACGCATCACGTTTCACGCGTCACGCCTTCGCTCCGGTTGCGCCATAAGGCTGGGGGCGTTGCGTGTGACGTCTGCGACTGAGTGCCATGCCTCTCCTTGCCGTCGAAACCTCCTGTGACGAGACTAGCGCTGCGGTTGTTCACCAAGGCCGGGTGTTGTCCAACGTTGTCTCTTCGCAGATCGGGCTGCACGCCGAGTACGGCGGTGTCGTGCCGGAGTTGGCCGCGCGCGAGCATCTCCGCAATTTGATTCCGGTCGCTCGGGCGGCCTTGGGCGAAGCCTCCGTAGCCGCCGGCCAACTGGACGCGGTGGCCGCCACGCGCGGCCCGGGCCTGCCCAGCGCGCTGATGATCGGCTTTAAAGCGGCGCAGGCAGCGGCCTTTGTGCTGGGGCGGCCCTTTCTCGGCATTCATCACCACGAAGCCCACCTCTACTCGCCCTGGCTCAAGGGCCAGCCGCCGGTCGCCGATTTCTCCAGGTTCCAACCAAATCTTGCCCTCATCGTCAGCGGCGGTCACACCCTGCTGGTTCATGTCCGGGCGGAACTGGACCATCACCTGCTCGGCTCGACCGTCGATGACGCCGCGGGCGAATGCTTCGACAAGGTCGGCAAACTCATCGGCTTGCCTTATCCGGCGGGACCGGAGATCGATCGGCTGGCGGAGGGGGGAAACCCCAAGGCATTTGATTTCCCCCGGCCCATGATTGACGATCCCAAAAATGATTTCAGCTTCAGCGGGTTAAAAACCTCCGTACGCTATTTCGTGCGGGACCATCCCACCCTGCTGGATGACGCGCAACGGGTGCGCGATCTATGCGCCAGTGTCCAGGCGGCAATTGTGGATGTGCTCGTGACCAAGACAATCCGTGCGGCCACGCGGCTTCGCGTGGGCTGCGTCACTGCTTCCGGCGGCGTCACCTGCAATCGTGCCCTTCGCCAAAGGCTCACCTCCGCCTGCCAGCGCGAAGGGCTCATCCTGTGGCTGGCCGAGAAGAACTTCTGCACTGACAATGCCGCGATGGTCGGCATCCTCGCGGAGCGAAAGCTTATGCTCCAAACGGACGCAACCGCCTCCGACGCCGATATCCTTCCAAACTGGGCGCTGGGGTGAAGCCAGCGTCCCCGGGTTTGTATGCCGGACATGACCCAGCGCTTGTGGGGTTGAAGTCCCCTGTAGGCCGAATGAGCGGAACTACGAGCCAAAGGCAACTGCGGAGTAAGCATCCGTGGGAAGGAAGCCGGAGGCAAGACTACAGACACGATGGACAAGAACCGAATAGAAGGCCGTGACCAGCCGGGCAAGGGAGCAATGGATTCTGAGGCCCGAAACTCATGCGGAGGCTGGGGCGGTAAATTCGGCGTGGCCTGTGGGGAAGCACTGAGCCTTATTCCGGGAGGCCCGACGGTCTGCCAGCAATGGCTACGGACGCTGCGAAGCGTTCGGAGGGACCGGCGGGAGTCAGCCGAGGGCGTAGTAGCAGGGGCGAGACCCTTTGACCTGCGAAGGCCCGAACCAAGAGACAACTAGGAAAAGCGGAACTGGAAACCTCAACGACATGGAGCGCCAGACAAGCAGCCGCCGACCCGCGCAACTCCAGCTCGACTTGGAGGGCAGGGGGGAGGCTGACCACGGTACGGGCAGCGAGGCCGTAAGCGGAACTGCCGGGCAGGTGGTGGGGCAAGTGTCGAAGGCGGAGGAAGGGACACGCGCCTGGGAGCAAGAGCTAATGGAGAGGGTGGCCGAGGAGGCCAACCTCGTGGAAGCCCTGGGGAGGGTGTGCGCCAACAAAGGCAGCGCGGGCATCGACCAAATGAGCGTCGCCGAGCTGAGAGCGTGGCTGAGTCAGCGCACCCACCGGGCCGAGCTAAGGGAGAGATTGATCAGCGGGAGCTATCAACCGGCGCTGGTGCGCGGGGTGCAAATTCCCAAGCCCG
>OCTA010000995.1_pt1 | contig 26403 bp, 19 predicted proteins | sample 1538991 | NCBI WGS metagenome assembly OCTA01 (sample SAMEA3539302, study PRJEB22396) | soil metagenome | biome: tundra; feature: field; material: soil | place: USA | collected 2010-05 | depth 0.15 m | reverse complement strand
CGGCAGCTACGACGGGGGCTAACATTTACCTGGCAACGATAGAGTTGGTGAAACCGTGAAACAGTCAGCGCCGGCATCGTTCCTTTGCCTCGCGCTGCTGTCCTGCGTTGCGCTCGCGGCCCGCGCGATGGCTACCGATAACTCGCGATAACGTGCCGCCGCAACATTTGACGGTACAGTGTCAATGTTCCCAGGGATTGATGCCCACGCAGGCGCGCGGGGCAGTGGCGGAGAGGGCAGGGGAGCAGTCGCCACTGCTCAGGAAACAAGCTAACCAAATCGATACCATGATCGTCTACAATTGTGCACAATCGAGGCATATGGCCAAACCCACCGATCTGGTCCAAGGGACCCTGGACCTGCTGATCCTTAAGACGATCTCGCTCGAACCCAAGCACGGCTGGGCGATCGCCAAGCGCATCCAGCAGGTTTCACGAGAGGCCCTCCAGGTGCAGCAGGGTTCGCTCTACCCGGCCCTGCACCGCTTGGAGCAGCAGGGCTGGATCAAAGCTGAGCGGCGGTCAACCGAGACTGGCCGAATGGCGAAGTTCTACTCCCTCACCGGCGCCGGGCGCGCCCAAATGAAGAAGGAACTGGCAACCTGGAGCCGGCTCTCGGCCGCGATCAACCTGGTGGTGCAAGAGGTTTAAGGTGCGAGCCCTCCGCAAAGTCCGTCTCCGACTCCGCTCACTGTTCCACCGCAGCGCCGTGGAATGCGAGCTTGACGCCGAACTTCGCTTTCATATCGAACGGCAGATCGAAGAGAACCTGGTCTCCGGCATGGCGCCCGGCGAAGCCTGTAGGGCTGCGTTGCGAGCGGTCGGAGGCCTTACCCAGTATCAGGAGGAATGTCGAGACATGCGCCGTGTAAAACTTATCGAGAATTTCGTGCAGGACCTGCGTTTCGGTCTCCGCACCCAACGCCAGGCTCGGGCCTTTACGGCGGTCGCCATTCTCACCCTGGCCCTGGGGATCGGAGCGAACACGGCTATCTTTTCGGTGGTGCGCGCCGCCTTGCTCCGCCCGTTGCCGTATGCCCAACCGGACCGCCTCATCACCGTCGGCGAAGTGCGAGGCGAGGAAGAATTGTCCCAGGCGCTAAGCCCGGAGTCCTGGAACGCCTCTTACCCGGATTACCTCGACTGGCGGAAACAGTCGAAGGCCTTTGAATCGCTGGCCGGTTTCACAGGCGATGGTTTCACCTTGCGCGGCGCTGGTGAACCGGAAACCGTCAGCGCCGTCCAGGCCACCACCAATTTTTTCTCCACGCTGGGCGTCAAACCGTTCCTCGGACGCGATTTCCGGGCCGGCGAAGACGTCGCGGCCGGTCCCCTTGCCGCCATCCTCACGCATAGTTACTGGAGAAGCCGGTTCGGCGGAGATCCGCGGGTCGTCGGCCGCTCCATCCAACTGGACTCCAATAACGTCACTATCGTCGGTGTTCTTCCGGCGGGGTTTGAATTCGCGCCGCGAGGGAACGCTCAGCTCTGGGTACCCCTGCATATCACTGGAGATCTGGTCACCAGGCGCAGCCTGCGCTGGCTGAGCGTCATCGGACGGTTGGCCCGCGGCGCAACTCCCGCGCAAGCCCGGGCGGAGATGAACCTGATCACTGCGCGGCTGGCCGCCGCGTACCCTGCCCAGAACGGCGCGGTCCGCATGGCCACGGCTCCGCTGCGCGATCGCATCGTCGGACAGATCGGGCCCCTGCTTCTGGTGCTTTTCGGCGCTGTGGCATTTGTGCTGCTGATTGCCTGCGCCAATGTCGCGAATCTACTGATGGCTCGCGCGACGCGCCGCAGGAAGGAATTCGCCGTGCGCATCGCCCTGGGTGCGGGCCGCGGCCGGTTAGCTTCGCAACTCCTGGCCGAAAGCCTGATCATCGCGTCTGGCGGCGCCGCGCTGGGTCTGTTGATCGCGCAGTTCGGAACGCGGCTGCTCATCGCCGCGATACCACAGGCGGTGCTCGATTCGATGCCATTCCTCCGCGACGCCCACGCGGATCCCATGGTGCTGGCCTTTCTGTTCGCCACCATGATCTTGACCGGAGTTGCATTCGGCCTGGCGCCCGCCTTCGAGGTCTTCAACCGCCATGTGGGAACGACGCTCAAGGACGAAAGCCGGGGGACCTCGGGGGGAGTTCGCACGCGGCTGCGCCATGCGCTCGTGATCGCGGAAATCGCCTTCTCGCTCGTGCTCCTGGTGGGCGCCGGCTTGATGCTGAAGAGCCTCACGGCGCTCCTCGACCACAATCCCGGCTTCGACACTCGTCGGCTGCTCACGTTCTCGGTATTTCTGCCGCCGGTTCGCTATCCCAAGGATCCCGACATCGTCCGCTTCGACCGGGATTTCATGGATCGCATGCGCGTCCTGCCGGGCTTCGTGGGAGTCGCTTCCACCAGCGTGGTTCCGCTCACGGGCGGCGGCAATACGATCCGTTTCGCGATTGAAGGCCATCCCACGGCCACGGGACAGGAGAACGAATGCGATATCCGCGATGTTTCCGCCGGATACTTTTCCATGATGGGAATTCCACTGGTGGCGGGCCGCTTCTTTAACGATGCCGACGATACCCCGGCCGGGCCCATGCGCGTCATCGTCAACCAGGCCTGGGTGAAACGAAATCTTCCGGGTGAGGATCCCATCGGAAAACGCATTAAATTCACATATTCACCCACGGAACCCTACCGCCAAATCGCCGGCGTGGTGGGGGATATCGCGGAAGCCGGTCTGGACAGCGCCGGTGAACCCATGCTTTTCGCGCCGTTCCGCCAGGACGCAGGCCGGTTTATCACTTACATGGTGCGCACGGCGGGAGATCCAGGCCGCGCGATCGGCGCCGCCCGCGCCGCCTTACGGAATGCCGATCCAGAACTGATTACGATCCTTCCCATTACCATGGACCAGATCATCGCTCAGTCGCCCTCCGTGTTTCTCCGCCGCTACCCGTCCTTTCTGATCGGAAGCTTCGCCGGGCTGGCGCTGATTCTGGCGATGGTCGGGCTGTATGGCCTGATTTCTTATTCGGTTTCGCAGCGCACACGCGAGTTAGGCATTCGGATGGCTCTGGGCGCGCAACCGGGCGACGTGGTGCGCCTGGTGTTAGGGGAGGGAGCGCGCCTGATCACCATTGGCGTCGGAGTTGGCGTGTTCGCGGCGCTGACGCTGACACAACTCATGCGCAGCCTGCTTTTTGGCGTCAGCGCCGTAGACCCCCTGACTTTCGCCGGCGTCGCTCTCCTCCTGACGCTGGGGCCACTGCGGCGTGTTACATTCCCGCCAGACGCGCCATGCGCACGGATCCCATAATTGCTTTGCGCTATGAGTAGCTCATGGTCCTTCGGACCACAACGAAGGATGAAAGTGTGTGTCGGTGCGACCACAGTTTAACCGATATCACCGCGCGGACATTCAGGCTGCGCGATAGCTAGCGATATTAGTAATTAAGGGCCGTGGTAGAAAGCTCGACTGTCTGACAACTCTTCGCGCCGCGTCGCAAGGAGCCGTGTCCGATGCCTCAAAAAACACGCCGTCACATCGCAACACACTCCAATACTTCGTGGCTGCGTTCGTGTAGCCGAGCCTTGATTGAGGTATTTTCAATTCGGCTCAGTTTTACTCGGCCCTCAACGCCTGCGCGGGATCAGTCGAGGCCGCGCGTTGCGCCGGAATCAGGCCGGCCACAGATGCGGCCAGGGCCAGCGTCAGAATCGATGTTACCAACACGCCGTAATCCATACCCTTAACGTCATAGAGCTGCGACGCGACGAACCGCACGCAGAGCAGCGACGCGGGAATGCCGATCAGCAGGCCCAGCGCGGTCTGGAGCATGGCGCCGCGCATCACCATCGCGATCACCCCGCCGCGGTTTGCGCCGAGGGCCATGCGAATCCCGATCTCGCTCGACCGCCGCGCCACGGCGTAGGCCGTCACACCGTAGAGCCCGACGGACGCGAGCAGGAGAGCGAGGGCGCCGAATAATGCCGTGAGCCGCGCCACCATCCGTTCCTCGGTAAACCGGTCTGCGATCTGCTGATCAAAGGTCTGGAAGTTCACGACCGTCAGGTACGGATTGATGGTCGCCAGTGTTCGCTGCGTGAGCGCCGCCATTTGGCTGATGGGTCTCTCGGTTTCCAGTACCATCGCACCGGCATACAGCGATTCGTCTTTCTCGATGGGACCTTTCGCGCTCGCCGGCCGCTGCATCATCGGCAAAAAGTACATGCGATGCTCTTTCCAACGCACGCTGGTATACGTCGTATCTTCCACGATGCCTACGATCTCGTAGTCTCCGGATGATTCCGGGCCCGTGCCGAAATGCCGTCCGATCGGGTTTTCGCCGTTAAACAACTTCTTGACAAACTCCTGGTTCACCACCGCCACCGAGGGGGCGGTCGACGTGTCCTTATCGCTGATCCCGCGTCCCATCACGACGTGCGTTCCCACGGAATCGAAGTATTCGGCGTTGACCTTGACGATGGATGCGCCGACATCCATACTCGGCTGCCCCTGCACCTGTACGCCGGTGCCCCAGTTGTTGTCTTCCATCGGGGTATATAAGCTGATGCCGACCTTCTTCACCCCCGGCAGTTCATGAAATCGCTGCTCAATTGTCCGGTACAGAGCTTCCAGTTGCGTTGCCGCATAGCCCGCCGCCTGAGGGTTGATATGAGCGATATACCGGTTCCTGGCATCGAGCCGCAGGTTGGTATGCTGAAGCTTATTCAGGCTCTGCGAGAATAGCCCCGCTCCTGCCAGCAGCATCAGCGACATGGCCGCCTGCAGCACGACGAGTCCGCGCTGCAGTAAGGTGGCGCCCGACCCCGTCGTCCGTGTGCCGGTCCGCAGAGCATCCGCGGGCTCAGCCTGCGCGGCAATCCACGCCGGCGCCAGACCAAAGAGGATGCCGGTAAGCAGCGACAGGCCGCAGGCGAAGGCCAGCACGAGAAGCGACGGGCTCGCTTGAATGGGCAGGCGCGACGCGTCGGAGAACGCCAGCGCTAGAAGCATGCGCGTTCCAGCGTAGGCGACGGCCAGCCCTGCTATCCCGCTCAGCCCCGCCAGCAACACGCTTTCGGTCAGCAGTTGCCGGATGATCCGCCCTCTTCTCGCCCCGAGTGCGGTCCTGAGGGATAGCTCCGCCTTGCGTCCCATCCCGCGCGCCAGCAGCAGGTTCGCAATATTCGCGCACGCAATCAGCAGGACCAGGCCGGATATGATCATCAGGAGCCGCAGATTGGAAGCATATGCTTCTTGCAATGCCTGGATGCCGGAGCCACCCGGTGTCAGCACCACATGGACTTTCGCCAGCAGAGTCTTGCCTTTGCCGGAGGAAAAGGTCTGGGTTCCTGCAAACGAGTGCTTCACCAGCGCGCTCAGCTTTTCGCGCAGGGCCGTCATGGACACACCGGGTTTCACGCGTCCGACCAGATACAGCCATCTTGCATTGGGATCATGCACGTAGGGAGCATTCGCCAGTACCGGCATGGCTTCGATGGGCAGAAAGAATTCCGGCGGCGTGCTCGACAAACGGTCGCCATAGAACCCTGCCGGAGCGATTCCGACGATGGTCACCGCTTTTGTATTGACCCAGAACGTGCTGCCCACCACCGAGGCTTCGCCGGCATAGTCGCGCTGCCAGGCCCCGTAACTCATCACGGCCGTTATGGGCGCGCCCGCAACGTCATCGGCGTCGCCCAGCAGTCGCCCTGCGTGTGCGCGCAGGCCAAACGTTCGGAAATAGTTTCCGGACACGAACTCACCCATCACCGAACGCGCACCGGCATGGTCCCCCTCGCGCCGGGCGATGATTGGCCGGTAACCAAAGCCCGCCTGCATCGCCGCCAGTTCCTCGAATTCCGGTGCGCTTTTCTTTAAGAGCAGCCATGTTTCGGTCGGAAAGAATGTGTAATCGCCATTGTCCTGCGCGCCAGTGCTCACGCAACAGTCGTTGTTGTGTCCAATCCGCACCAGCGTCTTCGGATCGGTTACCGGCAGGTTCTTCATCAGCACTGCATTCATGAGCGTGAAAATCGCCGCATTCGCACCGATCCCCAGCGCCAGTGTCACTATGGCCGTCGCCGTAAACCCCGGTGTCTTCCTTAACTGCCGCAGCGCAAAGCGCACATCCTGTATCAAGGTCATTTCACATTTGCTCTCACGCCGAAGCGCCCGATTCAGACAGGGCTGCAGGTTGTTTTCTTGATCGCCGGGGAATGCCTCAGCGACAACTCTTCCAAGAACGATTGATTCTCCAGTATGACGACCAAGGAAGGCTTCAGTTAGCGGGCCATAGCCATTTTTGATGAGGAAAGGCCAACTTCAATTGGCGGAAACGACCGCAGAGCCTCGAAGCCGACATCCACCACGAGACCGAAAGGCCCGCGTCTGACCGATTGATCTCCGCATGGGCTGCAAAGAACAGGGACGTAAGGCCGGGGCGTCGAACAGGCGCTGCGGGCGCCGCTTCGGGCCGCCTGGTCGTGCCCGCGACCGCCGATCCGACAGTCCACGGCCACGACGCACAGCACGCCTACTGACCGCGCCTCGCGCAACCTGGTGCGCGCCACGCGCTGCCGCACGCAACGCGGGCGGACGCGCCGGGCGGAAGTGTGCGCGGACGAAGACCGCGGGCGACGGCGCGGACAGGTTCGGAGGGCTCAGGCAGCGGCACACTCCAAATCTTACATGGCGCCCGCGCGCCTTCATTGATGCCGCAGCGCCACCAACGGGTCGACTCGTGTGGCGCGCAGCGCCGGCGGATACGAAGCGATCAGTCCGATGGCCAGCAGCGTCAATGCCACCAGCGCCTGCGACTCCACGTCGATTCCATCCAGCCCGAACAAAAGTCCGCGCGCGAAATGCGCCAGCCCGGCTGCCAGTAGACTGCCTAACGCCAGGCCCGCCACCAGCGGACGCCCACACTCGCGCAGAATCGCCCACAGCACGTCGCCGACCTGGGCGCCGATCGCCATCCGAATCCCCACTTCGCGCGTGCGCAGCACCACGATATAGCTCACCGTGCCGTAGATTCCCATGATCGCCAGCACCAGCCCCAGCAACCCCACCGCCGAAGAAACCAAAGCCGCCAGCATGGCCACGATGAACGCCGCCGTCTGCTGCAGCAGGTTCTCCAGCGTGGCGCAGTTTGCCACCAGATTCGGATCCACCGCGGTCAGCAACGGCTCGATCAGCCGGATCGTGTCCGCCGCCGGCGTGTTGCGAATCCGCACCAGGATGGGATAAGTGGCCGCGCGATCGTCGGGCAACTGCAGGTAGATGCGCTTGGATACGGTCGCGCTGAAATCGGTCGTGCGCGTATCCCGCGCCACGCCCACCACCTGGTAGGAGAGTCCATCGGCAACCAATTCGTTCGCGCGCCGCGGCAGTTCGTCGGTCGCGCCCAGCCGCACACTGCGGCCGATCGGATTCTGGCTGCCCCACAATTCGCGCGCCGTCGACTCGCTCACCACCACCGTGCGCTCGGCCCGAGCCGTGAATCCGCTGCCCAGCATCAAGGGGATTCCCAGCGTCTCAAAGTAGTTCGGCTGCACGTAGGTGTAGTGCAGAATCGCCTGCCGGCCTAGCCGCGAAGAATCCGCGCGCTCCAACGTGGCGGCCGCCGTGCGCGATTCAATATCCGCCGGGAGGCGCGCGTTGGTCATCGCCACCACCCCTGGGAGCCGCGCCAACCGGGCGCGCAGTTCATCCACCAGAGTGCGCTTGCGGCCCGCCGTGTATTTCAGGCTATCCGGAAACTCGACATGGAGCGCCAGCACCTGCCGGGTCTCATAACCCGTGTCGATGGCCACCGCCCGGATCGAGCTGCGAATGGCCATGGCCGCCGCCACCATGAGCACCAGCGACAGCGTGACCTGCGCCGCGATGAGGATATCCTGCAGGCGGCGCGTGCCGGCCGTCGCCGTGCTGCCGGACGATGCCGGCTTGAGCGCTGCCCGCGAACTCTCCATGGCCGGCGCCAGCCCGGAGATCATCCCTGCGATCAGCGACACGGCGCACACATACGCGAAGATCGCCAGGTCGGGCGCCACATCGAATACCAGGCCTCCGTATTCGCCGGGGATCAGGTTGGCCGCAGCCACCGCAGTCTGCTTCAGCAGCACCCACGTGAACAGCAGCGCCAGCCCGCCGGACATCAGGCCCACCACCGCGGATTCCGTCACCAGTTGCCGCACGATCCGCAGCCGGTTCGCGCCCAGCGACAGCCGGATGCGCAGTTCGTCGTCCCGCGCCCGCATGCGCGCCAGTTGCAGGCTGGCCACGTTGGCGCATGCCACCATCAGGACCAGCCCGGCCGCCGCCATAATCAGCGCGATGGAGAGCGTCAGCCCGCGGTACTCGCCCAGCGGCAGCGGAAACGGCGAACCGCGCCAGACCAGCGCCGTGGCGGGCTTCGCCGCATCCGACCGCGGATCGTGCAGCGCGCGCAGTCCGTCGAGCGCGGCGCTCAGTTCCGCTTGCGCCTGCGCGACGCTAGCGTGCGGCGCCAGCCGCCCAAAGAGCCGGTATCGCTGCGCCTCGCGATCGCGCAGAAACTGTTCGTCGGCGTGCAGCAGCGGCTCGATATCCACCGGCGCCCAGAAGGCCGGCGCGCCTACCGACGTCCCGCAGAAGTCATGCGGCGTAATTCCAGCGATCACCACGCCCACGCTGTTCAGAAAAACCGTTCGCCCCACCACCGCCGGGGCGCCGCCGAAGCGCTTCTGCCAATAGTTCTCACTGATCAGGACCACCGGGTTCTTGAGGAACTCCTCATGCCGGTACGATTCGAAATCGCGCCCGCGCACCAGCCCCACGCCTAGCACCCGGAAATAATTCGCGGACACTACGAACACGCTGGCGAACTCGGCCGAGCCGGTGCTGTTGTTCTGTAGCAGCGCCAGCCGCCCCAGCATGGTTCCGCCCGCAGGAATTGATGGCGTGGCCCCGTGTCCGAGGGCGCGCGCGGAAATCGTCAGTTGAGCGGGCCGGTAGGCGACCAGTCCGCTGAGCGAGTGCATGGAGTCGCGCAGCATTTCATAGTCCGGATAGCTGAATGACCACTGCGCGCTGCCGGGCCCGCGCTTCAGCGCCAGGTTCACCATGGTCGACGGGTCGTGCGCGTCCAGCGGCCGCGCCACCATCGCCTTGTAACCTGTGTAGACCGCCGTATTGATCCCGATGCCGGCCGCCAGCGCGACTACCGCCAACAGGGTAGACGCGGGACTGCGGGCCAGCAGCCGCAGTCCGTGGCTCAGGTCGCGTACAACGCTCTCGGAGATCATTACAGCCCAGACGAGCGGCACGCCCGATTATTTCAGGCCGGCGCGCGGCGTAGGATACGATAGTCACCATGAAGATGCCCACTGCCCGCTTTACCCGGCGCAACATATTACAACTGCTGCCACCCGCGCTCGTCGCGCCAGCCCTCCCGGCCCTGGCGCAAAACGGGTCGTCCCACAGCATGCCGGCCGAGCCCCTGGACCTGGATCCCCAGCGCATCGCCGCCGCGCTATCCGCCATGGTGGACGACGGCCGCACCGCCGGCGCGTCCGTGCTGATCTGGAAAGATGGCCGCGAAGCCTATTTCGGCTCCGCAGGCTTTGCCGACCGCGAGGGCGGCCGCAAGATGTCGCGCGACACCATCGCCCAAATCTATTCCATGACCAAGCCAGTCACCGGCGTCGCGCTCATGCAATTGTGGGAACAGGGTAAGTTCGGCCTCGATGACGCGCTCTACCGCTATTTGCCGGAGTTCGAGGCCATCCAGGTTTACGCCGGCAAGGATTCCGCCGGAGCGCCCATCTATCGCGCGCCCGCACGTCCCATCGCGGTGCGCGACATCATGCGCCACACCGCCGGCTTCGCCTATGGGCCGGGCGACACGCCCGCGCACGATGCCTACGTGAAAGCCGATCCCATGTCGCTGAATATCGACTTGGTCGAGATGGGCCATCGCCTGGCCAAGGTGCCGCTCCTCTTCGACCCCGGTGCGCGCTGGAGCTACAGCATCGCCGTGGATGTCCAGGCACTGCTGGTCGAGACCCTATCCGGCCAGAAGTTCGCCGACTATGTCCGCCAGCACGTATTTGAGCCGCTCAGTATGCGCGAAACCGCCTGGCGCCAGCCTGACGATCGCCTGCCGCGCCTGGCCGCCATGTACCGCAAGTCGGAAGGCAAGCTGGTGCGCGACGCCGACGCCAACACCCGCCGCCTCAACTTCCACGACAACAGCCTGACCGGCGGCGGCTTCGGCCTGGCTTCCACCGTTGATGACTATATGCGCCTGGCGCGCATGCTGCTCAACGCCGGCGAGCTCGATGGCGCCCGCATTCTCAAGCCATCCACCGTCAAATTGATGTCCACCGACCAGTTGGACCCGCGCATCACCGAGCGCCTCTTCCTCCCTACTAAAGGCTCCGTAGGCTTTGGTCTCGATTTCGCCGTGCGCGTGTCCCAGCCGCAGAAGCCCGAAGAAAACCGCGGCGCAGTAGGCGAATTCTTCTGGGACGGCGCCGCCTCCACCCTCTTCTGGGTAGATCCGGCGAATCACATGGCCGCCGTGTTCTTCACCCAGAAAATGCCCTTCGACGGAACGCTACATCACGACATCCGCGCCGCCATCTACGGTCCAACCTACCTAGGCCCCTGGGGCGACTAACTGGAGGGATTCGCGCCCGTGGCGCAGCGCGCTTAGTTAGGTGGCGACTAATAACCAGCGGTATGTGGCAATAACTTCCTAACAGATGCCTCGCGCGAACCGAGGGAGTCTCACAGCGCCTGTGTGAGGCTTATCCAATCGGCATCGCCGACGGTCCACACCATGGTCACGCTGGTGTGGCCGGGGGGACACTGACCCGGAGGGCATTCTGCGCAACTTCTATAGGCCGTGGTTGCGCGATCCGTATCCAGTAGACGTGCAGCGGACATGTCAAGAGTAATGTCCCAGATCGCCGTATCTCGGGACCTATTCCGGCGAGCTGTGGGACATGATGCTCGGTTGCCTGCCGCGCACTGGCACACGTTTAGCGCACCGACGATTGAGATATCGATCCACCAGATTGCGATCCGCGCGCCCTCGTCCGCCGTTGTCGTTGCTGGAAGGCACGCGAAGCCGGGAGACACCATTTCGGTGGTTGTAGGCGGCAACTACCGGGCAACCTTCGCCGAGACGGCCTGCGGGGAGTTCCCGGTTTGGTCTCGGAATCGCCATATTTGAACCGTGGCCGGCGCTTTGCGTCCAGATCGAGGCGCGCCGTGCATTAGGGCGCCAGGACTCTTCGATTCGTGTGCTCTGGAGTGCTTTCGGCACATTGGGGTCCGGAGGGTGTATGGAATGAAAAGCGATTCTGTCCAAACCGCTCCCTGAATTCGTTCTTTAACGGCGCCTGCTGCTGGGTGTGTTGCGGATGGAGTAGAGGTGATTCTCGGTGCGCAGGATCAGGCGATCGGCGATGAGGGCGGGGGTGGCCAGCGCCATCTCGCCGAGGTCGTTGGAATCGAGCAATTCGTATTTATCGCCAGCGCGGATCACGAACGTTCGGCCTTCTTCGTTCAGACAAAAACTCTTGTCGTTGTAGCCCCAGGGCGATGAGGTGAAATCGCCGCCTTCGCCGATGCGCGCCTTGTAAGTTTGCACGCCAGTGCTAGCGTCAAATCGCGTGAGGATGCCGTTGTGGGTGAGGACGTAGAGCCCTCCGCGATAGGCCAGTTCGGTTGGCAGATAAGTTCCGGCTTTGGGCTGAATCCAAGCGACAAACTCGTTCAGCTTGGCGCCGTCTGGCGTGGTGAGGTCGCCGTGCGCCCCTGGTTTGATCGCGGCCAGGGCTTTAGCAGTCCCACCGTTGAGATACAACAGGCCGCCGTAGGCGAAAGGACTCGGGATTGGCATGGCGGACATCCAGCCGAGACGCCACAGTTCTTTGCCTTTGAGGTCGTAACTAATGGCGAGGCCAGGGCCAATGGTGACAATTTCGCTGCGCTCGGAGTTCTTCCAGATGTAGGGACTCGACCAGCCGGTCTGGCGATCGGAGCCTTGAACGTGAATAGAGCGATTTGTGCGTCAGACTTGCTTGCCGGTATTTGTCTCGAATGCCGCGATGAACTGCTGTTTCTCGTTGTCGTTGACGACGATAACGAGGCCATTGACAAGAGTGGGTGAAGAGGCCGTACCGAAATCGAGGATGGTCGGAAAGCTTTCGAGCGGGGTGTTCCAGACTTTGTTGCCGTCGAGATCATAGGCGAAAAGTCCAACGTTATTAATGTAGACGTAAACACGCTGGCCGTCGGTGACAGGGGTTTCCGAGCAGAAGCTGTTCTTGCGGTGACGGCCCCCTGGAGGGTGGCCTGAATGGAATTCGCGCCTCCAGTTGATCTTGCCGGAGTCGAGATCGATGGAATAGAGGAAGTAATGGAGGAAGACTTCGTCAGGGAATTCGAAATCGCGCGCGTTCAGGCGGTCCAGAAGCTCCTTGTCTTTGAGACCCTGCTTCATGAGTTCGGCAACGTAATCGTTGGAATAGTCGGTGCCGACTTGCGGCTGTTTCGCCTTGCCGTCGGTTGTGACGGTTGTAACGAAGATGTTCCTGCTGGCGACGATTCGGAGAAGACCAGCCCAGGCCGGGGAGGGTCGCGGTCCATTCGATGTTCGACGTTTTCGACCATTTGTCGGGCAGATTGGAGTTGAGGGCGGAGGGGTTGGAGGAGGGGCCGCGAAAACCAGGCCATTCAGGATCTCCTGCGAAGGCGCAAGGGGCAAGGAAGAGCGATGCGATGACCCAGTTCATGATTCTATTGGACTATAAATAGCGTCAAACGTCACGGATGGCGCCACCGCGGGGTCAAGATGCTTGCGCGCCAGAAGTCCGATTCGGGGGAGCGTGCAGCGGGCAATGCCGGCGACATCCAGATTTCCTCGAACGCCGTATTTGGGGGTTTCAGGGTCGCGGCAACATCCGAGCGGTTTGCCGACAAACCAGCCCAGTGGGTTGTTAGGGTATCCGCAAGACAATCCACTGTAGTAAGGTTTGATGATATGTCCATTCATGTGGCCGTATTGGGTGGCGGCGTTGCTGGCCTGAGCGCCGCGCACGAGTTGATCGAGCGCGGATTCCGGGTTTCCGTTTACGAAGCGAAGAATGTTTTTGGAGGGAAGGCGCGCAGTTTGTCTGTCCCAGGTACGGGCGCTGGCGGCCGCAAGGATCTTCCTGGCGAGCACGGTTTCCGCTTCTTCCCCGCTTTTTACAGGCATCTGCCTGACACCATGATGCGAATACCGTTCCCAGGCAACGTGAGCGTTTTCAATAACCTTGTACACGCCACGCGTATCGAGGTGGCCCGCGCGGGAAGTCCCGCGCTCATATTGACGGCGCGGGTGCCGCAGAACATCGAGGATTGGGCCGTCGCGTTCAAAGAGGTCTTCAGAGGAATCGGCGTTGCCGACAACGAAGTGCTTTTCTTCGTCGATCGTCTCTTCACCTTGCTCACAAGTTGTCCGGAACGGCGAATCGCCGAATACGAGCAGATTCCATGGTGGACTTTCATCGACGCAGCCACCCATTCCGCAGCCTTCCAGACGCTGTTAGGCAAGGGACTGACGCGTTCCCTCGTAGCAGTGCGCGCCCAGGAAGGCAGTACGCGAACGGTCGGGTATATCCTCTTGCAACTTCTCTTTGGCTTGTTGACATCCGGTGGTTTCGACCGGCTGCTCAATGGCCCTACCACCGAAGTGTGGCTGACGGCGTGGGTGGAATATCTCCAGCAGAGAGGCGCGGACTTGCAGACCGGGGCGATCATCAGGAGTTTTCGCGCGGATGCAAGCGGGATTACCGGCGTCTCGATAGAACAGAACGGGCAGTCGCGTGAGATCAAGGCGGACTACTACATCGCGGCGATGCCCGTCGAGGTCATGAGTGGTCTGGTGGACCAGGAACTGAAAACGTTGGCGCCATCACTCGCCAATCTGACAAAGCTGCGTACCGCATGGATGAACGGAATTCAGTTTTACCTGGCTCAGGATGTCCCGCTGGATTTCGGTCACACGCTTTACGCAGACTCGCCCTGGGCACTCACCTCTGTCTCCCAGCGGCAATTCTGGACACCGGGGCGTCTTGCCAACTATGGAGACGGGCTCGTCGGAGGAATTCTGTCGGTGGACATCTCCGACTGGGAAACTCCGGGCATTCTCTACGGCAAAGAGGCGATGCAGTGCACTGCTCTTGAGGTCAAGAACGAGGTTTGGGCGCAGATGAAATCGCATCTAAACGTGGGGGGCGCAGAGGTTATTCGCGACGACAATCTCCTGAGTTGGTTCCTGGATCCGGATGTGCTGTTTCCCAATCCATCGGCCGTTACCAATCTTGAGCCGCTGCTCATCAATACGGCGGGATCCTTGCAGTACCGGCCCGAAGCGACGACGGAGATTTGCAACCTGCTGCTAGCCTCAGACTATGTCAAGACTTACACAGATCTCGCTTGCATGGAGGCGGCAAATGAGGCGGCCCGCCGGGCGGTCAATGGAATCCTGGACCATTCGGGGATATCGGCCGCTCATGCGCCTGTGTGGCCGTTGCAGGAGCCTGCTTACTTTCAACCTTTGATCGAATACGATCGGTTGCGGTTCCGTCTGGGGCTCCCGCATGCGAGCTCGCCGTTGCCAACTTGATGACTTACGTTCAGGCAGCCAGCAGGACACTGACCTCAACGGCGAGTCGCTACGACCGCAGAGCTGTACAAATGGTCTATGCGTTGTAAAATCCGGGGTCTTCTCGCGCAGTTGGTCTCGCAGTTTCTTCGCGACTTCGCTCCTCTGCCCGCGCGGTGGAAGTAAGCGTCCAGGCTCCCCGAAAGTCCGGTTGTGGGAGGCTTGGCTGCATTGCCCAAATCGCCGGCTTGGCCATATCGGACTGGCGCGCACGGGGTCGCACCGTCGCGAAGCGAAATAGAGGCCGATATCACGTCATAATGCCGTTGTCCCTCGGGTCCTTGGCAGACCTTCCGGAACGCCAATCCAAAACCTTTTTCCGAGTGGCCAACCAACGGGTCGGAGCATGGCTGCACTTCCACGAGTAGCGCGTTTTGCGTCAACCTGGTCACTGCCAGTGGGAGAGGGATGGGGAGGGGCGAGACGGGGGCGAGACGCGGGGACCTCCTTGTGAGTTTTCCAGGATAGAACGGATTACCACTGGCGGGTGTTAGGAAACCGGGCGGCGGCTGCCGGCGGTAGCGGCCCACCACCCGCAGGACCAGCCTGGAGGGGTTATTCAGGAGGCGTCATCTCGGAATGGCGGCGACTTCCTTGGCGGCCGCTTCGGGTCTCTGGGGAGTCGATCGTTTTACAGCGGGCGCGGAGGCCGGAGTTAGGGACCGGACGGCGGGAGTCCGTGGCCGGCGCACACGTGGCGGGCCACATTGTACGAAAGTCGCCCGCCTAGCCTTTAGATCGGAAGCGCCTCCGCGGCTCAACATTCGAATGCAACTGAAGATGCTGGTGCCGAGGCATTTGCCAATCATCGCCAGCACCAGCGGCAGGTCCTTGCATTCGGCGACCCTGAGCGGCGGGCGTCGTCCAGCGCGTTGGCCGTGAGTAAGTAGGATGCGCGAGCGGGCGGCCAGGTAACGCGTGTTTTCCCTGCGTCGAGCAGTTACCAAGGGTCGAGCCCGGGGACCCTGAGTACCTTCATGATCCGCGTCGTTCGCTCATCCTGACTTTGCTCCCGCATGTTCCATACCGGCGGCCCCGCGCGCGGCCGCCTTCATCTTGGCTAATCCGGTTCTAGCGGTGTCCAATGGATCGCCTTTCCAATAAGCCGAATTGAAAAGTTCGAGCGATAAGACCACGCCGGGTGCCACACGCTGCAAAGCCGAGAGGATCTGGCTCAGCGGTGCGACACCGTCACCTGGATAGACTCGATCTCGGTCGCTGATGCTTACTCGCGGAGGGTTCCCAGGATAGTCGTTCAGATGGATAACCTGGATCGCCTGGCCACTGAGCAAGCGCAGGCCTTCGAAACCAGAGCCGCCCTTGTACAGGTGGAACACATCGGCCAGCACACACGCCTTACTATGAGAGGCTTCCAGGGCGACATAGGCGGCCTGAAACAACCGGTTCAGGTATGGCGACGTCCCCCAGAATTCCAGTTCGGGTACCACGCCTACCTGATCACCCAATTCGAGCACAGCGCGATACCGTTCTGAAATGCGCGACAAGGCGATTCCATTTTCATGCTGTACGCCCGCCGGAGGCATAGCTATACGCCTGCCGCCAATCTGGGCTACGGCCTCCATATCCCGCCGGACCTGTTCCAATCCCTGGGCTCTCCTGCCCGGGTCCTCCACAATCCATTCCGGAAACGCAATCGCACTTTCCACAGTCAGACCACGATCGGCGATTCGGTTCCGCAAGTCCGCCAGTGCGGTCCTCCTGCCTCTATACTCATGAATAGAACTGACCCAGGGTTCAATGGCTTGGTAACCGGCCTTTGCCGTAACCTCGATCTGGTCTGCCAGATTGAGGCGATAGCCGCTGATGGTCGCGGTATTCAGGCAGTAACGAAATCCGCTCCGGTCATCCGAGGATGATGCGCTCGCGTTTGCAGCTATCGTAGACGACAAACTTGCGCAGGAAAGTGTCGCCGTTAAAAAATGTCCTCGGGAAGATTTTGTCATTTGCTCCAGCTTAAAGCGGTGCCGTGCCCAGGTCAAAGCCGCCGCACATGCGAATCTCAAGAGGCTGGCCGACGATTACACAGGACCACGGCATGTCGTCACGGTAAAGCAAATAGCACCAGAGGAGCTACCGCCGGCCGAGCGCGCGGTGAACTGGTTTGAGTGGGAAGAGCGGCCTGGGCCGGGACCGGCTGAGGATGCCGACCGCCTCAGCGACGAGCAGATCATCCGGGTGAGCTACGTGGAGAGGAAGGAGCCAGTTCCGGCTACGAGCTGCGGGGCGTCCTCTCACACTTCTTCGCCTGGAACGCTGTAAATTGGCTATCCTCTCCTTATGTCATCCAATCTGCCATACCGCTCTCGCGCTGTACGCGCCATGGTGCTCTTGCACGAGGAGCACCTTCGCCGCTTTGTCCACACTTGGAGGCTGGCCTTGGCGACCTCAGTGAGCCTGCCCCCGACCGATGACCCCGCCTATGCCTCGCTGGGCGCTTTAGGACGGCACGTGCTGGGCGCGGCCGGCGGCTACATGGTCTGGATGTGCGAGGTGTTGACGTTACCCGACCCCGGAATCCGCTCTGCTCCGGACGTGGCTGCCATGGTCCGCGATGCGGACGACTACTTGGAGCACGTTTTAGAGCGGTGGCGAACCCCGCTTCGCGAAGTTCCCGACGAACGATTAGAGACTCCCGAGTACCCATCGCGATGGCAGACGCGCTACTGTATCGACTCGATGTTGGAGCACGCTGTCATGCACCCCATCCGCCACGCCTTCCAGTTGGATGAGCTGATCAAGGATCGCTAGGCTCGGGCGGGAGAGCGCCCGAACGCGCACCATTGCGGAGGCCCTGTGCGGTCCGTAGTATCCAGGCTGGCGCGGCTGGAGCGGCTCAACCGGCTGAGCACGGCGCCGCAACGTCTCCGGATTCAGTACGGCTATCTGAAGAAGCTGCCGGACGATTACACCGGCCCCCGGCACGTCGTAACGGTGCGACGGCTACCGCCACTGGAGCGCGGCGAAGATTGGTTCGAGTGGGAGGAGCGCCCTGGGCCTGAGCCGGCCTCGAACGCCAGCCCCAACGACGAGATCCTCATCCATGTCCGCTAACGTGGAGAGAACGCGTGAATCCGCGCACTCGCCGGAGACCGCCAACGACGAACCGCGCTTTGAGAATGACTCCCATCTGTTGGGAAAGGAGTACAATTGGAGAGGCAACCGGAGCATTTTATTATGATCCAAGAGTTCATGATCGAAATCCCGGTCCACTAGAAGTGTCGAAAACTGCGGCGTAGGAGGTTCCTACAGTATGAGGTACTTAGCCGTATCTACTGTCTTGTGTGCGGCATTTTTGCCCGCCGCAGAAGGACAAAACCTATCAGCGAATCCGGTGACAGGACTGGGATACTTGTATCCATCCGTCACTGTGGCTCCCGGCCAATTGATTACGGTGTTCCTGGCGGGGAATGCCCAGGGCGATATCAGCGCCACTGTGCAGGGCCTTTCAGCACCGGTATTGGAAGTGCGCCCGGGAACTGGCTGCGCGTCTGGGAGCCTTTGTTCCGGCCTGACGGCCATTACCATTCAGATTCCTTACGAGCTAAATTCGGGGTGCGGCTTCCTTAGCCCGGTGTGCAACCTCGTGGTTTTGACGCAATTGATCGTAACGGTAAGCGGTGTGGCGGGCGCGCCAGTCGACCTGATGCCGTTGCCCGATCAGGTTCACATTCTGACTGCCTGCGACACGGTGGTCCCCGGCGGGGGCGGCACAGCTCCAGTTGGCGGGTTGCCTTGTGCGCCTCTGGTGACAAACGCCGATGGGTCGTTGGTGATGGCGGGGAGTCCTGCACAGGGCGGAGAGGAGCTCGTCGCCTATGCAGTTGGGCTGGGGCTAACTACTCCGGCCGTTAAGACCGGCCAAGCCCCATCCACCGCAACGCCGACGAGCGAGACTTTCTACCTCGATTTCAATTTCCGGCCAAACGCGCTGGCGACCCAACCGATGCAGCCTGCCGTTGGCTGCTGCGTGCCAAGACCAACAGTTCCCGTACCGCTGTATGCCGGTCTCTCGCCGGGATACGCCGGCCTGTACCAGGTCAACTTCGTCGTACCGCCGCCGCCCGCGGGCGTCGCGTCGTGCGCCGGTACGGTGCAATCCAACTTGACGGTCAGCGTGGGTGGGCTAACGTCGTTTGACGGCGCGGGGATTTGCGTGGCGCCGTCAGAATAAACAGGCTGGCCCGGAGTTCGAGTTCGAGGACCGCCCTGGGCCGGAGCCGAGTCTGCTGCGTGGAAAGAACCCAGGCCTGAATCCGCGCACTCGCCGCCTTGATAGCTACCGATATGAACGAACAATGCCGTCGGGCCGATAGACGGGTAGAGCTCCTTAGAATGGGCCGTGGGCGGCACTTCCACAACTGTCGTTCGGATCACTTCCGGATTGCGCCGTCATCCGGGACCAACTTTGGGTCTTGAATCTTGTCGCAAATCACGATAGCGGAGGCGACGCAAGCCTCAAGCATTGATGGACCAAGGCTTGCGCATCGGACGTGACAGCATCTGATTGGCGGATTCGTCGCCGATGATTTGCTCCTGGGCCGGGTCCCAGTGGAGGTCGCGGCCGAGGCGGAGGCTGATGTTGCCGAGGTGGGCTATCGTGATCGAACGGTGCGCTTGTTCAATCGGTGCGGCGGTTTCCTTGCGGGAAATGACGCAGTCGATGAAGTTGCGGGCGTGGTTGTCGCTCCGGTAGAGGTGGATGTCGTTCTCTTTGGGCTGCCAGTCGAGCAGGGATAGGGGAGTCGCTTCGATTGCTCCGCGGTTGACCCAGACACTGCCTTCCGATCCTTGGAACGTGACGCCGCCGCGGAGTCGGCTGGAGACGATCATTACTACGCCGCTGGCGTAGTGGGCTTCGAAATAATAATCGACCGCGGTGTTCCAGATCTTCTCTTTGGCCCATTGGGCTTGGCCGTTGCGGATGGCCGCGGGGCCGGTGAGTTCGGTGCCCATGCCCCATTGGGCGATGTCGGGATGGTGGCCTCCCCAGTCGGTGATCTGGCCGCCGGAGTAATCGAGAATCCAACGAAAGTTGACGTGGCAACGGGCGGGGGCGTAGGGAGCTTCGGGGGCGGGGCCGAGCCACATCTCGTAATTGAAGCCTTCGGGGACTGGCTCGGGATCCTGACGGTCGCGAGTGTGGCCGAAGTCGGGAGTGCCGCCGGGGAGTCCGACAAGGACGGTTTCGAGTTTGCCGATGCCACCGTTGCGGACAATCTCGCAGGCCTTGCGGAAGCGTACGTCAGAGCGCTGCTGGCTGCCACACTGGAAGACACGATTGCTAGACTTGACAGTGTTGACCATGGCACGCCCTTCGGAGATAGTCAGAGAGAGGGGCTTTTCACCGTAGATGTCCTTGCCTGCGCGGGCGGCATCGATGACGGGGATGGAATGCCAATGATCGGGGACGGCGATGAGGACGGTGTCGATGTCCTTGCGGGCGAGAAGGTCACGGAAGTCCTCGTAGGCGTTGCAACCCTTGTAGATGCCGGAGCGCTTGGCGCGGGCATAGTGCCATTCGACGAGGACGCGGGCGGGTTCGCGGCCGGCTATGGCGCCGTCCCAGTAGCCCGGCGATTCCTTGTTGAGGTCGCAGACAGCGACAACTTGGACGCGCTCGTCGGTGAGAAAATTCTTCATGTCGCCGGTACCTTGGTTACCGGTACCGATAACGCCCATGGTGATGCGGTTGGAAGCGGAGGGGCGGTCTTGAGCGCGTGCGGCGGTGGTGGCCGAGGCGAAGGCAGCGGTGGATTTGAGGAAGTCGCGGCGGTGCATGGTCGGTCATGATCGTATCACAGTGGACACACCGTGTCCGCTCTCAAATGTAAGTTCTCAAATCTCATAGTCCGACAGCGCTTTGCTGACCTTCGTTGCCCGACGACTACGCCGGCGTAACGGTGAGACAACTACCGCCAGTGGAGCGCGGCGAAGATTGGTTCGAATGGGAGGAACGCCCCGGACCTGAGCCGGCCTCGAACGTTACCGGCCCCAACGACGTGTTCCTCGTCCGCGTCTGCTACGTGGAGAAAGCACAGGCCTGAATCCGCGCCACCGCCAATCCGGACACCGCTACCGATATCCAGGGATAATGCCGTTTGTCGCCTGGTGAACCGGTGGGCCTTCTGGATCGGTCCGTGGGGCGGCACTTCCGCAAGTGTCGCGTTCGGATTTACTTCCGGATACCCCGTGACTCGTTCGCTATGTCACGCACGAGCTCGGGCGCGACGTAACCCTCAAGAACACTCTCGGCAGCGCAAACTCCTGCGTCCCCAGGAGCGATCGGTCCCTGGCGGGAACGTGTCTGGCGGCACGCAAGAGTCCCCGCCACGCCCTTCAGTCGACTTTAACCCGTTTCAGTTAGCCAGGCCCCGAGCTTGCTCCTCGGTAGCTTGCGCGGTGGTGCCACCGGCGCCTAGCGTTGAGAGCGCGCCACACGCGGCGGCAAAGCGTAGCGCCTCCCGCAGAGGCGTTTTGCGCAGCCACGTATGCAGGAAGCCTGCATTGAAGGAATCGCCGGCGCCGGTGGTGTCCACGGGCTGCACGGGAAATGCGGCGACGCTCATCAGCTTGCCGCCTTCCATTGCCGCGCAGCCACTGCGGCCCAGCTTCGCGACCGTTAGAGTCCGGCCATTTTCTAGCGCCCGCAAAGCTTGCTCCGGATCGCTGAATCCGGTGATGCCCGCGAGTTCAACTTCGTTCGGCAGGAAGATGTCCACCTCGGCCAGCGTGTCGATCACGTCGCGGCCCCATTTCTCTTGCGGATCGAAGCCCGGATCGATCGACGTGGTCAGGCCGTGCGCGTGCGCCAGTGCCAGCAATTGCTTCAGATCTGGCCGCAGCGCGCGCTGCAGGAAGATGGAAGATATATGCAAGTGATTCAGGCCGTCCCAACCTCGCGCGGCGATCTCGTCTGCGCGCATTGCCTCCATCGCCCCAAGATAGGTCACCATGGCGCGATCGCGCGGCGAGCTGATGGAAACGGTGACGCCGGTCTTGACTCCGGCATCCCGTATGACGCGCGAGCTATCCACGCCGAGCTTTGCCAGAAACTCCAGGCACGCATCGCCCCAGGAATCGCAGCCCAGCTTGCCGGTGAAGGATACTTCGTTGCCCAGTTTCGCCAGGCCGGCGCCGCAAATCGCGCCGGAACTGCCGAGCGTCAACGTGATGTCCTCAACGAGCGTTTCTTGGCCCAAGGCCGGGAACGAAAGGTAATTCTGCAGGATCAGGTCGAGGTTCAGCTCGCCTGCCACCAGGAATTTCATGGCTGACCTCGCCCCGCGGCTTCATGCAGCGGGAAGCGCTCGACCACGCGGTTGATGTTTCCACTTTCGCAAGGCGAATCCGGGCGCAGTCCTTCGGCGAGGCAGCGGAAGAAGGCGAGTAACTGGCCCACGACCACGTCGATCAGCGGCGCGTTCCGGTCGCCGATTTCCTCCAGGCCCGGGCACTCAATGGCGGTGTCGCCCGCGCGCAGCAGCGCCGCGGGAACGTGCTCGCCCACCACGACCTTCATCAGGCCGAGGCGCTTGCGGTCGAGTTCGCGCAGGAGGTCCGATTCGTAAGCGCGGAGCAGCGGATCGGAGGAGAGGAAGCAGACCACCAGCGTGTCGCCGTGAATGAAACTCATGGGGCCGTGCCGCACGCCAAGATAAGTCTCGGACAGCGTGGGCACACGGCCGTCCGTCATTTCGAGCATCTTGAGAGCGGCTTCGCGCGCCGCGCCCAGGCGCGATCCGCTGCCCAGGAATACCGCCCGTCCGAAGCCCGTGGCGGCGACGCGCGCCAGCGGGTCGAGCCCGCCAGCCAACAGGCCGCCACAAGCGTCGCTGAGCCGTTCGCACAGCAGTCTGTAGCGGTCCGGCGCCCGGCGCAAACCGAGGAACCGCGCCGCCAGCGACATGTTGGTGAGGCTGCTGGTCATCGCCAGGCTGCGATCGTTGGTGCGATCGTCCAGCAGGATTACCTGCACGCGGGGATCGTCGCGGTAGGTTGTGTAGAGACGACCGGCCTGATTGCAGGTAATCGCCAGATGGCGCATTCGCGGTTCCGCGTCGATCACTAGGGAGACCGCCGCGACGCTCTCCGGGCTGTCGCCCGAGCGGGCCATTGAGATCAACAGGCCGGGCCGTCCGAACGGCAGCGCGGCCACGCCATGCGTGAGCAGCGTCCCCGCGCCGATGGCTTCTACGGTGACACCACATTCTTTCTGCAGCGCCAGTTGCACGCACTCGCCTGCGTACAGCGAGCTGCCCGAGCCGGTGAGCGCCAGGCACGCGATTCCATCGGCGAGCCGCTCGATGGCAGGGGCGCTGGCCAGCACACGGTTGCAGGTGTCCAGCCAGGTGGAAGGTTGTTGGAGAATCTCACGCAGGGTATGGACGTAGCCACCGCTCGATTGCCGGTCTTCCGGCTGCGCGAGAAGCTCACTGACGGTGAGGTTTGGGTTCACGTATCCTGATTTATAGCATGTATACAAAAGCGGTCGTGGCCCACGGCGGCGGCCCCACAGCCGTGATCAATGCGAGCCTGGCGGGACTCATCGAGGAGTGCCGCCGGCGCGGCAGCGTTCTCTACGGAGCTCGATACGGGCTCGCCGGGCTCGTGCGCGGCGATTTGGTGGATCTGTTGGCGTTCGATGCGGACCTGGTCCGCCGGATCGGCGAAGCGCCCGGCTCGGCGCTGGGATCGAGCAGGCTTCCGCTCGCCGACGAAGACTACGCGCGCCTGCTGGACGTCTTCCGGCGCGCGGAGGTACACACGTTCTTCTACACCGGCGGAAACGGCTCGATGGATACGGCGCTGCGCATTGCGCGGTACGCGCGCAGCGCTCGCTACGACCTGCAGGTGATCGGGATTCCCAAAACCATCGACAACGACCTCTGCATCACCGACCATACGCCGGGCTATGCATCCACAGCGCGTTTCTTCGCCTTCGCGGCGCGCGATGTGGGCGAAGACAACCGCTCGCTGCCCTCGCCGGTGTGCGTGCTCGAAACGCTGGGGCGCAACGCGGGCTGGATCGTGGCCGCCACGTCGCTCGCGCGGCACCGCGAAGACGATGCGCCGCACCTGATCTACTTCCCCGAGCGCCGGTTGAGCCTGGATCGCATCGCCGCGGATGTGGAGCGCGTGTATCGGCGCCTCGGCCGGGTGGTGGTGGCGGTGTGTGAGGGACAGCTAGACGACAGCGGGCGGCCCTTCGGAGCGGAAGTGGATCGCGCCGGAAGCGAAACGCACCGGCTGGCCTCCAATCTTGGGCACACGCTGGCGCGTCTCCTAAGCGGAAAGCTGGGCATTCGCGCGCGCGCCGAAAAGCCCGGATTGTTGGGACGTTGCTGCGGCGAATTCGCAACGCCGCTCGACCGGCGAGAGGCATTCGCATGCGGGCGCGCCGCGGCGGTTGCGGCCGGCGAGGGGCATACGGAAGTGATGGTCGCGCTGCGGCGCGATTCGAGCACATTCCTTACTCCGCTGGAGACCGTCGCGCGCGTGGAGCGGCGGCTGCCCGCGGACTGGATTCATCCGGACGGCAACGATGTGCTGCTCCCGTTTCGGGAGTATGCCGCTCCGCTCACCGGCGAGGTGCCGGGCTGGCCGCGGCTTTGATCCGCGCCGCGATGCGTGCTATACATCGGCCATCATGCTCATCCCGAAGGCCTCGCACCATACCTTGCTGGGCGGCAGGGCCATCGCAGCTGCCATCGCGACCCGGCCGGCCTCGGCACGGAAGCCCGCACCGGCCAAACGCGGCACGCCGATGCCCCTCGAATGGCCGGGGACGGCATTGGCCAGCCTGCAGCCCGGCAGTTTCAGACTACTCACGAAGGTCGCCGCAATCGAATGAGCGCGGAACAACCAACGGCGCGCAGCCCATATCTGGTCGGAGTGGTGCTGGCGATCTTCTTTGTCATCGCGCTGCTGACTAACATCCTCGGGCCGATCATCCCCGACATCATCCGCAGCTTCCACCTGACCCTGACGGCGGCCGGATTCCTGCCATTCGCTTTCTTCATTGCGTACGGCGTGGCCTCCATACCGTCCGGCATTCTGGTGGAATGGCTGAGTGAAAAGAAGGTGATCCTCGCCGGCTTCGGACTGGCATTCGCAGGCGCTCTGTTTTTCGCCCTCGTTCCCGTCTACCCGGTGGCCATTACGTCATTGTTTCTGATTGGCGCGGGCATGGCCTTGCTACAGGTCGCCATCAACCCGCTGCTGCGCGTAGCCGGTGGATCGGAGCACTTCGCCTTCAATGCCACGCTGTCGCAGTTGGTATTCGGCTGCGCATCGTTCATCAGCCCGCTGGTCTATTCGTATCTGGTGCGCAGCCTCGAAAGCGGCGCGCCGCACAGATCGGGTGCGCTGCTCGGCATGTTGGCCGCCATAGTGCCGTCCGGCCTTGCCTGGATTTCCGTCTACTGGTTGCTGGCCGCGGTCTCGATCGTCATGGTTGCACTGCTGGCGTTGATCCACTTCCCGCAGGTCAAGCGGCAAGAGGATGAGAAATCCGGGAATTGGCAGACGCACCTCAGCGTCTTTCGCATGCCGGTGGTTCTGCTATTTTTCGCCAGTACGTTCGCATACGTCGGAGCGGAGCAGGGCACCGCCAACTGGATGTCGCAGTTCCTGGCGACCTATCATCACCGCGATCCACAAACCACCGGCGCCCTGGCCGTCTCCTGGTTCTGGGGACTGATGACGGTGGGTTGCGTGATCGGGGTTATGCTGCTGCGCTGGTTCGACTCGCGGAAGGTCCTGATTGGCGGTTCCTGTTTGACCCTTGTAATGCTTACCCTCGCGGTGTTCGGCACGGATGCGGTATCGGTCGTGGCTTTCCCTCTGGTCGGCCTGGGCGCCAGCGCCATGTGGCCCATGATCGTATCGCTGGGGCTCAATTCGGTCAGCGAGCGCCACGGGACGGTGTCCGGCATCTTGTGCACGGGTATCGCCGGCGGTGCGGTGGTGCCGCTGGGTATCGGGTATCTCAGCGATCACTTTGGCCTTCGAGTGGGGATTATGCTCCTCTACCTAGCCTTCGGATGGGTACTCAGCATCGGTTTTTGGGCGAATCCGATTGTGAACAACGAGACTGTCGGCAGCCGGCCGCAGGCCAAAGAGCAGCGCGCGCCAGCGATATAGTCGTGCGCTCTATCAAATCACCCCCGGTCGAGTTTCGCCCTTCCTGCTGCGCTTGCTGCCCGGCGTCGTAAGAACCGTCGGCGTCGCACTCACGGCGACCGGCTTGCTCATTGGATCGTTGAGGTTGTTCCGGTGATGGGCTTACAAGGTGATCGGTTTGTCGCTTCGGGTGTGTTCGCCCTGGTCCGGCACCGGGTCTATGCGGCGTGGACCACGCAGGTGTTCCCAGGGCTCGCATTGCTCATTCAATCCGGGCCCATGTCGATTCCGCGGTTTTGGCAAAAAGACAGATAGCTCTCCGCCCGCCCGGTGCTCGTTGAAGTGCGCCCCATTCCGTCACCGCGAGTAGGTTCACTTCGAGGGCAGCGGAAGGGCCTAGCCTAGTTTAGGGACCAGTGGAGCATGTGTTGTCGGGCATCCGGAAGTTATCGGCGCACTCGACCGCTACCGATATGCCTCCATAATGCCGTTGCTCGACGGACTTTACGGCAGCACCCGGAAGGGCACGTTGCTCGAAAGCGTGCCGCTGGGTGTTACTA
>OCTA010000994.1_pt1 | contig 26421 bp, 29 predicted proteins | sample 1538991 | NCBI WGS metagenome assembly OCTA01 (sample SAMEA3539302, study PRJEB22396) | soil metagenome | biome: tundra; feature: field; material: soil | place: USA | collected 2010-05 | depth 0.15 m | reverse complement strand
CGAGTGAGGGGACGAGCCGAGCGGCCCGGCCCAGGCCACGGAGGAGATGCTCATCGGGGTGCGCCACGTGGCGCTCCAGAGCAGTGAGCTCAGGACCGTCGGTCCACACGGTGGCAGCGGACACGAGCAGGCTCGGGTCGTCCACGGCCTGCAGGGCGAACTCGATCCGCCATTCGTCGATGCGTTCGGGCTGACCCTTCTGACGGCGCGGCCCCAGCCGCTCGGGACCACCGTCCCCTTCTCCAGGGAGATCTTCCGCGTTGTCGGCAGGAGGGATGATCCGGAAGCACGTTCGCACCGGTTCGGCGAGCGTGCTCGCTGTGGCCTGCCAGGCATGGAGTTTCTCGGCGAGCAAGGCGAGCTCGTCGCCATCGGCCTCCACGATTCCATCGGGCGAGACCAGGGCGGCCAGCCACGCGTCGACGGAACCCGGTGTGCTCGGTCGGCGTCGTCGCGCGGCAGGCGGCCGGTCGGTCGCGAACTGCCGGGCCATCGCATCGGTGAGGCCCCACATGAGGGAGCGGAGGACCTCGTCGGGTGTCTCCGGCTCTGGGTCGCCGTGGGCGGCACCTTGGCCCAGGTCGTACCCACCCGAGGCCATGAACGATGCGGGCAGTGACCACAGGAGTGCCTCGATCCGACCACGGTCATGCCCGTCGATGAGCGGGCGCCAGCGGGCCCGCCATCCGTCGGCGGTGAGCTCGAGGGCAGGGAACAGACGTCCTCGGGTGGTCAACTCAAGGATCATCTCCGCCGCCCGTGCGGCGAATCGGAAGTCGGCGGCGAGGGCGATGCCGGACGGGTCGGTGCTCGAGAGGCCCGCGGGATCGCCTGCCACTGCCATCAACGTCGAGAGGACGTGCCGGGCATCCGGCCACTCGAGGACCAGGCCCGGGACGGTCCACAAGGGGAGAGACTGAGGGGAAACCAAGGGCTCGGACAGAGGGTCAGAGGCCTCGTCCTCGAGCCACGGGGAGCCGACCGGCCCTGCACCCGCGTCGGGCAGCCGGAGCATGAGTTCCACGTCGCCCGCCCCAACCAGACTTCCCACCACCAGCCCTCCGAGCTCGTTGACCGCGAGTCGGATGCCATCGGCGTCGAGGGCGAAGGGATGGGGTCTCGGGCGTGGTCGGCGGGGCGGGCGCCCACGACGGGCCGGAGCTGTTCGAGGCCGCCCACCGTCCTCCGCCCACACGGCGAGACGGCCCCCAGAGGCCAGCCACACGGCGTGGAGAACGATCACCCCGGAATACTGCCTCGTCCGTGTGACGCTGCCCAATCGCTGCGGGAGATGGTCAGCAGTGTAACTTGATTCTGTTTCAGAATCTCCACTGTTTCATGTTCTGTGAAACAGCGTTGCTCTTGAAACATCCAGAGCGGGGCGAGCGCCGGTCGTCCCGACGGAGCTGGTGAAGATGACGGGTCACGGTCCGACCACAGACACCCAGATCCTCCACGAGACCGAAGAGCTGATCCGACGCGCCCTCCCCGGAGACTGGACTGTCACCGCCATACGGGAGCCTGGTTCCGGCCGAACGCCTGCGTCCACCCTCCTGGCGCTCAGTGCACCTGGCGGAGAACAGGCGACCTTCGTCATCAAGGTGGTGCATTCCCCCGGTGCTCATATCCTCCTGTCCGCAGTCGGCCCGCTGGCGCGATCAGCGGACCTCACGGAGGGAGGGGCGCTCCCCCTCGTGGTGGCTGCCTTTCTGAGCCCGCGGTCGAAACAGGTGCTGGTCGAACGTGGGATCAGCTACGCCGACGCGACCGGGAACCTGCGGATCTCGGCCCAACGGCCGGGCCTCTTCATCGACGTGACCGGAGCCTCGAAGGACCCGTGGCCCGAGGACCGGCCGCTGCGCTCCCTTCGTGGCCGGGGCGCCGGGCGGGCGGTGCGGGCCCTGGTCGACTTCCGTCCCCCCTACGGCGTTCATTACCTGGGATCCCGTGCCGACGTCTCGCCGGCGACGCTGTCCCGGGTCATCGAGCTCCTGGAGCGCGGCGCACTGTTGACCCGGAACGGCCGTGGCGGTGTGGCCGACCTCGACTGGTCCGCCACCATCCGGAGGTGGAGCCGGGACGACGAGCTGAAGCGATCGAACACTGTCACCGGCTATCTCGATCCGCGCGGGCTTTCGGCGGTGGCCGACAAGCTGAGGGGATCGGACTGGCGGTACGCGGTGACGGCATCGCTCGCGGCACAGGGCTTCGCCCCCACCGCCCCGACCCGCTCGGCGGTGCTCTACGTCGAGGATTCCATGGAGACCGCCGACAAGTTGAGCCTCAGTCCCGCGGACGTCGGTGCCAACGTCTTCCTGGTCGAGCCTTACGACGCCGTGGTGTTCGAGCGCACGATGGTCCGGGACGGGCTCGTCACCGCTTCACCGAGCCAGGTGGCAGCCGACCTCTTGACCGGCCCGGGCCGGGAACCGTCCGAGGGCGAGGAGCACCTCTACTGGATGAAGAGGAACGAAGATGCCTGGCGCACCTGATCCCCTCTACGTGCGGGCACGATCCGCCCTGCTCGATGTGCTCGAGGCCCTGGAACCGCATGTCGACGCCGTGGTGCTCGTGGGCGCCCAGGCGGTCTATGTCCACACGGGCAAGGCCGACGTGGGAGGCGCCGTCAGACCGACGGGGCGACATCCTCGTCCTCGAGCCGGATCCATCCGCACCTGGAAGATGGTCTGGCCTGGTGGTTGGATTCGAGCGGGGGCATCCATCGAGAGTATTCGGGTCGGTGGAGACTCCCTAGCCTCCTCCTGTGGCACCGGTCCGTACGGTCAGACCCTCGATGGTTCGGGAGATCATCGTGTGGTTCGGCGACGCCGGACGAAACCGGGTGTGCGTCCTACGATGAGATGGAGTCGCCGCAGTCCACGGCCACCGACAGGGCAGCGCACAACGCTGTCATGGTGGCGGGCTGAACTCGTCCGATGCGTCTGCGGAAGCGGTCGCGGGCGACAAGCTGGACGTTGTCGAGGTTCGCGACAGATGGGTGTCTGATGCCGTCGTCGCGCCCGAGAGGCACCTCGGTGGACAGACCCCGGATGGTAGAGGTGACAGGAGCGATGATCACCGAGTGGAGGAGCCGTCCGAAGGGATCGCGAGTGAGGACGATGACAGGACGGGTCTTGTCAAGATCGGCGAGCCAGACCTCGCCCCGGCGCACGACGGCGGTCACGAGAGGTCGTCGGCGTACAGCGCTTCCCAGTCGGTGTCGTCGCCGATGCCACCGGTGTCGCCAAGCGATGCCAATGCGACCTCGTCCTGCGTCGGTGGCACGCGCTGGTATGCCGCTATGTCCGCCCGGAGGCGCTCGGCGCGAATGAGTCGATCCAAAGCCACGTCGATGACCTCCGAGGTGGAGCCAACGCCGAGCAGAGCCCGAGCGGCGGCTGCCTTGCCACGGTCAAGCGTGATGGTGGCCTTCTCTCTTGCCATAAATTCCATACTACCACTTGGTGGTAGGAAGTGGACGGAAGCCCAGGTCGAGTTGGGGAAGCGTCCCCCTCGGCCGCCGAGTCGCCTCACCTCACATCGATCCGGCGGATGCTGGTGGGGACCTCTTCGGCCTGACCCTCGCCCCGCACGGTCACGGCGTCCTCTTCGTCGACGACCGTGACAACACCCTGAAGCTGTTCGGCCCGGGACCGTCTGGCCACTGACCGACAGTTCCCCATGCCGGAGAGGTCCGCCGCCCGCCGTCCCCTCCGGCATGGCCTCCTGTACGGCTCGATCCCTCTTCACAAACTGCGAACCTGACCTGCCCGCTCCGACCGTCAGGGGCGGGCTGCACGGAAAGAGTTTGCATTCTTTGTGAACATTCCCCGTGTGACCTCGGTATTCGTTGACATGAACCTCACACTTCCTCCGCACAGCCCAAGCTTCCGGCGCCCTCAGCCCGCCCCCGTCAGTCCTTTCGACGGCACTCCGGACCGTCGGCGACCGCTGACTTCCTGGAGGATGGGCGTCGGAATCCTCCTGACAGTGACGGCACTTGCGGTGTCTGCCTGCTCGGGCACATCCTCAAGTGCCAATTCGTCCACGTCGCCAAGTTCGACAGCGGCCACTTCGGGTCAGACCAGTTCGAATGTCGCCACGGCCACCAAGGGCACTGTAGGGACCGTGCTGGTGTCGTCCAATGGGCACACCTTGTACCACCTGACCACCGACACCGCCGGGAACTCCACCTGCACGGGCTCGTGCGCTCAACTGTGGCCGCCGGTGACCGTGCCTTCGGGGACGACGCCAACGGCCGTAGCTGGGTTGTCCGGAAAGCTCGGCACCATCACCCGGTCCGACGGGACCACCCAGGTCACCTACAACGGTGAGCCTCTCTACCAGTACTCGCTGGACACGACTGCCAGTGATGCCCTCGGCCAGGGCGTCGGAGGTGTCTGGTTTGCCGTGAAGGCGACCGGAGCCGCATCCGCTTCGAGCTCCACTTCGACGACCACCAAATCGGGCGGGTATTGATCTCCGCCGGGGTGCATGATCGGGGAATGGTAAGCGGGCCAGAGGCCGCCGATACGGAGGGGCTTCGTCATGCGTACCTCGCCTATGGCGGCGAGTTGCTCGGCTACGCCCGGCGATCCCTTGGAGAACCGCAACTGGCCGAAGAGGCCGTTCAAGAGACCTTTGCCCGCGCCTGGCGATTCCGGGAATCCTTCAATCGTGATCTCGGGGCCTTACGGGGATGGCTCTTCGCCATCGAGCGCCGAGTCCTCATTGACCTGGCTCAGCAACGATCCGCCCGTCCCACCCAGCCGATCGAGCTGGAACCGGCCGCCCCTGAGGATGAGATCGAGCGGGCCATGATGGGCTGGCAGGTCGAAGAGGCCATCCGTCGCCTGCGGCCGGAGCACCGCCACGTCCTCGTCAAGACCTACTTCGGGCAATACTCAGGAAAAGAACTGGCAAAAGAGCTGGGCATCCCGGAGGGCACCGTGCGCAGCCGCCTCTTCTACGCCTTGCGCTCGCTGCGCCTCACCATGGACGAGATGGGGTGGGAATGGTGACCCCGAAGAAGGACTGTGAGCACTGGAGGGGATTGCTGGCCATTGACGCCGTCGGCCAGCTCGGCGAGGCCGACCGTGCGGAGCTACGTGCCCACGTCGACGGCTGCGTGCAGTGCCAGGCCGACAGGCATGAACTGTCCGGTGTAGTCGGTGCCCTGGCCCTGGCCCACGGCTCGGCGTTGGATGATGCCATGGTCCTGACCCCAGCGAGACTGCACGACATACGTCCAGCGACGCTCGATGCAGCGGTATTGACGATGCTGGCTGACCCGGATTCGGATCCAGGTCTGACTCGCCGAACCCACCTTCGCCTTCGAGTCTGGGCAGGGATGGCCGTTGCCGCCGCCGTGATCGTGGTCATCGGCACGTTGGGCATCGTTCATCATGGGACAACGGGGTCGCGTGCCGTCGCCCTCCGTGGTCAGGGCGGGAGTTCCGGCAATGCAGTGCTGATCCCTGAAACGTGGGGGACATCCATCGAACTGACCGATCACGGCGAGCATGTCAGTGAGGTCCTGACTGTCTCGATGCTTACTGAATATGGCCGTCAGTGGTTCGTGGGCAGCTATCGCTCTGTTGCGGCCGGAGAGTCGAGGGTGACGCTGGCTTGTGCCTTGCCACCTCAGCAGATCGACGGCATCTCGGTAACTGACTCCTCTGGACACGAGGTGTTGCACAGCTGAACGCAGCGGCGTGTTCGGTCCATGTCGCATGCAGCGAGGATGACGGCCTGCCGGAACCGAACCTCGGCCACGCTGGATTCGCCCAGCAGGTCGTCCGAACTCTGGGCAATGCTCCGCAGGTTGGCCGACGTCTTCGGTCGCTCCGGTCCCGGTGCCATCCGGCCACAACGGGACCATTGACTCTAGTGCTCCGTGGCGTCTGCTTGGAAGCTGGACCTGCGGAAGAGGAGGCCAAATGCAATTCGCCGATCGTGTCGACGCAGGTCGACGGCTTGCCACCCGGTTGGAGTACCTGCGGGGCGAGGGTTCCGTCGTGCTCGGCCTCCCCCGCGGTGGGGTGCCGGTGGCGCTGGAGGTGGCAAAGGCGCTGGACGCTCCGCTTGACGTCATCGTCGTACGCAAGCTGGGGGTGCCGTTCCAGCCGGAGCTGGCGATGGGTGCCATCGGCGAGGGGGGCGTGCGGGTTCTCAACACGGCGGTGGTCCAGCTGGCGGGCGTCTCGGCGGAGGAGCTGACTGCGGTGGAGCAGCGGGAACGGGACGAGCTCGAGCGGCGGGTCCGGCGATTCCGCGGCAATCGGCACCCGGTCCCGCTCGCAGGGAGGACGGTTGTCATTGTGGATGATGGCATCGCCACCGGATCGACTGCCAGTGCCGCCTGTCAGGTCGCACGGGCGCAGGGAGCGGCCCGCCTGGTGCTGGCGGTCCCCGTGGCGCCACCCGATTGGACCGGCCGCCTCGCTGGTGACGCCGACGAATTCGTCTGCGTCACTACGCCGGAGCCGTTCCGTGGCGTCGGACAGTTCTATGCAGACTTCTCCCAGACGTCAGACGACGAGGTCATCGCCTGCCTGGAACAGGGCGTTCACCCGGCGGTGGCAGAGTCGTCCGCTCGTCACGAAGATGACCCACCCCAACGCGACGAGGACATCAGGGTGCAGAGCGGTTCCGTGTCGCTGGACGGGCATCTGACCGTGCCCGAGTCGGTCTTCGGGGTGGTCGTGTTCGCCCATGGCAGCGGCAGCAGTCGCCACAGCCCCCGCAACCGTTTCGTGGCGGGCATGCTCAATGAGGCCGGGCTCGCCACGCTGCTCTTCGACCTGCTCAGTCCAGAAGAGGAGCTCGATCGTGCCAACGTCTTCGACATCGAGGTGTTGGCCCGTCGGCTTGGCGAGGTCACCACGTGGTTGCGGGACCAGCCCGAGACGCAAGAGCAGGCGGTGGGATACTTCGGTGCCAGCACCGGAGCCGCCGCCGCGCTATGGGCCGCCGCCGAGCCGGACGCCCGGATCGCCGCCGTGGTGTCCCGGGGCGGCCGACCCGACCTCGCCGGGCCGAGGCTCGCCGCGGTCACCGCTCCCACCCTCCTCATCGTGGGCGGCGAAGACCACACCGTCCTGGACCTCAACCGCCGAGCCGAGGCACAACTCCGGTGCGAGAGCAGACTCGTTGTGGTCCCCGGCGCCACCCACCTCTTCGAGGAAGGTGACACCCTGCAGACCGCTGCCGAGCTGGCCTGCGACTGGTTCAGTGACCACCTGGCCACCCGACCCCGGCCCAGGAGGTCACCGGGGGTCGAAGAAGGAGCGGAACAGCCATGAACCTGCGGGTCGTGAGTGGGACCGCCAATCGTTCACTGGCGTCGAAGATCTCGTCCGCGTTGGGTGTCGGCTCGGTGGACGGCGAGGTGGAGCGGTTTCCCGACGGAGAGCTGCGGCCCATCGTGCCCGGGGTGCGCGGCGATGACCTCTATGTCGTGCAGCCCACCGGTCCGCCTGTGAATGAGAACCTCGTCGAGCTCCTGCTCCTGATCGACGCCTGCCGACGCGGAGGCGCCGGCCGAGTGACCGTGATCGTGCCCTACTTCGGCTATGCGCGCCAGGATCGGCGCAATCGAGATGGTCAGGCAATCGGGGCGCGGGTCGTCGCGACAGCGGTCGCCTCCACCGGCGCGGACCGGCTCGTGACCATCGACCCCCACACCACCGGGCTCGAGGCCATGTTCGGCATCCCCGTCGAGGCGCTCGCTGCGGTCCCCGTCATCGCCAAGGCACTGCTTCCTGGACTGATGCCGAATGCCGTTGTTGTGGCTCCTGACCTCGGTGCGGTCAAGCTCGCCGAGCGCTACGCATCCCTGCTCGACCTGCCGGCGGTCTTCGTTCGCAAGACCCGGGTGACCGGCACGATCGTCCGCGCCGAGGCGATCGTGGGCGAGGTCGACGGGCGTGCGGCCATCGTCGTGGACGACATGATCAGCACGGGCGCCACGATCGAAGCCGCGATCCGCCTGCTCCTAGACAACGGCGCCCGCCACGACATCGTCGTGGCCGCCACCCATGGCCTCTTCGTGGGCGGAGCAGTCGAACGGCTCGCCGCGTTGCCGGTCCGCCGCCTGGTTGTCACCGACACCCTGGGCGGAATGGAGAGCCTCGCCCTACCGGTGGAGGTCACGTCGATTGCACCGCTGCTGGCCACGACGATCCGCCGACTCCATCGCGACGAGCCCATCGGCGAGCTGCTCGCCGGAACCTGATGATCCGACTGCCGACCGGACAATCATTGCCTCGGCCCACGATGCCGAGCCGGGTCAACGCCGGGGCATCCCCTGGTAGTCGTGATCGGGCCCCGGTGAGCGAGCGGGGGCGGTGACGGAAGGAGGACCAATGACGGAGCCTGACGGCAGGAGGCAATGCTCGTCTCAGGATGAGGCCGGACAGGTGGATGCACCGATTGATGGGGAGTCGGAGCATGAGGGCGTGTGCGGGAGTTGCGGTGCAACTGCCCATCTCCACGAGAGCCTGTGCCGACGGTGCCACCGGGTGGCGCTCGAAGAGCGAAGGGCGGAAGCGGCGGCCACGTACCACGAGCCGCGCCAGCCTCCTCCCCACCAAGCCCATCCCGTCCCGCTCCACTGCCCTCCCGTGCGGCGCAGCGGCGCGTGATCCCATCACCGCCGACGTTGTGGATAGGTCCGTCCCTCGAGTCGTGACGGTGGCATCGCCTGCCCGATGGGCTCGTCCGGGCCCCAAGTTCCGCTACTACCCTTTGGAGCCGCCCGAAGGTCCCTCCATCAGGAGGGCACATCGGCGGCCTCCTGGACACTCCGTCGTTCGCCGATGGGCCAGGGAGAGCCTGACGAGGGCTGCCTCCACATCCCGCACGTCGCGCCCGGCCTGGTGTGCGATCTGCAGGACGCGGGCGAATTCGTCACGCTCACGTCCGGTGAGCAGTCCGAGATGGCGAGCTGCCTCGGCTGCACGCGGATCGAGGGGCTGCCGGGCACCCGGCCAGACGCCGCGCAGCTCCCGAAGGAATAGCCCGACCGTTACCGGTCCCCACCCCGGAAGGTCGTCCAGGAGGGCGACGAGGGCAGCGGGGTCGGTCAGGCGACGACCGATCCCGGCGATGTCACCGGCATGGCGGTCCGCTACCACCTGGGACAGCGTCTGGAGGCGCGTGGCTGTCCGGAAGTCGTATCGGGCATAACCCCCGGCGTCGAGCAGCGCGACGAGTGAGTCCCAACTGCGCTCTCCCACGTCGGTGATCCGGTGGATCCCGGCCCGGGTGAGCTCACGAAAGGTCCGCTCGGCGATCGGCGCCGAAATGCGAGTGCCGAACAGCGTGGATGCCAGGAACCACCGCTCCACTTCGGTATCCCCGGCGTCCAAGTCAATGCCCATCTCGCTCGAGTACCGGCCACCGAATCTGCGGACCACGGAGTCAGCGAGCGAAACCTCACGGCCGGCAGAGCTCACTACGACACAGTTCGGTCTGTCGGGTGTCGGCAGTGCCCGGGCTCTCGGCCTGGCATCCGTGCCGAGAGCGATGTTGGTTTCCGGGCAATTGCAGCCAAGCGAGTCCCGCCCCCTCAAGTGGTGTCCTACGCGCGCTGGGCAGGATCCCAACCTTCAACCTTCTGATCCGTGGTTCCAGAAGGACCGTTTACCCCAATATACACCTGACAACCATTGGGGCACTTCGTAGCCTCTGACCTGGTCGTTTGCCGAGTCTGGACTGGCACTTATTGACCACCATTGCCGCCTGTTTATCACTTTTATGAGCCGTTAAGTTCTCAACGTGGCTCTCACGACCCGTTCACCCTGCACGTGGTCTCGTGGGCCGGACACGGTCACCGTCCTAAGCTTCCCAAGTTGACGAAATATGGGAGCGGTTCGGGTGTGTCTCGTGCTCAGCTACACAGGCTGAGAACGCCGACACATCTCCTGCCGGGACCGTGAACAGGCGCCCGATCGCCCGTCGGCGCTAGGGGCGTTCGATCCGTCGGCGGAAACCAGCGACCGTCATCTCGACGACACGGTCATGCCCCCATTGCAGTACCGGGCGGCCGATCCGACTGGCGAGCCGCATGGCCGGCTGCCGCATCTCGACCGTCCACGCCACCTCGGCCCAAGTCCCCCCGGGCTCCGGGCGGAACCGGAGCCGGGCCTCCCCAGTGAGGTCCCCCTCGATCGTCGCGTCGATAGCGAACGGGCGCTCGCAATCCACGAGCTCGACACTGAGCCTCATGCGGTAGGGAAGCGGTGGGTTGACCACACCGTGGAGAACGGATCCCGCCGACAACCCGTCACCGTCGAGCCTGAAGTCGGTGAGCCAGGGCCACCACCCCTCGAACTGATCGACTTCCTCGATCCGGTCCCACAACTGATCCGGGGACACGTCGAACCGATAGCCACGCCGGTAAGAGATCACGGGTTCCGACACGGTTCCCAGGGTACGGCCTTCTCGGGAAATCGACAGCCGCGAGGCTGGCCCCGGAAATGCTGGGCAACACCCAGCCTGTCGAACTGCGGTCAGTTGACACCCCTGAATGCCCCGATTGCACCGCATCCCGGGTCCCACAGTCGCCTGCCACCGGGTTGACGGCCGATGTGCAGCGCAACCGAGGCGCCATGACCGAGTCCCGGGAATGCCTGGCTGGAGTCCTGATCGATGCCGACATCCTGTTGTAAGACGTCCGTCCATCCGGCGAGGACATCCTTCAGCCGCTACGGCTGAGAACCGAGGCACTATGTCTCAGCTACGCAGCCGGAGAACGCCCGCCCGGGGTCTCAGCCATCAGGGCTCAGAACGATGTCGGGGATCCAGAGCTGCGCAGGTTGAGAACACTGATGTCTGACTCCTCATGGTCCTCGGCCTCTGCGGCTCAGCCCATATCCGGCAGGTAGCACCCCCACTCAGCATGGGATCGCGCCCGTGCCCCGCGAGGGTTCGGCGTGGAGGTCGGCGTTAGTGTGTGCGCTGCGACCGAAATCTTTGATAGCGCTTCCGTTCACGGATCGAGCCGGCCGAGGAACTCCACGGTGCCTGTTCCTAGTTCTCGGATCTTGTTGGCGAGATCGTCGAAGTTCACACTGACCGGATCTTTGACAGAGAGGGCCACGCTCGCCGCCAGGTGCTCGCACCGCTCGATGAGTCTGCCGAGCTGGTCACCGATCTCTTCGTCGGGGCACGGACGAGTCTTCAACCATCGTCCGCCCTGGTTCGCGACCTCACGGATCTGATCCCATGAAGCCGATACCGCATCGGGACCGGTCCTGAGCGCGTTCATAGCGATTCTGGTAGTGGCCAGGAGCGACTCGATGAGCGGCATCGCATCGGCTCTCCACCGCTGCAGTGGCTCATCGCTGGTGGTCACCTTGAAGACTCCGTCGCTCTTGCCCGGGCTGCCGCACCAGGCCAGGCCCACATTAGCGATGGCCCCGGCAGTGGCGCAGATGGAGGTCAGATGGAGGAACGTTTGGTGCGGGACCCGGAGCCTGCCACCCGTCCGGGAGGGCCAGTGCACTCCGCCCGGCTTCGCGTGGGAGTACGAGGTGGTTGCATCACCCCCTGTTGTGGGGCATTTCTACTTGGGGGCTCGTGGCCGGCTACCCGATCGGCCCGTCGCTCGACGGCGGCGGGATGAACATCACTGCGCTCAGCGAGCTCGACCACATCGACTTCGGCTATGTCGTATGCCCGGAGATCGTGGAGGACCCCTGGCAGCTCGCCGACGCGACGTCGGCAGCCTTCGCCGAGCTCGAGAAGGCGGCCGGATGACACGAGTCCACAGGGTTGACACTTCGAGGACTTGTCCGTCAAGGGGGTCTGGGCGTTCGTAGGCTCCGAGAGTCTTCGAACTTCGTGCCCGGTCTCGGATCCGGTGCGCCATGGGGCACGGGGATTATGCGTTGGCGGTGACCTTTGGCGCGCCCGTCGCCGTCCTTACCTGCAGTGGGGACGTTGCCGGCCGTATTCAGTGAAGGGCGGCGTCCGAGTCGCGCTCAGGGGACTGCTTTCGGAGCCAGGCTTCCATGGCGTCGTAGACGGCCGGATGGTTGAGCAGGTCGAAGTGGTGTGAGTGTCCTAGGTGGTAGCGGTGATCAACTTCGAACGGGATGTGGCGGTTCCGTGGGTGGCGGCCGTTTGCGCTGGCAGGGGGCACGAGAAGGTCGCCGAAGATCGAGCCCAGCGGGTGGCGCTGTCCGGTGGTGATGGTCGCGCTGATCGAGTAGTGGTTGGCGGTCGACAGCAGTGGCAGGTTGTGGCGGTGGCTCTTGAGGTAGGTGTCGGGGTCGCAATCGCTCCAGTCGTCGTCGACGACGTAGCCGAAGCGCAGGTCCTTGATGCCAGCGCTGCGCCTGTTGATCAGCACCGCCATTGGCCGGGTCAGCTCGGTTTTCGTCAGCGCCCAGGTCCAATAGCTGGTGAGGCGCTCGAGGGGTGCTCCCAGGTGAGGCGCGCCGAGATAGAAGACGTGGCGCACCGCTGGAATCCATGGTTCATGGGTTTGCTCGCCGTAGTGGCAGGCGCTGCGGGCAACCAGGCCACCCATGGAGTGGGCGATGATGACGATCTCTTCGACTGGTGTGGGCCAGGCCGAGACCACCGCAGTGAGCAGGTCGGACAAACGCTTTCCGTTGTCGGAGATATGAAGACCGGTGTTGTAACGCAGGTACAGCGGCGTGTAGCCGGCGGCGGCGGCGAGACGTGAGCCGTAGGTGACGGTCGCGTCCTGGTAGTGCTCATCGGCGTGAAGCTTCCAGGAGTTCTCCGTTTCACCCAATCCGTGGAGGAACACTGCCAGTTTTGGCGTGGCCTCGGGGTAGACGGCTTCCAGCCTGTCACGTCGGATCCGGACGTCGCGGCCGTCGGACCGCAGGGCCATCCGGATCGCCAGGGCGCTGTTGGCGTCGCACAGCCGGTCGCCGACGGCGGCATTGAGCGCGGCGACCGCCACGTTCGTTCGTTTCTTCGTTGTGGCGGGCAGAGCGGAGACCTTCGACGCCATTCCGCCGGCCAGCCAGCCGGTGGCCAGAAACACAGCCCGGACACCGCCGTACGCGGGGCCGGCAATGGCGTCGTGAGCGGCGCGGACCGGGGCACTACCGGGCATCGCTCTGGTCGCACCAAAGAGGCCGGCCGCGATGCAAAGGTGGGTCTCTTCGATGTAAGACACCGCACCCGCCATGGCCCGTCCAGCGGACTGGCCGAAAACCTGAGCCTTCTCTGGTGTCATCGATGGCACCCCCCCTGATTCAGACGCACTGTAGCTCGCAATGGAACACGCACGGTGGGCTAGGCCCGGAATCCTGCTGGTTACTGCTCGTTCACGCCCTGGTGGCCCCCGGTCCCGGTCGGTCTCTTTCGCATCTGAGCAGAGCGACCTGCGTCACTGCCACGCCTGCTCGGCATATGAAGGACCCAGGGGATGGCTCAGAGCGGCCCATTCCTGAACATTGCGAGGAAGTACATCTGACCGGGGCGGTCAGCGAGTCCTTCGAGCCCACCGGGTGGTAGAACATGCACATGTGGCGGCCGGAAGTGAAGCGATCCCTACTGGCGCCGGTCGCGATTGGCTGCCTGGCGGTGCTCTTCTCGAGTTGCGGGTCCAGTTCACCGGCGAGCTCATCTGCCGCGCCGTTGGGCGTCACATGGAGGCAGGGCTTCGCCGCTACTGGCACCCCTGCCCAATACAACAAGGTCGGGATCATCAAGGTCGGACCGAGCAGCGCGAAGAACGTCTTGGTGCTCGAACCGGGTACCTCCGCAGGGAGCGCCTACTTCGTGCCGCTCGCAAAATGGATCGTCTCGAAATCGAATGGCTGGCAGGTCTGGTCGGTCGAGCGGCGAGAGAACCTGCTCGAAGACCAGTCGGAGCTAAACCTTTACAAGCAACACAAGGTCACGACCACGCAGCTGTTCGACTACTACCTCGGCTACTTGAAGGATCCGAGTGTCACGCACCACTTCCAGTCCGTTTCCAACTCGACCGTCGAGTTTGCGAAGCAATGGGGAATGAACGTCGCAGTCGAAGATCTGCACGTGGTCATCGATGCCGCTAAGAAGCTCGGGGGCAAGGTCGTGCTAGGCGGCCACTCGCTCGGGGGATCGGTGGTCACGGCGTATGCCACCTGGGACTTCAATGGCCGCGCCGGAGCCGACGACCTGGCCGGCTTGGTCTACATCGATGGTGGCAGCAGCCCGAGCCCGGTGAGCGCCCAGACAGCAACCCAGCAGTTGCAGTCGCTCGAAGCTCCGAGCTCCTCCCCCTGGCTGTCTTTCGGAGGTATTTCCGCTCCCTACGCCGGGTTGTTCGAGGCCACAGGATCGGCATCTGCCCTTGGCGACCCGAATGGGCCTTCCTTGGGTCAGAGTTCGGGGCTCCTGCCGGCTGACATCGTTCCTTCGGTTCCCGTGACCAATGTGGGCCAGTACGGCTATGCGCTCAACGTTGCGACCTCGCCGCCGAGCCTGCTCGCCGCCCAAGGGCACCTCGGCCAGGGGATCGCGGCCTCAGGTCCGGACCATGGCTGGAACGGCTCGGGAGCTCTCACGCCGATCGACCGCTTCGCAACGATGTTCTCGGGGTCAGGGATCCAGAACGTCGACGGGACGGAGTGGTACTTCCCCCAGCGCCTGACCGACGACACGGGAGCAGTGGCCAACGGGAACGCCAATCCGGCCCAGAGCGTGCTCGACGTCGACGCCACCATGGGTCACGCCCTCCCCAAGAGCCTGCTGATCTACGCCTTCGGAGCACGCCTCGGAGGAGCTGAGGTGCTTGATGCAGCGAAGATCCTGGCTGAACAGTCGGATATCCCGATGAGCAACCTCACCCTGGTCAACCGCCAGACCACCTACGCTCACAACGACCCTGCCGGGGCCTACCCCAACAACGCATTCTTCGATCACCTCGTGCCGTTCCTGGGCAAAATCAGTTCGCACGGTTAGGTTGCGTCCCGGCCGGTCGCGCTCGGCTTGGAGCCAATTCCGCTGGGAGTCCTTCCAAGCCACGGCGTCGACCCGTTTCGCTAGCACGTCGGTGTACTCGGCCCCGCAAGCAGAGCACTGTGTTACTGCGCCTGGGCCAGGACATTTTACGGTGTCCAGATCCGCGGCGCCGAAGGTCTGCACGGACCGGCCACGCCCCCCTCGGACGGTTCCCAGGCCCATGGCTCCAATGACAGGTGCCCGCCGGCGACTGAAAGATCGGTCCGCAGGGACAACGGCCACGCCCCGAGATCGACGAACTGGCCGGCTGGGCAAGCGGGCGACGGCCGCAAGAGGCACCTCCATACCGCGCGTGGTCTCACCGGGACTCTTTGCGTCCCATGACAACCAGACCCCGCCTCCGCATCCCCACCCGGCCGTTCGGGGGCATGCCATATTCGCCATCGTCAGGGTCTCAGTCTTCGCAGCTGAGAACAGTGGCTGGGGATCTCAGTTGCATGGGCTGAGAACACCAATTCGAGGATTCAGCCACACAGGCTGAGGACGTCGGACAGCGTGCTCTGCCATCGAGAGTGTGCACATGCCCCGTGATCGAGGACAGTTCAGCAGTAGCTAGGGCCGGACCAATACGGGCACCTCAGACCCTCCCCCCCGGGGGGGGCAGTCATCAGCTCCGTCGATCGGAGCAACTTGCCGAGATAGCTCTACTTCTGGCTCTATCGTTGCAGACACAAGATCGAGATCGTGCCTGTCGGGGGCGTTGTTGAGCGATCCCCAGCGAGCGATCACCACGTCCAGGGTCTTGCCTGCCCACGGGCCGAAGTCGCGATCAGCCAGCCGCTGATCGATCTCGACTTCCAGGCCGGCGCGGAGCGCCACCTTCCTGGCAGTCTCGACGGCTCGCACCAGAGGACTCGAAATGATCAGCTGTAGGTCCTGGCGACCAAGTACATCGCTCAGGGTCAGAGCCTGAAAGAGTCCAACGGCATCGATCCCTGGATCGAGCCGTCCTCGCAGCAAGCCAGCTGCGTCCAGTCGGGTTCGTCCGTGGCGGGCGAGGTAGATGCGCGTCGGAGCGTCGCTGGAGGGCACCTTCGGTTCGGTCGCCACCATCTGCGAGGATTGCACCCGTTACGGGCGTGTCCGACGATGAAGGATCGAGGCGTCCTCCTCTGCCAGCGCCTCTTCTTCCTCAGCGATTTCAGCACCGACTGCAACGCTGGGCTGGAAGAACTGCTGGGCAATCAGCGTCGGTATGAGGGCTGAAAGGATGACAACCGTGACGAGTTCGGTGTACTGGCTCTCGTCGATGAGGTGGTGGTTCAACCCGAACAGCGCCGCAATCGAACCGAAGGTCAGTCCGGTCGCCATCAGAAGGGTCGTGTACGTCCGCTCCCGCTTCGGGATTCGGAATGCGGTCGAAGCTGGCCACACGCCAACGAACTTGGTTGCCATCTTGACCAGGAAGAGTGCCCCGATGATCCCGGCACCAGAGACGAGGGCCGGTGCGGAGATCAGAGTCCCGGCTCTCAGAAAGAAGAACGGCGTCAGAAGTGCGAACGCGATCGTGCGAACGCGATCCAGAATGATCCGGTCCTGCATGAAGACTCCAGCGACGACAAGTCCTGCGATATACGCAGGGAGCACGGCCTCGCTTCCTGCAGCCGTCGCCAGGCCACCGAGAGCCAGCAGCACCACGAAGATCGTCTTTACCTCTGGCTCACTGACTCGATGTCCGAACCGTGCGATGACCAATCGCATCACTCGTGGGAGGAGGTACAAGCAGATGGCCGTGACGACAAAGAACACCAAGAGCAGCCACCCGTAGGTGGCAAAGACCCCGCCGAGTGCCATAACCGTTCCGAGGTCGGTGACGAAGCACGCCGCGAGAATGAGTTTTCCGATGTCCTGCTGGTTCAGTCCAGTTTCCACCATCACGGCATACACAACGGCCACCGAGGTCGTGCTGAGAGCGATGCCGCCGATCTCGGCAGCGTGTAAGTGCCAGCCGAGGACAAACCTGCAGAAGCCGAAGGCACCCAAGAGCGGCAGCAGGAACGACAAGAGCCCAATCGTGATACTCGCCTTCCAGTGCTTTCTCAGCGAGACGGGGTCAATTTCTGCTCCGGCGAGAAACGTCAGAAGAATCGATCCGAATCCGGCAAGGAAGGTCGTGAACTCTGTCTGCACGATGTGCTCTTTGATCCCCGGAATGTTTCCCAGGACGGCACCGACAAGTATTTCGACGAGCGCAACGGAGACACCGATCCGGATGCTGATGAACGACGCGAGAAGCGCCATCCCAAGCCAGATCGCTGCGATGTAGTAGCTGTTCATCCGCACCTCCTGAAATGGCAGGAGTACGGTGGACCGACCCTACCAGCGGTTGTTCTTGCTGGTAGAAGCCATCAGCCGAGCATTGCTCGGCGATTCAAGGGGCGGGCCTCATCGCTCCATGTCGATGATACCAAGGAGGCCCACGCAGCGGAGCGATCGGGATCAGCAACAGCTCGCGCTGCTCCGTCGACATGTCAGACGGCGAGACCGATGGCCACGCAAGCCGCGGCTGCGGCCAGTCCGATGACAACACTGACCATGGCGTTCCCCGCTGCCATCACCTGCCCGACTTCGATCAACCTGACCTTCTCGTAGGTGAACGTGGAAGACGTCGTGTAGGCGACACAGAAGCCGGTGGCTAGCAGAGCCTTGGGGATCGCTGGCCGGTGACGCCCCAGCGAGAGCCCCAAGAGGAAGCCGAGGAGGAGCGGCCCGGTCATGTTGATGGTGAAGATTCCCCAAAGCCGATCGGAAGCGACCCGATTGCAGATGCGCGGTCCACCAGGTAGCGAGATGGAGCGCCGACGAGCCCACCGAAGGCGACCACGATCGCCATCTGCGGGTGATGCTCACGAGCGCGCCTGGTCGGGGGCCCGGACGGTTCGCCGATCCCGAGCTCGATGCCCGGGTCAACAGGGAGACCATGCGTCTCGTCGTCCGGCGATGGCACCTACGACTCCCTTTGACGCGGCCCACCATTCGTGGACCTGATCACGGTAGGAGCCATCAGCCTCTCGGCGGTTCCGGCGAACTCCATCGCCGAGCACCATCGCAGCAAGGACCCATCCGAAACTGCAGGTGAGCTCCCCGTTTGCTACGAGGGTTCCAAGCACTAGCGAGATAGTGTGCAGAAGCAGAGGACGGCAACGGCCACCGTCGGATGCGGGAGGTGGATGATGCGGACTGAAGAAGATGGCATGAGAGTCGTTGTGTTCCTGGCCGAGGACGACAGAGCCGGCCGCCATGGCCTCCACCAGGTGGTCCTCGAACGAGCACAGGCAGAAGGGATGGCAGGGGCAACCCTTTGGCGGGGTATCGAGGGTTTCAGCTGGTCGAGCAATGTCCGAATCAATCGGTTCCCCGATTCGACCACAGGGCTTCCCCTCGTTCTGGAGTTCATCGACTCCCCTGAGCGGATTGAGGAGTTTCTCCCCGTACTGGCTGAGTTGGCACCACGATCGTTGGTGGTCCGTGAGTCGGTGCGAATGGGCCGAATCATGCCCAAGGGCTGATGGACCCCACCGTCGTCCGCAGGGTGCGTGCGGAAGCGACGACGTACCCAACGAGCTCGACGAGCTGAGGAAGGCGCCAGCCCGGAACACGTTGAGGCAAAGCTAAGGCGAGGTTCCCCTGGACGGCTGCTGCTCGCCGGCATTTTGGTACTCGTCACCCTGATTCCGGCAGCCATCGCCGTTGTGGGCACCTACTACATCTTTTCGTATCCCGATCAAGAACAGATCGGGAGTGTGACGACCGTCCGGAAGTACTTTCTGCCTCTTCGCTCCCAAAATGAGCGTCCCACGTCGCGTTCTCTAAGATCTGCCTCGTGAGTCCCCTCCACGCGTACAGGCAGACATCTTGGGGGAGACGTTTCGGCATCGCCATTGTGTGCCTGGGAGCACTCGCCCTCGCGGGATTTGTCGGATCGGTGGTCGGTCCTCACTTCAAGGCCGCATCGACTTCCACCACAGCAACTACTTCCATACACCCGTTGTCAACCACCACGTCGACCGTCGCTCATTCAAGTGTGAAGGTTCTCGTGGCAAACGGCACTCAGGAACCCAACGCCGGCGGCCATTTCACCCAGCAGCTCCAGCAAAAGGGATGGAACGTCTCCGCTCCGCAGAACACTACGTCGGCGGCGTCGACGACAACGATCTACTACGCCCCGTCGCAGCAACCGGCGGCCGCGCTGGTCGCTTCCGATCTCGGGGTGCCAATGACGGCGGTCCAACCGCTGACCGCCGCTGTACCGGTCGCCAACGCCACTGGCCTTGACATCGTCGTGGTCATCGGGCCTGACCTTGCCGGTAACGGATTCCCGGCCACCACAGTTCCGACCACCTGAGAGCCCGCGCTCGTGACTAATTCGAACGCTTCCGGCCTTCACGGACGGGGCCTTTGAGCAAGGGGGGTCGCCGAGACAGGGGACGATTCGGCAGCGAGTACCGACGAATAGCCCAAGGACGCGCGTCCGAAGGAACCCTTGGGGTCGCCCCGAGTTGACGTTCATGACGCAGAAACTGGCGCGAGGGCCGAGACCGCCTGGTCAGCTCGCCGTGCCCATTCACGGATCCTCAACGGGACACCACAAGGACCTGCCGATGGGGCTCTCTCGAGAGCCCAGATCGCTGAATATGTATGTGCACTGATGCGCCACCACCACCCGTCTCCCCGGTTTCCGGCGAACACTATGTGGGCCGGAGAAGCCGACCCGGCAACCTAGGTGCTCGCGAGAGTCGCATACGACCGCAACGGCACTTCTGCCACACGTCGCTCGCGCTCTTCGTGGCCCCTGCATCTGCCCCACCGGAAGCCTTCCAGCGTTGGAGGGACATACATGTTCCTCACGAACATGTATGTAACGAACGTGTTCGTGCTAAAGTCTGTGCATGAACGCGACCTCAACACAGCCCGTGAGCCGAAGGGACCGCCCTGCCAAGCCGCCACTGAGCAGGGAAGCGATCATTGCTACAGCAGTCACCCTGCTGCGCACCGAGGGCCTGGAGCGACTGACCATGCGCCGCCTGGCTACCGCCTTGGACACGGGGGCGGGGTCGCTCTACGTCTACTTCCGCAACGCCGAGCACCTCTACGCTGCGCTGCTCGATGAACTCCTTGGTGAGGTCGACCTGTCCCCGGGCGAATCGGACGGGCCGTGGAAAGACCGATTGGCCGCCGTGCTGGGGTCGTACACCAAGGTGCTATTCGAGTATCCGAGCATCGCCCGGCTGAGCATCTTCACGCGGCCGAGCGGAGCAAACAGCCTCCGCGTGTTGGAGACGCTTCTCGCCCTGCTCGACGAGGGAGGGGTTGGGCCCGGAGCAGCGGCCTGGGGCTCCGACCTGCTCGTGCAGTACGCCACGGCTACTGCTGCTGAGCACGGGACGAGGAACCAGCAGCCCGATACGGACGACGCGGAGAGCGACATGACAGTCGCGCTGGCCGCGGTGACGGCCGGCGACTACCCGCGTCTGGACGAGCTCAAGGACGTCCTCGTCGCCGGTGAGGCCGCGGAGCGGTTCCGGTGGGGCATCGAAGTGCTCCTCGTCGGTCTCACCGACGAGCGCAGCGGGGGGGTGCCCCGCTGCTATGAGCCGGTCGACGAGAAGGACCGAGGTTGAGCACGAGCACCGTCACCGACGCGGTCCCGGAGCAGGGGGTCGACCCGTCCCGTCTGAACCGACGCCTCCGGATCCTCCTCGCCATCATCATCATCGCCGACGTGCTCGACCTGATGGACAGCACCATCACCAACATCGCCGCCCCCACCATCGTGCGCGAGATCGGCGGCGGCGAGTCTCTCATCAAGTGGCTGGGCGCCAGCTATGCCCTCGCCATGGGCGTCCTCCTCGTGGTCGGCGGCCGGCTGGGTGATCGCTACGGCAAGCGCCGAACCTTCCTCATCGGCATTGTGGGCTTCGTGGGAGCCTCCGTGCTCTGCGGGCTCTCGATCTCACCGGCCATGCTCATCGGGTCCAGGCTCGTCCAAGGTTCGTTCGGCGCGCTGATGATCCCCCAGGGCATCAGCATCCTGACCGCCACCTTCTCCCGAGCGCAGATCCCACGGGCCGTCAGCGCATTCGGTCCGGCGATGGGGATCTCCGCAGTCCTCGGGCCGATCGCCGCCGGGTTCATCATCGACGCAGACATTGCCGGTCTGACGTGGCGCCCCATCTTCCTGATCAACATCATCCTCGGCAGCGTGGGATTCGTCGCCGCGCTCAAGTACCTGCCTCACGACCGGCCGTCGTCCGAGGTGGTCATCGACGGGCTCGGTGCAGGCCTGCTTGGCGCCAGCATGCTCGGCCTGATGTACGGCCTGATCCAGGGCTCCACAGCGGGATGGACGCTCGCCCCGATTCTGTCCATGATGATCGGCGCAGCACTCTTCGCCGGCTTCTGCCTACGCCAATACACCGAGACGAACCCGCTGATCATTCCGTCGCTCCTGAAGAACCGTGGGTTCACGTCAGGGCTCCTGCTCGGCTTCGCTTACTTCGCCGCGGTGAACGGATTCGCCTACGTCATTTCGCTGTTCTTCCAGACCGCCCTCGGGCTCACTCCCTCACGTGCCGCTATCGGCCTCGCTCCGGTGATGATCGGCATCATTGGGGCGAGCCTCCTGTGCAGGCCACTGATCACCACGCTGGGTCGGCGGCTCGTCGTCATCGGGTTGCTCATCACCTTGGCCGGCGCCGGCGGTCTCTGGGGGACGGTGGTCCTCGAGGGCATCTCGGTCGATGCCTGGGCCATGGCCCCATCGCTCTTGGCGCTCGGCATCGGAATGGGCGCATGCTTCAGCAGCATCTTTGACGTCGCACTGGGCAACATCGCACCATCCGAGGGCGGCAGTGCCAGTGGTTCGCTAAGCGCCGTCCAGCAGCTCGCGGCGGCCGTCGGCGCGGCCGTCGTCACCACCGTGTATTTCGGTCAACGGACTGCCCATGGACCCGCCCACGCCATGACGGTAAGCGTCGCTGTCGTCGGAGGCATCGCCGCACTCTGCCTCGGACTGGTGTGGTTGCTCCCGCGCGACGCGCCTTCGGAGGAGGATCTGGATTCCTAACGAGTCCGGAGTCAACGACACAGCGTGCTATCTCCGAGCGCCGGCTATGGGAGCGTTAGGACTGTGCCTCAGGCGGCGGTGCCAGGAGCGGGCCGAGTACCTGCATGAGGTCTGGGTCGAACATCACGTCATTTAACACGATCTTGCCATCGGCAAGGCGGTAGTACGCGAGAGTTCGGGCCGTCGTCGTGCTCCCGTCGAGGAGAGTGAGAATGTAGTTGAACCGGGCGATTACGGCATTCCCCTCGGCTACGAGCTCCTCGTCCTCGAACCGCTGTCCCTCTAATGCGGCTTTGGTGGCAGCGGCCATCGCCTTGACGCCAGCGAGATCAGAGCCCCCCCATTGCGAGGTTCAAGTAGTCGGGCGCAAGCACTTCATCGGCCACATCGAGGTTCCCATCGGCCAGCACCTCGTGCATGAACCGACGAACAAGGGCATTGTTCTCCTCTGTTCCCATCCCGGGTTCTACCTCCTCGTTGCGACGCTGGGGCCACCCTACCTGTCTCCTCAAGATGCCCCGAGGGGGAATCGCACGCTCTGACCATGAGGTCGAAGACGGCTACCACGAAGGAAGCTCTATGCCGCACGACAGGTGCCGATACCGAGGCGCTCAGGGTCGCAGGCAACGCCGCTAGGCGGCAACGACGAATGCGGCTGAACCAAGGCGACGGCTCGCACGGGCGAAGAGGTGGGGTTTCTGAGTCCCGCGTTCTGCACCCCAAGTGATTGCCCGGTCACCATAGGCGCGACTTCCGAGTACATGACCGGATGACTCATTGACTTTGCCCTCTTTGGTTGATGGTCATGCTGCCTTGTTCCTCCGATACTTGTCGAGCACTTCGTGAGGGGTCTTGCCGCGCATGTAGTCCCCGTGGTTCCGTCGGCGGTGGTGGTAGGTCACGAGCCACGAGTCGGCCTCAGCCTGGAGCTGGCGGATCGAGGTGAAGTGACGCCGGTGGAAGGCGGGACGCCAGCACTCCTGGAGGATGGTCTGGTGGAACCGCTCGCAGACGGCATTGTGGTTGGGTGACCGGGCCGGGATCCGCTGGTGGCGCAGGCCCTTGGCCGCCAGATGGGCCTGGAAGCCGCCGGCCACGTACTCGGGTCCGTTGTCGGTGAGCACGGCTCTGACCTTGACCCCGTGACGGCGGTAGAGCCGGAGGATGTGGTCGACGAAGCGCATGGTGTGGGCATGGGTGACCGGTCCCAGCACGATCATGACGATGGCCCAGCGGGTGAAGACGTCGATGGCGGTGAGCTGGTACACCTTGCCCACGCCCTTCAGCTTCCCGATGTAGAAGCTGTCCAGGCAGACGAGCTCGCCCGGACCCCCGGTGGCCAGGCAGAACCCGAAGAGATGCTCGTCCCGGGCTGCGTCGGTCAGGAGACCGGTGGTGGCCGCGGTGATGGCGGCGGCCCGGGCCAGGCGCTGGGACCGTTTTCCCAGACCGTGGGCGACCAGGTGCTTCTGGACGGTCGACTTGGCGATGGAGAACCCCTGGTCTCCGAGGCGGTCGGCGTATTGCCGACAGCCGATGGTGGGCTCGACCACCGCCAGGGTCAACAGCGCCTGGACCACATGGGTGGGTGTTGCCTCGGGCATCTGCGGGGTCCGGCGGGCCTTCGGCACCAGTGCGTCGAGTCCGTAGCGGTCGGCCACGTTCTTCCACTGGTAGTACCGGGTCCGGGAGATGCCGAAGATCCGGCAGGTCTCGGCGACATTCCCGGTTCTCGCCGCATGGTCAAGCACGGCCACGCGTCGTTGGTAGATGATCTCTGCTGGGGTCATGGTGATGGGCTCCCTGTCTCTTTGGTCAGAAACAAAGAGTCCATCGCCGGACCCCACCTCATGGTGGATGTGCAACCTCATCCCGTGGACCGGAAGCTCTAGAGGCTGAGGAGATCGACGAATCCCGGCGACACTATGCGCTCTCGACACGAACAGGGTCTCCGTTGTCGAGCGTGATTGTCATACCTTCATAGGCGAGGCTGACCCGGTCCTCCATTCCCGGCCACTTCTCCCGAGCCTCCATTAGCAGCACCTCGAGCTCACTGTCGGTGTGGTAGGGATCGTGGTGAAACAGAACGACGTTGACCGCGCCAGCCTTGTGGGCGAACTCCATCGCTGCGTCGATGCCTGAGTGACCCCAACCGATGTGGGATTCATACTCACAATCGCGATATTGCGCGTCGTGCAACAGCACATCGGCACCGCGAGCGATGTCATGCCCGCTCACCCAGGCGGCGGGTACCGTTGTGAGGTCAGTTCCGAGCGCCGGTTCATGATCAGGAAGGTAGACGAGTACTCGCCCGTTCTCCTCAATGCGATAACCCACAGTTGGGCCTTGGTGTGTGACTTCCGCCGCTCGAACCGTTGCTGAACCAATGACCACCGGCTCTTCAGATGCATCGTGGAAAGTGACATGAGAAGGTACGTCCCCGAGGCGAACGGGAAATAGTGGAGGGGAGAGATACATCGCGATCCGCTCCGAAAGGTGCTGCACCGGGGACGCCGGACCCCATATGTGTATGTCAAGCCCGGGTGAGAACAGCGGGCGGAAGAACCCGAGACCTTGAAGATGATCGAGGTGAAGATGCGTGAGCAGAATGTGCATTTCGGTCGGAAGGTCGTCTTCCATGAGCACACCCAGGGGCCGCATGCCGGTCCCGGCATCGAGGATGAGCGCGTGCCCGCTTGCTAGGCGAACCTCAACACACGACGTATTTCCCCCGTACTTGACGGTGTCGGCCCCAGGTGCGGCTACCGAGCCCCGGCATCCCCACACTCGCGCTTGCATCAGACTCCGCGATTCCCTGAGGCAGACTCCCAGAACACAGCAACTACACCGTGCATTTCTCCTTCCGCCCCGATCAACGGGTAAGCGGTCGCCTCATATTGGCGGCGCTCGCCATCGTAGGACGTCGCTAGGAGCGTCTCATGAGCTGGTCGACGTTCAAAGAAAGCGATTCCGGCCGGTGAGTCACGCCCGCGAAGGGGTCGGCCTTCGGGTGTTGCGAGCTGCAGAGCCTCGCTGAACTCACTGGACGGAGTTTCCCCGAGTTCCGCAAACGACGTCCCGAGCAGTCTTGCTGCAGCATCGTTGTAATAGACCAGCATGCCTCCTGCCTCCAGCAGGAACATTGGCGTCGCCAGATTCGACGCAAGCTCGCGTGCAATTATCAGTGGCAAGCTCTTATGCGATCTCGGTGTGCCTAGCGGATCACTCATGACGACTCCCCCATGCCAGGCTCATGAACATTGAGCACATCGTTGCCGAATAGAGCGGGTCTGCCAAATGTCGGAAGGAGATCTCGAAGGTGAGCCCTCCTCCTATCCATTGCAAGGTGGCTCGGTGGAGACGCCAATCGGTCGGACCAATGGCCCCGTAGGCCCAGTTCGAACGAGGGGTTCAGCGACACTTTCTTCGGGCCGGGATCAAGCGGCGGGGAGTTGGTCGACGAATCGCATCGATTCAGTCACTCAAGACGACCGCATCCCCAGACATCCAGATGGCCGATGTTCTCAGTCATGAAGGACGCGAACGTCAGTGAGCGATTGACCACACGATACCGGCCTACTCGACAACCCCACTAGTGGGATGATCGGCTCTATGGCGAACGAAGAGCGTCCACCAGCCGGATTCGGCTGCCTCAGCATGATCATCGGCGTGGTTGTGCTGGCAGCGATCGTCGTGCTGGCCTTCTTCGTCGGATTCATCGCCCTTGGCATCTCTGCTGCCCTGCTGGTCATTGGCCTCTTCGCCCTGGCCGTGGACCGCGTCATGCTCGCGCTGAGCCCGAAGCGCCGAGAGCGACGGGCAAACCAGAGTCGGGTGTTCGTCTGGCGGTTCGGCCAGGTGCAGTCTGGAGAGGTGATTGACACCAGGGCCATTGACACGACGGAGGACTTGGACGAACTAAGGCCCCACGAACAGGGGCCGGATGAGTCGAGGCCGGAGTAGACGAAGCCACCACCTACCAAGCTCGGCGCCCTCAGGATCAGTGACGAGGTCGAGGTCCGCGCCGCCCTGACGTTGCCGGCGTCTCGAGCCGTGCGTGCTCAGCCCTGGAGGCTTGGGGCGCACTCATCGACCTCAGCTCGTTTAGCTGAGGACAGGCTGAGGACACCTCAGCTCATCAAGCTGAGTACCGGACCAGCCGCTGACCTGGGTCTTCGTCTTGAGCTCCGTCAGCAGCTCGGTTGCCCCGCCCCGGCCCGCGTCAGACGACGACAGGCGTGAAGTCGCCCTTCCACTGCAGGTCCTGGAGCCGGGCCGGCGTGGAGAAGTCCACCGAGGCCATGTCGACCACGTAGGTCTCGGGGTTGCCGATCATCCGGTAGGCGTAGCGGGGGGTG
>OCTA010000993.1_pt1 | contig 26426 bp, 21 predicted proteins | sample 1538991 | NCBI WGS metagenome assembly OCTA01 (sample SAMEA3539302, study PRJEB22396) | soil metagenome | biome: tundra; feature: field; material: soil | place: USA | collected 2010-05 | depth 0.15 m | reverse complement strand
CTTTCCACAGAAACCCAATGAAACCGGGGGGTCTGTCGGATTCCTGCGCAGAGCCCATTTTACTTCGAGTAGTAACCGCTGCGGGTCGGCTAGTCTGGAACGCTTGTTGCAGCCCGAAGGGCGAAAGATAGTAGCCCATGCCGTAAGGCGTGGGAATGAGGCGCGAGCGAAACAGCCCCGGCAGGGGCGGAAGGCGGCGGCTTGATCCTCACGCACGCTTGTGCCACACAGCGTGGAGGGTTTCATCGATCGCCGCATCGATTTCTTCTTCCGGAAGACCGTTGACCTTGTCCGCACGGCGATTGAGGAACGCTTCCAGATTTCGTGCCACTGCGGCCCGGCTTTCCGAAGGTGGAACCCGTTGCGGAGGAACGGCCGCAACGCTAATCTCCTCGTCAGGCGCAATCGACCGGCCTAGAAGCTGTTCAACGGCGGACTTCACCACTTGGGGCAACTCGCTTGCCTTTTGAATCGAGACATTCTGCATGGCCGAAAGCTCCTGCTAAGTCTCATGATACCAAGCTGGCTTCCCAACGGATTTCCCTGACGCACTTCGAAAATGCGTCTGTCCCGTTTTGCCCCCGTTTTGCCCCCGTTTTGCCCCCACATGCAGAAAAACCGGTGCCGTCTTTGACCGTCGGCCCTCTCCTGGTCGCGGCCATTGTGCAGGTAGCTTCTAGGATGTAAGTTGCGGAACTAATTAAGGCCGCTCCTACTCCTGGACGGTCAGCGAAAGCCTCCTTCGGGTCGTCGGCTCGTAAAGACAACATTCCCTATCCTCGAACATCATCTTTATCGAAAGTTCCTCCGATGCAGGCCAGTTAAGAGCAGCGCGAAAGCGGGCCGCGTTGTTTTTGGCTACTTCCTGCCAGTATGCTAACTCGGCGAATATCTTGTCGCAGTCGCTTCGGTCTTCGGAACAATCCCCTGACGCCATTAGTCCCCCGCCTGGTGCCAGGTAAACCGTATCATCTGCCATCGTGGTGGCGAAGTTCGCGTTTTGATTGCGTAGGGCAAGTCTTTCGTTAGCTGGCAGTGTTTCGCCCTGAATTCCACGGCATCTACCAGCAGCTATCTCCTCCGGCCAATTGTCATGCAGAATTTGCAGCAGCGATGTGTCTACCCATACGTCATGATCGTGTGGTAGCGCTTGGATAACAAACACGTCTGTATCGGTAATCCTGCAAAGGAGTATATGCTCGGTCCCCTGAAGCTGAAAGTGCAGGTGTTGTATCCCCCACGCATTGAGTAACCCATCATTTTTGTCGGGACGTTTCTTCTTGATAATGTCCCGGCTCAAATACGGTTTCAAGTCCCCACCCGAGCGTATAAGCGCCTTCAACGCTAAGTAATCCGCATCATATTTTTGCGGGATCGAAAGCTCTCGTGATTCATGCACCGTCCTTCGTGCTGTGATTGGAGTTCTTCTGTTATGCGCGTTGAGATACCGCATCGTGTTCTCTTTCCGTGTGCGCGATGGATCATATTTCAACCCGCAGGCCGCCAAGCCTCTTTGACGGAGGAAGTCGGCCCAATCGCCTATGAAATTTACATTGAGATTACTTGGGGCTAATTCACAAACTGCACCTGTGGCGGCTTCCGCCTGGCCGCCACAAATCCGCTTGGCTGAGAGATGGAAGTAAGGACCGAGCGCCTGACTGCGCCCCATTCGCGCACCCATGGCCGCCGCTGCCGCGTAGGGGCTAGTATTTGAATGAACCACGAACGTCCGCGTGTAACCCTTCAATTTGGCGAGGAGCGCGCTCTTGCTCATAATCTCCTACTTTATCAGCTTTCGCCGTAAAACTCGCTCGTCAGTGCCGTACAGCGACCTTTGCGCCGCGCGAGCCGGGCCGCATCGGCGCGGGCATTTCTTCTCGGTGCCGAGGACGAGAACGCGGAGACGGAAGGGACGTTACCACCAGCGCTCAGTTCCAGTACCTAACCTCAGTTCTCCGTCGAGTGCAGTCCCCCCGCGCCGGCGCGGAAGCTGATGTTCCCCCGCGGCGGGTCGTCTTCAAATTGCGTCATGCAGTTCCACAGGCAGGCGCCGCAGTGGACGCACTTTTCGCGGTCGAACGCGGGAACGCCGCCCGGGCCGGGCGTGATCGCCTGGCCTGAGCAGGCCTCGATGCACAGCTTGGAGTCGCAGCGCTCGCAGAAATCGGGGTACTCGAACCTCACGTGGTCGGCGAACCCCGCCGGGGCCTGCACCTTGCCGCCGATCAGCAGCGCGTCCTGGTGCGTGACCAGCAGTTGGCCGTCGTAGGGAATCGCCGGCCAGCCGCAGCGCTCCATGATGGCGTCGTGGCAGGATACGCCGCGTCCATGGCAGTCCTCCACAATCTGGTCCAGCTCGGCAGAAGGGATCTTTTCGCGGTAGTACTCCTTCAGCTCCGGCATGGGTTGCGGCTCGCCGGAGATCCAGTGTTTGCCCTTGGTGAAGCCCGCCAGCGCCATCCCTAACAGGCCGGTGACGACGCCTTGGTGGAACCCGTCGCGCGCTTTCTCGGCGACGATGCCTTCCTCTTCCACCCAGCTTGCCCGCCTGCGGGCCACGTAGGTCTTCTCGAGGTTCTCTTTGCCGAGCGGCTCGCCGCGCCGCAGCAACTCCAGCACCGCTTCGGCGAGTTGCGATCCCGTGGTCCAGGCTTCGTCTACGCCGGAACCGGTGAGCACGTTGGTGCTGCCCGAGCCTTCGCCGATCCGCGCGTAGCCCGGGCCCGCCAGAATCGGCTCGCCGCGCCGTCCCGATTCCTGCAGCGACTTGGCGCCCCAGGAGCGCAGCTTGCCGCCTTTGAGGTGGCGCCACAGGTAAGGATGCAACATGAAATGCTGCAAATAGCGGTACGACGTGCGCATCGGGCTGCGAAACCAGGAGGGTACGAAGATGCCCACCGTGGCCACGCGGTCCGGATGCACGTAGAGGAAACCGAAAATCTCCGGCTCGGGATAGCCGAACGTGTGGAACACCGTGCCGGGCTCCAGATCCGTTCCCTCCGGCAGATCCACCACCATCTTCATGCCCACGGCCCACTCGCGGTGATGGTGGCCATGCGGCAAGCCGAACTCCTCGTCGAGCTGCCGGCCGACGGCCCCCACGGGCCCGTCTCCCACCACGGTCAAGGCCGAGCGAACATCCATACCGGGCATGAAACCGGCTTCCGGTTTGCCTTGCCGGTCGACGCCCTGGTCGCACAGGCGCACGCCGCAAACGCGCCCGTTTTCCACCAGTGCGGAATGTACCGGAGATCCCGGCCAGATCTGGACCGTGCCGGAACCCATCAATTCGTTGCCGACGAACTGCATGAACTGGCCCAGCGACATCACCAGGCCGCCGTTCTTATGCAAGAACGGCGGAACATAGGGCAGCTCGAACCCGTCCTCTTTCGCCAACCCCAGCAGCCGTAAGGCGCGGTCCCCCCACTTCAACAGGGGCGACCGCCGGCTCGCACCGGCGGGATCGAGCAGGTAAACCACTTTCTCCTGGCGCACCGCCGCCGCCATGGGGATCTGGCTGGGGTCGAGATCGGGTAGGGTGGCGCGGATGCCGCGCGCCCGCGTCACCACGCCGGAGACGCCGAACCCGATATCGTCGGCGCGCTCGTAGCATACGACTTGGAGCGGCAACCCCGGGGTGGAAGGACTCTCCACCGCCGGGGACCCGTCGCCATTGACCATCCGCCGCGAGAGCGTAGCCAGGAAACCGGCCGTCGCCGGTCCGAAGCCCACACAGACGATGTCCACATCCATGGTCTGGCGGTCGGCTATCGGGTCGCTCATACCGGGTAATCCAGAGCCTCGGGAATCATCACCTTGGTCAACGCCTCGGCCGCGCGGTCCTTGGCGAGTTGCGAGCCGGTCAGGCAGCCGTCCATGCGCACGCGCAGGCGGGTGAACTGATCCAGGTTGTCGAGCCGCACGCACGGGCCGGCTTTGGCGGGGTGCGCGCCGCCAATTTCAATCACGTCGGTATAGCCGCGAGCCACGCTGGAGATGCCGGGGATGAGGCTTTCCATGGCATCCAAATCCTCCGACTGGTAGCAGGAAGCGCAGCCTTCGGTATCCCACGCGGGGTGGCGGTTGTAACCGAACACCAGCTCGGCGCAGACCCGGCCCACCTCACCGGCCGCGTGCGCCGATTGCACGTGGCAGAGGTCGGTCATGAAGGCCAGCAGGCCGCCCAGGCCCTCGGCCACGGTGGGGTTCTCCGGCCCCTTCTTTTCGAGTTCGAGCGCATCGAGAATCTGGCTGCGCGAGCCAAGCAGCCAGCAAAGCGCGTCGGCCAGCGGGAACGTGACGCCCTGACGCGAACTTTGGTAAAGCTTGGCGCCATCGGCGTCGGTGCTCTTGAGCAGGTGCTCGAGCGACCACAGCCACATCTGCATGGCGGTGGCCAGCGCGCAGGCGCCCGTGCCCGGCCGGTCGTTGGCGATGAGGCGCATCTCGCGGATCCACTGGCGGAACTGCGCCAGGAACAGGTCGTCGGTCATGGTGACGCTGAGCTGGCGCCGCTGCACGGCCTCGGGACCTTCGTAGGTGGCTTCAAGCTGGGCGTCCATCCACTTGTGGCCCAGGAAGCCGGGGCAGTCTTCGGTGATGCCATAGCCGCCCATCAGGCTGACCGCTTCCCGCATCATGCTCGCGCCGTGGCCCGTATTCCACAGCTTGCAGGCGGGGCACAACACGTTGGCCACGGAATCGAGCAGCGCGTATTCCACCAGGAAATCGCCCTTCAGTTCCGGCCGCTTTCCCGCCAGGTATTCGATGGCGTCCTTCCGGACCTTGCGCATGGCCTTGAACGTCGCCGATCCGCCCTGAATGCCGCGGGCGTCCAGGATTTCGGTCTTCTCCCTCTCCAGCGGATCGAGCTGGTCGAACACCCGCGCGGCTGCGAACCCCAGCGAGGCGCTGGCTTCGCCGGTGGCCCAGACGTCCACCAGGCGGTGTACCACGTCCTGTTTGAGCTGCAGGCCGAGTTCATAGCGGGGCGAGCCGGGGGTGGCGATGTTGCCGCCGCGGAACCGGCCGCGGGCGTAACGGATCACCGGTTCGACGGCCGAGAGCAGCTTGGCCGAGGTCATGATGGCCACCGTCACACGTGTGCGCCGGAACACCGCCTCAATGATTTCGCCGTGGCTGTAACGCGGAACGATGACTCCGTCCTTGACGGAGTAGCCGCCGATGATCCGGTGGGCCGGCACTTGCAAGCTGAGGACCGGGTCGTTGGTGGAGGAAAGCTGATGCACCAGTTTCCGGGTGGGCGTACCGCGATCGAAGGTGCCCGGATCGGTCTCCTCCAGGATCACCATGCAAGTCCCCTTGATGCGCGGGTCGTCGGATTCCACCGCCGCCGTGACGAAGTTGGCGAACCCCATATTGGTGATGAAGCGGCCGCGCTTATCGACTTGCAAGACCGGTTCCTCGCCTGGGTTCCATTCGGCGACCTTCACCTTGCCGCCCAGCATGCCGGTCTCGACGCCGACGTACGGGATCGGCTCGGTAAGGGCGAACGATCCGCGCCAGGGCTGGCGGTCTTCGCCGGGCTGCGGCGGCGCGCACTTGCTCATGTAGTACCGGCGCTGCTCCGGCGTGCCGCGTTCGTGGATGGGCGAAAGCGCCAGGCAGCCGGCCAGACTCCCAGTGGCCGCGCCGGCATCCACCCAGGCCAGCTCGAAGGCGACCAGCGCCAGTGCCAGGTTCTTGGGCCCTTCGATAAACCCACCATCGGAGGGCTCCATGAACACGCCGGTGATACCGGATTCGTCGAAGGACTGAAGCAGGGCGGCCTTCTCGGGCGTCCACTCGTGCGTGTTGCGCGCGCCGGCGGCCACCAGGCGGGCCACCGGGCCGCGCGCCACCGCGCGCACGGACTGCACCAGCATCTGCAAATCGTAGCGATCCGCGAAGCGCCACAAGATCTGCCGGACGTCGTCGCCCGGAAGCGCTCGCAAATATTCGGTCTTGGTGTCGATAGCGGCGGTTGTCACAGCGTCCCCCGTCCTTAGTTGATAACGCCGGCTGCGCGAATCCGCGCATACCTCGGGCGTGAAATCCATCAAGCGGGAGAAGGAGAGCAATCAGTCTGCCAGGAAAGGCGCATTGATCCTAAAGGACTTGCTGGATTATACAACAGTCTTTCAGGGCCGAAATGGGTGGTTTGGCCCAGGTGGCGGGGGTAGCTATCAGCTTTCAGCCGTCAGCTATCAGCTAAGGCCAACTGCGAAGGTGCGATGCCGCTGCCTTCGATGATCGCTCTCATGGTTCCGAGCGGAAGAACGCGGCCCCGAATTCTGATCACCTGGTCCGAAGGGAGCCTCGGCGTACCGTGGTCACCCAACCGTCACCTCGAAGAGCTTCGCATTTTCAGGCAAATCGATCTCCCCTGGCGCCAGATAGAGCCCCATAGCCTCTCGGATGTTCGCCCTGGCCTCGTCCTCGGTTTCGCCGGCGGAGGGGCAGCCGGGGAGCTCGGGGAGCGGCTCCAGCCACTCGATGCATGCCACGCGCGGCATGGGGCCGGTGGCTGGCGCCGGCGGGCAGAGCGCCGCCATACGTTCGCGGAGCTGCCGGACCACCTCCTCGCCGTGCGCTTCGATCTCCAGTGCCCGGGCAACCCGCCGAACGTCCTCCCAGATCTCCGCCAGCGAATCCGGCTGCAGCGAGACGATTTTGGGATTTCCTTTCATGCCGCGCGCCATCGCCTGTTCCACGTCGCGCAGGCTGACGGCGCAGACCTGGATCTGGGTGAGGATGTGGGTCGGCTCCAGTCGTTCGATGGTCTCCTCGAAAACCTCGTAGATGGACACCGCGGTGCGCGCCGATTCCTTGACCGGTCGGTCGATTTCCCGGATGCTGGCATCCACGGCAATTCGCGGACGCGTGCAGACCGGCAGGGACCGCACGGACTCCGGATGGTCGCACTCGTGGGAGCGTCCCACCAGGTGTTCCAATGTCCGAGCGCGTCCACGATCTCGGTGGCGCTGGCGATTAATGAGACGATTCGAGGCAAGGCAGTAGATCCGCGTAGATAAACCCGCCGATGGCGCGCGGTTCGCCGCGCATGATGGCGATGGGCGCCCGGAACATCGGGCCGTCATAAGCGAAGGTATGGAACTCGCCGTTCTCTCCGCAGGGATCGGCCGCGGGCGGAAGGTCGTTCAACAGGGCACGGTCGAACTCACGCCCGGCAAACCCGGCGTAGAGGGCCTTGCTATCGATACAACTCAGACGCGCGCGCAACCCGCCGTCGATCATTTCGCGGGCCAGCGAGGGCGTGGGCGACTCCCAAAGGGGAAACAGGGGCGTCAGGCCCGAGCCGGCCAACTGGCGTTCGCGGTAATCGCGGACGTCGCGCAGAAACAAATCGCCAAAGGCGATCGTATCGAATCTGTCGGCCACGGCGCGCCGGCAGGCTCCGGCCATGCGCTCTTCATAGTCCTGGTTGGTACACGGCCACGGCAGCGGGACGGCATACAGCGGAACCCCGGCGGCTTCGGCTTGGGCTTCGAGCAGCGCGCGACGCACGCCGTGCATGGCCACGCGGTCCGCGCTTTCGTTGATCGTGGTAAGCAGCGCCGCCACCTCGATGCCACGCTGCCGGAGCACGTGTAAAGTCCAAGCGCTGTCCTTGCCGGAACTCCAGGCGAGCAGGGTTTTCACGCTACGCCGTTTGAGTCGCCACGCGCTCCGACCGGACTACCACGCGGCTCAGCACCGCATGCAGCCCGAAGAAAGCGCCCGCGTAGACCAAGTCCGACACCATGGTATTGCGGAAGAACGGAATCGCCGCGATATAGCAGTTGACCAGGCCGCTCAGCGTGTGACCGTACAGGCTGCCAGGCGCCAGCCACGTCCCGAAGTTGGAGAGGAAGAAGAACTGCAAGCTGCCGGCAAGGGCGGCCGCGCCGATCCAACCTGGGTTTTCCGTGCGGCGCAGGCGGGAGCCGATCCACACGTTGATCAGGAAGCTTGCATAGATGAACGGCGTCGCGAAGGAATAGGCGTCCTTCAAGGAATAGCCATAGCGTAGACAGACCAGCGGCTCGGTCGCGGCCATGAGCGCGATCGGCAACAGGTACGCCCGCCATCCCCTCAGGCGCGCACCCGCAAAGAGGCTCAGGGCGCCCACCGGCGCGAAGTTGAGGTTTTGCGCCAGACGCGCCACCCCTCCCAGGATTGTCAAGGCGGTGGCCAGTGGCCTCGCTGAATTGTTTTCCATCGATTGCTCCTAGTTCTTCATTATTACTCAGAGAGCCCCGAGGCTGCTCGGTTCGGTTCCCACAAAGTTTCCGGCGCGCCGGTGACGCGGCTGGCCCAGCGGCTCCAGACGAACAGCGCGTCGCTCAGCCGGTTCAAATAATGCACTGCCTCGGGCGGGACGCTTTCCACGCGCGCCAGCGCCACACAGGCCCGCTCGGCGCGACGGCAGACCGCGCGGCAGATGTGCAACTCCGCGTTTAGCCGGCTGCCGCCCGGCAGTACGAACGAGCGTAGCGGCGGGAGGTCCTCGTTCATAGTATCCATTTCCGCCTCCAGCTTCGCCACTTCGGCGCCGGTGACGCGCGCCTGCCGGGGATGGACGTCTTCCGGCAGCGTGGCCAGGATGGATCCCAGGTTGAACAACTCGTGCTGCACGCGCAAGAGGATCGGCGCGAGCGGCGCCACGGCCGGTTGCCGCGCCGCCAGGTCTTCCACGGTGGCGCGCGCCGCTCCGAGGAAAGTATTCAGCTCGTCCACCTGGCCGTAGGATTCGATGCGCAGCGCGTCCTTCGGAAGGCGCTGCCCGCCCGCGAGGCCGGTCTCTCCGCCGTCGCCGCCGCGCGTGTACACGCGATTGACGGCGATGCGCGGTTTGTCGAAAGGCTGCTCGCTCATGGTGTCACCTTGTGGGGCGGACCCCCTGGCCGGCCTTCTTCGTCGCCCGGAAGGCAGGCCAGGAGGCCCGCCCCACTGCAGCTTCATCATCTTACCTTGGACAGCGTCCATTTCATACCGGCCACGAAATTCAGCTTCGGCGAAGGATAGCCCAGCACTTCTTCATAACGCCGGTTGAGGGCATTGCGCAAGTTGCCGTAGGCGGTCACGCCGCGGCCCAGCGCGTAGTTCAGATTGATCCCCACATCGGCGTAGCCGGGGTTGCGGAACAGCCCGTTGGTGGCGCCATATGCGGGTTCCACATCCAGAACCGAGCCGCGAAAGCCACCCGTCAGGTTAGCCGCGACCTTTCCCCGCCGCACGGAGGCCGTCACGCTTCCGGAGTTCGCGGGCCTGCGAATCAATTCCTGACCGACCTGGAACGGCGGGGGCGCGATGCCCGGGCCACCGTCGACCGACAGGATTTCCGTCTTGAGCAGCGTGTAGGATGCGTTCACGAAGATCCAGCTTGCGGGCCGCAGCTTCGCCGAGAACTCCCCGCCTTGAGCCAGCGAGTTCGCGAGATTGTCCGATTGGAAATGGCTCAGCTTGGCGAGCGAGCCTCCCAGGATCACGATCAGATCGTAGAAGCGGGTCCGGAAGTACGTTGCATCCAGCGAGAGCCAGTCGTGGAACAGCCTTCGCTCCACGCCCACGTCGCCGCCGCGGGTGCGCTCCGGCTTGAGCGCCGGGTTGTCGGTGTAGGCGAGATCGAACCCGCCCGGCGGACGGATGCCGGTTCCGAAGGAAGCGTGGAATCGCGTCCTGCCCAGCACGTAAGCCCCGGCCAGCTTGGGGTTCGCGGCGGTAATCGTCTGTGCGGGAAAATACGGCCGCGAGTAGCCGTCGGGCGGGATGGCATCGGTGCGCAGGAACTCGCCGCGCACGCCCACATTCAAAAACAGGCGCCCGCCGAACTCGAACCGGTTCTCCACGTAAACCGCTTCATCGCGCCGGCGAATGGGGAACGTCTGAAAATCGGCGTCCGTGATATAGGAATTCACGATATGTTCGGTTCCACCGCTGACGCCGAAGGCGGCTACGTAATGCCGGGTCACCGTCACGATGGTGCGCGCCTCGAGCTGCGCGCGGAGGTCCTTGTTGAAGGAGAAGCCGTACGGGCTGGTGAAGGCGTTGTTGTTCAGAAAGAACGCTCCCAACAACTCCAGACGCACCCGGCTGGAAAGGTCCGCCCGATAGTGCGCCGAGTAATCGGAGAAGTTGTTCTTGTTGCGGCTGACCGTATCGATGCCGGTGAACGTGTGCATCGGGTCGGATCCCCAGGCGCCGGGTACGCCGTTCTCGCTGGAATCGAAATCGCCGTGCAGCGCGAGCGACTGCCGTCCCCAGCGCCGCGTAGCGTTGAGCATGACGTTCTGGTTGCGATAGTCGCTGTTGGCGACGGGCCCATCGGTATTCATCTGGGACGCCGAAGCAGCGATGCCGAAGCCCGCCAGCGCGCCGCCGCCCGAAACGCCGAAGCGGCGCTCGCGGTACGTGCCGCCTTCGGCCACGACGTCCAGATTGGCCGGCGCCTCCGCATCGCGCGTCACGAAATTGACGACGCCGCTATTGGCGTACGGCCCATAGATGGCCGACTGCGGGCCGCGGACGATCTCCACGTGGTCCAGTTCCTGGGTGGGGATGTGCGAAAAATCGAAATCGCCGCCGAACGCGTTCACGGGGACGCCATCGATTTCGACGAGGTTATATTTCGGGTCGCCGCCGCGGATGTAAAGCCCCGAGATGCCGCCGGTAGGGCCGGTCTGGCTGAGAGTCACGCCGGGCTCCGAGCGTAGCAAGTCGATTGCCATCGGCTCATTGCGCTGCTGGATCTCCTCCCTGGGGATGATGCTGACGCTGCCCCCCTGCCGGCTGGCCTCGACGTCCATGGCCGAACCGGCCACGCGAACCGAATCCACGATCGGGGCGAGATCCAGCCGCACAGTGATCTCGGGGACGGCGTCTTCGGCGGCGATGGACTTGGCTGCGAAGCCGGGGGCCGTGATCACCAGCTTGGAACCTCGCGGTAAGGAACACGCGAATGCGCCGTCCGGCGACGGAAAACTCCGCACCACGCCGAGCGGCGTCACGACCGACACCCGGGCGCCGGCGACACGCGCGCCAGATGGATCGACAACCGTACCCTTCACCTCAGCGGCCGAAAGGCAGACGGAAATCAGAAAAAAGGTCAGCGGGCCTGCAACGTTCATACGCATTCCAAGCTCCTCCCTAGAGAGCCGTGCGAACTGACGCCCACTCGCCTCCTGGAGGCAGAGCGACGCCCTCACGCTGGCCGGTCTCCTGACTTGCGCCTCATCGGATCCTTCGGCCTTCCCATTCCGTTACCGGAACAGTGGCGTCTTCGAAGGGCCCTCCGCGCTTACAGTAGCGGGGCTGTGCCGGATTTTCACCGGCTTCCCGAACACCAACGGAAAATCGGACTTCCATCCGAGTGTACACTAAGTCTGGAGACCGATGCCGAACTTTTTTGCGCGCTTCCCGGCGCCGATTGCGCTCTCGATCACAATGCTGTGGCCGGCCGTTCCGGCTTATGGACAGGACGCGCTGGCGGACAAGAAAGGGTCCCAGGCGGCCTACCAGCGAGGCCTGCGCGCCGATGCGGCGGGGCGGCGCGACGAAGCCATCGCCGCGTACACGGCTGCGATCGCGGCCGATGGCGGGAACGGGGCGGCGTGGAGCGCCCGCGCCAAGGACTACCTGGCCGCGGGCGAGCGCGATAAAGCCCAGGCCGATATCGAGCAGGCGGTCAAGGTTGAACCGGGCCGCGCCGAAGCATACGCCGCGCGGGCCGATTATTATGCAGCAATCGGCGAACCGGCGCGGGCCATCCAGGACTACACCACGGCGATCGCGATGAAACTGGGGCGCGGCGAGATCTACGACGGGCGGGGCAAGGCCTATCTCGCGACGGGGCAATACCAGCAAGCGAGCGCCGATTTCACCCAAGCCCTCAAGCTGCGGGCCGGCGACGCGGAGGCGTACAAGGGCCGCGGCATGGCTCTGGCCGCGATGGGCCAGCCTCGCGAGGCGATCGACGACTTCGGTCTCTGCCTCCTCCGCGGGCCGGATGACGGGCAGACTTTGGTGGAACGCGCGTTGGCTTTTGCGAGCATCGGCGATTACCCCGGCGCGCTTCAGGATCTGGACGCCGCCCTGAAGCTGAACGAGGACGACCTGCGCGCGTTGCGCGTGCGGGGAGCGGTGCGGGAGCGCCTGGGGAAACTGGAGGGCGCGATCGCCGATTACAGCGAAGCGATCCGGCGCGACCCCGGCGACCTGCGATTGTACCTGGCGAGGGGCGGCGTGTACGCGCGCACGAACCAATACAAGGAATCGCTCCAGGACCGCGACCGCGCCGTGCAGTTGAACCCCCGCGACGGCGATACGTACCTCGCGCGCGCCGACTCGTACCGCTTGCTCGGAGAGAACGACAAGGCGCTGGCGGATTTCAGCGCGGCCGTCGCTCTGAGCCCCACCTCCGTGCCGGCGTGGCTGGCGCGGGGCAGCGCCTATTTCGCCGCGGGCAGTTACAAGGAAGCGCTCTCCGACTTGAAGCGCGCGTCGCAGCTCGACCCATCGGATCTGAACGCCCGCGGTTTGGCTGCGGCGGCCCAGAGCAAGCTGGATGAGGCGGCCAAGCGGGAGGAGGAGCGCGCGAAGGAAGCCGCGCGGCAGCAGTCTGCAACGCCGGCAGCGGCGGCGCCCGCGGCTCTTCCGCAGCCCCAGCCGCAGCCACCGGAACCAGCGCCAGTGGCGCGCCGGGAACCGGCCCCGCAAGCGCCTCCCGCGCCGAAGGCCCCGCCGGCCGCGGCATCTCCAGCCCTCGCTACCGCGGCGGAGTATCACGCGCGCGGCCGGAAGATGCTTCAGGAGGGGCGTTTTGAGGAAGCCGTGGAGGACCTCGCGGAAGCGGTGAAGCTGAATCCCGCGCTCCCGGAGGCGTACAACGCGCGCGGTTTCGCGTATTTCAGGCTGAAGCGTTACGCGACCGCCATCGCCGATTTCGACGAGGCGGTCAAACTGAACCCGGCCTACGCGAACGCCTACACCAACCGCTCCGCCGCCCGGCGCGCCGCCGGGGACAAGACCGGCGCGAGCGAGGATGAAGCGAAAGCGCGGGCATTGCTGGAGAATCCCAAGTAGGGCGCTTTGGCGGAAACACACGGAGGTAAGCCATGCACACGATTCTCTTTTACGACCTTGCGGACGACTATCTCGCCAGGCGCGCCGCATACCGGAGCGAGCACCTGGCGCTGGTGCGTCAGGCCTTCGAGCGCGGCGAACTGGCGCTGGCGGGGGCGCTGGCGGACCCCGCGGATGGCGCAGTGCTGGTCTTCCGAGGGACGCCGCCCCAGGCCGCCGAAGCGTTCGCCAAAGCGGACCCTTACGTGACGCACGGCCTGGTGACCGCTTGGCGGGCGCGCCAGTGGAATACTGTCGTGGGCGATGGCGCCACCATGCCGTGAGCAGCAAGCTTTCAGCCGTCAGCGATCAGCTTTCAGCTAGGTCTCCGACCGTGTGATGTTGTGCTCGTGCGGGAAACCACTCCCTTACGGTCGTGGCTCCGTTCGGAGCCGCGAGCGTCAGCGAGCGGTTCCCCGGTAGCACCGAATCTCGCGGTCAGGGAACTGGCCGATAGCTGACGGCTGATTGCTGACGGCTTATTTGGCCGGCATATCGGGGTATTATGTGTTAATTAACAGCGATGCGGCCTCGCCATTGGATCCGGACTAGTAGATAGTCTTATGCAAAACCTCGAACTTCTTCTCCGGGGAGGCTTGGCCGGCCTGGCGATTTCGGCGCCGGTGGGTCCGGTGAACGTGCTGTGCATTTCCCGCACGATCTCCAGAGGGCCGCGGGCGGGTCTGATTTCCGGTTTGGGCGCCGCCACGGCCGATACCATTTTCGGCGCCGTCGCGGGTTTCAGCATCAGCGTCATCATCGGCCTGCTGATTCGCAATGAGTTCTGGATTCGCCTGGTGGGCGGGATTCTGCTGATCGGAATCGGCATTCACTACTACTTCAAGCGGCCGGGTACGCCGCAGCGGCAACCGAAGGGATCCGCGCACTCGGAATATGTGTCGGCGCTGCTCCTGAACCTCACGAACCCTACCACGATTTTGTCGTTTCTCGCGGTTTTGGCGGGATTGGGGATGCGCCATCGCAGGGAGTGGTGGCTGACGCTGCTGGTGGTATCGGGCATCTTCCTGGGCGCGATGCTGTGGTGGAGCGTGCTGGCGATCCTGGCGAACCGCTTTCGCGACCGCTTCAACGAGCGCTCCATGCTCTGGATGAACCGCATCGCGGGTCTGGCGATCGGCGGATTCGGCGTGGCTACGCTCATCTTCATCGGCCATTCCGCCGCCAAGTAGAGCGAAGGCCTGCGCGCCTAGCGCTCCTGGTAACAGAAGACCGCGGCCGGCTTGCGCCGCGCGGCCTCGGCTTCGCTCCAGATCAAGGTCGAAGGCGGACGGCCGGCCGCCATGTGAACGGCCTCCTGGGCAATGTAAGGCACGCGCGGAAAGCATCGCACCCAGATGGGACCCTCGGTTTGGCGGGCCAGCTTGATGAGCTGTTCGGTCGGCTCGGCGCGCGCCAGGAATTGAGCCCGTTTTCGGGTCCAAAGGTACCCGGCGTTGCTCAGCAGCGCGATGAGCGCTACCACGGCAGCCGCCCGGGGCCACTTCGCCGCTTCCCGGTTTCTGGCGGCCAGATGCGCCAGGGCAAGGCCAACCAGCAGCGCCAGCCCGAAGCTGGCCAGGTAGGTCTGGCGGCTGGGAATCTGCCGGGAATAGGTCAGGAAGCTGTACGGCGCCAGCGCGATTCCGATCCACGAGAGCGCGCGGAAGGCCGGCTTCCGGAGACTTGGCGTTCGGAACCACAGAATCGCGGCCAGGGCAATCCAGCCCCAGACCCAGAGTACCCGCGCGACGCCGTACGGCCAAGTGAACCAGAATGGCGCGTGAAGGGAGAAGCTGCCGTCCGAAAACCGGAAGGACGAGCCGCGGGAGGCCGCGACGGACGCAATGGCCAAGGCCGCCAGGGCCAAATGCGGCAACAAACGCACGAGCGAGCGTTTCCAGCTTTCCCAGCACTCGGCCGGGGCGGCCAGCAGGAACAGGGGCAGGAAGATCACGGCCGACTCTTTCGATAGCAGCGCTAAAGCGAACAGAACGGCCGATGCCACCTGCAAGAACCAGCGGCTTCCGGGGCGGCAAGCCAGCAGCCAGAGTGCCAGGGACGCCCCGCCGAAGAGGAACATGTAAAGTTCGCTGATGGCCGAGAACCACATGACCGCTTCCTGATGGCCTTCGGCGACGGCGAAGAAGGCCGCCGCCCAAAAAGCGGCCGGTCGCATACGCGGCCACAGGGCGGCGATCGCATACGCCAGCCAGACGTTGGCCACATGCAATAGCAGGCTGAAGAGATGATAGGCCCACGCAGTGGTGTGGAAGAGCTGCCAGAGCGGCCACATGGTCCAATAGCTGGTCGCCCGCAGGCGGAAAACCGAGTTATGGAGAAGGACGGGCAAAGCCGCCGGCGGCCCGTAGGTATGGGACTCCCAGAGGTTGGGATAGTCGTCCTCGATCAAGGGGATGGAGAGGGAGGGAGCGTACGCCAGCAAACACAGCGCGGCGAGAAGCAAGAGGCTGATGGCAAGCGATCCGCGAGGGCCGTTCACAGAAACCTGGAACTCCAGTATGGAACAGTTCATCGGATTTAAGGGAGGGGACATCATGCCGAAGAAAGAAGTGATTGCGGTTGTGGGCGCCACCGGCGCACAGGGCGGCGGTCTGGCGCGGGCCATCCTGAACGACGCCGGGTCGCGGTTCGCCGTGCGCGCGCTGACGCGGGACGTGAACTCGCCGGCGGCGCGGGAACTGGTGAAGCTGGGCGCGGAGGTGGTATCGGCCGACGTGGATAACCTGGAGAGCCTGAAGTGGGCCTTCGGCGGGGCGTATGGCGCGTTCTGCGTCACCTTTTTCTGGGCGCACTTCTCGCCCGAGAAGGAAATGGCCGAAGCGTCCGCCATGGCCCACGCGGCGCGCGACGCGGGCCTTCGGCACGTGATCTGGTCCACTCTGGAAGACACCCGAAAACTGGTCCCGCTGAGCGATCACCGCATGCCCACGCTGATGGGCAAGTACAAAGTCCCGCACTTCGACGCCAAGGGCGAGTCCGACGACGTGTTCCGCAGCCTCGGCGTGCCCACCACATTCCTACTGACGTCTTTCTACTGGGACAACTTCATCCACCTCGGCATGGGGCCGAAGCGCGGCGCGGACGGACAGCTCGCCATCACGCTGCCGATGGGCGAGAAGAAGCTGCCGGGCATCGCCGCCGAAGACATTGGCCGATGCGCTTACGGGATCTTCCAGCGCGGCAGCGAGCTGACCGGCAAGACCGTGGGCATCGCCGGCGAGCACCTCACCGGAGATCAAATGGCCGCGGCGTTCACCGAGGCGCTGGGGCAGCCTGTGCGCTACAACGACGTGCCGCCCGAGGTTTACCGCGCGTTCGGCTTCCCCGGCGCGGAAGATCTCGGCAACATGTTCCAGTACAAGCGCGATTTCGAAGCCGAGTTCTGCGGCGCGCGCGATCTGGCATTCTCCCGGCAACTGAACCCGGCGCTCCAGACCTTCGCCGCCTGGCTGGCGGCCAACAAAGACCGGATTCGGATGGAGTCGGCCGCGACTAGCGCGTAAGAAGGCGCCTTCGCGCCTTCCGTGCAAGAAGAAGATGGGCGCCCGACGGACATGGCGATCGCCATTCCGACGGGAAGCCGATCACTTTTCGGCGGTTCTCGGAATGGTGATCGGCATCGTCGGAATCATTTTCTTAAGCTTTCTTCATGAAGCGCGCTGGGCAAACCAGCGGCAGTCTGGCCTCCACTGGAAGGTGGAGGAGCCAAGTTGCCGCAAGAAAGGTTGCCCATGCGCAAGATCGAAGAAGTTCTCAGACTTCATTCCCTGGGGCTGTCACAGCGCCAGATAGCCGTCAGTCGTGCCGTCGGACACGATTCCCATCTACCATGCCGCGGCCGGCGACGCGGCGGCGGCGGGCGAAACCCTTCGGGCAACCAATGCTAAAACAACAGTGGAATCAGATGTTTTGGCTGGCTAGAGAATTTGGTTGCGGAATCGCTGTCGAGCCGTCTCCGCCGTGTTAGCATCTAGGTATCTGCGTGACATTGCGGGGACGTAGTTCAGTTGGTTAGAACGCCGGCCTGTCACGTCGGAGGTCGCGGGTTCGAGCCCCGTCGTCCCCGCCATCCTCTCGTGCCCAGGGCAATCCTCGATCTCGCCCATGCCTCATACGATCCTTTCCGTGGACGGTAGCGATTCCGATCGCCACGCCCGAAGCTTGGCTCTTCGCCGGGCGGGGTTCGCGGTTGTCGAAGCCGGCAATAGCGCCAATGCGCCGACCCTCGCGTCCCAGGTGCAGCCATCGCTGGTTCTGCTGGGCATTCACGATGCCGAAGGATTCGCGCTCTCCCGGCGGCTCAAGGCCGATCCCCTGACCTCGCACATCCCGGTGCTGCATGTTTTCGCAATGGATCAAGCCGAGGCGCCGGAAAGCGAGGCCGATGGTTGTTTGCGCGAGCCTGTCGCGCCGGAGGCGCTGGTTGCCACGGTTACCGCGTCGATTTGGGCGAGAGCCGCGGCCCGGGAGCGGGATGCGCGCCAACTGGCCGAGGAGCGCCTACGGCAAACCCAGAAACGGGAAAGCGTCGGCGTGCTGGCGGCCGCCGTCGCCCACGACTTCAACAACCTGCTGGTGGTCGTGATCGGCAACGCCAGCCTGGCCCAGGAGTTGCTGCCGCCGGACAGCCCGGCCGCCGGGCTGTTGGATGGAATCGTCAAGGCCGGCGAGCAGGCCGCCCACCTGACCAGACAGATGCTCGCGTATTCGGGCAAGGGGAAGTTCCTGGTGGAAGCGGTACATCGCTCGGACCTCATCACGGAAATCAGCGCCCTGGTTCAGCCTTCCATTCCCAAGAAGATCGCGCTATGCCTCGATCTCCAGGCGAACCTGCCGCCCATCGAAGCCGATCGCGGCCAGATGCAGCAGGTGTTCACGAACCTGGCGCTGAACGCGGTCGAAGCGATCGGCGGCGATGACGGCCTGATCGCGGTCAAGACCAGCGTTCAGGACGTGGACGAGCAGTACACCCGGCGCCATCCGGAAGCGGCGGAGCTGCCCCCCGGCCCATATATTTGTCTGGAAGTGCGCGACACCGGCTGCGGCATGGACGACGCCACCAAAGCCAGAATCTTCGACCCCTTTTTCTCGACGAAATTCACCGGCCGCGGGCTTGGGCTGGCGGCCGTGGCCGGCATTGTGCGCGGGCACAAGGGTGCAATTATGGTGACCAGCGCTCCCGGCGAAGGCGCCTGCTTCAGGGTGCTGTTCCCCGCGACTGGGCCTACTGGAATAAACTCAACGCGGAGTCGAGCGGATGCGCAGCCCCTGTTGCGCGATGGCGACGGATTCCACCTGACCCAATTCCTTCCGCAGGCGGGCGGCTGCATCCGGATCGTGGGCCAGCAGGATGAGGTAGCCGCCGCCGCCCGCGCCCGCCAGCTTCGCTCCGGAGACATACGGCCTCACGCGCGCCAGAAGGTTGTCAATCGGAGCGTTGGTGGTGTGCGGATCGAGGATCTGGTTCAATCGCCAGTGCCGGTCGAGCAGCTCGCCCAGATAGCTCCACTCGCCATCGCGCATGGCGAAAGCCATTTCCACGGCCAGCGTCTTGATGCCGTGCAGCGCCTGCACGGTCGCAGTCTCGCGCGCGAGGTAGCTTGCCACCACCTGCCGCAACAGATTCTTGGCCATGCGCTGAAGCCCGGTGTTGTAGAGCGTCAGCCGCTGTGAGAATTCGCGTTCGCGGTCCACGGTCCAACCAATCGGCTCCACTCGAAGCCGCTGCCGCAAGCCCGGTCCCGAAGTCACGAGCTTCGCTCCCGGAAAAACGCCGCCCGCCTGATCCTGCCATCCGCCGCCCGTGGTCATCATTTGCTCGAGGCGCGATACCTCGCCGGTCAGCGCCGCATCGCTTATTGGCGTGCCGCTCATCTCCGCCAGCGCTCGTACCACGGTCGCCGCCAGAATGCTGCTGGTCCCCAGTCCGGAGCCCATCGGCAGTCCCACGCTCGTCGAAATCTCCACCCCCCCGCCGCGGGACTGGAGCGCGCGCCTCAAATCCTGTCCCGGCTTGACGATGCCGGCGAGCGCGAGCGCCAGCCGGGGTATGGTAAACGGCGACCCAGGATCGGCCGGCGCCAGCACTTGCGCGGCCGTCGAGAAGACCGCCGGATCCGCCGCTTCGCCCGCCCGGCAACGAATCTCCGGCTCGGCGATCCGCCGCATGACCGTGCGGATGGGACACGCGCCGTTCAGTTCCACGGCGATATTCAGCACCGTCCCGCCCCAGTCCAGGCAGAACGGCGGAGTGTCGGACCATCCGCCTCCAAGGTCGATACGGGGCGGCGCCGCGACGTCCGCTTCCGCGCAGGCCCACTCCCCGGCGCAATCCCAAAGGCCTTGGTCCGCCGTTCCCGCATGCACCGCCGCCTGGACGCGTTCGAACGCCGCTTCCCGCGAACGTTCGGCTTCCTCCAGCAATCCGGCTTTGCCGAGGAATAGCGAGGATCCATAGTATTGGCTCGCCGCCGTCGTCGCGGCGTCCTCCGGCATCCGGGACGCTTCGGCCCCCAGCGCCCGGCCGGCATCCGCCAGCGCCTGCATGCCCGGCGCGTTGACCAGCAACGGCTGGATATCGGCGCCGCTACGCGCCAGCGCGACCGCCGTTCGCTCCCATGCCGATCGCATCCGCCGCGCATGCAGTTCGGAGAGTCGCCGCACATCCGCCCAGTGCGCGCTGCTCGCCAGCGACAGGCGCCGCGCCCGCCGCCATTCCCCGGCCGAGTAATCGTCGCTCGATCCCATGAGCCAGCGTGCGGACCGCCACGCATCCGTCACCGATCCAAGCGGGAACAGGTCGGCATTCCACAGGATGCGCTCCGGCGCCGCCACGCCCGGCCAAGCGGCGTCCGCCTCCAGACCGAGTCTGCTCAGATGTTCGCTCAGCGGGCGGCCGAACCAGGCGCCGGCCTTCGGATCGTCCTCGACGCCGTAAACTCGAACCACCGTCCCGGGCGCCTCGCCGGGCATCGCCACCGGGACCTGGTGCGCCACGGTCGCGTCCGGCACGTCGATCGCGCGATCCAATCCGCAGGCGCCGTGCAGGATCGCCGCGCGCCCGATCGTGACGGGCACCCTCAAATCGCATTCAATCGCCACCGCGTTGAGTCCCAGCTCGCTGCCCGGCGCGAGCACGCTGTCGACGATCACGCCCGCCGACCGCACGCCTTCGGGCCGCGCGATCTCGATCCGCTGCCGCGCCTCGTACAGCCGGCTGAAATTCGTCTCTTCGGTTAGCAGTTTGTGGAACGCTTGCGTCGTGCCGACGTGCGTGAAGTCGCCGTCGAGAACCGAACACCAGAACGGCTGGCCCGCCAGTATCGCGTGCAACTCCCGCGTTGCGGGTTCCGCGTCCGTGTCCGGCCTCCACTGGCCGGTCAGGGCCATGGTGAAATGGCGGTACAGGTCCAGGAACGTCGGCGTCTCCCCGGCGGCAATGCCCAACTGAGCGAGCCGCCCGGCGATCTCCGGATCGAACCGGATCAACCCGCTATCCACGGCCACCATTCCCCCGGCGAGTATGCCTCCGGCAGCCGCAATCTCGGCCGTGGAGGGCTTCTGCAGGAAGGAATACACGCGGCCGCTGGAATCGGCTACGTAGACCCCGTGCTGGGAGCCGACCTCGGCAGGTTGCCGCAGTCCGACGCCGGTCACGCCCGGCCGCGACCAGTCGAGCTCGCCCGCGTCGAACGTGAGCACCACGTCGCCGGAAGCCACCACCAGGCCCGAGGGCAGCCGTTCGGCCCAACCGCAGGAGAGCGCCAGGAACTCATCGAACACGGTGCTGACGTCGCCCCACGGAGTTTTCACCGGAAGCGCGCCGAACAGCTTGCCGGAGAGCGAGTACTGCGGCAGGCGGCGCGAGTCGCCGCCGGAATGGACGATCAGAACGCGCGAGTCCCGCCAGCCGCGCGCCAGCGGCCCGAGCGCGCGCAAAGCGTTCAAGGTTGCGCCACCGCTGCCGATCCGGCGATCGCCGGGATCGGGAACCGCCAGGTACAGCGCCTCCGGAATCTTGTCCTGGCGCTGCCGCCGCCGGATTTCGTCCATGTACAATTCGGCTTGTCTTTGCGAACTCGCGGTAAGAACGACGGCGTCCCACCACGGCGCCAGCCCGGCGTTCCCGCCGACGCGTTCGGCGTACCCCCGGCGCGCGTTGAGGGAGACCGCGGTAGATGTCATGTGGACCACCACCCAGCTTATCGCGCGTCCGCTAACGGCGTCACAGCCCGACGGGAAGGGGCGTGCGACTCGCAGGTGGAAGGCGACTTCCACTTCCACGAGACGTTCTTCCGTCGCGTATACTAGTGCCAGGAGAGAACCAGTGACTGCCATCTTCGTCACGCAAATTGAACTTGATGGCCGGGGTATCGCCTGGATTGGCGGCACGAAGGTGAAGGTCACCGAAGTGATGCTCGACAAAATCGCTTACGGCTGGAGTCCCGAGGAGATCCACTTTCAGCATCCGCATCTGTCACTGGCTCAAATCCATGCCGCGTTGACGTACTACTACGAGAACCAGAGCCAGATGGACGCGCAGATCCGGCGCGGGTTGGAGGAGTCGGGCAAGCTTGTGTCCCAAGTTTCCGATGCGGACCTCCGGCGGAAGTTGAGGAATCTCAAGCAGCCCCTTTGAGCCTCGCATTCTACATGGATGTGCATGTGCCGCGAGCCGTGACGACGGCCTTGCGCCTCCGGTCGATTGATGTCCTGACGGCGCAGGAAGACGGATCGGCAAAACTGGATGACGATCTCTTGTTGCAGAGAGCGACCGAGCTTGGCCGCATACTCGTTTCGCAGGACGAAGATCTCTTGCGCGAAGGCGCCCGGCGATTGCGGGAGGGCGAAGAGTTTTCCGGCATCGTTTACGCGCACCAACTTCGGGTCACGATCGGTCAGATGGTAGAGGATCTTGAACTTATCGCCACGGCAACATCCAAAGAAGAGTGGTCTGGAAGGATCGCATACTTGCCAATCGGATGAGGTCGCCTTTGCGGTTCTACGAGGAAGGCCTGGATCCGGTACGGCGGGGCTGGTGGAAAACTCACGCAGTTCAGGCTGAGCCGTTTTCCCTGATCAAAGGTGCAATGCCGACTTGTCGTTCCCAATCCGGTCGCAGCCGCTTCTGCACTTTGGCGACAGCACGGCCAAATCCATGTGGAACAGGGCGCCTGCGTCCGCGCTTTTAGTCCGGGTGGACGTTCCGCTACAAAGATCAGGATTCGCTTACAATGGAGAAATGGAGCAAGTGGCGAAGCGCGAGCCGCTCGAACGGAGCGAAGGTTCTGAGCGAAAGCTTCCGCTCGTGTTCCTGGACACCAACGTGATTGTCGGTTACCTTCGGGGCGAGCCGTCGGCAGCGCAGTTGTTCTCCGCTGAAGCCGAAGGCCGCATTCGTTTCGCCGTAAACGCGATTGTGCTACAGGAATTGCTTCTCGCTGCGGATGCTGCTGGCCGACCTGAGTTCGAACGAATCCGAGACCATTTGCGAGTGCTGCCGGTGGATTTCGGAAAAGCTGAGGCTTTGCTCCCGCGAGTACGATCTCTAAGAAATCGTTTGGCCCACTCGAACGACATTCTTATTCTCAGCAGCGCGGTTGAATGCGACTTCTTTGTTACGAGGGACGCACTACTGAAGACCTTGGTGACCGCCGAGAAACCCCAGGTTGTCACGCCTGAAGAACTCGTTACACATCTCCGGGCCGCATAGTGCGCGTCTACTTCGATACCGGAGTATTCATCGATTACCTCAGCGCCCGCGGGAGCGCGAACGCACTCTGAGATCGTCGGAGCGACGAGGACGCGCCCCTGCAGACCTCGCCGCTGATGCGGAACGGCTGTTCGAAAACGTCAGCAGGGCCCATATCGGCGCCACCTCATGCCTAACATACTACGAGGTTGAAGAGGCGCTGTATCGGCTGCTTGCGCAATCCGCAAAGGGTATTTCTCGGGCCGATATGTTATTGATTCCCGCGGCACGGTCCATAACTACGCAGGTCCAGATAGTGGTTGAGCTATTCAATATATCAGTGCTCGACCTGACGTCCGGAACCGTCCGCCTTCAACTGCGGCAACTCGATCTGCAGACGCGTGGAATTCGCGCCGCCGATGCGCTTCATGCGGCGACCGCAATTGCATTTGATGCCGACCTTCTCGTTTCGGCTGGCGACGCGATGTTGAATTTGGACGGAATCCTCGTGAATACTCAAGGGCGCAAGATCATTTGTCGCGACACGGATTTGGCCCTTCAACTCTTGTAGTACCGCCGCACAGTTGCCGCGTGTGGGCTTCCCAGCCTGCGCAGGTCTTCTCGGTGGCGGGCCTGCTGGCAAACGAACGTGCCTCGTACCGCCACTTTTCAGCGTAACGCCCAAACCGTGCGTCGAAACTCCGGCCGCCCGAAGCTCCCTTGCCGCTCTTGTCGACACCAGGTCCTGTTCATCCGGCGGATCGGGGTGGGGTCGCTACGGCGGCCCCCAGGGTGGCCGTGCAGTTCCCGATGAGGCAGAATGGAGTCGTGTGGAAGGACCTCCTGTACGGGGTGCGCGCGTTGCGCCGCAGCCCGGTCTTTACTACAGCCGCCGTGCTATCGCTGGCTCTAGGGATCGGCGCCAATACCGCCATTTTTTCTCTCCTGTATCAAGTCGTACTTCGCTCGCTGCCGATCGCGGACCCCGAACGGCTGGTCGCTGTGCATGGCAGCTACTCGGGGCCCGGCGACAGCTCTTCGAGCTGGTCGACGAACTCCGAGTCCGTTTTTCCGTATCCGTTTTACCGGGACCTGCGCGATCGCGATCCTGCGTTCGCCGGCATTCTGGCATGCGCCAGCGCGCCGGTTCGGATCGCCTGGCGGAGCGGCACGCAGGCGGCTCAGGCTGAAATGGTCACGGGCAATTATTTCACCACGCTAGGAGTTCCAGCGGCGCTCGGCCGGGTAATAGCGCCAGCGGACGACGGCGCGCCCGGCGCTAATCCGGTAGCCGTGATCGGCCACGGATTCTGGTCGAGCCATCTCGGCGCGAATCCCGCCATCGTGGATCAAAAGGTCGCAATCAACGGCCAACCGTTCGTGGTGATCGGCGTGGCCAGCGCCGGCTTCCACGGTCTGGTCCAGGGCGACTCGCCCGACCTGTTCGTCCCTATCGCCATGCAGCGCGCGATTGCCCCGGCTATGAACGCGATCGAAGATCGCACCTCTAGCTGGCTCACCCTCTTCGCGCGCCTCAAACCGGGCGAAAGCACGGCCAAGGCGCAGGCGGCGACGGACGTTGTGTTTCACGCCATCCTCGAAGCCGATCTGGGCCAGGGTGGCGCTCCGCGCGACCAGAAAGCGCGCGAGGCGCAACTCAAGCGCCGCCTCGAACTGCGCGCCGCCGCACGCGGCATCGCCGAACTACGGGAAAAGTGGGAAAGACCGCTCACCGTGCTGACGATCATGGCCGGACTGGTGCTTCTGATCGCCTGCGCCAACGTGGCCGGCCTGCTGGTGGCGCGCGCCGCGGGACGGCAGCGGGAAATCGCCATCCGGCTGGCTTTGGGGGCGCGGCGCTGGGCGCTCGTGAAGCAGTTGCTCATCGAGGGTGGGCTGCTGGCCATGGCGGGGATGGTAGCCGGCCTGCTGTTGGAACACTGGAGCACCTCCGCGTTGCTTCTCATTCTGCCGCGGGATGCGGCCGGAGGCTGGGTGACGAACTCGCTCGACCCGCAGGTGCTTGGCTACTCGTTGGCGCTGTCGATGACATGTGCGCTGCTGTTCGCCCTGGTTCCCGCACTGCAGGCGACCAGGCCAGATGTGGCCGGTACTTTGAAGGACCAAGCCTCCAACGTGCTTTCCCGCGGCCATTCGGCGCAGTTGCGCCGCAGCCTGGTCACGGCGCAGGTGGCGCTCTCGCTTCTGCTGGTGGTGGGCGCCGGGCTTTTCAGCGTCAGCGCCGCCAACCTGATGAACGCCGACCGCGGCTTCGGCGCCAAGGGCCTGTCGATGTTTTCCGTGGACGCCACGCTCATCGGCGCCGGCGCTGTCGCGGCCACCGCCTTTTACCACGATCTACTGGAGCGTCTCTCCGCGCTTCCCGGGCAGCGCGGCGTTGCCGCGGGCGATGGCGGGCCATACAGCGGCGCCGGTTGGGGTAGCGGCATCAAGGTGGAAGGCTATCAGCCGGGCGAAAAGGAATTTGCCAGTTCCTCGCTCGAAGCGATCAGCCCCGGCTACTTCCGTACGTTGGGGATTCCGCTGCGCGCCGGCCGTGAGATCGACGATCGGGATACCGCCGCGGCGCCCAAAGCCGTGGTGGTCAACGAGGCGTTCGTCAAACGCTACTTCGCCAACCAGAACCCGATGGGGCGTCACGTTGCGTTCATGGGTCCCATGGCTGCAGCGCTCGATCGCGAAATCGTGGGCATCGTGGCGGACGTACGCGCCAATGTGCGCCGCCCCGCCGGCAGTACGATCTACTTCCCTTACACCCAGCGCGAGAAGCCGGCCCGCATGGCTTTCTACGTCCGCGCCAGCGGTGACGATACCCGCCTCGCGGCAGCCATTCGCCGGGCCGTGCGGGAAACCGACGCAGGCTTGCCCGTTCCCGAGATCGAGCCGGTCGATCTGCGGATTCGCGAATCGCTGTACACAACCAGACTCGTCGCCGGCTTATCGACGGCGTTTGGCGTCCTGGCCACGCTGCTGGCCGCGGTCGGCCTTTATGGCGTCATCGCTTTTGCGGTGGCGCGGCGCACCGGGGAGATCGGCGTCCGCATGGCGCTGGGCGCCCTGCCTGCCGACGTGGTGCGGATGGTGCTGCTCGACGCGGGCCGCATGGTAGCCGCGGGAATCGCGATCGGATTGGCGGCCGCTTTTGCGCTGAGCCGTTACGTAGAGTCGCAGTTGTTCGGCATCCAGGCGGCGGACCTCGCGGTCTACGCCGGCGCGGCGGGTACGCTAGCTGCCGTGGCTGCGCTGGCGGCCTTTCTGCCCGCTTGGCGGGCTTCGCGAATCGACCCGGTTTCGGCGTTGCGGTACGAGTAGGGAAAACAGGCCGGAAAACAGGCCCGGAAAACAGGCCAGCCTGAACTGAGCGATTTCTGTGACAACATCGAGGCGGCTTCGGGATCCGTGCATCTGGATCCGGTACGGCGGGGCTGGTAAAAAACTCACGCAGTTCAGGCTGAGCCGTTTTCCCCGAGCCGTTTTCCCCGAGCCGTTTTCCCCGTGAGGCTGAGCCGTTTTCCCCGCCACGCCCTCTCCTACCCCCCGGACGCGTGGTGATCGCCGCCAGCAGCCCGCG
>OCTA010000991.1_pt1 | contig 26520 bp, 21 predicted proteins | sample 1538991 | NCBI WGS metagenome assembly OCTA01 (sample SAMEA3539302, study PRJEB22396) | soil metagenome | biome: tundra; feature: field; material: soil | place: USA | collected 2010-05 | depth 0.15 m | reverse complement strand
GAAGTCGACGATTCCGGGCTCGTCCTCGATCACCAGAATCAGTCCGGGCATAGCTAAGTGTCCCTCACCACCCGGCTGCGGCGGCGGGACACCGATCATAGACCGGCAGACGGCTTCGCGCGGACGCGAAGAGCTTTCTCATGTAGCGCTGAACGACACTTGAGCTCTCAATCCGATACTCCTGGCAATGGAGCTTCAGGAACAGACCCGCCGGCCGGCTGCGGGTCTGCGCCGCGGTGAGCATCGGACCAGGGCACGTCGCCCGCGGCCTTTCACCGGCGGAGGCCCTGAGGGCAACGAGCAGCTCACTGCGAGCATCGGCGTGGTCCTGCTCGTCCTGCTGGCCGTGCTCGGCGTCACGATCCTGCGCATCGGCCAGCTGATCTCGGTGCACCTGTTCGTGGGCCTGCTGCTGATCGGCCCGGTGGGCATGAAGATGGCCAGCACCGGCTATCGGTTCGCCCGGTACTACACCCACGATCGGGCTTACCGACGCAAGGGGCCGCCGGCCCCGGGGATGCGGCTGCTCGCCCCCCTCGTCGTGCTCACCACGGTGGTGGTGTTCGCCAGTGGCGTAGTGCTGCTATTCCAGGGGCCCAGCGGCCGCGGCACGCTGCTGCTGATCCACAAGGCGAGCTTCATCCTGTGGCTGATGGTCACCGCGGTGCACGTGCTCGGCCATCTGCCCGCAATGCCGGCGTCCCTGCGGGCCGTGCCTCGCAGCCCGGAGAGCCGGGGGTTCTCGCCCGGTGGCGCCGGGCGCTGGATCGCGCTGATCGGGCCGCTGGTAGGGGGTCTGGTGCTGGCGTTGGTGCTGATTCCGGACTACGCACCCTGGACCACCCACTTCGGGCTGTTCCACAACCACTAGGCCGCGGCCTTCCGCACGTGTCGCTCGGTCACTTCGCGTACTCCACCGCGCGTGACTCGCGGATCACCGTGACCTTGATCTGGCCCGGGAACTCGAGCTCCTTCTCGATCTCCCGCGCGATCTCGTAGGACAGCATCGTCGCCGCGTCGTCGTCGATCGCGCCGGGAGCAACCATGATGCGGATCTCGCGCCCGGCCTGCATCGCGTAGACCTTGTCGACGCCCTTGTGCCGGGTTGCGATCTGCTCCAGGTCCCGCAGGCGCTTGACGTACTGCTCCAGCGATTCCCCCCGGGCCCCGGGACGCGCTCCCGAGAGCGCGTCGGCGGCCTGGACGATCACCGCCTCGATCGTCTGCGGCTCAACCTCGTTGTGATGGGCCTCCATCGCGTGGGCGACCGCCTCCGGCTCGCCGTACTTGCGCGCCAGCTCGCCGCCGACGAGCGCGTGGGGTCCCTCGATCTCGTGCGTGACCGATTTGCCGATGTCATGCAGCAGCGCCGCCCGCCGGGATGTCTTGGCGCTGGCCCCCAGCTCCTGGGCCATCATCGCCGCCAGCTGCGCGACCTCGATCGAATGTGCGAGCACGTTCTGGCCATAGCTGGTGCGGAATCGCAGCCGTCCGAGCAGCCTCACGAGCTCGGGATGCACGCCCTGAACCCCGGCGTCGAACACGCCCTGCTCGCCAAGCTCGACGATGTGGTCCTCGAGCTCTGACTTGGTCTGGTAGTACATCTCCTCGATCCGGGCCGGGTGGATCCGCCCGTCCAGGAGCAACTTCTCCAGCGTGAGCCGCGCGATCTCCCGCCGGACGCCGTCAAAGCCAGACAGGACGACCGCTCCCGGCGTGTCGTCGATGATGAAGTCGACGCCGGTCAGATTCTCCAGCGCTCGGATGTTGCGGCCCTCGCGGCCGATGATCCGTCCCTTCATGTCGTCAGCCGAAAGTTGCACGACCGAGACGGTCGTCTCGGCGGCGTGTCCCGCGGCGAGTCGCTGCATGCACACCGAGAGGATGTTGCGGACCCTCCGTTCGGCCTCGCGCTTGGTCTGCTCCTCGATCTGGCGGATGCGCCGGGCGGCGTCATGGCGGGCCTGGTCCTCGATCTCCTCCAGCAACAGCTGCTTGGCCTTCGCGGCCGACAGGCCTGAGATCCGCTCGAGCTCGCGCTGGACCCCCTGACGCTCGTCGGCGAGCGTCCTGCGCTCATGTTCGAGCTCGGTCTCACGCCGTGCCAGCGCATCCTCGCGCCGGGCCAGTGCCGCCGTGCGCTCCGGCAGCCCGGTCTCGAGCGCCGACACGCCGGGGTTGGCAGCCGGCACGACGGCTGGAGCAATGACGTGCGAACGGCCGTAAACGACCGCTGCGGCCACGATTCCGACCGCTATGAGCGCCGCGGCTCCGATGATTTCCATGGTCGTTCCTCTCCTGGCGGTCCGATGCAGTCCGGACCAAATTCACTGGTTCGCTTGTTCGGGAGCGACCGAGCGGCTCGCGCATACGCACGAACGGATAGGGAGCCCAGGCAACGGTGGCCGCCCGAGGCGGCGCTAATTGGCTTTAGTAGAGGATGAGCTGGGCCAGCCAGGTGGCCCGGTCAAGATTGCCGTCAACACTGAATCCGGATCCGAAATTTATGCATTTGCTGGTGTTTTTCTGCGGCCACGCGGGCCGTTCGTTCGCTGCAGTAATCGTATTACCGGGCGCAATCCGGCGCAGAGCGGCGTGCAAATCCGTGGGCTGCTGTGCGGAAGTCCGGGAGCTGCTCACGGTCAGTCACCGCGCGCGTAGGCGGTCAGAGCGTCGAGCGCGAGCTCGCTTTCGTATCCCTTGCGCAGCAGCACGCCCAGCGCCCGGTCGCGTTCACGGCGCTCGCGCGGTGGAGCCGGGAATCTCCGGCGCAGCAGCGACAGCGCCCGGTCAAGCTCGGTCTCCTCGTTGCTGCCGCGGATCTGATCCAGCTGCGTCTGCACCAAATCGCGATCGATCCCGCGCGCCAGCAGCCCCAACCTGATCCGATCTTCGCCCCAGCGCTCCAGATCACGCTTGTCGGCGATGAACGTGCGCGCGAACCGTTCATCATCCAGATAGCCGAGCTCGCCGAGTGTCCGGATAGCCTGCTCGCGGGTGCTCGCGTCGACTCCCTTTCGCTCCAGCTGGCGCTGCATCTCGCTGACCGTGCGGTCGCGAGCATTCAGCAACCGATAGGCGAGCCCGAGCGCGTGTTCGAGCCGTTCGTCGTCGCTGGTCACCGCACTACGCGGCACGATCGCCGGCCGAGGCCACCGATCCCACTGCCGCCAGCGGTGGCTCCTCGTGCTCGATCGGCTTGACCAGATCGCGACTGAGCCCAAGCGCGGCGTAGATCTTCGCCTCGATCTCCCGGGCGGTCTCCGGATGCTCGTCGAGGAAGGCCTTGGCGTTGCCGCGTCCCTGACCGAGTCGCTCGTCGCCGTAGGAGAAGAACGAACCGGATTTGGTGATGATGTCGTTCTCGATGCCATGGTCGATCAGGCAGCCGGAGGTCGAGATGCCCTTGCCGAACTCGATGTCGAACTCGGCCTGCTTGAACGGTGATGCGACCTTGTTCTTGACCACTTTTACGCGCACGCGGTTACCGACCGCCTCGGTGCCGTCCTTGAGCGTCTCGATCCGGCGGATGTCCAGCCGCTGGGAGGAATAGAACTTCAGCGCTCGACCGCCGGGTTGCGTCTCTGGCGAGCCGAACATCACGCCGACCTTCTCCCGGATCTGGTTGGTGAACACGCACAGCGTCTGCGCCCGATTGAGATTGCCGGCTAGCTTTCGCATCGCCTGCGACATCATCCGCGCTTGGGCGCCCACGGTCTGATCGCCCATCTGCCCCTCGAGCTCAACGCGCGGCGTGAGCGCGGCCACGGAATCGACTGCGACGACGTCCACCGCTCCGGACCGGATCAGCATGTCGACGATCTCCAGCGCCTGCTCGCCGTAGTCGGGCTGGGAGACGAGCAGCTCATCGATGTCGACACCGATCACCTGGGCGTAGAGCGGGTCCATCGCATGCTCGGCATCGACGAATGCGCACACCCCCCCGAGCTTCTGGGCCTCGGCGATGATGTGGTAGACGAGGGTCGTCTTGCCCGACGACTCAGGGCCGAAGATTTCGATGATCCGCCCACGAGGAACCCCGCCGATCCCCAGGGCGAGGTCGAGCGACAGCGCGCCGGTGGGGATCGCGTCCACGGCGACCCGGGCCCCCGGATCGCCCATCCGCATGACCGCGCCCTTGCCGAACTGCCGTTCGATCTGAGCCAGGGCGCCCTGCAGGGCCGCCTGGCGCTTGGCGTCCGACTTGGGATCAGACGCGCCTCTCGCTCCCTTTTCGTAATCGGTCATCTCGGTCGGGCTCCTGTTCTCACGCGCTTTGAGTGTCCACGGTAGGACGGGTGGCGGACGGAAACCAGACGCTAGATCGGGGGCAGCGACCGAACAAGACACATTCATGACAGAAGACGAACTGATCTGCTTGAAGTCCGCACGGCGGTGCAGCGGACCGGCCGAAGAAAACGCGGCGCCGCCCACGATGCGAAAATGTCGCGTGTAACGGATAAACGACCCCATCGGAGCCCGTGTCCACCATCACCTCAGCACTCAAGAACGAGTACACGAAAAAGATCCTGTTCAACACCGGGATCCGCCGTCCCTCGCTCATGCAGCGCCAAACCGCGCATCATCGGATGCCCAAGCTCCAGGCCAACGGTGGCTATCTGGTGCTCAAGAAGTACAGCGGACCTGAGATCCCCAAGCACGAGTACGAGGACCTGACCTACACGACCTACATAACCGACGCGGCAACGACCTTCGCGCCGATCACGTCGGGGACCGGCGAGCTTGAGCTCAAGGGCTTCTGGGCCTACGGCAAGCCCGATCTCGACGGCGTCTGGACCGAGAACGCCAAGAAGTGCCCCACGATCGTGCAGTGGGTCGAGTCGCTGGGCGTCCGCTTCGGCCGCGTGCAGCTGCTGAGGATGACGCCCAACACGCTGCGCGAGTGTCGCTGGGGCCTGCATCTGGACAACAACAACCAGGCCAACGACCCGGATAAGAACGGCTGGGTCGTGCGGCTGTGGTTCGAGCTCACCGACGACGACTCCAGCGCCCTGGTGGTCCGTGCCAGCCAGTTCGACCGCAACACCGAGGTCCAGATCGCGCTGCCGAAGTACCAGCAGGCGGTCGTCGATTCCGAGTTCCTCTGGCACGGCGGCTATCACCACGGTCCCGCCACGCGCTACGCGGTGATCGTCAGCTGCGAGAGCGGCCCGGCATTCGAGAAGTGGATCGACACCCAGCTGCCGTAGCGGGTCCCCGGGGGTCGGCGGCAGCTGTGCTAGCGGGTCCTGGGGGTCGGCGGCAGCTGTGGGGTGGGCTCTCCTGGAGTGAGGCAGAATCCCCGGAGTTGCGGGCGATCCGGGTGGCAGAGGGCGCGGTTGCCCCGCGTTTTGCCCGGTCTGGAGCCGCGGCCGAGTCCAGACCTGGCGTGACGGCGCTTGGGCGGCTGCCGGGATTGACTCGCTCCTCCGACGGCACAGCGACCGGCTGCGACCCGAAAGTCCCGTGGTTACGGGAGATTTGCCCGCTTCCGTCCTGACCGTCCCGGTCCCTCCAGAAGAGCCGCACCCGCAGCTGTGCTAGCGCTAGCGGGTCCTGGGGGTCGGCGGCAGCTGTGCTAGCGGGGTCGCCGGCAAGCTCGCGCAAAGGCAAGCTGAAGATCGGCGCGTGAGCGCGACGCGTGAACTTGACTCACGCGTCGCGCTCACTGCCGCAAAGCGCGCGGGGGCCGCTGGGCTAGGAGCCGACGATCGTCCCCAGCTGCACTGTTCGCAGCGTCTCATACCGTGCGCCGCTGCCATCCAGCCGCGATCTGAACAGCACGAGCGTCTTGCCACGCCAGGCGACCGCCGTCGGCGGCTCGAGCTCCACCGGTGCCACGCGCTCACGCCGGCCCGCGCGCGCGACCGTCACGTGGGCAAAGAACGGCCGTGACTCCGGCTCATACCACCCGCCCCGGGCCAGCGATCCGGCCAGGGCGGACTGGATCTCCTCCAGCCCACCACCACGATCCTCCAGTCTGACCGCCAGCACGTTGGGGCGCCGGGCGGGTAGCCACACCGGCTCGCCCAGCGAGAGCCGGGGGAGCGCCATCCCCGCCACGGACTCGCAAGCGTCGGCGATCCGATCGAGCTCGTCCCGCGGACACGAGCCGAGAAAGCACAGCGTCGCGTGCAGCGATCCGACGCGCACGGCCCGCAGCCCGTCGATCGAGGCCAGCACCGGCGCGCGCCAGCGCAGCAGCTCATCGACGACCGTGACGGGCAGCGAGAGCGCGACGAACAGCCTCGCCTGGTCGGCCGCCACCAACCTCTAGTGTCGCTCTGGAGCGCCGTCGCCGGCCGCTGGGTCAGCGCCGGCCGCCGGGTCATTGCCCGCGGCCGGCCCGTCACCGGCCGCGTCGCTTTCGCCCTGCAGCAGCCGCCGCAGCAGGTGCATCGTTACGGTAACCGAGCGGTCGCGCACGTCGTCGCGTCCTCCCGGAAGCCGGACCCGCCGCGTCAGCCGTCCGCCTCCACGTGAGTAGACCGAAAAGCACACGGTGCCCACCGGCTTTTCCTCGCTGCCACCCCCCGGTCCCGCTATCCCGGTGATCCCGATGCCGAGCTCGGCGTCAAAGCGAGCAGCGGCTCCGGCGGCGAGCGCCTCGGCGACCTCGGTCGAGACCGCGCCGACGCGATCGATCAGCGCCGGATCGACTCCGGCGAGCTGCACCTTGGCCAAGTTGGAGTAAACGACGGCACCGCCGGCGAAGTACGACGACGAGCCGGCGCGATCGGTCAGCCGAGCCGCCATCAGGCCGCCGGTGCAGGACTCGGCGACGGCGATCGTGCGGCCCTTCAACAGCCCCGCGACCTGGTCATCGATCGTCGAGCCGTCCTGCGAGAACAAGGTGTCGGAATGGCGCTCACGGATGAACGCCAGCCACGCGTCGTAGTCAGGCTGGGCGGGCGGCTCGTATCTGGTCGCGATCTCGATCTCGCCCCGTCGCAGGCAGGTGGTGATCTCCAGTGTCGCCAGCGACAGGCCGGCGCTTTCGGCCGCTCGCAGCGTGTTGGCGATCTCGGACTCCGGGATCCCGAACAGCCTCACGATCTCACGGCGATAGGTCGTCGCGTCGGCGATCGCCGCGCGGAACGGCTCAGTCTGACGGGCCGCATCCCACATCGGCTGTAGCTCACGCGGCGGCCCGGGCAGCACGACCACGGTGGGGCAGTCTCGCTCAAGCGGCGTGACCACCAGGCCAGGAGCGGTGCCGACTGGGTCGAGCACGGTGGCCCCGTGCGGGATCAACGCCTGCTTGCGGTTAGAAACGCGGATCGCCTCGGCGTCGATGTTCGGCCAGCGCTTGATCATCGGGGCGAGGATCTCGGCGATCCGCTCCTCCAGCCGCGGATCGAGCACCAACTCGCGCCCGCAGAACCGCCCGACGATCTCGGCCGTGAGGTCGTCAGCGGTGGGACCTAGACCGCCGCTGGTGATGATCAGTGCCATCCCCTGGGCTCGCATGAACTCCAGGCCGGCCAGCAGATCCTCAGGCCGGTCGCCGACGATCTGGATCATCGCCGCGTCGACGCCGACCTCGCCGCAGCGCTCTGACAGCCAGGGACCGTTGCGGTCGGAGATGATCCCGGTCAGCACCTCGGTGCCGGTGATCAGGATCCCGGCCCGAGGCGCTGCCTGCGATGCCCGGGCCGCGGCCTTGGTCTGACGGTCGGGCTCGCTCATCCGCGCGCCGATCCCGCCCCGCTGACGGGTCGACACCAGGCTCCGGACGTCCCGCTCATTTGCACGTTGGCTGCTTGGATACCGGTAGCGAGGGGTGGCCGCCCGGCGACAGCTCAAAGCCGATCGAAGCGCTCGACGCGGGCACCGGTACGGTCTTGCCGTTGACTTTCATCGTCACCGAGTTGTTTCCCAGGGTCAGCAGCAGCTTGGCCGCGGTCTCGGTCGGGATCGCGTTTCCAACGTTGTAGATCAGCCCCGGGATCAGCTTCTTGCCGGTGCCGTCGACGACGCAAACGTACACCTGGCCGGTGGGGATCAGTTGCAGTTTCACGGTCTTGGGCTTGGCGACCGGGATCGTAATCCGCCGGGGGCCCCGGTGCTTGGGCGCGTGGTGGCTGGGCGGACGGGCGCTCGTGGTCGGCGTTGAGTTGCTGTTCTTGTTGGCGTTGTTGCCCACGATCCCCAGCACGACGACGACCAGCGCCAGCACCAGCACGATCAACGCCCACGGCGGTACCCGCGGGCCCCTGGGGCGCCGGTCGCGCTCGCGGCTGCGGGGGGTGATCGGGCGCAGCTCATGGTCGCTGGGACGCTCGTAGCGCCGCTTGAAGTCGTCGATCAGCTGACGGGTGTCAAGGCCCAGGTAATCGCCGTAGGTGCGCAGGAAGCTCTTGACATAGACCTCCCCCGGGAGTAGGTCCCACTCCTCGTTCTCCATTGCGCGGAGATACTTGGCGCGGATCTTGGTGCGCGTCTCGACCTCGGTGATGTCGATCCGCGCACGCATGCGCGCCTCCCGTAGCGTGGCGCCGATGTCAGCCATCAGTCAAAGAGGCTAGCGATGCGCGCCCTGAGCAAAAGCTCCCGCAAACAAGCCACTCGGCGGGATTGCCACCTGGGCTGTCCGGCTCACTCCGGATCGGGCTCCGGGCGCGCGGCCGGAACCATCGCCGGGGCCGGCTTGTGGGCGGCGTCGGCTTCGGCCAGGTGCGACAGGATCCGCGGTGCGTCGGCCTCGGTGATCAGCACCTGGCGTGGCTTTGAGCCCTCATAGCCGGAGATGATCCCGCGCCGCTCGAGCATGTCGATCAGTCGCCCGGCCCGCGTGTACCCCAGCCGGAGGCGGCGCTGGAGCATCGAGGTCGAGGCCGTGCCCATCTGCGCCACCAGCAGGATCGCGTCCTCGAGCAGCGGATCCTCGTCTGGACGCAGCGCATCATCCTCGGCCGGAGCGTCATCGCTCGGCACCTCCTCCAGCAGCTCTGCGTGGAACTCCGGCTCACCCTGGCGCCGCCACGCCTCGGTCAGCTCCAGGATCTGCTCCTCGTCGATGTACGCGCCCTGGATGCGCTGCAGCTTGGAGGATCCGACGGGCGAGAACAGCATGTCCCCCTGGCCCAGCAGCGACTCGGCACCGTTGTGGTCGAGGATCACCCGCGAGTCGGTCTGGCTGGAGACGGCAAAGGCGATCCGCGAGGGAACGTTGGCCTTGATCATCCCGGTGATCACGTCCACGCGCGGGGACTGGGTGGCCAGCACGAGATGGATGCCGACCGCGCGGGCCTTCTGGGCCAAGCGGATGATCGAATCCTCCACGTCAGCCGGCGCGACCATCATCAGGTCGGCCAGCTCATCGATCACGCACAGGATGTAGGGCAGCGGGGGCTCGCCCCGCTTCTCCCGTGAGCGGTTGAGCTCCGGCAGGCTCCGGGTTCGCGCCAGCGACATCGTCGTGTAGCGCTGCTCCATCTCCTTGACCAGGTTCTGCAGCGCGTTGGCGGCCATCCGGGGGCTGGTGATCACGGGCGTGAGCAGGTGCGGGATCGACTCGTAGTGGTTGAGTTCGACCTGCTTGGGGTCGACCAGCACCAGCCTGACGTCGTGCGGGGTGGCCCGCAGCAGGATGCTTGAGAGCATCGCGTTGACGCAGGCCGACTTGCCCGCGCCGGTGGTACCGGCGACCAGCAGGTGGGGCATCTTGGCCAGATCGGCGCCGATCGCCCGGCCGGCGATGTCCTTGCCCAGCCAGACGGTCAGGGGCGACCAGTCCGCCGGCGGGTCCTGGAAGACGTCGCCGAGATGCACGATCCGGCGCCGCGCGTTGGGCACCTCCACGCCGACGGCCTGCTTGCCGGGGATCGGCGCCAGGATCCGGATGTCGGTCGCGGCCAGCGCGTAGGCGAGGTCGTCCTTGAGCTGGGCGATCTTGGCCACCTTGATCCCCGGAGCCAGACGGATCTCATATCGCGTGATGTGCGGGCCGGTCACCCGGCCGATCACCTTGGCCTCGATCCCGAAGTGCCCCAACGTCTCCAGAAGCGTCCGCGCGACCAGCTCCTGTCCGGCCGTATCGGGCCTGGCCGCCTCGACGGAGGACCGGGTGAGAGAGCGTGGGCTGGGGACCCGCCATTCGAAGTCCGGATCGTCGGTGATCGACGCGCGGTAGCGCCCCTGGGGCGTCAGATCCTCGGCACCGGCCTCGCGCCGGGGTCCACCGGCCGGCGACTTAGCCTGCGGATCGCGATCGGGCCCGTCCTCATCGTCGGCCTCGGGCGACTGCTGCTCTCCGTGTCGGACCTGCGCGGCCAGATCGTTGGGCCCGCCTTCATCGGTGAACTCGCCGGCGATCGGCGGCGCCTCGACGTGGGTGGCGCGGACGATCAGCTCAGAATCGGCCTCCTCCCGCCCCTCCCACCCGGGCGGCAGGATCGGCTCGCCGGCAAAACTGGCTGGACCCGCGGCGCTTGCCCTTCTGCCGCCGTTGGATCGTCCAGCGGCGCTCGCCTGTCCGGCCGCGGTGGCGGGAGGGCGGGCGACGGTGGCGGCCAACTCCTCGGTCGAGCGCCGCAGCGCGCGGCTGGTGCCGGCCACCCCCGCGCCGGTCGCGCGCACGATCCCCGCCAGCGTGGCACCGCTGACCAGGATCAGCCCGGCGATCGCCAGGAACACGGCCAAGATGTTTGCCCCGAGTGTCGAGAGCAGGTGCGAGATCACCCATAGCTCGCCCTGGCCGACCACACCGCCGCGGGACTCATAGGCGGCCGAACGCCAGTACTCGTGAGCGGGGGTCGGTCCGGGTCCCAGCCCGAGCGTGCCGGCCGCGAGCGCCAGCGTCAGCGCGATGATCAGGCACAGCACGCCGGTCCGCAGCGGTCGCGCCGGCGGGCGGAGCTCCCGGATCAGGATCAACGCCCCGCCGGCGACCAGTGCAGCGGGAACCGCGTAGCCCAGCGCCCCGAAGACGAGCTTCGCCGCGTGCACGAAGCCGTCGCCGAGGGCCCCTCCGGCCCAATGCAGGTAGGCGACACCCCCCAGGAAGACCCCGATCGCGATCAGCGCCAGTCCGATGATGTCGATGTGATGGGGTTCGAGCTCGATTCTCGGCAGCGTCGGACGGCTCGCGAGCAGCGAGCGCTTGGCGCGCTTGGGAGGCGGCTTCTTGCGCTTATGGGCCGTGGCCATGTCCGAACTGGTGGCTTCGACGGCGACGGCGCCGCTCCTGCCCGATGCTGATGCCGATCAAGTCCCGCCAAGGGCCCACGACGAAACTGCTGACGCTTTGTCCGCCGTAATCTCGTCGCGAGCCCTAATGCTTGCCCTTCGTGTCGGCACGGTCCGTACCATCTGGGCAGGATGACCGAATACGAACGTCAACCACGGGTGCTGGTCGTCGAGGACGACGACGCGATCGCCCAGGTGCTGCAGCGATCGCTGCGGATGGAGGGATACGAGGTCCGGGTAGCCGAAGACGGCATCAGCGCGCTCGATCTGGCCCACGGTTTTCTCCCCGATCTGGTGATCCTCGACCTCGGTCTGCCCAAGCTGGACGGGATCGAGGTCGCCAAGGCGCTGCGCAACTCCGACGACGACGTTCCGATCCTGGTGCTCACCGCCCGCGACGCGGTCGAGTCCCGCGTCGAGGGCCTGGATGCGGGCGCCGACGACTATCTCGTCAAGCCATTCGAGCGCCAGGAGCTGCTGGCCCGGCTGCGGGCGCTGCTGCGCCGCCGGCCACCGCGCGGTCAGGCCAGCCTGACCGTCGGCGACCTCAGGCTCAACCCCGACACCCATGAGGTGGCGCGCGGTGAGCGGACGATTGACCTCACCCAGCGGGAGTTCGAGCTGCTGGAGTACCTGATGCGCAACGAGCGCATCGTGATCTCGCGCCAGCGCCTGCTCGACGAGGTGTGGGGCTATGACCCGTTCTCGATGACGAACACGATCGAGGTGTTCGTCTCCAACCTACGGAGGAAGCTCGAGGCCGGTGGAGAGCCCCGACTCCTACATACGATCCGCGGCGCAGGCTACGTACTCCGCGTATAGGCGCCTGCCGATCCGCTGGCGGCTGGCCGGCGGCTCCGCGGCGCTCACGTTCGTGATCCTGGCCGGGTTCGCGACGATGGTCGGCGTGCTGACCACGCGGCAGGTGCGCGGGCAGTTCAACGACGAGGTTCGCTCGGCGGTCGACGGGCTGCAGGGGCGCCTGCACCTGAAATGGATCGCGGCGGGCAAGCTCAATTGCAGCACGCAATCTCTGAGCGACTACGCCAGCGCCGAGTACGCGCAGATCCGGATCTTCGACGACTCCGGCCAGCTGATGTGCAGGCAGAGCGAGTCAGAGGCCAAGCTCAAGGGAGCGGGTTACGCGTCGCCGGCGACCCCGAGCTTCCCGGCGCCGGCGGGCACCGGGACCTTCGAGGAGCTCGGCTATCGCGTCGTCGTACGCGAGCTGGGACTGCAGCCGTCAGGCGAGGTCACGCTGCTCTACGCGCGCCCGCTGTCAACTGTGGACCACACGCTCGGGCGCGTGCAGCTGATCCTGCTGTTGGGCGTGCTGGGCGGCACCGTGCTGGCCCTGATCGCCGGACGCGCGGCCGCGCGGCGGGCGATGCGCCCGATCGTCGAGCTGGGCGATGCCGCGCGGGAGATCGAGCGCACGCGCGACCCCAGCCGGCGAATACCCCACCCCGAGGCCGATGATGAGGTCGCCGAGCTGGCGCGAACACTGGAGGGCATGCTCGGGGCCCTGGACGAAGCCCGCAGCGACACCCAGGCGATGCTCGACCGCCAGCGCGAGTTCGTCGCCGACGCTTCGCATGAGCTGCGCACGCCGCTGACGAGCGTGCTGGCCAATCTGGAGCTGCTGACCGAGGAGCTCGACGGCGAGCGCGCCGAGACCGCCGAGGCGGCGCTGCGCTCAACCCGCCGCATGAGGCGCCTGGTCGGCGACCTGCTGCTCCTGGCGCGCGCCGACGCCCAGCGCGTTCAGCCCTTCCGCCCGACCGACCTGAGCGAGGTGCTGGTCGAGGCCGCGTCGGAGCTGGGACCGATGGCCGAGCATCACGAGCTGTCGATCGACGCCGAGCCGGCGATCGTTACCGGGGTGCGCGACGAGCTACACCGGCTGGCGCTCAACCTGCTGGAAAATGCGGTGCGCCACACACCACCCGGCACCAGGGTCAGCGCGTCGACCGCGACCCGCGACGGCGCCGCGGTGCTGGTCGTGGCCGACGAGGGGCCGGGGATCCCGCCCGAGCTGCGCCAGCGGGTGTTTGAGCGCTTCGTCCGCGGCGGCCGAGACGGCGGCCGGGGATCGGGGCTGGGGCTGGCCATCGTGCGCGCGGTGGCAGAGTCCCACGGCGGTACGGTCGCGCTGGAGTCCGACGGATCGGGCACCGGCACCCGGTTCGTGATCCGGATCCCGGCGGTGCCCGCGACCGAGACTGACTCCGCCGGCGCGGCCGAGGTTGCCGACGAGGAGCATGGGGCGGCCCGCCCCGATGGCGCCGGCCGCGCGCGAGACGCCGATCAGACCTCGACCACGACCGGCAGCACCATCGGGCGCCGGCGCAACCGTTCGTAGACGAACGCGGCGAGGTCGTCGTGAAGTTCCTGCTGGAGCAGGTCGATCTCCCGCACCCCGTCGCGGGCCGAGTTGCCCAGCGAGCGCTCGACCTCCGCCCGGATGTCGGCCAGCAGCTCATCGGCCTGTTCGATGAACGGGACTCCGCGGAAGATCACCTCGGGCGGCACGACCGATTCGCCGGTCTGCTCTGAGACGGTCGCCACGACGATGAAGATCCCGTCGGCCGAGAGCATCCGCCGGTCGCGCAGCGCGACGTCGGCGGGATCGCCGATGTCGACCCCGTCGACGAAGATCATTCCGGCCTGCTCGGGGTTTCCGAAGCGGGCACCGCGCTCGTCGATCTCCAGCGGCAGGCCGTTCTCGCCCTGAAACACGTCGTCGGGATGAATCCCGACCGCGTCGGCCAGCTGGGCGTGGAGATGAATTCGCTTGTGGTCGCCGTGCATCGGCATCACATAGCGCGGCTTGAGCAGGTTGAGCATCAGCTTGAGCTCTTCGTGGTAACCGTGGCCGGAGGCATGGATCGGCGCATCGCGCGGCGTCACCACGTCACAGCCGATGTGGTAGAGCCGGTCGACGGTCTCGTTGACCGCGCGCTCGTTGCCCGGGATCGGCGTGGCCGAGAAGACGACCGTGTCGCCGCGGCGCAGCGTGATCTGGCGGTGGTCGTTGTGAGCCATCCGGCGCAGCGCCGAGAGTGGCTCGCCCTGAGAGCCGGTGGAGATCACGACGACCTTGTGCTCAGGCCAGTTCTCGACCTCCTGGGGCTGGATCAGCATCCCCTCGGGAACCTCGATGTGCCCCAGCGAGCGGCCGATGTTCACGTTCTTGCGCATCGAGCGCCCGACCAGAGCCACCTTGCGTCCCAGCGTCGCCGCGGCGTCGACGGCCTGCTGCACGCGGTGGATGTTGGAGGCAAAGCAGGTCACCACGATCCGCCCGTCGGCTCGCGCGAACACCTCCTCCAGATGCGGGCCGACCTCGCGTTCGGAGGGCGAGAAGCCAGGCCGGTCGGCGTTGGTCGAATCACCGCACAACAGCAGCACGCCCTCGCGCCCCAGCTCGGCCAGCCGGGAAATGTCGGCCGGCGGGCCGTCGACGGGCGTCTGGTCGAACTTGTAGTCGCCCGTCACCACCACCGTCCCGAGATCTGTGGTCACCGATACGGCGCAGGCGTCGGGGATCGAATGGGTCATGTGCACCATCTCGATCCCGAACGGCCCCAGCGACAGCTCCTCGCCCGGCGCGAGATCCTCCAGCTTGGCCTCGCGCAGGTTGTGCTCGTCGAGCTTGGAGCGGGCCATGGCGATCGTCAGCCGGCCACCGTAGACCGGCGGGGAGTGCTTGGCGCCGAGCTCGCGCAGCACCCATGGCAGCGCTCCGAGGTGATCTTCGTGGCCGTGGGTGATGACGATCGCCTCGATGTCGGACGCACGCTCACGCAGGTAGGTGAAGTCGGGTAGCACGAGGTCGATCCCGAGCATGTCGGTGGTCGGGAAGCGCAGCCCGGTGTCCACGACGACGATCCGGCCCTCGTACTCGACGACCGTCATGTTCTTGCCGATCTCGCCCAAGCCGCCCAGCGGCAAGACGCGTAGCTTCTGAGCGCTCATGATCCAGGCTCGTCGGGAGCGCCGGCCGGGTCAGTCATCCAGCTGCCGTCGCGAGCAGGCCGTGGCGCTCGAGCATCCCGCGCAAGATCGCGACTTCTCGCTCGTCGAGCTCGACGTAGGGGAGCCGCGGCGCTCCGACGCCCAGCCCCAGCAGACCGAGCGCCGCCTTGATGCTGCAGGCCAGCGGCGCGATCGAGAGGTCGTCATAGACGTCCTGCAGGCTCTCGTCGATCTCGCGCCGGCGTTCGGGCTCATCGACCATCCGGTGCATCTCGTCGCCGAACACGTGGCTGGCCACGAGGATCCCGCCCGGCTCTCCGAGCTCGAGCACGTCAACCAGCAGATCATCGTTGCCGGCGTAGATCGAGAGCCCGTCGACCTTGGCCAGGTTAGCGGCATTGGCCTGCTTGACGGCTTCGATGTGGTCGATCTGGGCGAGCTCGGCGAGCAGATCGTTGGACATGTCCGAGCCCGTCCGCTGGGGGATGTTGTAGAGCACGATCGGGAGGTCGGTCGCCCGGGCCACCTCCTCGAAGTGTCTGACGATCCCCCGACGGCTGGGCCGGTTGTAGTACGGGTTGACCGACAGCAGCGCATCGGCGCCCAGTTCGGTCGCACGCTCGGTCAGCGCCACCGCGTGGCGGGTGTCGTTGGAGCCCACGCCCGCCACCACGGTCGCGCGGCCGCCCATCTCCCCCACCGCCAGCTCGATCATGCCCAGATGCTCGTCGTCATTGAGCGTGGCCGCCTCGCCGGTCGTGCCGCAGATCACCAGCCCGTCGGAGCCGTGTTCGACGCAATGGTTCATCAGGCGCACGGCGACCTCCTCGTCCACGCGCCCGAGCGCGTCGAAGGGCGTCACCATCGCAGTCAGGATCGAGCCGAGGTTCACGGACATCGGCACGATTATCGCAGGGTCAGCGGTCGCTGCCGTCGCCGTCAAGAATGCGCTCGTAGACGCGCCAGCGCTTGATGATCCGCCCGCCCATCGCCTCCAGGCCACGGTTCATCGCGTGGTTGGTCTCCAGGATCCAGCTCGCCTCGCCCTTGTTCTGGTGGGTGCGCCCGGCCACCGCAAAGTGCTCGAGATACAGCGCCGCCGCCACTCCGGTGTGCTGGTACTCGGGCAGCACGCCGAGGAAGCCGACCCGAACGCGATCGATGATCCGGCTGCGGTTGAGGTAATAGAGCCAGCCCAGCGGCAGCAGGCGGCCCTGCATCTTCTTGTAGATCTGGTTGATGTCGGGGATCGTGATCGCCATCGCCACCGGCTTGCCGTCCTGCTCGGCGATCATGAACCACTGACGGGAATAGACCAGCTGCAGATCGACCGCGTAGGCGTCAAGGTCCTCCTTGGAGTACGGGACAAAGCCCCAGTTGCGTGACCAGGCCGCGTTGTAGATCTCCGCAAAGATGTCGAGTTCGCGCCGCAGGTGGCGGCGCGACATCTTGCGGATCGTGATCCCGTGCTTGGTGTGTGCAGCCTCGGCGACCTTGGGCAGGACGGGGTGCATCCGATCGCGATCGGAGATGTGCAGATCCCAGCTGAGCAGGTCCATCGCCTTGGTCAGCCCGGCGGCCTCGCAGCGCTGTTGATAGTAGGGCGGGTGCCAGGGCTGGCGGATCAGTGGCTCGTGCTCGAATCCTTCGATCAGCACACCCGCCTCGTCGTTGCACTGGAAGTCCATCGGGCCGACCATCCGCTCACAACCGCGTGATCGGCACCAGATCGCGGCGGCCTCCAGCAGCGCGTCGAGCAGCTGCTGGTCATCCTCGAACTCCAAGAAGCCGAACATCCCCCAGCGGCTGCCGTGGAATTCGTTGAATGCGTGGTCGATCTGCGCGGTCGCGCGCCCGACGACCCGGCCATCACGCCGGGCCAGGAAGTACTGGGCCTCGCCGTGCTTGAAGTAGGCGTTCAGCTTGCGGCTCAGGAAGGCGTAGCGCTCGAGCTTGAGCGGCGGAATCCACGGCGTACCGGCGTGCAGTTCAAACGGCAGCGAGACGAACTCCTGTACGTCGTGAAAGCCGCTCACGGCGGTAATGTCGATCGCCATCGGTGGCCAACCGTATCGGAGGTGGCGCGAGTGAGCACTCCAGAACCAAACGACGGCGCGACCACGGCGATCAGCCTCGACCACGTCCAGGTGGCCGCCCCGCCGGACTGTGAGGCCCAGGCCCGGCGTTTCTACGGTGAGCTGCTGGGGCTGAGCGAGCTGCCCAAGCCGGTGGCGCTGCAGGCCCGCGGCGGCGTCTGGTTCGCGCTCGCCGCCGGTCAGCTGCACGTCGGCGTCGAGCCTGATTTCACCCCCGCTCGCAAGGCCCACCCGGCCTTCCGGGTGGCGCCGCAGGTACTCGACGAGCTGGCCCGGCGCCTGGGCGTCGCGGGCGCCCGCGTGGACTGGGATCACGAGCTGCCAGAGGTCCGGCGGTTCTTCACCGAGGACCCGTGGGGCAACCGGATCGAGATCCTGGCGCCCGCCGCCTGAGGACCAAGCCAGCGAGGCTGGCGCGCAGTTTCTGAATCGCCGGCCGACGTCGCGCCCGTTCAACCGTACGTCCAGCGGAGGCCGTCGAGCCTAACCCGAACCCCTGCCGTGCCGAAACGAACTCTGGGGCCGCGTAGTCATTGCGAACTTGGAGGCGGGCATGGTTCTGCGTCGTTTGATGCTGTTCGCTGGTCTGGCCTGCCTGGGGCCGCTGCTCATGTTCGCGCCCAGCAGTCAAGCTGCGGTCGCCCGCGACGCGGTCGGCTCCGGCACCGTGTCCCTCGATCAGTCGTCCTACACGGCCCATGAGAATCAGGGCTACTTGACGATCACGATCCAGCGGACCGGCGACCTCAGCGGCGAGGAGGACGTCGGTTACGGCGTCAAGCGCCAGGATGCCCAGCCGGGAATCGACTTCGAACTCGTCCCCAACACCTATGCGGTCTTCGTCCCGGGGCAGAGCAGCTACAGCTTCATCGTCCCGATCATCGACCAGGGGATGAACGCCACCCCGGTGCAAGCTCTGGCCTATCTATACGGCTCCTATCCCGACAGCCTCGGAGCCAGCAACAACTCGCCGATCACGATCCTGCACGACGATCCGCTCCAGCCCCGCGACCCAGCTGACCCGCTCGGAGTCCAGGCTCCGGTGGCCGGCAACCCGATCGCCGGTGCGAAGTTCTACGTCGACCCTGACTCCTCGGCCGCGCAGGCCCAGGGGCACTACGCCAGCGCGGATCCCTCATGGTCGCACCTGCTGGGCGTGATCGCGGCTGAGCCCGACGCTCATCGCTTCTACATGTGGAATATGGGCGCCAACGTTGAGGGACAGGTGGCGCACTACCTGGAGGGCACCCAGGTCCAGCAGCCGGCCACGACGGTCATGCTGTCGACCTACACCCTCGTGCACGGCAAATGCGGCTCTACGGCAACGCCGGCGATGCAGGCGCGCTATGACAACTTCATCGGGCAGGTGGCAGCCGGCATCGGCAACTTCCACGTGGTCTTCTTCCTGGAGATGGACTCGCTGATCACCGCGCCCTGCCTGAACCGTCAGCAATTGGCAATCCGCAGCGCCGAGCTGCAATACGCCGTGTCGGCGCTGGAGGCCGATCCCCACACGGCCGTCTATCTCGACGGCGGCGCCGCGGACACCGCGCCAGCCCGCGAGCAGGCGCGATACCTGCGTGGCGCCGGCGTGGCCCAGGCCCAGGGCTTCTTCCTCAACTCGACCCACTTCGACTGGACGACCTCGGAGCTGCACTACGGCCAGCAGGTCTCCAACCTGCTCGGGGGCAGTCACTTCGTGATCAACACCGGGGAGAATGGACGCGGCCCGCTGCGTCCCAAGAACCTGGTCAAGGATGGCAACGAGGTGCTGTGCAACCCGCCCGGACGCGGCCTGGGCCCGCTCACACTGCAGAACGATGTCGCCCAGCCCACCGGCTACACCGGCGCTGATGGCTTGCTCTGGTTCAGTAATCCCGGGGGCAGCGGTGGCCAGTGCGTGCCCGGAGCCCCGCCGACCGGCGCCTACTGGCCCGCCTACGCGGTGATGCTGGTCCGCAACTGGGTCGACACGGTGAACGGTCCCCACTACGCCCTGACCCGACAGCCCTAAGCTGACGTCGGCGCCTCGCGCTCGCGCGACTGAAACCGCCCAGAAGCCAAAGCCGTGCTAGTCCCAGTGTGCGGTCACCCGCTCGTAGAAGGCGGCGGCGGCCGGATCGACGGTCCGGGTTGAGGTTGCGGGTCACCTCGGGATCCTCGTTGATCGCCACCATCGCGAGCTGGTCCTCGGCCCGCCACCGGCGCAGCGTGAGCCGGGCGGTGAGCAGCTGGGCTGAGTCCGACCGGCTCAGAGGCGCTCGGAGTGGCGGTGAGGCATCACAGCAGTTGCTCCAACCCCACCACGGGCGAGTCGGTCAGCTCAGCGACGCGACGCACCGCCAGCAGCACGCCGGGCATGAACGACTGGCGATTGATCGAGTCGTGGCGGATAGTCAGCGTCTGGCCGACGTCGCCCAGGATTACCTCCTGGTGGGCCACCAGGCCGGGAAGTCGGACCGAATGGATCGGGATCTCGACGTCCCCGCCGGCGGCAGCCTGCATCAGTAACGCGGTTCGCGCGGCGGTGCCGCTGGGCTTGTCGAGCTTGCGGTCGTGATGGAGCTCGATGATCTCGGCGCGGGCCATGTGCCTGGCCGCCTGCGCCGCGAACTGCATCATCAACACGGCGCCGATCGCGAAGTTTGGGGCGATGAACACGTTGGCGGGAGCGCCGCGCAAGTCCTCCAGCGCGGCGGGGTCAAAGCCCGTCGTGCCGATCACCACGTGCACTCCGGCGGCGACTGCCGCCCGGGCGTTGGCGACCGCCGTGCCGGGCACGGTGAAGTCGACCAGCACATCCGGGCTGTCCGCCAGCGCGTCGGCGATCGACAGCCCCAGGGCGGGGTCCGCGCGCGCGACCAGCTCCATGTCGGGTGCTCCCTGCACAGCTTCGCAGACCGTCGTGCCCATCCTCCCGGCCGCGCCGGCGACCGCCACCCGCAACGGCGCGCCCTCCATCAGGCCTTCTGCGCTAGCGCTGGGCCGACTCGCTCCAGCGCCTCCTCGAAGCGGGCTTCGTCAGGACCGATACCGGCGGCGGACAGGCGCCCCGGCGCCCACAGCTCCTCCACGAGCGAGCCGAGGTCGCTCACCGAGACGGCGTCGATCCGCTCCACCACTTCGTCGATCGGCATCAGCGGCGCGCCGGCCAGGGTCTCCGAGCCCAGGCGGTTCATCCGCGCACCGGTGGACTCCAGCGCCAGCACCACGCGGCCCTTGAGGTTCTCCTTGGCCCGCTTGAGCTCATCGGCGGTGGCGGGCTCCTCCGCCAGGTGCCCAAGCTCGGCACCGATCACCGCCAGCCCCTCCGCCAGGTTATCGGCGCGCGTGCCGAGATACAGACCCACCTGGCCGGTGTCGTGGTAGGCGCTGGTGAACGAATAGACGGCGTAGGCCAATCCGCGGCGCTCGCGGATCTCCTGAAACAGCCGCGAGGACGAGGTGCCACCGAAGATCGTGTCGAGGACCCGCAGCGCGAAGCGCCTGTCGTCGTGACGGGAGAGCCCCCGCCCGCCGAGGCAGACGTGGTACTGCTCGGTGTCCTTGCGCTCGAAGCGGCGCTGAGCCGGGTGAGCCGCAGGCGGCGCGCCCTCCGCGCTGCGGGCGCCGTTGACGGAGCTGGGAAGCATCCCGATGCGTGACTCGCCCAACGCCACCAGGGCATTGTGGTCCACCGCTCCGGCGGCCGCGATCACGATCCGCCCCGGGGTGTAGCGAGCGGCGTGGAAGCCGGCGATCTGCTCCACCGGCGTGTCGGCGATCACCGGTGCACGTCCGATGATCGCGCGGCCCAGCGGGTCATCGACGAACACCGCCTCGCCGAGCAGGTCGAACACCTTCTCCTGGGGATCGTCCTCATACATCGCGATCTCCTCCAGGATCACCTCGCGCTCGGAATCGACATCGTCCAGCGCAGGGCGAAAGACCATGTCGGCCATCACGTCGAACGCGTCTTCCAGATGCTGGTCGATCACCCGGGCGTAGACCGAGGTCGTCTCCTTGCCGGTGCCCGCGTTGAGCTCGGCGCCCATGCCGTCGAAGATCTGATCGATCTCCAGCGAGTCGTATTTTGCGCTGCCCTTGAACAGCAGATGCTCGAGCAGGTGCGAGAGGCCGGCCTGCGCATGGGTCTCATAACGCGAGCCGGTGGCGATCCAGAAGCCTAGCGACACGGATCGGACGGAGGGCATCGCCTCCGTCACGATCCGGACGCCGGACTCCAGCGTCGTCAGCCGGTGCTGCTGATCCACTGGCCCGTCAGGAGCGCGGACGATCGGGATCGCGGTCACGCACGCGTCCGGCGTCGCGGTCACGTGGGCCGCGGTCACGCCGGCCGTCGCGTCCCCCGCGATCGCCGCGATCGCCGCGATCGCGACGCGGCGGGCCGCTGTCAGAGGACACCACCGACGCCAGCTCCTCGGCGCTCTTGCCGGCGATCTCAGGATCCTCGGCCAGCCGCAGGCCGATCCGGCCCCGCTCCCGATCGACCTCGACCACGCGCACGTTGAGCTCATCGCCCTTGTTGATGACCTCCTCGACCGTGTCGATCCGGCGACCGGGGGCGACGTTGGAGATGTGCAGCAGGCCGTCGGTGCCCTTGGCCAGCTCGATGAACGCGCCGAAGGTGGTCGTCTTGACGACCTTGCCGGTGAACTCGTCACCGACCTCCACCTCCTTGGTCATCGAGCGGATCCGGTCGACCAGCGCGTCACCGCGCTCGCCGTTGGTGGCATAGACGAGCACCTGGCCCTCGTCGTTGACGTCGATCTGGGACTCGAACTCCTCTTGCAGCGAGCGGATCGTCTCCCCGCCCTTGCCGATCAGCAGCCCGATCTTCTCCGGGTCGATCTTGATCGTCGAGATCCGCGGGGCGTGCTTGGAGAGCTCCGCGCGCGGGGTGTCTATCACCGCGGCCATCTCACTCAGGATGAACTGCCGCGCCGCCTTGGCCTGTGTCAGCGCGTCGCGCATGATCTCGAACGTGACGCCCGTGATCTTGATGTCCATCTGCAGCGCGGTGATGCCCTGCTCGGTGCCGGCGACCTTGAAGTCCATGTCGCCGAGGTGGTCTTCGACTCCCGCGATGTCGGTGAGGATGATGTAGTCGTCGCCCTCCTTGATCAGGCCCATCGCGATACCCGCGACCGCCCGCTTCAGCGGCACGCCGGCGTCCATCAGCGACAGCGTCGAGCCGCAGACCGAGGCCATCGACGAGGAGCCGTTGGACTCCAGGATGTCGGACACGACGCGGATCGTGTAGGGGAACTCCTCCTGGCTGGGGATCATCGGCACCAGCGCCCGCTCGGCGAGTGCTCCGTGGCCGATGTCTCGCCGCTTGGGGCCGCGCATGAAGCCGGCCTCCCCGACCGAGAACGGCGGGAAGTTGTAGTGGTGGAAGTAGCGCTTGGCGGTCTCCAGTCCCAGCGTGTCCAGGCGCATCTCCTCACGTGTGGTGCCCAGCGCGACGACGCTGAACGCCTGGGTCTGCCCGCGCGTGAACACCGCCGATCCATGGGTGCGGGGCGCCACGTTGACCTCGATCGAGATCGGGCGGATCTGCTCCGCGCTGCGGCCGTCGGAACGCTTCTTGTGGACAGCGATGCGCTCGCGGATCAGCGTCTTCTCCAGCTTGTCGAACGCGCGCTGGGCGTTACCCCGGTACTCGGCGAACGTCTCGGACTCGGGATCGCCCGAGTAATGGGCCAGCACCTGCTCCTCCACGGCCTTGCAGGCATCCTGGCGCTCCAGCTTGTCCTCGACCTGGGTGGCGGCGTCAAGTGCGGCACCGTGGGAGGCCTTGACCTGCTCGTAGAGCTCGTCGCTGACCTGCGGGACCTCGACCTGCATCTTGGCCTTGCCGCCCTGCGCGGCCAGCTCGCGCTGGATGGCGCAGAGCTTCTTGATCGCGTCGTGAGCGATGTCGAGCGCGTCGAGGATCTCGGCTTCCGGGATCTCGTTGGCGCCCGCCTCGACCATCAGGATCGCCTCTTCGGTACCGGCCACGATCAGGTCCAGGTCGGTGTTCTCGACCAGGTCCTCTTCGTTGGGGTTGATCACGAAGTTGCCGTCGATCTTGCCGATCCGCACCGCGCCGACCGGCGCGGGGAACGGGACGTCGGAGACCATCAGCGCCGCGGAGGCGCCGTTCAAGGCCAGGATGTCGTAGGGGTGCAGGTGGTCGACTGACATCGGCAGCGCCACCAACTGGGTCTCATAGCGCCAGCCCTTGGGAAACAGGGGACGGATCGGGCGATCGATCAGGCGCGCGGTGAGCGTCGCCTTCTCTCCCGCGCGTCCCTCGCGCTTGAAGAACGAGCCGGGGATCTTCCCGGCCGCGTACATGCGCTCCTCCACATCCACGGTGAGCGGCAGAAAGTCGACATCGCGGAGGTTGCCGCGCGTCGCTGTACATAGGACCATCGTGTCGCCCGAGCGGACGACGACGGCGCCGGAGGCCTGCTTGGCCAGCTTGCCGGTCTCGAACGAGATCTCTTTGCCTTCGATCTCGACGGACACGCGCGTAACGGCGTCAGACATATTCAATTCCCTTCCCTTCTCCGCCCTTCGGTCGGCGGAGTGCTGTTTCTCTTCTTTCGTTCCGAACGCGAATGATGCTAGTGCACGCTCGCTTGTGTTAGTCGCATCGTGCCCGGCAGCTAACCGGACCGCGCAGTCCGGTTGTGTTATTGTAAGCGGACCCTCCGGTCCAGTTTACGCCAAGCGCGACGTCAACAGGAGTGACCATGTCCGCGATCACCTCCCCGCCCACCACCGTTTCGCGCGTCGAGCCAGGCTCCAACCGCTGGCTTGTGCTGGTGATCGCCTGCATGGCGCAGTTCATGGTGGTGCTCGACGCAACGGTGGTCAACGTGGCGCTGCCGTCGATCCAGCGCGGATTGCACTTCTCCGCCGCCAACCTGCAATGGGTGGTCAACGCCTACACGCTGATCTTCGGCGGATTCCTGCTGCTCGGTGGCCGCGCCGCGGACCTGCTCGGCCGCAAGCGACTGTTCATCGCCGGGGTGACGCTGTTCTCGCTCGCCTCGCTGCTCAACGGCCTGGCCCAATCCTCGGGCATGCTGATCGTGGGACGCGGGCTGCAGGGCCTGGGCGGCGCGCTGGTGTCCCCAGCAGCGCTGTCGATCGTCACCACCACCTTTACCGAGCAGGCCGAGCGGACCAAGGCGCTGGGCGTGTGGAGCGCGATCGCCGCCGGCGGCGGCGCGGTTGGCCTGCTGCTCGGCGGGGTGCTGACCGACCTGGTCTCCTGGCCGTGGATCTTCATCGTCAACGTCCCCGTCGGCGCGGCCACGCTCATCCTGGCGCTGCGCCACGTGGCCGAGTCACGCGCCGAGGTCCAGCACCGCGCCTTCGACTTCGCCGGCGCGGTCACGGTCACCGGCGGCCTGGTGGTGCTCGTCTACGCGATCGTCAAGGCCCATGCCTACGGCTGGGGTTCGCCCCGTACGCTGGGGCTGGGAGCGATCGCACTCGCCTTGCTGGTCGCCTTCTGGGCGATCGAGCGGCGCAGCCTGGCGCCGCTGATGCGCCTGAGCATCTTCCGCGTGCGCACGCTGGCCGTGGCCGACGGGGTGCTGCTGCTCGTCGCCAGTGGCATGTTCGGCATGTTCTTCTTCGCCTCGCTCTACGTGCAGGAGATCCTCGGCTACAGCCCGCTGCGGGCCGGACTGGCGTTCCTGCCCGTGACCGGCGGGGTCATCGTGGGCGCCGGGATCGCCCAGCAGCTGATCCGGCGCGCCGGGGTCCGCAACGTCGCGCTGGGCGGGATCGTGCTGGCCACCGCCGGGATGGCGGTTCTGACCCAGCTACCGGTGCACGGCAGCTACGTCGGCAACCTGCTCGTCGGGCTGGTGCCGATGAGTATCGGAATGGGTCTCACGTTCGTGCCGATCACGCTGCTCGGCACCGGTGGCGTCACCCGCGAGGATGCCGGCCTGGCCTCCGGTCTGTTCAACACCGCTCAGCAGGTCGGCGGATCGCTGGGGCTGGCGATCCTCTCCTCGCTGGCCGCCAGCCAGACCAGCAGCCTGTTGCACCACGCCACCACGACGACGGCCGCGATCGCCGCGCGCGTCTCGGGCTACCACGTCGCCTTCGCGGCGGCGTCGGTGATGCTCGGGATCGGCGCGCTGGGGCTCGGGCTAATGCTGCGCCGTCGCCATCTGGAGGGTCTGGAGCTCGAGCTCGCCCCGGCCGTCGGCGTTGCCTGATGCATCACTCGCCGCGCGGCGACCCCGGAGACATTGCCTGATGCATCATTCGCCGCGCGGCGACCCCGGAGACATTGCCCGATGACATCACTCGCCGCAGAGACGCGGGAGAATGTGAACGCGATGTCAGAGGTCCGACCACAACGTGCCGACGCGCAGCGAAACCGCCGTCGGCTGCTGGACGCCGCCACGGCCGTCTTCTGCGAGCGGGGGCTCGACGTCAGCGTCGGGGACATTGCCCACCGGGCCGGGGTCGGCCGGGCCACCCTGTTTCGCAACTTCCCCACCAAGGACCACCTGATCGTCGCGATCGTCGTTGACCGCTTCAGCGAGGCCGTGGCCCGTGGACGCGCGCTGCTCGACGCGCCCGACGCGGGCGAGGCGCTGTTTGCCCTGATCGACGAGTCGGTCGGCCGTCAGCGCACCGACCGGACGCTGTTCGATGCGCTCGACGACGTCTGGCTGTCGCACCCGGAGATCCACGAGGCCCACTCGCAGCTGATCGCCACCCTCGATGCCCTCCTCGTGCGCGCCCAGTTGGCGGGCGCGGTCCGCGAGGACGTGAGCGCGGTCGACGTGCTGATGCTGCTCAAGGGCGTCTGCGAGGCCGGCTCATCCTTCCAGAACGTCGATCCGGAGATAGCCCTGCGCCAGCTCGACCTCGTCCGGGCGGCGATCAGCACGCCCGACCACCAACGTCGGTTGCGCGGGCGCAGGCCGACGATTGAGGACCTCAACTGGCCGGACCCCGCGGCGCCGGCCGCCGCCCAGAGCACCGCCGCCCAGGGTGTCACGGCCGAGGGCATCACCGGCGAAGGCGTCACCGGCGAAGGCGTCACGGCCTAGGAGTCAGGTGTCAAACTCGTGTACGTGCTGATAGCCCAAGATACGGTGAGTGCGCAAACGCCTGATCCGTAGTTCAACCTGATACCGGTCATTTGGGCCAATCACGAAAAACACCAGGCTCCTAGTGGTGTCTCCTGTAAGTCCTGTCCTGATGGTCGTGGATCACGCGCCGAGGA